>JAEEGH010002202.1_pt1 | contig 52995 bp, 57 predicted proteins | sample 9134181 | NCBI WGS metagenome assembly JAEEGH01 (sample SAMN16246544, study PRJNA631951) | gut metagenome | biome: gut microbiome; feature: rumen; material: DP-attached | host: Bos | place: Iran: Karaj | collected 2018-10 | reverse complement strand
AATTCTCGGCATGAAAAGATAAAGGCAGGCAGATTCTCTTTCACATCCTGAGCAAAGGCCAGTAGGCGTTCGGCATCATTCTTCTTAAAGAAAGCTTCGCGTACTTTTTCACGCTTCAGGTTCTGCTTCTTTAGCAGAAACTTCTGATATTCCGCGTTATTAAGCCACGTCTGCAAAGCAGCTACACCTTGAGTCTTCGAAGCATCCACGGCAGCCAGAATGGCCCTGCGGGCATCCACGCGCCATGCGGTAGTCGCTTTTCTAACTTGCTCCCAGAACTCTTCCCTTTTGCAGGGAAGAGCCTGAGAAAAATGCGTATTCTCTTGAAATGTTATCATCGGCTAGAGGGTTTGAATGTCGGTAATATAGAACGAATTCTCATGGCGCTGCTGGTGGTTCTGGTCCTCCCACGTGCGATGCTTCCAGAAACCCTTCACCACATAAGGCACCTGCTTCGAGAACTGCGTGTCGCGATTTTTCGATGCATAATCGCCTGTAATTTCTCCATAGATTGTGTCGCCACCATGCTTCAGCGTAATGCCTCGGCTCTTGAAATACTCACTGGTACCATCCTGTCGCTGATACTGGCGCTCAGAGTATGCGCCCACCTCCTGAATCATTACTAATGCTTCCATCTTATTCTTTATTAATTATTAATTTTTCATTGTTCATTAGCGAAGCGCTAGACTCTCTCTATGATTTCTCTCTCCATAAGCGCATTCTTCACCTCCTTCGTCTCGTGATCCAATACCCCCATGATGCGTGGTATACCCAGAATCTTCGGAATACTCTGATAGATCTTGTAGCGTGCAGGCGATTCTTTCACCCATCCCGTCAGCAAGGGTCGAATCAGGCGATCCTTCTTTCGCTTGATGGGCTTACGGTTATAAGCCTTGAATTTGATACTACCATTGGTCTTGTCGATAAACAACACACCTTCCAGTCTCTTGTCTGCCTTCAGCTTACTCAAAGCCTCGATGGCATTCGTAATGATTACGTACTTCTTTTGTTCCATTTTTTTGTTGAATTAGTGAGTCTAGCTGGAAAAGCGAAGTTTTTAGTTTGAGCTCAATTACATCCGGATACTTTTCCCTCGCTCACCTCTTCAACTCGGGTTATTTACTTTAATCCTTTTAATATTTCCTTAATCTTGTCTTCATCCCCAACTCTTGCGATAATCTTTTCCAAGATCTCACGCGTTCCCATGCAACTGCAATTAACTGGAGGCTCTTCTAAGTAATGTACATAGATGATACCCTTCCAACTCGTCATTGCTACAGGTTGGTCCGTCGGGAAAAGACTGATAATGTCCATATTCCATGAATTATTCGTCCTATCATCAAAGTCAAGGTGCAACTGACCATGTTCTATTCTATGAGCAGCTTTGTGCCCATGCTTCTTCAGCATCTTGATCATACTAAATGGCGACTCGAGAGTTGCCTTAACTAACTTCTGAATATCTTCTTCTGAAATGTTCTTAACCATGTTACTTTTACTTTTCGTTTTTCTTTAAAAATGTCTTTTCAAATTCATTCAACAGAACTTTCTCTGTGAACACCCTGAAATCATACATGCTTTCGCGATCATCTCTCGGCATATAATAATCACAAAGTTCACTCATACTCTCCAGGTAATCGTCCGCCTCGATATCGAGGCTTCGCATCGCCCTCTTGTAGCAGGCTATTGCCTTACCCAGAGCATAGTTCATGGCCACTGTTCCTCCAATCGTAGTGTCAGCTGACAGCATGGCCTCCTTCATCAGCTTAAAAATACGCTTACCTTCCTCAACATTACGTTTAGCTCGGTAAACTTCATCGAACTTCATCTTGTTGTTCTTTACTTTTTTCTTTCTCATCTTTTTTTGTTTTAATTGTTAATAACTAAGCGAGTTCCCTAAGAAACTCAATGTAACTCTTTCTCATTTGGTAATACGAGGATCGTTCCCAATCCTCCATATAACCCTCGTCTATCAGTTCCTCTTCTTCCACCCTCCGCTCGTAAGCAAACATCAGGTAATCCAACGAACAGATTTCTACTTTTTCTTGTTTCATAATTATCTTTTGTTTATATATACCAACTCCCTTCCGTCAGGAGCCCTCGTTGCTGTATCAATATGTCAAAGATCGCCTTCCTTTTGACGATGCAAGTGAAGTGCGAGGCGAGAGCAGAGTCAAACTTGTTTGAACTATGCCGAGCCGAAGCCTTCACTCGCCGATGCAACTTGTTTGCGTCGGCAAAATTACAACATGTTTTTGGGCCAGAAAAGGCCTCTAACCTTGTTGTAGAAGACCCTGTAGAAGGGTTTGGCTATTTGTTGAAGATCTTGTTGAAGATTCCCCTTTTTGCTGCTCCGTAAGCACTCAAAAACTGCTTAGCAACGTTCTTTCTTCTCAAAATTTCACTAGCCTCTTCAACATCCAGAAATGTCCAATCAGGGAAAGTGTCCATAGTCTTGGAGTAAGCCAGCGAAATAGAATAGCGTGTAGGCAGGTTGTCTATACCTATTTCATATAAATAGTCCAGGAAGGCCTGAGGCGACTTAAAGGCACTGAAATCCTTAATCTGCCCCTCATTGATGATCATCATCACCCACGTATAATCATAATAATGGCGGAACACCTTATTCTTACGCAGGGTATTGATAGCATAGGCCATGCATTGGTCACGCTCACTGACCACATCCACCACCTCGCCACTGGCCACAACTTCTACACTCGGGCACAGACTAACCATACCCATAAACGGTTCATAAACCGAATCATCCATTCTTAATAAAATCTCTTTCATTACTTTCGTAATTGTGAGATCAGAATAGCGCTACCCCTCTCTCGGGTTAAACATTAATTTTTGAATTCGGGGTGCAAAATTACAAAGAATCGACTTAAAAGATATCAAAAAAAATGGGTATTCTAAAGTTGCCTTTAAAATACCCAAGAAGACCCAAGACGGCCCAAGAAAACCCAAGAAAACCCAAATGGCAATTTAACTAAGGATCCAAGACGAAATTAAAGATATTTTTAAGATTTTCATACTCCAAATCATGACTATATATCTTATTCATTTTGGATATCAAACGATTATAAGTTGTATCTGATATAAGATCCTTATGCATGGGGAATTCCTTAATAAAGGCTTTATAAGGCAGTCGGTATTCTTCCTTATCTTTAAACACAAGGTACATACATAAAAAGTGGATTGGTCTGGCTATATCCATTCTTACTACGAGACCATCTATAAGTTCATGCAGCACCTTGACGATACGAACTTTATCCCCCTTTACGATGTAATCCATGATATTATCCGACTTGATGGCACTCTTCTTTGCCTTCTTCTCCTTCTTGGCCTTTTCAACGGCCTTATTCTCCTTGAACACATGCAAGGCCTCTTCGAATCCCATGCACATCGCTCCTATTTCAGGATGCTGGCGGAGATCATGCACATACGATACCCAGTTATCCCAAGCAAAGTAGATTGGCTCACTATTTTTTTCCCATGGCTCCAATATTACCTCTAAACCATCATTTCTGAGCGACCAGTCGAATGCCCTCTTCACCATCTTTGCCAGTATTTCTGGTTTAAGGAAGGCAGGCGAATAATCCTCTATTACTAGATAAGGTACATGATACATAATAGAGTGGAGCGTGATTCTCACGATGGCAAAATCACCTGGCTCCCTCATTTTTCCAACGAACAAAAGCGTATTGCCGTTGATAGGGCAATGTATATAGCGTCGACTATATTCTGTACTATTGCTCGTGGGATGCACGAAAACAAACTCTTTCTCTTGGTGGACATCTTCTTCCATTGCTTTGGCTAACTTATCCAAATCGTTAGAAGATACCGGGTTGTTAAAAATATCACGTTCTTTACGAATCAGTTTGATTTTGTATAATTTCGATTTATACGATATGTTTTGCATATAGCATTTTTTTCTTGATAGTTTAAAGAAAGCGTGGCGCATTGTTGGGTAAGACCCCCTGGGCTAAACAGCTACGAGTGCCCTAAACAAGAATGCATACCACAATGCCCACGCCGTAACGCGAGCTAAGTGGCCATTCAGCATTCTTGACTATATACTCGTTAAATATTAGCTGTTTATTCTGGAGGTCTCGAATAACTCTTGGCTCAAATTTCCCACAAAGATTCTGGTTGCAAAGATACTATTATTCTCCTAACAATCCAAATTTTTCCCACATTATTTATATATCTGTTGCGTTCACCTCCTTCTTTGTTGGTTCAACATTTTCTTATCATTCATTTATTAAAGATATATCGACTTTCCAGAAAGCAAATAGCTACAATAAATGATTTGGCTCATTTTTTCATTATCATAATATGTTATCTTCCTCAATTTGAACGAAAGATTGTATGCAGACAACGCCTTATTCAAACTATATGCCAAAGCATCAGCCATCACGTCAACATTATTATCACCCTTCTTAGTGTTATCAATTCCCACATTCTTTGTATGCGAAAAAAAGAAAACCACTTTGTATTTTTCATCATTACATTCAAAAGTAATGGGTGCTACACCGGCTTCAGGTTCAGCTTCATACGTCCTTATGAAGGTTTTATCGCCATTGGGGGTAGTGTATTCTACTTTCTTCTTCTCTTGGAAATCTTCTTTGAGTACTTTCCATAAAGTTTGGTACAATTCATCTTCCGACATTCTCATGGACACATTATCCATTACCTCAACGTACACATCAAAATAGGTGCAATCCTTTGTTAAAGCCATTTTATTCTATTATTTATTAAACACTATCCAGCTTGTCTAGTCTTAGACTTACTGGCAAAACGAGCGCGAAGGTACTAAATTCCTAGCACTTTACAAAGGATAAAACTGACTTTTTTATTATAGTTTTGTCAACGATTGTTAATGTATTGTTTTTCGTCGATAATATTTGGCGAAGCCCTTTATTTGCTGTATTTTTGCAACCGAGCAATAATTGATTAAAGTTTATCCTAAAACCAACTTTTTCTTTAATGTCAAAGTAAACAATATCGGGACCCTCAGCGATGAGCGTCCCGATATCCTTTATTCATCAAATTTAATCTCCTTAATCACTTCCATGTGGTTGAAATAGTGTTTCCTTCCATTTACCACAACAGTATCCTTTCGTTTCTTACTAACTCCATAAATAGTACGTCCTTCCCACTTTATTTCACCTTCCGGATATGGGCATGATATCGTTTTCTTCTTATAGTCAAACTCTGGATAGTCTGTCATTCCGAATCCCCAATACTCCTTATTATCGTTATATGGTGGATAATCTATGAGGAAAGGCTTATCCTCTACAATACGATATATGTCGTAGCCATCATGATATCTCACAGCCATAGACCGATGAACTATCACCAGTTCCTTTATACCATCAAAATCGAGATCTCTGAAAAAGAATGGAGTGTATATTGGCATTAATCGAGCATCCTTATTATAATCGTGATAATCTGCATACACCGTCTTGTTACGGTACTTTCGAAAAATAACAGGGTTTTCAGATTGATAGTCCATTCTCCCTTTGCAGAAAAAAGAATCAGCAAAACAAGTAGTATGTAGGGTAGATGATTTTCCATTTCTCGAAAATGAAAGATCAGCAGACAACACATCATCTGATGGATTAAACCTTATTTGGGCCTTAACTTTATAGTCATTCACAGGCTGACGATATAAAATTGTAAATGAGTCATCTTTCAAACTATTCTTAAGCCCACCAATAAAGAAAGTATCTGCAAGTAATTCACTGCACTTATAATATTCTTGTGAACTAACAGTAGTTCCACCATACAAGGTGTAGCCATCTTTTGTTTTTTTTATTGTCCTGAATATAGGTGTGATCAGTACACCGTGATCATCTTCTTCAAAAACCAGCTCTTTTACTCTTATATGTCCTAACTCGTCAATATATTGAATGATAGTCCTGCCAAATCTTGCTGTTCCACCATGCTGATCATAACTATACATCTTCACTTTCCCATCCTTACTTGTTGCCACAAACCAATCTGGGCTCTCAGACTTGAACGGATAATAGAACGTTCTTTCGTCTTGCAAGAAAGACCAAATAATTGAATCAAATGACTGTTCACACCCCAGACGGAACTTCTCATGAGACATTTCCATCAGAATACTATCTTTTTCTGCCAACGTATTTGCCCCATCAAATTTCGACTTCATTTCATTCCATCTTTCAACGACTTTAATGAGTTTTGAATGCCTTGGATCCACTTGAGAATTATTCTGTTTCTGGGGACTCTGCTTGCCTGCTTTGGGTTTATGCCAATTGCATCCAACTAATACTACAAATACTAAAAACGGTATAATCTTCTTCATAATTATGAAATTAATTATTTATCAAATCTTACATCTCGTCTTTTATAGAAACAACTACTTTTGACCAGTCTAATAGCATTTGCGAGGCTACAACGTCCATATATCGTCTCATATTCATATCAAATGAATTCTCTAACTTTCTCCATTGTGTATTCCAGTTCTCAACCAATGGTTTAAACTTAGTATAATAGTCTTTGGTTTCTTTTACCATAGCCTTAAAATGCATGAAGGAATTATTGTCAATTTCCTCCAATTCCTTTTGCCAATCCCTAGATTCATTTAGAAAACCATATATTGATTTATGTAATTGATCTGCTAACATTTGCTTCGCATCTTTCAAATTTCCCACACCCCTTTCGCTGTTTTTTCCTTTTGCCGACTGTATTAGAGTCTTATACATCGCTATACGAGCACCTGACACCTCTCTATGATAGTAGGTGCAGAGCGGACCAGCGATGCTACCGCCCCAATAGTTTAAGAATGTGATTTCTGTTATCAGAGCTTCCATAACAACATACATTTTTACGTACTGTTCACATTCTTGATAAACAAGTCTCTTTTGTTTGTCATTGTCACAGCATCCTAAGAACTCTGATAGAAGCCTATATTCTCGACAAACATTAATAGCAGAGCAGGATATATTGTTTTTTATCATCCCTGCTGTAGTCTGGTCGCTACTATTTTCGCAGCATCTTTCCGCTATGTTTAAAACAGTATCAACTTTTGCGTAGTCAGAAAGGTTTGTATCCAAACTAAAAGAATCGTAATATGCACATAGTTTTTTGCGAAAACTCGTCATCCATTTTTCTTCTTTTATTATGTTTGCTGATCTATCCTTTCCGTTATTCTCTACATGGCTAACAAGAGTATTAACAAGCAACATTAGCCCTGCACTATCAGTCAATATAAAATTATTATTAGTATTGTTATCCAAATTGATAGAATCGTTGCTACAATCAGTTGTTACCATTCTATTCCCATCATAAGATCCAGAGTCTTTGTATGTAAGCAAATCCCAGAACATCTTTACTCTTGCCAAATACTCGCGCGCATATGTAATCAATGCTCTACTTGAGTTTGGATTCCTAGCGTTGAATGCTTGTATATTCTCCACATCCAACCCAAGATGCTCTACCTGAAAGATTGCTCGCTCATTATGAAACTTCTGGGAAATAATCGTAAAACTCTTCAGCCCATATACCTTGTTTGCACTGATAATGGAATTGATGGTTCTGTACCCCTTGCCATCGAGTATGATCGCATTTGCAGGCACACCACGTGCCACAAGAGAATCCCTCATACACTCAGGTTCATTGACACCATCCAGACTATTCTCATCACCACTAATCAAGATCTGCTCAATCTTCCCTGCCCTATACAATTGCTCTGCTGCATCTAATCGATAGATAAAGAAATAGTTCTTAACCTTGGTAATCCGAGCCTGTGGAGTCGTCCCCAACAACAACCCCACCCTATTATATTTTATACTGTCAATCTCAGAGAACACTTTTCCCTCAGCATTGTTCACGACGAGTTGATTGCAAACTAGCATCAACGCCACACTTACAATCGCTACAACACAAATTACCCACGCACCTATCTTAATTATTCTTTTCATCAAAATGATATTCTCTATTAAATCTCTCTAAATCCCAATATCTAATATTCCAAATTTTACTTCCCTTTGTCAGTTTAATATAAAAATCCCCCATATAGTATTTTTCACCATTAGGTGGGGTACTTTCTTTATCCCACCAGAGATGGAAAGAATATAAGTTGCCACTTCTTTTCCAACAAGTATCTCCTGCCGCAATTCTTTTATCAATTTTATCAAACATGTCACTCGATGGAATATTATGAAATGCGACAGAATCATGTTCAATATGTAAACGAGATACATAGTGATTTAAAACATCATAATGCGGCACTCTTATCCCTGTTACCCGTTCTATTCTGGATGGATACCATTGAGTTCCATGTAATCCATAATAAAACTTTGTACCATAATCGATTAATTCTAAGCTGGCATAAAGAATCAAAACTATGGCAAAAATCCATTTGATAAATTTATAACTGACAGCTTTACTCATTCTTATCAACTACTATACATAATATTGCTAACATTAATTTCGTCATTTATTCTATCTCCGTTCTATTTATAGGTTCTGGATACAATTCAACACAAGTCATCTGCTCCATGTTCAACCTGCAATATTCGTTAACTTGAATTTGCACCTACAATAGACACATTTGATATGATGATACTGTGCATTTGCCCACACATATCTTGATTAATTTTTTCTTCTTATTCATCTATCAAATATACCCTTTACAAAGCAATATGGACATGGTTTGGGATATTGTATGCCTAGACTGTCTTTCAGCTTCTTTCCATAGGCAAGAGTTTCCTCATTAGTCCAACCATTTTCTCTCTGCTTTTCCGTCATTTTATCAACGATTGCAAGAGAATTCTTTTTCCATTCTGACCTTTCTTGCGATTCTTTACAATGCAAAACAACTAAACCAAACATTACCAATTCTATGACTACAACAATAGCCATTCCTGTGATGACTCCAAAAGCAAACTTCTTCATTCTCATTTATATTTTAACCACCAACTCCCTTGGCAGGGTGATGAGTTTCAGGCGCTGGTACCAGATGCGACTGGAGCCAACGATATGTTTCTGTGTATGACTGCTGATGATGTAGTAACTCGCCGTGTATTCATCCATCATATCCAGGAATACCTTTTTGATTCTCGAGCATTTCTCGTTGATGGCATTATCCAGCGGATTCACCAGATGATCCACGCCCTCCAGAATCTTCTCCTTATCCATCAGCTTCGCTGTCGCCATGTAATAACGTGTAATTTCCTCACGATAATCCGCCAACTTCTTGAACTCAATACCCTCAGGATGCGCTAGGAACAACAGATACACGGCCTTATGCACAGGCTGCAGCTCCACCTCCATGTTATTATAGTCAACCAGAATGAATCGATACTCCTTCGTGATGACCAGCCTGCTCAAATTACCCTTGGCAGCCTCTATTCGAAGCTCCTCCAACAAGGGCACACCAATGGCTTTCAGCAAAAGGTCGTTCCTACCTTCTGCCTGCAAATGGCTTACAAGTCTTTTCAACTCCTTCGCCCTCTCTTCTGGTGTCAGCAGTTCGTTCATTCAGGTATATCCTTCATCAGACTATTCATCCAACTTCTCCATTTCTTGATAATCGTAGGCGTCTTTTCCTCTTCCTCCTCAGGTTCAAGAGGCATCACCACAGCAGGCTCTGGCTCAGGAGCAGGCTCCACGTCAAAGTCTATCTGGGTCTGAGTTATAGCTGCCCCCATGGTGGGAATCGTCTGAACCACGGGTTTATACAGTTTTTTGATAATGTCCTCATAATAGTCCTCCTCGCTCGCATGTACATCCCTCTGTACCTCAGCTTCCACCTTGTCCTCCATACCCGTAGCCAGGATGGTTACCTTGGCATCCTCGCCCAGCGTATCGTCAGTAGCCGTACCCCAAATCACATCGATGTTCGGATCCAGCTCATCGAAGAAATCATCTATCTCCTGCAACTCTCTCACGAAGATGGGATGCTCATCGCTGGCGTAGATGTTGAAGAGTATTCGCTTGGCCTTACCAATGTCGTTACCATATATCAGCGGAGAGTCGAGTGCATTCATAATGGCCTTCTCCACACGATGCTCACCACTGGCACGTCCCATCGCCATGATGGCTCCACCACCATTCTTCAGGGTAGTCTCCACATCGCGGAAGTCACTCTTGATACCCCCATCACTGGGCAGGGTAATCAGCTCCGAGATACCCTTCACAGCATCCATCAGAATGTTGTCAGCCTTAACGAAGGCCTCTTTTACCGATATTTCCGAGTCAGCATATACATCACAGAGGCGTTCATTGTTCACAATGAGCAGAGCATCTACGTTCTTCCTCATCTCTTCAATACCCTTCAGAGCCTTGATAATCTTGCGTTTCTTCTCGAAGTAGAAAGGGATAGTCACCACACCTACAGTCAGAATACCACTATCCTTGGCTACACCAGCCACCACAGGAGCAGCACCAGTTCCTGTACCACCACCCATACCAGCTGTTACGAATACCATCTTCGTACCATCCGAGAACAGCTTCACAAAGTCGTTGATGTTGGATTCTGCCTCAGAGCGCCCCATTTCCGGGTTACCCCCTGCGCCCAAACCTGATTTTCCTAAAAGGATTTTAAATGGCACCGGCGAACGCGATAGCGACTGACTATCCGTATTGCAAACGGCATAGGTAACACCATTAACGCCTTCGTTAAACATATTCCTCACAGCGTTGCAGCCACCACCACCAACGCCAACGACCTTGATGATGCCCTGCATCTTATCCTTCACATTTCCAAAAAATTCTATCAGTTCTTCTTCGCCCATATTCTTTGTTTTTATTATCGTCTGCAAAGATATAAAACAATCCTCATATTTCCAAATCTCCGCAAGCCTTGTGATGCAAAAATAAACTCATTATAATATTAACGTATATTCCAGCTTTTATAGTTCCAACGCCATACATATACATCCCTCCATATCCATTCGCTATAAAGGTGTATCGTTGGCAAAAGACATTTATTTAGAATGGAAAGAGGGATTATTGGCGATATTTCTTTCCAAGAATCATCAACTTTTTTATATTTCTTTTTTTCACTATAACAACATCCATAATGTGATTCTGTGAAAATTGTCTTTGTAAGATAGTTGATAGTTGTAAATGCTTTATGGGCAGGACAACAAGGTCTAAATTTAATCCAACAATATGGTATTTCTAAAGAAACATTTCGTGTGAAATCCCCGTTCTTATCTTTCTTGTATACAAGAACATCTCCTTTATTATTCCTTGAGAGCTTCTCAATCTCTTTATCAAAATCCACATCTGCAAAATATATTGTATCATCATCCAAACTTATTTCATTGAATGGCAGAATAGCTATAATGGCAACAACATTTGTTGTATAAAAGCCATACTTCTCCTGGTTACCCCCTTTTTTAAAGAGTTTACAACATGATAATCCTAAAGCCAGAACCAATGCCATCATAAAGATGACTCCAAAAATAAACTTCTTCATATCTCCTATTATTTCATCACTCTTGTTTCTGGCGCAGATGTTCTCATGGCGAGTAATATCGCCTCAGCCACCACGACCAGATCCGATACCATATAATGACTCTTACTAAACCATGTAAAGGTACTGCCACCTATCTCTATCGTATTCAGCAGCTTCTTCCTAAACGTCACATCCCCCAAACTTGTAGCAGCGCCAAGCGCGAAACTAGTTCCCGAAGGACTATAATTCAATACGACAGGACCTGCATCAATATCCATCCCAAACAATGTATAGCTGTCATGATATTCACTTATGCCAGCTGCAGGAAAGCTTTTCTTGAAGTGTTTTATGAAACGCTCATATTGTTCCTTGGCAAACTCCGGATCTATCAACGACAGATAATAACAGTTCAAGGCAGAGTAAGAGCCCTTTACTGGTTTCACTATCTGCGTAATACCATTTTCTGCCTCCAAAAACGAAATCAACAAACCTGTTTCCTCATCCAGCCACTCATTCTTGGCTCTTTCTATCCACATTTTAACTGTTGTATCATACTCTCCCTTAAATTGTCTGGAGTAATTATGCAAAGCCACGATAGCCACCAACATATCAGGTATATAAATCAGCTCACCAGGATAAGTCTTACAATTCAGATACGGACTTTGTCGAATTCTGCGATTCATAGCTTTGCACAATGAATGGTACAATCCATCATATTTACCATCACCACCTACTTGCTTATATCTGCTGATCATCCACGCCAGATGACTATAGTAAGATATATGACTCAAGTCGCCATAAATACCATCCATCGGATCCTCTTTCCATCTCAACTTATCGTACTCACGAATCTCCTCCGACATGGCAATGTCGATAACCTCCCCAATATACTTAATACTCATATCCTTGTTCTGAGGATATAAGATAGCGATGTTTGCCAAAGCAGCACAAGTCATCGAGCAACTATACAGAGCCCATTCCCCTTGAAACTGCTCTCCTATGGCACTGGGCATTTCATCCAACAATGCCTGTGGTGATGTTGCCACCTTTGCTGTCAGATAGTTAGCTCTACGGATTATAGCCTTTTTCTCACCATCCCAAGAGCCATGCCCACTCGTGGCACATACCACCCAAACAGCCTTTGCTGCCACTAATATGATAATGACGGATAGAAATATCAACATTCCTTTCTTTGTTTTCTTCTTCATCTATTCTCTATCATTTTCATGAACTGATCCTTTATCTCCCTGAGATCTTCCGTTAGGATATTGTTACAACGTTCTGCTAATTCTTCTGGAATAGGATAACAACAAGCAGCAATAGCTCCTGCCATTGCACCAATGGTATCAGAGTCGCCACCTAGGGAAATTGCCAGGCGTATTACCTCCTCAAACGAATTACCTTGCAAGATAGCTATGATAGCTTCTGGAACACTGCCTTGACAAGATACATCGAATTCATATCGAGGGCGAATCTCTGCTATCGTTCTATTAAGATTGTAATCAAAGGTCTTCTCAATATACTCTTTGATTTCTTGTTTAGATTTGCCCTCTTTACAAAGGAAAACACTTGCAGCAATAGCCTGGGCGCCTTTTACGCCTTCTGGATGGTTATGGCTTACACTTGCAGTTAAAGCTGCAAGGGCCAGAGCTTCATCAAGGGTTTTAGCATACAATCCTACAGGACTAACTCGCATGCCCGCCCCATTCCCCCAACTGTTGTAAGGCTGTGGATCATCTTCTCCAAGCCATCCTGCAAATCACCCACCATAGCCAGCATAAGGATGACGATGACCCAACTCCTGCATACAGTATATTAAATAATGAATAGTATGAGCATCATCCTCCACCAACCATTTCGCCACAGCGAGAGTCATCACGGAGTCATCTGTGAAGTTGCTCCATGGGGTAAACAATTCAAAATTCATTGACTTGGTATTATGAAACTCATAAACCGAACCTACGATATCACCAACTATTGCTCCTAACATAATATATTATTTACATTCTATTTTTCAATCATTATACTCTCTTTATTAGCTTTATAATCCAAGACATAGTGCAAAAGGGGATCTACAGCCCATGTTAACTCCTTGGGGAATTCTACGCGGATATATAACCATTTTCTTTGTTCCAATGATATGAACTTCTCAAAATACCGCATATTACCCCCCATTCTGCCAGCAGTAAGATAATAGCCTCCTTTAATGGATTTTGTAATAGCACTCATATTTAAGGCAGCATATTTCTCATTCAAAGTCATTCTATAGTCATCCGTAAAAACCTTTGCAATCATCGTTACATTTTGATAGTACACACGCATTGAACTTGAGCTCTCGACTTCTTCCTTTCTCATGAAACTTGGATAATCTATGGTATAACCGCAGATATTCCATTTAGACATTATTGCTCTCTCAAACAACCCACGAATTTCTCTCACGTCACTTACTTGAGGGGTATCTGTTAAGTAATCCGCATCTTTAGAAGAGTTTCCCAAGCCTCCCCTCTCACGGACGCCACATACAACCAATGTGGCAAACCCCAATATAATTAGGCTAAAAATAAACGTTCTCATCTTTTATTATACTCTTCAAAATGGAAGTTCTTCTATATTTGCCATCTCCAAATCAAAGCGATCAATTAACTTCTCAACTGAAGGACTCCCAAATCTTTCCTCAACTTCTCGCATCGTTTTTATCTCTGAGTCATCATGTTCTTTTTTTACCTCTGGATTGTAATTCAACATACGAGCATTATGCCTTTCTTCCAGATAGTCTAAGAACCGTTGTTTGTCATTAATATCAAAAGTATCCCATACATCCTTGTATTTTGGATCGATATATTTCAAACAATAACCCCTCATTATTTCACGAACTTTCTCTCTCTCAGAATAGTAATCTAGGTCACTAAGATTGTAACAATCGTTCTGAAACCCTTTTGAAACAGACACCATCCAATTCTGGAATTCATCTGCCAATCGATAATTTTCCAAATCATGAGCTATTATTCTGTTCATTGTTTCCACTAAAGAACATCGAAATATAGAGAGTAATGGTTGACTTTCATATAATACCTCGTAGACCCTATACTTATATACTCCCTTGCACATTTTATAAATGAGGAGATAAAACATATCCCTAATGTCAGCATCTGTTATAGTCTCATCTAATTTCAGTTTTGCACTCAGCAAGTCAGCTTCATTTAATCTCGTCTTGTCTAATACGAAATCAGGTTCATCATATAATCTGCAAAATAGAAAGTAATAGTTTCTACCTGCACTAAGACACTCAAAGTTTTGCTTCAAATAATCTACAGGGAAGAATCGAATAATAAGCCATGACACCTCGATCTCATGATACGATTCCCATAGATCCATAATTGTTGGAATAAAGCAATCATCCCAAAGAGCATATAGTTTCTTATATGCCCATTTCCTGTCAGACATACCAGATTGAAGAAAAGCAAAGAGTATCTGCTTCTGATATCGCCAGTCTAATGCATTAAATCGCCACTCGATCTCATTTCGTGAAACCGAAACTTTACCACCTTCTTTATCTAAGTAGCCTTTGATTGCATAAGATATAGGTCTATTCCGCTTCCCTTTTTTGTACTCCATATGTATATCTTTTATTATAGAGTCGCTATAGTATACTTATTTCATTCATCAGAATATCTACTCCCTCTGTCGCCTTTGCCTTAATGTGTTTGAAACCAATAGGAAGATGCCCTTCCATATCTGAGGGATCAACAAGGAACTTTGGTACTTCTGGCTGAGCATAGCCTACGAGACCTGCAGCTGGATAAACGACAAGTGATGTTCCTATTACGATGAAGATATCAGCATTCTCTACTGCCAAACGAGCTTCATCCATGTACCTCAGATACTCACCAAACCAAACTATGTATGGTCGAAGTTGAGACCCATCATCAGCTTTATGCCCGATGTATATAGGCAGATTCAGTGGATAATACTTAATGCAACTATCATCCTCTCTATTAAGTGAAGAGGTGACTTTGGTCAACTCCCCATGCAAGTGAATGACTTTTGAACTACCAGCACGTTCATGCAAGTCGTCAACGTTTTGAGTGATGATAGTAACATCATGATGCTTTTCTAAATCTGCTAGAGCATAATGTGCGTGGTTTGGTTTAGCATCAAACAATTGCCAACGCCTCTCATTATAGAAATCAAGAACAGCTTCTGGATCATCCCTAAAGCCATCAACACTAGCCAATTTCATAGCATCATATTTCTCCCACAATCCGTTCTTATCTCGGAATGTAGAGATTCCACTCTCTGCACTGACCCCAGAGCCAGTGAATACTACAACATTTTGTCTTATATTGGCCATATTTCTTTATTAATTAAATACCTCAAAATCAAAATACACTTGTTCATGGCATTCTTCACAAATAGCTAAAGGTCCCTCTCTACCACATAGATGTTGCCATGACGAATCAGGGCTACGATAGCGTATCCATCGAACTTCTTTTCCACATTTAGGGCAAATCAGTCCTTCTATGGCTGGTTCTGCTTTATTGTTCATACATGCTTCCACGTCATCCCAAGGAAAAGGATGTTCCATCATAGACTCATCCCCATATTTTATGCCCATCTCTTCACATATAGACAAGACATCCTTAAAAGTAATTTTTCTCTTCTCATTCGACTCTCTCATATCGAGAACAATCATTTTGTCATCATCCATACCCCCCAATTATTGTATTCTAAAGACACTACAATCACTTTTTTCTATCTTCTCTTGGATCACTGAGGCTATTTTCTTTTGGAAGTCATTCTCTGCTATTACAGAATCGAGTAATTTTTGAGCATTCTCCATTTCACCAATTTCACGATAGAATTCTGCTTTTAGCAAGTTATCAGTTATCAAGTTCTTGATGAGCCAAAGACCATTATCATGAAAAAGGATTCTGTCTTCATCAATTATATTTTTATTGTCGTCATTTGACCTATAATAATAGTCATTAAATGCATGATGCAACATCGTTCGTAAGATTTCCTCTTCATTTTCATTTTGAAGCCCCTCATCACATAATTGTTTATAGGCTTCTTTCATTTCTGTGAAGGTCAAAATACCTTTTTCAAAACACCATCCTTCTTTTGCATATACAACCTTTTGTCTTGCCATAATGTAATACTTACCACAATGTGGACATTTCTGAACATAAGAGATTTCAGGTAGCATAGGTGCTATCTGTTTGTTATCTGACCAATACTCTGCGCCACAGGTGTTACCTGACACAAGTGACATTACTTCTTTCTTACTGCCACAATAAGGGCAAGTTAGGATTTGAGGACTACCTGGAATCATACTACTTAAATAATTTAATGTGATTATAATATTTTGCTTGCAAAGATATTCATTTATCTCATTGAATCCAAAGGATTTTGCTCCGCAAGGCTTGCAGAAATAAAAAAAAGAGTGAGGCAGATACCACACTTTTACACCAAAGTATCTTTTAACTGAGAATGGGGACTTGTATCTCAGAACCTCACATATTATTTATGGTATATTCTTTCAGCGTTATTATTCTCTTCGTTATTCCTTCATCTATCATAAAACACTGCTGTGAGTCAATCATTGCTAGTTTATCAAACTCTATCATGTCTTCTTCTAATCTAGTATGTCCAAAAACCTGGAAAACTTTGTTTAGCCCGTATGCCTTAGGAGCATCAGGAATGGCATGCTCTTCAATATCTGCCCAAAGGACACTACCAGACTTCGCACCTATGAAAGTTCGATATCTCCCTATGATCGAAAGCATTTCTTGTCCTTCATTGTTATCGTCCAAAGCATTAATTCTTGCAATAATTTCAGGATCTGCTAGCGAAATCTTGTTATCAGCCAATTTCCATAGACTTGAATTTACTTTGTTAATCCAGTTTAGAGTCAATCCTGCATGCGAGAATAAATATGGTATGCCATTTATCTCTTCAAGATGGGCAAGTTTAAACAACTCATGATTCCTAACAAAAACTGCGTTATATATACTCCAATTGATGGTGTCACATCTACTTCCACATGCCAACTCTCGAAACATCTCAGATGCATAATGCTGGTCATGATTACCCTTTAGCAAAACCACCTTGTCCATATTGGCACGTTTCAAATCAATGATATCCATCAGATTATCAAAAAGTCCCTGAGGAGAATAATCTTTCCCCTCTTCCGGGTATGGATCGAGATAATCCCCCAAGAAGACAATCCTATCAACCTGATCAATATTCTTTTGAACAGGCTCTCTCCAGAAGATTTCTCCATGAATGTCTGGAATCACAAGTATCCTTTTCTTCATTGATCAGTAATTTAGAATTCTTATAGCCTTCATAGCATCAAATTCAGTAATGCCTATAAGAGAGTCCGTAAGAACAGTATGATCTTCCTGCTCTAGAAGCAAATCGTCATAATCATCAATAATGACATAATTAGATACCTCTTCTTTATGCCTTGACAACCATTCTTTGATTTCATTTCCCCTGCATACACCCAGTTCCATCTCCTCAAGGTTTGCATTAAGAAGCATTTCATCACTAACGGTATTTGGAGTAATATCAAGGAGGATTCCTGGAAGTTTCCGAATCTTCCACATTTGCTTCAACTTCGCCATACCAAGAAACTTCCATGAAGAAGAAATAACGATAGAGGCACCCGTTTCTTTAACGATGTGTCCAAGGTTCTCAACTGCCACAGGATCAAACGCCCAGCCAAATTCATCTCTTGGATTATCATTCGTTTTTCTGCTATGCCAATCTTGTGTATTAAGCACGCCATCAATATCTAAAAATATTACTTTTCTCATAAAGGTCAATCATTGAGGCTGCAAAGATAGTCGATTTACCCTTAGATTCCAAATAATTCCAAGCCACAAGGCTTGCGGGATTTAAAAATTACTCCCAGATGACCAGATTACGAGGTAGGAGGATCTTCTTTTCTTCCCCACCCTTACCTATTATATAATAATGGTCTACCAACGAAGCATCAACAAGAGGCAGAAATGCAGCCTTCACTCGAGAACACTTTTCATTGATGGAATTAAGCAGCGGATTGGTCACATCCTCAATACTCTTAACCACTCTATCATTCAGGCCTAATGGCTTAATGCGTTCATAGATGTCTGCCAATTCCTTCCTATAATCAGGCAACTGCTTAAAGGCAATGCCCTCTGGATGTTTCAGATATAATAGAAAGACAGCCTTGGTCATTGGCTCCATCTTAACTTCCTTATTATCATAGTCAGTCAAAAGTACTGTACAATCCTTCGAGATGGTAATCCTGCTGAACTTAATCTGATGCTTCAGCTTGTCATCATGGAATCCCAGTCGCCAGATGGTTTTATCGCATCGCTGGCCCTCGTAGAACTTATAAAGTACTTCATTAAAGATGTCATTAGGCGAAACGAGATCGAACAGTGTCATGCATGATCTGACTTTCAGCACATCAGGATAACCCAGGATATCATCTGCAGTCTCATTGCATTCTAGAAATGCCTGAGTTATTTCTCTCAAACGCTGACCAAGAACGGGATGATCCAGATAGGCTTTTGCTTCTTCCTTACTACTGATACCAAAATACTCCGAGTTGTAACTATGCCCCAAGCCTTTGATCTGTGGAAAGATATACCAAATCCAATGACCACGTTTCTGCCCTTCTCCTATTTCCTTAAGAGCCTGAGGATATTCAATCTGCTGAGCCTCTAAGAAACGATCTAAATCATAACTTGCTCCCCCACCCAATGCTTCTACAAAACTCTTGGGCAAACTGACATTATTCAGCTCCAGAGCATCAATAAAGAACTGGGCCATTTCGTCATCATGATAGCCTGCGATACCACAGCCTACACGCGTTACAAGGAAAAACAAATCAGGATGCTCCTTGGCAAAAGTTACAAACCTGCCAACAGCGGCCCTCACCTCCCCGTCTTTACGTACATTCTTTCCATAATCCACAGGAATGGCATAGCACTGGCCCTGCAATCCTTCTGCCTGGCCCCATACAGCACCAAACTTCTTACGAGCCGTACCAGAAGCGCCACCAGTGTGATAACCCAATGCATTACTTCCAAAAACGAAGATCTGCTTTGGTAACAGCGTATCTATATAATCAGGAGTATATCCCATATATTTCTCTTCCATAGGCTTATAATATTGCTAATGAATAATCATCGTGGGCAATGAATCCCATTCTTCTCAGGCTTTTTATATGTGCCTCAAACTGCTGAGGATATTTGCAATTCTCCAATTTCTTTATCACTTTATCAGCAAAATCGATTGTCCGTAATCGCATGACTGTCTTTATCAGATTGCTATTCTTCGTCTGGGCATCAATAGCTTCCAGTAGTTCTTTTGCATACCTATCCTTATGAGCTACCTCATACATTAATAATATATAATGTGCCAAGGCGTCACTGGCAGCAAATACCATGCAGTTCTCGTTGATCTCAAATTTCCCACACTTAAAACCTTTTTCATCTGAGGGATCCTTGCAGTTGATTAGATAAGGAGGATTATTAAAGTCAACGATATGCCCAAACGTATGCTGCAACACTCCTGTTTTCTTATCGTAGCAGAACGCCACGCTATCGCCATAACTGATCCATTGCCCATCTTTCCAAACTGCTACCAATGTGGCAAACGAGCCTTCATCATAGAATTTGTTCAAGAGCATGCCACCCTCCTTCTTTGCTATCTTCTCACAGTCATTATAAAAAGGCTCCCAGATGCCATCTATCCATTTATCGAAAGCGCTAAAGGATTTGATGGGACAATCAGGCAGATGCTCCACTAAGTACTTCGACCATTGATCAGCAAACACGCCTCCACCACCTGCACCATCCGATACTGCTATCAGAGAGTCTTTAGCGATGACAGCATCCTCATTGGGAATGTTCCATTCCTTTTCTATAGTAATTGCTCTCATTGGTTCTTGCTTATATTTGTTGGGGTTCCGATATCCATGAGTTTAATGAGTGTCGTGGCATCTGCATTCATGCCCATGGCCACATGACGCCCAGGTCTGCTATCATTCAGGCAGCGCGAGATATCCACATTATAGCGTTCTGGCAACAGACTCGATAGTTCAAACAGTGTTTCTGCATAATGATCACCACCAAGTTCGTCTTTGGTGATAGGGCATGCAACAGACTCTGCATCAAGATCCGCTGTAAAATGGATATTGAACAATATCACATTACCATCATTAGTGAACATCGATTTCAGTTCGTTGGCTTTCTGCACGACCTCTTCTTTCGAGGCATGGTTGAACACGCCATCTGTAATGTGGATTACAGTCGGAGGATAGCAATCTTTCTCATGATGGTCTATCATCCAGTCTGACAGCAAATCCCTGGCATAGTCGAAAGCCTCATGATAGTGTGTCCAATGCCCATCGTGGCGAGCACTCACCCATTGCACTTGTTCCAACTCCTTCACTTGCACACCACTACGAGTGCGCACTTCCTTCCTTGTTACGATCTTCGTATAGGGATGAGCCTTCAGTTCCTCAGGCGACACAAACTTTCTGCCTTCCAGTTCTCCTTGCCATCCACTATAGGCTTTCTCGCCATAGCCCACCACAGCAATATCGTAGTAATGACGCGTATCGCCCATCTTCACGCATCGCAGCACCAGCTCGTTGATCTGATTGTTCACGATTCTGGCTGCTGCCTCTGCCATCGTCATCTCCTCACCAAAGAGCGTAGTTGTCTGTTGCATGCTCACAGAGTGGTCCACAAGGAAGATAAACGCTGTAGGCGTATTCCTCGTAATCTGCGCTGTATAAGGTATCTTGGCCTGCAGTTTCTTGGGCTGAGCAGGAATGGGGATTCCAAAGTTGCCAATATTCGTGATATACTGCAGGGGGATGAAGTTCTTCACCAACACCTCAGCCTGATAGTGTGTCTTGGACTCCTCTGTCATATCGAAATATCTCATCATCCGATTGAACAGGCCAAAGCGCACTTCCTTCAGATCATCCAGCGAGCCACCCACATTGGCACCATTTTTGGTAGCATTGCGATCTGCATAGAGGCTATCAGCCCACAGAGCCGTTTCAAGGTCTATCTCCAACACTACAGGGTTAGAAATACGCCCCTCGTTCATGGCCACATACTTCATAGGATGATCATGTGCAAAACTCAGCCTGACATAGTGCTCCAGTCTGTCTCGCTTATCCAGTGAGCGAGAAGAGTCACTGCTTCCAGGCTTGGCTATCTTGATGCCCTTCTCGTCGCAGTCAGCCCATGAATACAGGCCACCATTCTGGATAATCGACTCCAGATTGTCGAAGTCAGTAAAGTGATAGAGCTTCGTGATTCTGTTAGCTTTGAGTACTTGCTCAAACTCTTGCCAGTTTGCCTTCTTGTTCATATTGCTTGGTTTTTAGTTTCTTCGTATGGATAAATCCTTTCTGCGTAAGCCTTAATCAGCGAGGCATGCGAGAGAGGCTTCTTGGCGTCCTCTACATCCGCATTCGTATCATAGTCGAGCAGCACGATAGTCTTTCCGCTATCGCTGGCAGCTCGCAGCCTTTCGATGATATTGGCTACCTTATTCTCGAGCACCCATTTGTAAGTTGGGATATATATCTGCTTGCGAGCCTCGATATAGCCCAACAGCTCCTCTCCATTCACGCCCTTGCGATGCCCAAGCGGCTTGCCAAAGCGCCTCACAGTCCGCTTCAATCCTTTCATCGTGTCATTCTGGAAGAGCGAGACATCCACATCGCTGCCCTCAAACACCTTCAGCCCCTGCCAAATGGCCTCCACGCAAGTAGCCGTATAACCCTCGCTGAAAGGCACAGGAATACCACCATGCGGATAGAACGGACTCAGCTTCACCAGCCCATCCTTCGCTCCACTCGTCACATCCGCCAGTATCGCATCCGGATACTTCTTCAGTATCGTGGCAGCCTTCTTCCGTTTCGACTCGACGATGATCATTCTATCGATTCCAACATGCGTTTAAATTCTTCTTCTGTAGGCAGGTAAAGCTTGTAACGAGAAGCAAAGAGTTGTTTCCCTTCGCTCAATACAGAATATTTCACGATGGCTTCACTCTTTTGCGAACATAAGATGATTCCCAATGTAGGGTTATCATCTTCATTCTTGTAGAGGGCATCCCACATGCGGATATAACTATCCATCTGCCCCACATCCTCATGCGTCAGTTTACCAAGTTTCAAATCAATCAGCACATGACATTTCAGAATGCTATGATAGAAAACCAAATCCACATAGAAATCCTCGTCGTCATAACGCATTCTCCTTTGGCGTCCAACGAAACAGAATCCACGTCCTAATTCCAACAGGAACTGCTGCAGATGATCAATAAGCGCCTGCTCAATATCGCTCTCATGCAAGGCTGGATAATCTTTCAGGTCCAAGAACTCCAGCACAAACGGATCACGAATAAACTGTGTGGGAGCCACCTCCTTCAACTTCTCTTCCGCTTCAGCGACAACAGTTTCTTTTTCTCTGCTGGTAAGAAGACGTTCATAGTAGAGTGTTGAAATCTGACGATCCATCTGTCTAGTGCTCCACACGCTATCAGCTGCCTCATTCATATACCACAGGCGAGCCGCCTCATTCTCTACACTAATCAGGCGACGATAATGTGACCACGTCAATTCGGGACGCAGTGTGTCCCGTTTTGGGAATGTTTGATAAAATTGACGCATTTTTCGTAGTTCGCGCTCATCAAAACCTTTGCCAAAGTCAGTTGTCAACCTCGCTGCCAACTCTTTCAGCAAGCCTTTTCCGTAGTCAGCCCTTGCTTCGCCATGCTGTTCATGCTCCACAATCTGCTGGCCAATGAGCCAATAACTATCCACCATCGCAAAGTTCACGGCAGTATAAGCCCGTTTCCTGGCATTGGCAAGAATCTCACTTACACTGGCATATAGTTTATTCAAGCCCTGATATATTTCCTTGTTCTGTATTTCGTTCATATTACATAAGAATTTTCTGCAAAGTTACATATATTTATTCACATATTCTTGCTTATAACCATTTTTCACATCTTACTGGCTACTGAGTTTGTCGAAGTACTTCCTTCTAACATCTTTCATCTGTTGTGTTTATGGAGTTGTACCATTAATGCACGAAACACAATCTGTTGCAGGATGGCTACCACAATAGGCTCCAAGCCCTATAATTACGAGAATTGTGAACAACACCCAACATATGAACCCTGTCAAAAACGATTTATTGAATATTTTTTTTATCATATACTTACTATTCTTTATATATTCCTTCTAACATCTACCATCATGATATGATATGCAATATGGGGAATGTTACGGCTCAGACACACCTTTATAATTGATTTCTCCTTTCATTGCAAAACCGATTTCTTTGCCAAATGGAGATAAAGAGGCTGTATTAACATAATATTTAGTTAATTCTGTCGAAATCATTTTCATACGAGAATTGATAGCATCCATATACAAGTCAATCCATGGGAAATTCAAACTTAACTGTAACTGATGCAACATATAAGTACGTTTCAAGAATTCTATATATGCAGCCTTATTATCCTCTGACTTCTTTATATAGCTCGCAAGAATCATCTTCGACTGCTTATCCATATTTGCAGAATCTATTGGATTGAATCCCAAATCTTTAACAAACTTGTACATCAGTGACAAAGAATGCAGGATTCCTGTTTGTGTTACATGTGTTTCTTTTAAAGAGATGCATGTGTTATACCAGTGCAAGTTCACATCAAGATTTTCTTTCGTTGGCTCATCATAATCACCTAAGAAAAGAGCATCAACCAATCCAAAGAACTGGCATCTTTCCCTGTTGGGAGCCTGCAATGAAATTTGAAATGCACTATCTTGATTATTAAAAAAATATTTCTTGAAAACGATATCAGTTGTCATCTCTTTATTTAACACGCGCTCTGCATACCTCTCCAAACAATGCTTTTGATATACTACTACAGAATTGTCTTTGAAGAAAGTAGCATAGCAATGTCTTCCATGCCACAAAAATTCACAATATGCATTCATTTGGTAACCACTCTTGGTTACTTTAAATATAATGTGAAAGACATTATGACCTGATGATTCTTTTTCTTTTGCTATTTTTTCAGTCTTGCCAGTCCTTTGAACTCTTGGCAATATAGTTCTTTCCAATTCCTTCAGGGCATTGGTATATAAAGGCACAATCTCTTCTTTGAATTCTTTCAGAAGAGAAAGCATCACCTCCGTTTTGGTCATAGTATCTATAATCATTTTTTTAGAATTTGAAACAATTGTCTTCTTTACTAAGACAATGAATTTTCATCTATCGAATCAACCTCAATCCAATCACATGTATTATTGGTCTTGTCAAGGAATACAATTTTAGGGACTCCGAACAATTTGCAATTTTCAATAAAACTTTTTCTTCTCCATAAATATGGGATTGCCTTCATTGTTGTAGGATCATTAAAACCTTTCAGACAAACAACAACAGCATCTTTCTCATTTGTTGTAACTTCAAATAATCCATCCCACTCGGGATAGCGAGTTGACATTTCTTTGATCAAAGCATCTAAAGTTATTTTGATAACTTCACACCCTTTACCAGATGATCTAATCTTAGAGAAATTATCAACTGATTGAGATTTTGTTTCAAAAGAAGGTTTTTCTTTCCTAAACAGTTTTTTTATTCTATCAATCATATTCGTATTATTATTTATATTAGAAATATCTTTTCTTTCGTCGTATGTTATATCGTAATTTTGATACCTCCGTACTATAGCACTGTTTTGGACGATGTACAAAGTTGTATTGCCATTTGAGGGGGTAATTTGAAAGCAATAGTCTACATTTAAAACTGTATCTATTGAACAAAATATAATATCATTCGAACCTAATAATGTAGAAGATAAATTACCTTTTACTATCTTGTCTAAAACTTGTTTTCGTACATTATACTTATATGTAGGAGGAAAATCACCTTTATAAGGTACTAATAAATTGCCTATTTTACCGTTCTTTTCAAAGAATACGATATCTTCAGGTGCATCATCTTCTTCAAATAATTGACTTATTACTTTAGAACGAATTGAAATGATTTGTTTTATATCCATAATTGCCTTATTTATAAAGTTTGTAAAAATTCAATCTTATTCCTAATACCATCATCCCACATATTCAACAAAACCAAAATCTTTCTAAATGCATCTATCCCAAGCAAAACATAACCTTTTCTCTTTCCATCTGACACAACAATATCGAGAGAATGAGAATCATCTCCCACACATGCTCGAAAATAAATATCATCAATTGATGATTGAGAGAATAGTTCTAATGACTTATCGTTTAAATTAACACTCCTAACATAATCTGTTCTACCTAATCTCCATAATGTTTCGCTCAAAAAGTCTATAGATTCCTGTTCATATAAACTGTCTAATGGAAGTTGCATTATAGGAGGAATTGATAGAGACTGCAATTCATCTTTACTAACACTTTTTCTAAGTAAAACTTTCTCAAACAAATCATATAGCGGTGAAATGAGAGGATCTTTTTTGTATTTTGATGTTAACCGATATATCTCCTTATTATGGAATTCTATATAATCATCTTTGGAGAACAACAGCCTATCACGGCCACTTTTTTGTATCAACAAATTGGTGTCTTGAGCGATAATAAGTAGAGATAATTCTATAATAATTAAAGAAAAATCGTCTATATGCTCATCAAAATCCATAATATTTCTTTGAGGATGACGATAGTCTGGACTTCCACATTCTCTTGCTTGTTGTCCTTTCATTGCTGGAACGTACATTCCATCATAATCTACTATTGTTATAGTTCCGTCTTCCCTAATTAATATATTGTCTGGTTTCAAATCACCATGAGCAAAAGGTTGAGAAACCATCCATAATGCAAATTTACTAAAACTATACGCAAGATTATATATTTCATCAGATGAAGGATTCTTTGCCATAATTTGTTCAATCGTCTGGCCTTCTACCCAGTCCATCAGCAGCACAGGGAACTCACTGTCCTCAGAGTTGGCGGAATCCACGAACAGTTCTTTATCCAGATACTTGATGGGGGTGAGGAAGGTGCTGCTGACATACTCCAGTTCCTCTGCTATCTGGCGATAAGCCTCTGCTCGACCTTCCTGCTCCTTCAGGAAGCACTTCACAGCATGCAGTTTGCCTGTATGCTCGTCCTTCATCTTGAAGACTACAGCGAAGTTACCACTGGTCATCACAGGCTCTCCATCCTCTCCCAGTACAGGACGAAGATGTTTCAACTGATCGAAATTATCTTCTGCTGCCTTGATGGCCTCTACATATTCTGATATAAGTGGGTAGTTCATATTCTATTTCCTTTTAGTCAATATTCCAATATGCTTCTTTTTCCCCATCCAAAGCATCCATAAGTCCATAACAATCATGTTCCTCGTACCCATTTCTAGTTTCCCTTTTCTCTTTCTCAACCATATCAGCAGACATCCATTGAGAATAAGAAGGGGTATCCTTCTCTATGGGTTTGCTTAATAAATTTACAAATGTGCTGACAAAATAGTTAGAGAACTTCATGGAAATAGCATAGGACTTCAAATCATTAAGATCCTTACCAACCAAATGCAATTCAAATGCGTCATTATGAAATAGTTGTTCTACAGTATCCCTATCTATTATGTTTATTGCGGGAATAGAACAGCGAAACTCCGCATCAGAATAATAGTGATCTTTAATTTTATATAATAGAACATAATATTTTCCCCATGTATTGGCATCTGGTATAAAAGGATAACGCCTTACAATGAATATCCAATCATTAAAAGGTTTTGTCATGAAGTCAAATTCACATGGAAGAACTTCTTTTCCATCTTTCAACAATCCCAGGCGCCCACGATATACTAAAGTATAATGTTCGTCAATAGTGTTCGTCCAAGTATAGTCTTTGGATTTTGTATGCTTGTTAATGTATATAACACATCTCTCTTCATTTGCACAACCAGGATTATTAATGCCACAAATAGTAGAAGTGTTTATTACACTTATCTTATCAAACATAACGTCTTTTGGGAAAGGTACGAAAGATTTGTAACCATGGAATTTACCAACTAATTGATTGTCTCTATACTGCAAAATTCCGCCTCTTAAACTGTTTTTTGAAGAAAACCAATGCCCCGTAAACTTATCTAAATTTTGGACACTATAATTAAATGGAATGGTAAAGTCATTCCCAAGAACTATCCATTTCCCCCTCTTGATACATTTATAATGATCAAAATCCCACGGATTATTTCCTTTGGGATATAATTTCCATTCCTTTCCAAAGAGAAACTTATATGTTGCTGTTCTCTTATCATAGTCATAGTCACTCAACCCTCCTATCAAAAGGTTTCCATGTGAGTCATATAGATCATATATTCCTGTGTATATGGTTTTATCCTTTTCTCCATATTTACCTTTAAAGAAATGGCCATCATGTCCACACAAAATATGAATAATATCATCGCCATAGTTTCTGGTAGAAACAATATCATATTTTGTTGGAATTAATGTGCAACCAGCATTATCAACACATCCCCATAAATGATTATCACGTTTTAAGAATATTCCATTTAAAATTTCATTATTGTGTATCATACAATTCCTCCTTAATGTTAAAATGGTAATTCATCAACTTTGTTAATGTCCAAAACGACTTCAAATGGATCAATAACACTGATAATATAATCAGATATTTGATATAACAATTCGTCTTTGCTCTCTTTTCTGAAACTCTTATTTAATATGTCAGAAATTTGATTCATATAGCAGGGCTTTGGATACCATGTCTGGTCTCTCCAATAATTTTCTAAATCGATATATTGCTTGTAATATTGCTTATCTGTACAGAAGAAAGTTCTTAAAACCCAATATTTTACAAATGGTTCAATACCCTCGTCACGTAAGATTTCTACTGTTGTTTTTAGAATATAAGAAAACAACATGGGATCTTGAGAGAAACCTATTCCTGCATTATAGATATACTCAGATACTTTTTTGTATAAAGCTGCGTTCTTATGTACATTTCTTAGAATAAAGAACATTACATCAACATTGTTCTCGTAGGTTTCAATATTAAGAAGCTTAAACAAATATGTTGTAGTTAAATCGTTTTCAATTATTTCAGCCAATGATTGATTATTAAGCAGAGAAACTCTTTGATTCTTGCCAAAATACAATTTACTTGAAACAACAAAGCATGCTTTTGCCAGCTCTATTTTCTCCTGACTTGTATCTATTAACTTTGTTTTTTTAGCATTCAATTCTAAAGACATCGATGACAACATAGAATCAATGATATCGGTAAGGGGTTCTAACAAGAATTGATTATTTGAGAAAATTCTTATATCATCTCCATATCTGTAGTATTGTATTCCCTCATAACGTGCCAACTTTTCATCCAGTTTTTTTAAATATATATTAGCAAAGAAGAAATCAACTTCAGAACAAGGATTTAAACCTTCCATGTTGCTTCCCTCAAAAATTTTATTTAATAAGTTTGCATACCATTTAACATTAGTAAAATCTTTGTCAAAATATAGGGCCATCATTCTTGACATGTTGACACTCGGAAAAAAACGTCGAATATCAAAAACGTATAGGTACTTAAATTTCTTTGCACAGTCCTCTTGGGTTTGTACAAATTCATCAAGATAAGATTCATACTTGAATTCATCGCTATTCAATGTGAACACATCAGTTCCACCCCCATAAACATATTGAGGTATTTCCTTTTTAACAGCCAAATATTTAACAATACCATATAGGTATCGCAAAGCATATTGTTCTAATTCCATTACTTGGCCATATCTCTTTTCTTGTCCATTAGGCTTTAAACATGAATAACTAATACTATTAGAAATATATGGCCATTCGCGCATCTTCAAATTTTCTTGAATTTCAAAGGCTAAACTAATTCGCTTGTTTTTGTCTTTATAATCATTGATACTAAACTCATTTCTTGCAGGGTCTTTGAACAACATAGAAGAATATGCCAACTCAACTGCTAAAACAATGTTGTCTAAACTGCACATTGATTCGTTCATATCAATATATTGGTCATCAGATACTTCAAAACTAAGACTTTCCCATTCATCTCTGCCGATTTCACCAGTATAGATAATCTTTTGAAATAGAAAGAACAATAGACAACTCTGAGTATCTAACCCAGAAGACATTAGTTCAATATATAATGGGGTCTCGTAGATTTGAATAAAGTCTTTTCTATTAAAAAGAGCAAAATCATTTTCGTTTGTAATAAGATGTGGATGTTCTGAGTAGATTCTCAGAGATAGCAAAATATGTATGATTGCAAAATCATCAATTCTCTTCGAAAATGATGTCCCTAAGTTAATTCTTTCATTATATGGATTTCTATAATTAGGGGTCCCCATTTCTCTGGGTTCTTGTCCCAACATCTTTGGCACAAACATTCCATCATAATCTATCAAGACCAAATTCCCCTCATTAGTCACAATGATATTGTCTGGTTTCAAATCACCATGAGCAAATGGTTGGGCAAGGAGCCATTTTGAAAGTTCATGGAATTTTTGGACCAATCTTGACAATTTTCGCCCATCATATTTGTTTTTTAATATATATTTGTCTAAGTTTTCTCCTTCTACCCAATCCATAAGCAGTACAGGGAACTCGCTGTCCTCAGAGTTGCTGGAATCCACAAACAGTTCCTTATCCAGATACTTGATGGGTGTGAGGAAGGTACTGCTGACATACTCTAGTTCCTCTGCTATCTGGCGATAGGCCTCTGCACGCCCCTCCTGTTCTCTTAGGAAGCACTTCACTGCATGCAGCTTTCCTGTCTGCTCATCCTTCATCTTGAAGACCACAGCAAAATTGCCACTAGTCATAACAGGAGAACCATCATCCTCCAATACAGGACGAAGATTCTTCAACTGTTCGAAGTTGTCTTCCGCAAACAGGATTGCCTCTTTATATTCTTTTATCGACGGGTAGTTCATAAGCTCTTAGTCATTGGATAGTGCAAATATACAACTTTTTTCTAAAAGAAAAAGGATTTATACGAAAAAAGTGTTTCCACAAGGCTTGCGGATTTTCACAGACCACAAGAATCCTTGCTGGAATATCATATTATTCGTCTAAAAAGTGCGTTTGCGACAGGAATTTAGTATATTATTAGGGTTTGTCGCAAAAGAATGTAGGAGTCGCAAGGAAGTAGGGAGAAATCAGCGTAGAAACTTGGAAAGAGGCAGAAATCGCCTTACCTTTGCACCAGTTTCATACTTGTGTTTGGTTTTAGTTAATTAGTTAGTTCATTTTGTTATTTGGTTTTGTTATCGCATTGGGCTCGCAGTGATTGCGGGGCCTATATGTTTTTTAATGACAGCACATTACTACATTACAACATTACATATTGATTTTTTAGTTCACGCCTACAAGATCTTCTATATATATTATTAGAATTATATTATATTATAATATAATATAATTTATATATAAGAATATGAGTAACGATGCAGATATAGAAAACGGAAATGTAACGATGTAACGTAGTAACGTAGTCGACATCGTTAGCGCAACTCTAATAGTATTATTATTTTACAGATCTACAATGCTTATAAATGTGCTCGCGCGATGCTCGGAGGAAACCCTGAGTTTGCTCGGAGGAAAGTGGAGGTTTCCTCAGATGAAAGTCTGACTTTGCTCGAAGGAAACTCCAGGGGCGCCAAAAGGCACGAAAAAGGGCAGCTTTAAGGCTGCCCAAGGTGCTGATAAATTATGTTTACTAATGAGCCGCAAGCGGCTCAGTGGTTAGGGGTGAGAGATGAGTGGTGAGAGAATACCTCGCAAGCCCTTCAGATCAAGGATGACCTAGATGTTGGTAGATGAGGGACACCTCTACAGGGAGAAATGACCTGCGTTTGATGGCTGTTAGGTGGCACAAGGCCGGATCATCATCGAGCAGTCCCCTCAGTTTCTGCCAGGCAGTGTGTGGTTGAAGATGTGGAAAATACATTGAGGCGAGTTCGCCTTTTCCGATAGAATTTGTTTTAATGCTCATTTAATGGTGCTAATTAGTTAAACTTGAAATCGAGTGCAATTATGGTGCAAGGCGAATGCAGAACCAAGCTTGCTTGAGTTTTGCTGAGCCGAAGCCCATAATCGCACTTGCTGCTAAGCAAGTGCAAAGATACAAAAAATCTGCGAGATATGCAAGAAAAAAAGCAATAAATTTGGTATAAAGTCGAAGAACGTCGAATATAGTCGAATAACTTCGATTGGACGAAATAATTACTTGCACAATTCAAAAAAAATGTCTACCTTTGCAGAGCATTAAGGGAAATGCTCTGCAAGTGTGGGCGGCGGCTCAGCAAAGGCCAAGCAAGCTTGCCTCTACATTCGCCTTGCACCACCCTTGTGTCGCAATTGGGAAACAAGGGAAGTTAAGCAAGGGCCCAGCGAGACAGAACGAGTTTTGAGAGCGCAAAGTAAAGTTTATGTTTAATTAAAAAAGAAAGGAACAAAAGAAAATGGCAAGTGAAGTAATTTCATTTCCTGTGAATCTGCGCAGGAACCAGAACAAGTACAACGCCGCTTACGGCAAGTATTATGCAGAGGCTGACACCAAGGAGCCTCTCAGTCTAAAGGGATTTGCCCGACATTTGAGTGAGCATGGTAAGCTGGTGGATTACCCCATGGCAGTGCTCGTATTGCAGAACATCGTATCTTGCATGAAAGAGATGGCCATTCAAGGCCAGCCGGTGAAGCTGGATGGATTCGGCACGTTCACCCCCACCATCGAGAGTGATGGCCAGAAGGCTCAGGAGAGCGTGGAGGCAGCTCTGAACGTGGGTCTGGAGAATCTGATCGCTGGTGTTCATCTGCGCTTTACGCCGGAGAACTCCAAGGGCGAAGAGCTCACCAGTCGAAAGATGAAGAGCGAATGCACCTTCAAGGCTGCCTATGTGGTCTCATCTAAGGTGAAGACCATCAACGGCAAGAAGGTGAAGTACCAGGAGAAAATCCCCATCTCCAGCTTCGCAGTTGCAACCCATGAGGATGCACCCGCCGGTACGGGAGATTAAACGAACGGAGGGGGTTGAGAACCCTCGATCCCCTCCTAGTTATTAACCATTCAAAAAACAAACTACAATGACAAAGAAAGAAACTTTGAAGTGGGCTATGCAGATCATCGTGTCGATAGCCTCAGCTATTCTGACGGCACTGGGCACCACGAGCTGCATGGGTATGTAGTCCCCACCCGATTTAGCAAACGCAACTCAAAAGCAAGCCGCCCCGGATTCAATCTCCGAGGCGGCTGATTTAATTGTAATTTAGCAATCACTGATTGCCAAATTTGATAAGGGGAATTTCCCCATAGACCAAAGACTCAAATATTGTTAAACTTACACCCTACCCTTTCGTAATCCAAATAAAATCAGTACCTTTGCAGCCGGTTAATTTTACGGCTGATGGGGAAACCCATCTCTTGACGATTTCAAGCGCAGTGATGCGCATAATCATCAATTAGGTCTTTTTTTTTCATTAATTTGATTGTAAGATTAAAACAAAGCGAGGCCCTCAGTGATGAGCGCCTCGTTTTTCTATCCCCATATGTTATGGAGAATCCTCTTATTAATCCTCATCAAAAGACAACTGAACCGTACCATTCAGCGTGTGACTCTCGAAAGTGAAAGAGTCAAACTTGATAGTTATGTATTTATCATCCTTCTTTTCTATGATTGTAGCAGACCCACCGACATAGTCCTCTTCATCCCAACTTGCAAAGTCATTAAATTTAGGAGAGAAATCCTCTAATTTGCTACCCTTTTTCAAATCTTTACTACCACTAAGATAAATAGTAAACATATAGTCATAATCATACTCGCCCTTTTTGGCATCTGACAATTCTCCACATGGTAATGAGATTTCTCCTTCATGTTTTCTTAAATCCCACGTTGACTCGTATGTTACGAAACATCTGTAACCATAACAAGCATAACTGACACCATTGACTTGAAGCACATCATAATCCATCTTCACGTCAATACCATCGCCATCATCATCACTGCTGCTACAAGCAGTAAAACTTAATGCTGCAACTATCATTGCAAGCATCATCATTAAAGAATAAATCTTTCTCATGTCAAAAAGTTATTTATAAAGATGCTAATCTAATTGCAAAGATAATGAATCCCTTTTATACTTCCAAATTATTCGCCTAAAAAGTACATTTTGCGACAGGAATTTAGGGTGTTCCTGAGGTTTGTCGCAGAAGATTCGGAGAGTCGCAAGGAAGTGGGGAGAAATGGCGGGGATTATTTGGAATCGGCTTAGAATCAGCGTATCTTTGCAGTGCATTTAGAGAAATGTAATTTGATTCATACTTGCATTGATTTGATTATTTGTTTTGAGTTAATTAGTTAGTTTTGTTCATTTTCGAAATTTGATTTTGGTTTGTACATGCATAGGGCTCGCTGGGAAGCGGGCCCTATGTTGGTTTTATTGGGGATTTCTCCCTTTCTAATTCGCCATTCTGCTTTTGAGATTATGGTCTTTGATGATGTTTATCATCTTCTCGAATTCGTCGGTAGTCATGTCGCCAACAGATAATTGCTCCATTCTCTCGAAGAATTCCGGATGCTCCATCTTCGTCGATTCATACTCGGCTTTAACCTTACGGAGCTTTTCTGGATCGTTATAGAGCTCTAACATTGTTTGTCTAAACAATTCTAAAAATTCTTTTTTCGTCATAATTCTATATTTTCTAATTTAGCTGTATATTAAAACAGGTGCAAAGGTACAAATAAGTGTAGAAAACACAAAATACAGAAACTAAAATTAAGATTTATTGTGATACATTGCTCTCAGTGATTGAGACACCCCGCTTATTCTTTCTTAATGACTTCTACCACATCTTTGTCGGCGGGGAGCCATGCTACGGTGTCGAGTTGGTCTTTGGAGAGCCAGCGGGCGGCTTCGTGTTCCTTCAAGATGAGTGAACCGCTTTCGATATGGCACCAGAAGCAGTGCATCTTCAAGAAGAACTTGGGGTACTCCCACTCTACCGTCTTAACCAGTCGTTCCACGACGATGCGGGTTTCGAGTTCTTCCCAGATTTCACGCTTCAAAGCATCCTCTGGTGATTCGCCTGGTTCCATCTTTCCACCTGGGAATTCCCAGCCATCCTTAAAATCACCGTACCCCCGTTGCGTGGCGAAGATACGGCCCTCGTCATCATGAATAATTGCTGCTACGACTTCTATCTGTTTCATATTCAGCACAAAGGTAATGAATCCCTTTTATACTTCCAAATTATTGGCCGAAAAAGTTCAAATTATATTTGGCTTTTTGCTCGTTTATTCGTACCTTTGTAGCAGATTTCAGAAAGTATGAAAGAAGATCAGAAGATAGTAATCTATCAGACAGAAGATGGACAGACTCAGATTGATGTCCGTCTGGAGAATGAGACAGTGTGGTTGACACAGGCTCAGATGGCAGAGTTATTTAAGTCATCTCGTACAAATATCTTAGAGCACATTCAGAACATCTATGAGGATGATGAGTTGGCGAAAGAGGCAACATGTCGGAATTTCCGACAGGTTCGTCAGGAGGGTAAGCGTATGGTTAATCGAACCATGACTTTGTACAATCTTGACATGATTATATCTGTTGGTTATCGCGTGAACTCCAAGCGAGGTGTTAGATTCCGTCAGTGGGCAAACAAAGTATTAAAAGAATATCTGGTAAAAGGTTACGTCATCAACGAGCGCATCCGTAAAGAGCAACTCGGCGAACTGCGCCAATTGGTTCAGGTGGCTGGTCGTGCTATCAGCAATCATGAAGTAGCAGAAACTATAGAGAGTCAGGATCTGCTGAATGTGGTGGTGGATTATACCTATGCGCTGGATACACTTGATAATTACGACTACGAGCGTCTGACCATCGATAAAACTACCAAGAAGGAGAAATTCCACGCCACCTATGATAATGCGATGGAAGAGATTGGTAGATTACGTGATAAGTTCGGAGGCTCTTCGCTCTTTGGGAATGAGAAGGATGATTCATTCAAGAGCAGTATCGGACAGATTTATCAGACGTTTGGTGGAGAGGAGCTTTATCCCAGTGTGGAGGAGAAGGCTGCCATGTTGCTGTATCTTGTAACCAAGAATCACTCGTTTAGCGATGGTAACAAGCGCATTGCTGCTACCCTATTCCTCTGGTTCCTCAATAATAATGGTATCCTCTATCGCGAGGATGGTTCGAAGCGATTGGCTGATAATACCCTCGTAGCCTTGACCCTGATGATTGCCGAGAGCAAAACGGAGGAGAAGGACGTTATGGTGAAGGTTGTAGTAAACCTGATCAACCAAAAGAACGAATAATTCTGTTTTTGGTTTGTACATGCATAGGGCTCGCTGGGAAGCGGGCCCTATGTTGGTTTTATATGAGAGGCACCACGAGCTGCATGGGAGCGTAAAAAAGCAAATCCCCCAGCCAAGCGGCTGGGGATTGTTATTTCAGCTTATAGATCTTCAGCGGTTTGCGCGCTGACGAGCGAATACTTAGAATAGTCATTCTACGGGAGTTGTAACGATAGATAATCGTAAAGCCCATCATATAGAAGAATCGTACATCAGGGCGAGTAGAAGGACTGCCAATGGTTGGCATTTGGGATATGCGCTGAGTCTCTTCAAGAAGACACTTCAACAAGCGACGACTATACACATCTGAACCATTGCGTTCATCATAGAAGGTTAAGATTTTCTGAAGTTGAACCGTAGAACGACGGCTAAATTCAATTAGTCGAGCCATTTTGCGAACATCGTTTTGAATTCACCCATCGAAACCACTTCTCCTCGCTCCACTTCAGCTATCTCTTCCTCGATGTCTGGAGTAATCTGCAAAATACCATTTACGATATGAGCATAATCCATATCGTCAGGCATTGCTATCTCTTCCATCTCTGCTGTGGCCAAAGCAGGTTCACAAGCCTTATAACAGCCTGTTTCATTTTCTAAGTGGTTATGTGAATCGTTCTTCTTCATTATCCTATCTTTGTTTTTACGATGCAAAGATAAAAAGAAAAACGATAAGTTCCAAACATTTCGCAAGAAATCATAATAATACCATGAAAAAAGAAATCCCCAGCCAAGCGGCTGGGGATTTGCTGTTGTTTAGAGATTGAGGCTCTTCTTGATGGCTTCGATCTTCGACTCGGCGGCTTTGATGCAGCGCTCGTAGTCGGCGGCTTCCTTGAAGCTTGGATCCTTCACCTCGGTGTAGAACTTAATCTTGGGCTCGGTGCCTGAAGGACGAACTGAAACCTTGGTGCCATCCTCGCAGAACCACTGCAGTACGTTAGAGGTGTCGGGCATGTTGAGCTTCTCAACGCTACCATCTGCCTTCTTAGCCTCGAGGGTCTTGTAGTCCTTCCACAGGCATACCTTTGAGCCTCCCAACTCCTTCGGCGGGTTAGCGCGGAAGTCGGTCATCATCTGCTTAATCTCGTCGGCACCGGTCTTACCAGGACGAACCACATTGATGGTTACCTCCTTTGAGAAGCCGTACTCCTTATAGATGTTCATGAGCAGATCGTAGAGGGTCATGCCATTGTCGCGTGCCCAGGCTGCAATCTCACAGATCAAGCAGATAGAGGCTGGAGAGTCCTTATCGCGTACCTTATCGAACGGCAGGAAGCCGAATGACTCCTCACCACCACCGATGTACTTCTGCTTGCCTTCAGAGATGCGGATCTCATTGGCAATCCACTTGAAGCCTGTATAGCAATCGCGCAACTCTACATTGTTCTTCTTGGCGATCTCGGCGATGACCTCGGTGGTAACGATGGTCTTTACGAGGAACTCGTTGCCCTTGAGCTGGCCGAGCTTCTTCTTATTGGCGATGATGTACCATGAGAACATCATGCAGGTCTGGTTACCATTGAGGATCTCCCACTCGCCCTTGGCATTGCGGCATACGATGGCCAGACGGTCGGCATCGGGGTCGGAAGCGATCACGAGGTCGGCATTCAGGCGGGTTCCGAGTTTCATACCAAGTGTCATAGCCTCGGCATTCTCGGGGTTAGGACTTACCACTGTGGGGAAGTTACCATCGATGACCATCTGCTCGGGCACCACGTGGATGTTCTGGAAGCCCCATGAGCGCAGTGCCTCAGGAATGATAACACGACCTGTGCCGTGCATGGGTGAATAAACGATGTTGAGGTCCTTCTGGCGCAGGATGACATCCTGATCGACCATAGCCTCCTTGACTGCCTGCAGGTAGTCCCAGTCCATCTCACCACCGATGATGTCGATGAGCTCCTTGTTGCCCTCGAACTTCACGTCGTTGATGGTTACCTTGTTCACCTCGTCGATGATACCTACATCGTGGGGAGCCAATACCTGGGCACCATCGTCCCAATAAGCCTTGTAGCCATTATACTCGCGGGGGTTGTGAGAAGCGGTAACATTGACACCTGCCTGACAGCCGAGCTGACGGATGGCGAATGAAATCTCAGGTGTGGGGCGAAGGCTCTCGAAGAGGTAAACCTTGATGCCATTGGCTGAGAAAATGTCGGCTACGGTCTCGGCGAACATACGGCCGTTGTTACGGCAGTCGTGACCTACTACCACTGAGCACTGCTTGCCAGGGAATGCCTTCAGAATATAGTTAGCAAAGCCCTGGGTAGCCATACCTACGATGTACTTATTCATGCGGTTGGTACCTGCGCCCATAATGCCACGCAAACCACCTGTACCAAACTCGAGGTTCTGATAGAATGCATCGATAAGAGCGCTCTTATCCTCTGCATCCAACATAGCCTGTACTTCCTTACGGGTCTCCTCATCAAAGGCGGGAGAAAGCCATTCTTTAGCCCGTGCCTCGCACTGAGCAATCAACTGTGCATTGTCTGCCATAATCTTACAATTTTTATTTGTTTTAGATTGTTATACATTTACATTTTACAAAGTTAGAAAAATCTTGGGAAAGTAGGCGTATTGAGGTTGATTATTTATTAAACGTTAACTATTTTGGGGTTAGGGGTTAGTGGTGAGAGGTTAGAGACCACTATTATTTCTTGAGAATTTTATCAATCTCATCAAATTGTTTCCCCATGTTGAGATTGAAGTAGATGCGATAGAGGGCGGGGCCCCATTTGTCCTTGGCATCTGGCACGAGGCGACGATAGGCCTCCATATAAGGCAGGGCGCGCTGATACATGCGCTTGACCTGTTTCTTATACTTGCGCTGATCGATGTTCTGGGCGATGTTGACACAAGCGAGTCCGGCATTGTAATAGGCATCGCTGGCATCGGGATTGAGAGCCAGGAGGCGCTCGCTAAAGCGCAGACAGTCGGCATAGCGCTGCAGATTGAGCAGAACAGTGCTCTTGGCAAAGAGGAACAGTTCGTTGAGTGAATCGGCCTGCAGGGCTTCGTCGACGACTTTGTCGGCCATCTTGTAATTGCCCTGCGAGGTGTAACTGTCCATGAGTCGGGGGAAGAAATAGGGCGACTTGACATTGCGGCAGAAGCCTTCCCAAAGAGCGGCTCGATAAAGGGAGTCGTTGCCCAGACGCTGACCAGCCTCGGCAATGTACTGCAGAGTGTTCTCGAGGCGGGCTGTATCGCGACGAGCCATTTCGACATAGCGCAGAGAGAGCAGCGGATCGTTCATGCGATAGCCGCAGTAAGTGGCCCAATAGGCTGCCTCGCCCATGCGGGGATCGGTATTGAGCAGGTCGTAGCCCTCGAACAGGGGCTGGCGATCGCAGTCGATATAAGACTCGAAGAAATTGAAGGCCTTGCGGAAGTCATGCTTGCGGATATAGTAGGCGCCACCAAAGAAGAGGTTGGGCCGATAGCCTGACAGGCGCTGGGCATTGTCCTTGCGATACTCCAGATTGACCTTGCCTTTCTTATCGGGCTGCATATCGAGCGAGTCGAGGCGCTGGCCAACGGTGAAGAGGCGCTGGGTGAGCGTGAAGAGCTGGGCAGTATCCACCTTCTGCTTGATATACATCTTCTCATTGAGTTGGGCATACTGCTTCTCGACGGCCTGCAGCCAGACGTCGTAGATGCGCTTGTTGTCGCGATTAGCGGAATCTTTCAGGAGGTCGGTCATCATCTTCTCGGCCTTGGAAAAGTCCTTGCCGCGAAGCAGGATGGTACGAGCCTCACCGATCTGCTTGCGCTGGGCATAACCCGGCACAACCAGCAACATCAGGCAAATAGCCAAGAAAGATTTCTTCAATATGTCCAGTTTAAAATATTCCACTGCCTCCTAAAAACGAATTTACGGATGCAAAGGTAATGATTTCCCCTTGCACCCGCAAACTATTTGACGCAATTTAACTAATTAGTGGCTCTCAGCCTCGGCCTGCTTGGTCTCGGGAGCATCCTCACCGTAGTAGTTGTAGTATGCGTTGTAACGGTTGTAACCCCACTTGGCCTGCAGCATATCGGGATCGAGCTCCTTAGCCTTGTCGTAGAAGGTGATGGCATCCTTATAGAAAGCCTTCTTCTGAGCGGGATCCTCAGTGTTCTGAGCCTGGAGGCTGAGTGAAGTACCAACGTACATGGCGATCATGGCGTTGTCGGGCTTCACCTCGAAGGCGCGCTTCAGGAACTTGCTAGCCTCGCCAGGATTCTCCTCGAGGAGTGAGAAACCCTTATCGGCCAGAGCGATGAAGCTCTGAGGATTGCGAGCCAGTGCATCGTCGAGCAGAGCGGTCTGAGCAGCCTTATCCTTCAGGTCGCCATAGTAGTTGTACATCACGTCGAGCAGCAGCTCGTCGTCGGGCTTCTGGGTGAGCATCTGCTTGTACTCCTCGAGCACGCGCAGAGAGTCGTCCTTCGTGGTGAGACCTTCCTTCATCATATTGAGCACATTGATGTGGGCGGCATCCTTGAACTGAGCCTCGGCCTTGGCATCGTTGGCGCAAACGGCGAAGTACTGCTTAGCCTTGTCCTTGAGACCAGCCTTGTGGGCATAGTCGCCAGCGAAGTAAGCTACCTGACCGATGAACTCTGACTCAGCGGTACGATCGCAAGCTGCAAACAGAGGAGCGAGCTCTGAATCCATGAACAAACCCCAGTATTTCAGTGTGGCCTCGTCGTCGCGAGCCTGAGCGGCAGTCTGACCGGCGTTTACGAGCTGATTGCGAACAGTTGACCACAGGCGCTCGGCGTTCTTCTTATCGAACTTAGGAGCTACCTTTCCCTTCTCGTTGGGCTTCTTATCGTAGTTGTCGCACTCGATAGCTGCACTAATGGCATTGAAAGCCATCTCTGACATGAGGTTCTCATCGACGGGCTTCTCTTCCTTACCCATCTGCTTGTTGAGCTGATTTTCTGTCTGGATGGTGCTCTGAACCATGAAAGCATCGTAAGCAAGGTCGACAAGCTTGTTGTAAGCCTTAGCCTTCTCAGCATCGTTAGCAAGGTTAGCAAGGCTGCTCTTCATCAGAGCATCAGCCTCGGCATAAGTCTTTGCCTTGAGGATAGCCTTCAAAGCGTCGCTGTCACCGGCAAAAGCGGTAGCGCTGGCCACCAGCATCATTGCCATCATCATTAATTTTTTCATAAGCCTTTAAATTTGGTTGAAAATGTTATTATTAACTGATTTTACTTAATTGACGTTTTAAACTCACAATGGTTTAATTGTTCTCATTGTTATCGGGAGTCTCGATCAGGGGAGCATCGTTGATTTCCTCGTCGACAACCTCGGCTGTCTCGATATCCTCTTCCTCGGCCTGAGAGTGCATCACCTTACATACAGAGGCAATGACATCGTTCTTCTTGGCGAGGTTGATGAGACGAACACCCTGAGTGGCGCGACCCATAACACGAACATCGGCTACCTTCAGCCGAATGAGTACGCCCGACTTGTTGATGATCATGAGGTCGTTCTCATCGGTAACTACCTTGATGGCTACCAGGCGGCCTGTCTTCTCGGTAATGGCAAGGGTCTTCACACCCTTGGCACCACGAGCGGTCTTACGATAGTCCTCAACCTCAGAGCGCTTACCATAGCCGTTCTCAGAAACCACCATGATGGTCTCAGTGTTAGGATCGTTGACGCAAACCATACCTACTACCTCATCGTCGCCACCATCGAGGCGCATACCGATAACACCGGTAGACACACGACCCATGGTGCGAACATCGTTCTCATCGAAGCGTACGGCACGACCATTGCGGTTGGCGAGCAGCAGCTCGTTGTGGCCATTGGTGAGGCGAACGCCTACTACCTCATCGCCCTCGTTCACATTGATGGCGATAACACCAGCTGCGCGTACATTCTTATAAGCATCGAGACGAGTCTTCTTGATGATACCCTGCTTGGTGGCAAATACCACATAGTGGGACTTGAGGAACTCCTCGTCGTTGAAGTTCTTGATACGCAGAACGGCATTGATTGAGTCATCGGGATCGATGTTCAGCATGTTCTGGATGGCGCGACCCTTCGAGTTCTTGTCGCCCTCAGGTATCTCATAACACTTCTGCCAGTAGCAGCGACCCTTCTGGGTGAAGAAGAGCAGCGTGTTGTGCATGGTGGCAGGATAGATATACTCTGTGAAGTCGTTATCGCGATGACGGGCAGCCTTGGCACCAACACCACCACGACCCTGCTCATGGAACTCATCGAGCTTGGTGCGCTTGATGTAACCCATGTGAGAAATGGTGATAACAACGGGATCATCGGGATAGAAGTCCTCAGCATTGAACTCATGGTCGAAGGGAATGATCTCAGTACGACGCTCGTCGCCATACTTCTCCTTCACCTCGAGCAGATCCTGCTTCATGACTTCCTTACAACGCTCGGGATTGTCGAGAATCTCCTGTAAGTCGGCGATGAGTTTCTGCAGATCCTCGAACTCCTGATGGAGCTGATCCACACGCAGACCTGTGAGCTGAGCCAGACGCATATCGACGATAGCCTTAGACTGAAGCTCATCGAGATTGAAGCGAGCCTCCAAGTTGCGCTGAGCATCAGTAGGAGTCTTAGAGTTACGAATAATATGTACAACCTCGTCGATATTATTTACGGCGATGATCAAGCCCTCGAGGATGTGGGCACGCTCCTGAGCCTTGCGCAGATCGTACTTGGTACGACGGATGGTAACATCGTGGCGATGCTCAACGAAGTACTTAACACACTCCTTGAGCGTAAGCAGGCGGGGACGACCCTTAACCAGAGCAATGTTATTAACTGAGAATGAGCTCTGTAAGGCTGTCATCTTAAAGAGCTTGTTAAGCAGTACATTGGCATTGGCATCGCGCTTTACATCGACCACGATACGCATGCCCTGACGGCCTGACTCATCGTTCACATTAGCCACACCTTCGATCTTGTGCTGGTTAGCCAGATCGGCGATGTAAGCCACGAGGTCGGCCTTATTCACACCATAAGGAATTTCTGTTACAACAATCTTGTCGTGAGTGTCGCCACTCTCGATCTCAGCCTTGGCACGCATCACGATACGGCCACGACCTGTCTCGTAAGCATCGCGTACGCCCTGCAGACCATAGATATAGGCACCCGTTGGGAAATCGGGACCTGGGATATACTGCATCAGGCCATCGGTATCGATATCGGGATTGTCGATATAGGCGCAGCAGCCATCGATCACCTCGCTCAGGTTGTGGGTAGGCATATTGGTAGCCATACCTACGGCGATACCGTTACCACCGTTTACCAGCAGATTGGGCACCTTGGTAGGCATAACGGTAGGCTCTTCGAGCGAGTCGTCGAAGTTGGGCGCCATATCAACGGTCTCCTTCTCGAGGTCGTCCATGATGTGCTCACCCATCTTTGAGAGGCGGCACTCTGTGTAACGCATGGCAGCTGGAGAGTCGCCATCCACAGATCCAAAGTTACCCTGACCATCAACCAGCGTATAGCGCATATTCCAGTCCTGGGCCATACGTACGAGGGCACCATATACTGAAGAGTCGCCGTGGGGGTGGTACTTACCAAGCACCTCACCTACTACGCGGGCACATTTCTTATAAGGCTGTGTGCTTACATTGTTAATGTTCATCATACCGTAAAGAATACGGCGATGAACGGGCTTAAAGCCGTCGCGAACATCGGGAAGGGCACGTGCCACAATGACTGACATAGAGTAGTCAATGTAGCTGGATTTCATCTCTTCCTCGATGTTAATCTTAATAATTCTGTCGTTGTCGAATGTTTGATCCATTACTTAATTCTACTATTTTACTATCTTACAATTTTACAATTTAACTCGTCACATTTTTAATAATTTCGCGTTTAAGGGCATTTTTAAGCCCGCTGACGCGTTTTTAACCGTGCAAAGGTAGGCATTTTTTTGCTACCAACCAAACCTTTTAAGCTATTTTAGCGGAAAGTTTTCGGTTTTTATGGCACGATGTTTGCAGAATTATTTGTAACTTTGCAAAATAGAAAGGAAAAAGAAAGTATATGACGAGTCAATTTTCGCCAAAGGTTTCAGAAATACTGGCTTTCTCAAGAGAAGAAGCAGCCAGACTGGCAAGCCGGAGCGTAGGCCCCGAGCACTTGCTTTTGGGTATACTCAGAAGTAAAGACGGACCCGTGATTGACCTTTTCAAACGTCTGAACCTGAACTTAATCAACGTGAAGACGGAACTGGAACAGCGTGTAAGAGAAGATGAACTAGACACGCCCATACACACGACCGACCTCGTACTGAACGAGAAGGCTAGCAACATACTGAAACTGGCCGTACTGGAGGCCCGTATCCAGAGAACCAACAAAGTAGACGAACAGCACCTGTTGCTCGCCATTCTGCATGATGCGGTGAACAACGGGGCCAAACAAGTACTGGAACTGAACAACATGAATTACGAAGACGCGATGGCGATGCTTTTCGCCCCGCATAATAATGGTATTACAAACGGCATCGGTCTGCCCGATGAGGAAGAGGAGGAATTCGAGGAGACTGGTAAGCAGAACGCTTCCAGCCACTCGGGTTCGACCACAACGACTGCCCAGAAGAAAGAGAATACGAAGACGCCTGTGCTCGACACCTTCGGCACGGATCTGACTCAGGCTGCCGTAGAAGGCAAGCTGGATCCCTGCGTTGGTCGCGAGAAGGAGATACAGCGCATCATCGAGATACTGGGTCGCAGAAAGAAGAACAATCCCATACTGATAGGAGAACCTGGTGTGGGTAAGAGTGCCATCGTGGAAGGACTGGCGCAGCTGATAGCCGAGCACCACACGAGTCCGATGCTCTTCGGCAAGAAAATCTACACCCTCGACATGACGGGCGTAGTGGCCGGAACCAAGTATCGCGGACAGTTTGAGGAGCGCCTGAAAGCCCTGATGAAGGAACTGGAGGCCAACCCCGACGTGATTGTGTTTATCGACGAGATTCACACCATCATCGGTGCTGGAAGTACGCCGGGCAGTATGGATGCTGCCAACATCATGAAGCCTGCACTGGCTCGTGGCACCATACAGTGCATCGGTGCTACCACGCTCGACGAATATCGTAACTCCATTGAGAAGGATGGTGCACTGGAGCGCAGATTCCAGAAGGTGCAGGTGGAGCCTACCACCAATGAGGAGACACTGCAGATACTCCATAACATCAAGGACCGCTACGAGCAGCATCACCACGTGACCTATACTGACGAGGCCCTGATGGCTTGTGTCAAATTGTCAGACCGCTATGTGACAGACCGATTCATGCCCGATAAGGCTATCGATGCACTCGACGAGACAGGATCGCGCGTACATCTTGGTAATACTCAGATTCCGCCTGAGATTGCGGAGATAGAGAAAGAGATAGCCCACGTGAAGGACAAGAAGCAGTTGGCCGTGAAGAATCAGAACTTTGAACTGGCTGCTGGCTATCGCGACCGTCAAACGCAGTTGGAAGCCACGCTGAAGACGCTGAATGAGCGCTGGAGCAAGGGCGAAGGCGAAGAGCGCCAAGTGGTGGATGCTGAACAGGTGGCTGAGGTAGTATCGATGATGACAGGTGTGCCTATGCAGCGTATGGCTGAGCAGGAAGGCATCCGACTGAAGGGTATGGCTACTGAACTGAAAAACGCCGTGATAGCCCAGGATGCTGCCATCGACAAGATGGTGAAAGCCATTCAGAGGAATCGCGTAGGACTGAAGGATCCGAATCACCCCATCGGAGTGTTTATGTTCTTAGGTCCTACGGGTGTGGGTAAGACATATCTGGCCAAGAAACTGGCAGAGTTTATGTTTGGCAGCAGCGATGCCCTGATACGTATAGACATGAGTGAATACACGGAGAGTTTCAACACCTCGAGACTGATTGGTGCGCCTCCGGGATACGTGGGTTACGAGGAAGGCGGACAGCTGACCGAAAGGGTAAGGCGCCACCCCTACTCCATCGTACTGCTCGACGAGATTGAGAAGGCTCATGGCAACGTGTTCAACCTGTTGCTGCAGGTGCTGGACGAAGGACGACTGACAGATGGTAACGGCAGATTCGTGGATTTCCGTAACACTGTGATCATCATGACATCGAACGCTGGTACCAAGCAATTGAAGGACTTTGGTCGTGGCGTAGGTTTCAGTGCTTCGGGCAATACAGGATTGGCCCTGAACGAGAAGGATAAGCAGCATGCACGCGACATTGTGCAGAAGGCGCTGTCGAAGCAGTTCTCGCCTGAGTTCCTGAACCGTCTGGACGAGATCATCACCTTCGACCAGCTGGATCTGGATGCGATCAAGAAGATCATCGACATAGAACTGAAGGGACTCTACAACCGCATAGAGCAGATAGGTTATCACATTGACCTGGCTGAAGATGCGAAGGAGTTTGTGGCTACGAAGGGTTATGATGTGCAGTTTGGCGCACGACCGCTGAAGCGAGCCATTCAGAACTACATAGAGGATGGTATCAGCGACTTGATAGTGAATGGTAATCTGGAACCTGGAGCCACGATACATATCACACTGAAAGAAAATGAGTTAGCATTTAGCTAACTCATTTTTAGTTTAATCGAGTTTGACGCTTCGCGTCGAGCCCTCTTACGTTCGGCAGAGCTTAAGCAAGCTTAGCTCTGCTCTCACTTAATCGAGACCTTCGCACTCCTTAAGCCATAAGGCAGACGAGGCATCGCTCGGCATGCGCCAGTCGCCACGAGGCGAAAGACTAACACTACCCACCTTAGGACCATCGGGCAAGCAAGAACGCTTGAACTGCTGATTGAAGAAGCGACGACAGAAAGTCTGCAACCATTTCTTCACTGTCTCCTCGTCATAATACTCTGCGCGACCCTCAACGGGTGAGGATGTGCAGAAGGCTCGCTTGGCCAAGAGGTAGATCTTCTTGGGGCTGAAGCCATAACGCAGGAAATAATAAATAAAGAAATCGTGAAGTTCGTAAGGACCTACGAGGTCTTCGGTCTTTTGCTTGATTTTACCTTGTTCATCGGCAGGAATCAACTCGGGCGATATAGGTGTATCGATGATGTCGAGCAGCGTTTCGGTAGCCATCTCGCCAGCCACATAGCTGACCAGATAACGGATCAACGTCTTGGGCACACCAGCATTGACACCATACATCGACATGTGGTCGCCATTATAGGTGGCCCATCCGAGAGCCAACTCCGACAGATCGCCTGTACCAACGACGATAGCGTTCTCCTTATTGGCCACATCCATCAGGATCTGAGTACGCTCGCGCGCCTGAGAGTTCTCATAGGTAATATCATGAACCTGAGGATTCTGACCGATATCCTCGAAATGCTGGGTAACAGCCTTGGCGATGCTGATTTCACGAATGGTGACACCCAGTGTTTCCATGAGTTTCATGGCGTTATTATAGGTGCGATCGGTGGTGCCGAAACCTGGCATCGTAATACCAATGATGCCCTTACGATCGAGGGCTAACTTATCGAATGCCTTAACTGTAACGAGCAGGGCTAATGTAGAATCGAGTCCGCCACTGATACCAATCACGGCTTTAGTGCCGTTGATATGATAGAGGCGTTTGGCGAGTCCTGCCACCTGAATGTTCAGAATCTCCTCGCAAGAAGTCTGCATGTTCTCCTCCTTCGGAATGAAAGGATGGGGATCGATATCGCGCAGGAGTTCGAATTCGCGAGGTGTAACCAGACGGGCCTGAATCTCACGGGCATGGGCTCCACGCTGAGCATTGATGAAGGTGGTGTTCTGACGACGCTCGACACGCAGCTTCTCGATATCAATCTGACAGGTCTGCATCTGAGGCTGGAAGGAGAATCGGTTACCCTCAACCAGCATCTTACCATTCTCGAAGAGCATAGCGTTGCCACCATAGACCACATCCTGGGTGGACTCACCAAAACCGCTGCTGGCATATACATAACCACTAACGGTGCGAGCACTCTGCTGAGCGAGAAGCGACTTGAGATACTGATGCTTACCTATCAGCTCATCGCTGGCGGAGAGGTTGAAAATGATATCGGCACCAGCCAAAGCCAGATTATTGCTAGGCGGAATGGGTGCCCATACATCCTCGCAGATCTCAATACCAAACTTCATACCATCGCTCGTAACAAAGAGCAACGGCTCAGCACTTACGTGAATGGAGGTGCCGGCAAAATAGATATCGGTAGGATTCAGATCCTGAGCTGAAGCAAACCAACGTTTCTCATAGAACTCGCCATAGTTGGGCAGATAGGTCTTGGGCACAATGCCGAGGATAGTGCCTCCCTGAATGACAACAGCACAATTATACAGTAAGCCATTAATTACGACTGGGACGCCGACAATGGAAATGATGTCGAGCTTACGTGTAAAATCGAGCAGCATCATGATGCCCTGCTCTGCACGATCGAGCAGAAGCTGCTCCTTGAAGAGATCCTGACAGGTATAGCCTGTGATGCAGAGTTCAGGAAACACAATGACCTCGACAGCACGACCTTCGGCCTGAGCTATCAGACTCTCAATCTGCTGAACATTGTAGTCAACATCGGCTACCTTCACTACAGGAACGGCAGCAGCCACATTCACAAATCCGTATTTCATAACTTTACTTTTTGAACGTCGTTTTCGATAATCGTATAAATCAGAGCCGGTTGCTCAAAGAACATGTTCTCGCGGAAAGCATGCAACTTATAGAACTTCACAGGATCGATCCTTACCTGGGCATTAACCGTGGGCTTCAGCAGGAAATGCTTATCGCGCTTATAGGCTATGAGCTGAATACAACTATGCTCTAAGGCATTCAGATCCTCGCGACCAAACTCCTCGATAAACTCCTTGGTGTTAGGCTCAATCTCGCCCTCGCCTCTTACTGTCCAAGCAGCGCCTTCGGCAATCATATAGACATAGCGCATATAGTAGTTAGAGTCGTTAACCAGATAAGTCTCGAAGCGTGTCTGCGAAAGTTCCTTCACATCCATCGGTACAAAGGCGAGATAGGCACTCAGCTTATCGCCACCTTTGCGCTCTTCGGGCTTGGCCTTGAATGTGATAGGTTTATCGGCTGGTTCGGTTTCCACTTCCTCGCGCTCGGCATTGAGTGCTGCCTTTACGGAATTGGCCTTTGCCTCAATCACATGTTTGGTGTCGTAGTCTTCATCGCCAACAACCACCACCTCATTGATAAGCATAGGCATCTGGAAGCCGTCCTCATCCTCAACAAGCACGATATTCTTCCCTTGGAAACCGGCCACACGTCCGCCACCAATCTCACTAAGGAATCTGACTTTATCTCCTATTTTCATCTCTTTTATTCTCTTTTTGGGGACAAAGGTACGAATAAGTGAGAGAAATGCAAAATAAATCGCGATTTATTTTCATTTCAGGACCATAAGAAAACGGATGTGATATCCTGAAGATACACATCCGCTTTCCTTTATTTGAATTAGAAATGTTCTAATTATTGACGGAACCTCCAACGATATCAAGCAGTTCGTTGGTAATGGCCTGCTGACGACTCTTGTTGTACTGCAGGTTCAACTGGCGCAACAACTCGTCGGCATTATCCGTAGCTGTCTGCATGGCCACCATTCGGGCTGCATGCTCTGAGGCATTCGAATCGAGCAGGGCCGTATAGAGCATCAGATGCGCCATCTTAGGCATGAGCTCAGTGAGGACCGTGTTCATGTCGGGCTCTACGATGAAGTTATCGTTGAGCGGCTTCACCTCTTCCTCTTTCCTCTCAACCTCACGCTCACCACGCTTCTTGAGATACTCCTGCGACTCCTTCGTAGCAATGACGCTCGTCAGGTCGCGCTCGTGATCTGCTTTCAGCTCCGACTCCAAATCGATGGGCAGGAAGGTCTTGCGCGTGAGAATCTGAGAGCCAGCGCTCTTGAAGTGGTGATAGATGAGTTCCACCTTGTCGATCTCACCCTCATAGAACTTCTTACCTAACTCCATCGCGATGTCGATACAATCGTGGGCATTAGGCTTATCGGCCAAGGCAGAGAATTCGCCCTGAACGTTGAGTCCTAACTTCTTCGCCTTCTCATAGACCTTTCGACCTATGGGGTAAATCTCCACATTCTCACGACCAATCTCGCGTGCATAGTCATCAACGGCATGAGTCATCAGTTTGATGGCATTACCATTGAAACCACCACAAAGCGAGGAGTTGGATGAGAACACCACGAGGGCTGCCCTTTTAACAGGGCGTGGCTGATCGAAGACAGTCTGTGCCTCAGCTTCGGCAGCGAGGAACGACTTGAGGATGTGTTCCAGCAACTCCTCGTAAGGCAGCATATTCTGAATAGCCACCTGTGCGTGATGGAGTTTACTGGAGGCCACCATCTTCATAGCCGACGTGATCTTTCGCGTGGAGTTGACTGAGGCTATGCGGCCTTTAATTTCTTTCAGGCTGGGCATAGGCTATCAGGCTTTATAGGTTCCCGCAATATCAGCCATTACAGCCTCAATCTTCTTCGTTGTCTCCTCGTCGATCTTTCCGCTGGCAAGCGTTTCGATCACTTCGGGATTGGCAGAACGGAGCTTATCGAGGAACTGAGTCTGGCACTCGCGCACCTTGACAATGGGCACGTCACGCATCAGTCCATGTACACCACAATACAGAATAGCAATCTGCTCGCCTACAGGCATTGGGCTGTACTGTGGCTGGATGAGCAGCTGATTGTTCTTACGTCCACGATCCAGAGTCATCGCTGTCACAGCATCCATATCGCTCGAGAACTTTGAGAAGGCCTCAAGCTCACGATACTGCGCCTGGTCGATCTTCAGCGTACCAGCCACCTTCTTCATAGACTTAATCTGTGCCGAACCACCCACACGAGATACTGAGATACCTACGTTGATGGCAGGACGGAAGCCCTGGTTGAAGAGGTCGCTCTCCAAGAAGATCTGACCATCAGTAATTGAGATCACATTGGTCGGGATGTAAGCCGATACGTCGCCAGCCTGAGTCTCGATGATAGGCAGAGCGGTGAGAGAACCACCACCCTTTACGTGCCCCTTCATGCACTCGGGCAGGTCGTTCATCTGCTCGGCCACCTCCTGCTGCTCGTTCATCTTGGCTGCACGCTCAAGCAGACGAGAGTGGAGATAGAACACATCACCCGGATAGGCCTCACGACCAGAAGGACGACGCAGAATCAGCGATACCTCACGATAGGCAACTGCCTGCTTAGAAAGGTCATCGTAAACTACGAGTGCTGGCAGACCACGATCGCGGAAGTACTCACCGATGGCAGCACCAGCAAATGGTGCATAATACTGCATAGCTGCAGGATCGGCAGCAGTAGCAGATACCACGATGGTATATGGCATAGCACCATGCTCCTGAAGTGTAGACACAAGGGCTGCAACGGTACTGGCCTTCTGACCGATGGCAACATAGATACAATAGACAGGCTTGCCTGCCTCATAGAAACTCTTCTGGTTGATGATGGTATCAACAGCAATAGCGGTCTTACCCGTCTGACGGTCACCAATAATGAGCTCACGCTGTCCACGACCAATGGGGATCATTGAGTCGATAGCCTTCAGACCTGTCTGCAGCGGCTCCTTTACGGGCTGACGATAGATAACACCAGGAGCTTTACGATCGAGCGGCATCTCGAATGAGTCGCTCAGGTCGATATCTCCCTTACCGTCGATAGCCTGTCCCAGCGGATTGATAACACGGCCCAGCATGTTGTCGTTGACACGGATAGAGGCGATGCGATGTGTACGCTTCACCACCATGCCCTCCTTGATGCCCGAGGTAGTGCCCAAAAGCACACAACCCACGTTGTCCTCCTCGAGGTTCATCACGATGGCCATCGTGCCGTTCTCGAACTCAAGCAGCTCGTTGGCCTCGGCATTGCGCAGTCCATAGATACGGGCCACACCATCGCTGACAGTCAATACGGTACCTACCTCATCGAACTTTTCGGCATTGGAGATACCCTTGAGCTGGTCAAGCAGGACCTGGGATACTTCGCTTGGTTTAATCTTATCTGACATATTCATTTTACATTTTTACATTCTTTCATTTTCTCAACGTGTTGAGAATAGAGTTGAGTTGAGCCTTGACGCTGGCATCCATACGATAGGTATCGTATTCAAGGATAAAGCCTCCGATGATATCGGGATTAACCTCGGTCTCGAACTCCACTGTTCCATTAGTCTTACTCTCCACCATCTTGCGCATCTTCTGCTCTGTAGCAGCAGAAACTGCAGCAGCGGTGATGAGACGTCCACGGATGACATTCTTCTGTTGGCGGTAAAGCGTGACGTACGAATTGGCAATGAACTGCATCACACTCTCACGATCCTCCTTCAGCACCAGCTGAACGAAAGTCTTGGTCAAATCAGAAGGCTTCTTGCCGACAGCCGCCAGCAACAAAGCTTCCTTCTTGTCCTTTGAGAGCATCGGATTGTCTATCGTAAACCGCAGCTGTGGTACCTCGACGTAGCTCTTAGTGAGCTGCTGCATCTCAGCATAGACAGCATCCTCGATTTTCGCGTCAGTAGCACTCTTCAAGAGCGCACGGGCGTATCTTACCGATATGACTCCTATATCCATACGTTACTTACTTATTTGTCAGTAGAAACCTCATCCAGCATACGTTCAATCAAATCCATCTGAGCCTTGTCGTCCTTCAGATTCTGACGGAGCACCTTCTCGGCAATCTCCACACTGAGCGTTGCGACCTGCTGACGGATGTCGGCGATAGCTGCCCTCTTCTCTTGTTCGATAGCGATTTTCGCATCGCCTAAAAGACGGGCGCCCTCCTCACGAGCCTTCTGTTGTGCCTGTTCCACGATAGCATCACGCGTTTCGGCAGCTTCTTTCAGAATCTGTGCCTGACGATCACGTGCCTCCTGGAGAATGGCCTCGCCTTCCTGCTTGATATTCTCCAGTCGCTCTGAAGCCTCATGGGCTTTCAGCAGACTTTCGTCGATGTACTTTTTCCGCTCTTCAACCATATTGGTGATTGCAGGGAAACCGAACTTCGCAAGCACGAAGAAGACAACGGCAAACGCCAGAAGCATCCAGAACAGAAGTCCCAGATCAGGAGTGAGGATTGCTGGCAGTTTACTGAAATCCATTCGCTGTAATTTTTAGTCTTACTTAATGTGAATGAATC
>JAEEGH010002201.1_pt1 | contig 53000 bp, 43 predicted proteins | sample 9134181 | NCBI WGS metagenome assembly JAEEGH01 (sample SAMN16246544, study PRJNA631951) | gut metagenome | biome: gut microbiome; feature: rumen; material: DP-attached | host: Bos | place: Iran: Karaj | collected 2018-10 | reverse complement strand
GTAAAAACATTAAACATTTTGCAGGATATTGCCATTTTTATCAATTTGGCAACCTTACAATAGTGTTAATTTGTGTAACCCCGCTCGGAAAAGAGCCACTTTTTCAGTGGGCTCTACGGCACGAGGGGGAACGAATCCGGGCTCGCATAAGCCGAGGTGGATGATTAATCCGATGCAAAGTTACACCAAATTCTTGGAAAGATCAAATATCAAGGGCAAAAAAACACCTGATAGTTTGAATTGCTTCAGGGACTACCAGGAATGAACGATGCAAAGATACGATAAATATCTGAATAATCCAAATATTTTCGCATATATTTGCATATATGCCATCATTTTTTCTCTTTTCAAGCCCTTTTTGTGGTGAAACAAGGTCAAATACACATGATCTTGCTGCATTCTCTACCAACGTGATCTATACCATATAGGAACTGGCCGGCGTCTATACCCATCCATTGAAACAAGGTCATCATTCTTGAATAGTTGTTGAGGGTATAGGTTGTGTCAACACATATAGGAAAGCCAAAACATATTGGCTCGTGGTGGGCTATGCGATTACGAATGTTGTTAATGTAATCCAGTTCAAGAAATATCCTTGAATTGTCGATTTGGTTAGCTCTTGTAGACGTTGGCTTATTGGGAAATATGTGAAGTAGATGTCTTCCACAGAGACCATATTGGAGATTATTGAACATGTATTTCCATACGCCAAACTCCATCTCTGATAGTAGTTTGGAATGGGAATATGTACCAGCAGACATTAACCCATCATACGCCTTCTTGATGATTTTGTAGGTCTTGTCAACACGTGAGTTTGCATAAAAAGCACCTCCTGGCAATACCAAATCACGAAGCCAATCATTGCCATAATGGAGCTTCATTTCCTTGTCAATACGGTTACGTAATGTGACCTCAAAACAGCTGATGAGGGCAAACATCTCCTGAGATAATTTCAGGTTGTAACGATAGAGCGTCATGGCTCTTCTGCTTTCATTATTGCATGCAAGCAGGTACTTGCGCATGCGTTGTTGTGAGATAATATCTTCAAATTCTGAATATTTCATATGCTCATTATTTTAGTGCAAAGTTACTAAATTCTTGGCAAATTCCTGCCATCTTTTCCATTTATTTTTGTTTTCTTGGGCACTTTCTCATTTTATCGTAATGGTACATCAAACCAATCGGCGGAAATGCCCATAAATACAGGGCGAGCTTGCTCTTTTTGTGCCCTGCCTATCCCTGAAATGTTACTTTCAGGGGTATTAGGCTGCCCCAACAGAAAAACGATACACTCAAGCAAGCTCATTTTTGAAGACTCGTTTGATGAGCTTAAAGTTGTTGTCGTTGATGATGGAAAAGTCCTTGGCGATGTAGATGTCGGCCACTTCAAAACTGCCAACGTGGTTGAGTGCCTCGTCCACGTCACCTTTGCTGAACTTCATCAGGTTCCTGGATAGGGTGGCAAAAGTGTGGCGGGCCTGATAGAATTCAAGGTCATTGATGCCGACAGATTTGCCAACAGTTTTCAGTCCAATGTTCAGGTTCTTGTTGAAGCCTCCGTAGTCGTTGTAACGCGAGCAGAAATTGAAGACGGTTTTTGTTCCGGCATATTTCTTCATGAGTGGCTTGATAAACGGATGCACTTTCACTTCGATATAGGCTTCATCACTTCTGCGATCTTTGGTCTTCGTCCTGTTGTACTTGATGAAGCCGTTTTTGTAGTTCGTTGCCGAGAACAAATCTACGGAGTTCATCCCCATCAGACAGAACGATAATATAAAGGTATCACGCGCGAGTTGTGCACGGCTTCCTGGTCTGCCTTGATAGTGATAGACTTTCATCAGCTCTTGAAGGGTGAGTGCACGGACTCCTTTCTTCATCACTTGCTTGGGAACTTTGAAGCGGATGAACGGATCGCTTTTGATGACGGTCTTTTCTTCCGTGTTGTATTCGAGCATGGCCTCACGGAACAGATGGCGAATCTCACCCAGGTAAAGTGACTGTGCTCTGGGCTTCTTGGCGAGGTGGTTTTCGAACGCTTTCAGTAGGGTGTAGGTGAGGTCAGAGAAACACAGACTCTCTTTGCCAAGAAATGAGGAAAAGGTGTTGAGCATGCACTGGTAGTTCTTCTTGCCTTTGATGCTGGTGTGTGCCAACCAATTCTTGGCAAAGGCAAAGAAGTCAACGTCCTCTTCTTTCTTGCTGATGGCGGAGGTGATGCGCTGCGCTTTGACTTTGGCATCAAATATTCCAATGCCTTGCATGCAAATCTTCGCCTCCCATTCAAGCCGCATAATCTCTACGGACATGGCCTTCTCACGATTCTTGATTTTCTTTGTGCGTGGAGAGATCTCGGACTCGGCTACTTTGATCTGCGTATTGATACGCTTTTCCAACTTGCCATTTCTAATTCTCAGATAGACGGTTCTCGTCTTGTTGCTACTCAGCTTTCCAAACTCAGTTGTAATCGTTGCCATTTCTAAATCTTTTAAATGATTAAAATTTGTGCCGATTTTGCGCCGATTTTGGCACTTTGCGCTGATTTTGCGCCGATTTTTCACCTTAAAAGTTTGGCTGAGCCCAATAAATTGGAATGACCACTTTCTAAATGAAAATATCGAGAAGCCCTTTATTTGCTGGGATTCTCGATAAATTCTTGGTTGTGACCCCGGTGGGATTCAAACCCACGACCTTCAGAACCGGAATCTGACGCTCTATTCAGCTAAGCTACGGGGCCGTACTTATGAAAAGCGAGTGCAAAGGTACGATAAAAAAGTGAATAGTGAATAGTGAAGAGTGAAGAATTAATTTCATTTAACGAATTGTGTATCTGTGCATTCTGTTAGTGGAAATCAAGAATTTGTGACGTTTTGCAAAAATAATCGTCGATTTTCTTGCATTTTAATAATAAATGTGTATCTTTGCAGCCATAAAATAATCATAAACTTAGAAATGGGACAAGTAATCAAACCAGTGATGTACGAACCGCTGCTGGATATGAAGCAGACGGAACAAGGCATCAAACTTATCAAAGAATTCTTCCAGCAGAACCTCTCTACGGAGCTGCGTCTGCGTCGTGTGACGGCACCGCTGTTCGTGCTTAAGGGTCTGGGTATCAACGACGACCTGAACGGTGTGGAGCGTGCTGTGACCTTCCCCATCAAGGACCTGGGCGACGCCAAGGCGGAGGTGGTGCACTCGTTGGCGAAGTGGAAGAGACTGTCGCTGGCAGAGTATAAGATAGAACCGGGCTACGGTATCTATACCGACATGAACGCCATCCGCGCCGACGAGGAACTGGATAACCTGCACTCGCTCTACGTGGACCAGTGGGACTGGGAGGCTGTGATCAACCGCGAAGACCGTACGCTGGCCTTCCTGAAGAATATCGTGGAGCGCATCTACGCCGCCATCCGCAGGACGGAGTATCTGACCTGTGAGACCTATCCGCAGCTGAGGCCTTTCCTGCCGGAGAAAATCCACTTCATACACGCTGAGGAACTGTTGAAAATGTATCCCGACAAGACTCCGAAGGAGCGCGAGGATGCCATCTGCGAGGCTTATGGTGCCGTATTTATAATAGGTATAGGCGGTAAGCTGTCGAACGGTGAGAAGCACGACGGACGTGCACCGGACTATGACGACTGGAGCACTATCGCCGAAGATGGACGTGCCGGACTGAACGGTGACATCTTGATCTGGTATCCGGTGCTGGGACGCTCATTCGAGCTCTCGTCGATGGGTATCCGTGTGGACAAGGAGAGCCTGCTGCGCCAGTTGAAACTGGAGGGTAAGGAGGAACGTGAACAGCTTTACTTCCACCAGCAGCTGCTGAACGATAAGTTGCCGCTGTCAATCGGTGGCGGTATCGGACAGAGCCGTCTCTGTATGGTGCTGTTGCAGAAGGGTCACATCGGTGAGATCCAGGCCAGCATCTGGCCGGACGACATGCGCCAGCAGTGCAAGAAACTGGGCATGAACCTGATTTAAGTAAATGGTGAATAGTTGGCTTAGGCCAATTCGAGATCGAAGGCCTGCCGTAGAGCTTCTACGGCAGGATTTTTTTCGCGCATCTGCTCGAACTGCTCCCTGCGGGTGAGGATCTTCACCTCAGCGGGTTTCTCGCTGACAAGGATGGTGAGCGTCAGTTGACTGTTGTTCAGGTAGATCTGCAAGGTCTTGAGGATGCTCTTGAAAATGCGGTCGATATCCTGTTTGACAAGGGCATTGTCGACGGTGACTTCCACCGCAGTCCCCTCGGTGATGACGGGGGTCATGTTCTTCATACGGGCCGCGATGCCGCTGTGCTCCTGAGGCATGCGGTTGCACATCGAGAGCCACTGCAGCTCCAGGTCTTCCTGCGTAAAGGGCATATCAGTCCTGGGACGGTTGGAATTGTCGGCTGGAGTACCTGGGATGATGTTCATCTTGCCGGACTTCTTGTCGTTGTTGCGGAGGTTGCTCCAGGAGAAACCGAGGCCGCCAAGCTTGATGCCAGGTTTAGGGCTTGGAGCTTGGAGTGGAGAGTTCCCTACCGCTGTGGATTTTTCCTGCGGAGCGGAAGCGGGATGGGGGGATGCGACAGGCTTAGCCGCGGCTACCTGCGGGGCCGCTGTCTGGGGCTGAGTCGACTGTCGGATCAGATGCTTAAACAGGGATTTTAATCTTCTGGGGCTACGCCCCGCGCTGGCGCTGTCGTCGGCCTGCGTGATCTGCGCGATCTCGATGAGCGTCAGCTCTACAAGCAAACGCTTGTTGCTGGACTGACGGTAGTTGATGTCGCACTGGTTCATCAGCCGCAGGGCCTGATAGAGGAAACGGGTGTCGATTTTTTTTGCCTGTTCCTGATAGCGCTGGCGCTGTTGGTCGCTGACCTCGAGCAGGGGCAGCGTCTGCGGGTCCTTTGCCATCAGTACGTTACGTACATGCTTGGCCAGCCCCTGAATGAGCAGTCCACCGTCGAAACCTTTGTTGATGACACCGTTGAGCAGTACCATCACATCGCTCACCTTATTATTAATAGAGAGGTCGATAATCTGGAAGTAGTTCTCGGCATCGAGGACGTTCAGGTCTTCGATGACTTTCTGGTAGGTGATGTTCCCCTGACAGAAGGAGGCCGCCTGGTCGAAGATGGAGAGGGCATCGCGCATACCGCCGTCGGCCTTCTCGGCGATGACGGCGAGGGCCTCTTCCTCATAGGTGATACCCTCCTGTCCGGCCACATGCTTCAGGTGGTCGATGGTGTTGCGGACGGTCATGCGCTCGAAGTCGTAGATCTGACAACGGCTCAGGATCGTTGGTAGGATCTTGTGCTTCTCGGTGGTGGCGAGGATGAAGATGACGTGTGCGGGCGGCTCTTCGAGGGTCTTCAGGAAGGCGTTGAAGGCTGCGGTGGAGAGCATGTGCACCTCGTCGATAATGAAGACCTTGTAACGTCCGAGCTGCGGCGGGATGCGCGTCTGCTCCATCAGGGTCTTGATGTGCTCGACGGAGTTGTTTGATGCCGCGTCGAGCTCGAAGATGTTCAGCGAGCGTTGCTCATTGAACGACTGACAACTCTCACATTCATTACAGGCCTCGCCCTCTGCCGTAGGATTTTGGCAGTTGATGGCTTTGGCGAAGATACGGGCGCACGTGGTCTTTCCCACACCTCGGGGACCGCAGAAGAGGTAGGCGTGTGCAAGTTTTCCGCTCTTCACGGCATTCTTCAGCGTAGTGGTCAGCGCCGCTTGTCCTACGACGGTGTCGAAGGAAACAGGGCGATACTTTCGTGCCGAAACGATATATTCCATACGTGTTTTTAGAAATTATGGTGCAAAGATACAAAATAATTCATAATTTATAATTATTAATTCATAATTATTTTGTAATTTTGCAGACGAATATGGATGTATTAAGTAACATTAAGACATTGGCCTTGAAAGTGTGGCGCTCGCAGGCGCTGAAGTACACGGTGGTCGTGGTGCTGGGAGTCCTGATCGTAGGATTCCTCGATGAGAACAGTGTGATGAGTCATCTGAAGAACCAGCGTCGCATCGCTCTCTTGGAGGAGGAGATCGCCGAGTACAACGCCAACTTCGAGCGCGACCAGGCTCAGATTCGCGAACTGGACCGTAATCCGAAGGCAATGGAAAAGATAGCCCGTGAGCGCTACTTCATGAAGGCCGACGATGAGGACATCTTTGTGCTGAGCGATGACAACCGTGTCCCCCAACCGATAGTAAGCCATGAGACCGCTGAGTAAACTTCAGAACACGATCTTTTTGGTAGGCGGGCTGCTCATGGTCATCGGTGCGGGCTCGAGTCTGCTCATGTGGCGCTGGGCGCCCTACCTCTTTGCCGTCGGTGCCCTCGGCTTTGCCTCGATGCAGATGTTGCAGCGCTATGAGGGAAAAAATGTTACCATACGTCGTCTCAGACGGATGATGCTGATTAGCGATGTGCTCTTCTTGCTGGCGGCTCTGCTGATGTTCGCCAGTCAGGGGAACGTCTTCGGGTTGAGTCACATCACCTATGTACAATACATTTATAATAAGTGGGTCGTCGTGTTGCTTATCGCAGCCATCCTGCAACTGTATTCTTCGCACAGAATTGGTCACGAACTGCAGAAAGAACAATAAAAAAGACTAAAAGTTTGCGCAAATGTTTTAAAATGCGCAAATTTTTTTTTCTACTTCGTAAATACGTAGTACATTTGCAGGCGAAAACAATAAGTTATGAACAAAATAATATACGCATTAGTTGCTGCCGTTGTGCTGGCCTCGTGTGCTGAATCCTATAATATTCAGGGTTCATCGACCGTATCGTCGCTCGATGGAAGCAAACTCTATCTGAAGACCGTCAAGGACCAGGAACTGAAAAACCTAGATTCTTGCGACGTGGTTCATGGCAAGTTCCGCTTTGCAGGACTCTTGGACACCGTCCGTATGGCCAGTCTCTTTATGGACGATGAGAGCATTATGCCCATTGTCGTGGAGAAGGGCGAGATAGAGATCAGGATAGATAATACGAGCCAGAAAGTTAGCGGTACGCCGCTGAACGATAAACTCTATGACTTCATCACCCTGCACAACCAGCTGAACAACGAGATGAACGAACTCTCGCACAAACAGAGTCAGATGTTGCTGGAAGGTGAGGATGAAGAGACCATCAACCAGCAGCTGACCGTAGAGGCAGCGATTATCGCCCAGCGCGAGGACAGTCTGGTGACGAACTTCATCGTCGACAACTTCGACAATGTGCTGGGTCCCGGTGTGTTTATGATGATGACTGCTTCGTATCCTTATCCGGTATTGACACCACAGATAGAGGATATCATGAGCAAGGCCTCGAAGAAATTCAAGGACGATCCCTACGTGAAGGAGTACTATCGTGCGGCCAACGAGATTCAGGCCCGTGAGAACGGACTGGTGGACGATACGGGTGCCCAGCCTGCACCTCCCGCCGCTGTGACGCCCGCTCTGCCGGAGCTCCCCAAAGACTCGCTGCACGTGCCCCTGACTAATCTGCCGCAGAAATGAGGACCATCATTCAGGGCGGAACCATTGTCAACGAAGGAAAGGCTTTCGATGGTACTATCATCATCGAAGATGAGAAGATAAAGGAGATTGTTACAGGAAACGTTAATCCCGAAGTATCGACTGACACGGTCATAGATGCTTCGGGATGTTTTGTACTCCCAGGTGTCATCGACGATCATGTGCATTTCCGTGAGCCAGGTCTGACGGAGAAGGCCGACATCGAGAGTGAGAGCAAGGCTGCGGCCGCCGGCGGTGTGACAACCTATTTCGATATGCCGAATACCGTTCCGCAGACGACGACGCTGGAGGCACTTGAGGAGAAGTTTAGACTGGCTGCTGGGAAGAGTCATGTGAACTATAGTTTCTTCTTTGGGGCTACGAATGATAATGTGGCACTGTTCGACCAGCTCGATGAGCACCGTATTCCTGGTATTAAACTGTTTATGGGCAGTTCGACGGGAAATATGCTGGTGGATCGCAGAGCATCGCTGGAACGTATCTTCGCTTCTGCCCGTCTGCCGATCATGACGCATTGTGAAGATACGGAGATCATCAACCGTAATATGGCAGCAGCGAAACAGCAGTATGGCGAGGATCCGAAGGTGGAGCATCATCCGGAGATCCGCAGCGAGGAGGCCTGTTATGAGAGTACCCGTCTGGCTGTAGAACTGGCCAAGAAATACGATGCCCGTCTGCATGTTGCCCACCTCACCACCGCCAGAGAGCTTGAACTGTTTGATAAATGTTCAATGTTCAATGTTCAATGTTCAATGATAACCGCTGAGGCTACGGTGAGTCATCTCTATTTCTCCGACCGCGACTATGCTGCCCTGGGTACGCGTATCAAGTGTAATCCGGCGATAAAGACCGAACGCGACCGCGAGGCACTGCAACAGGCTGCCAACGATGGTCGGATTACTGTTGTCGGCACAGACCACGCGCCTCACTTGCTGTCGCAGAAAGAGGGCGGTTGTGCATGTGCGGCCAGCGGTATGCCAATGATTCAGTTCTCGCTCGTCACGATGCTGGAACTCGTAGACAAGGGCGTATTCTCGCTGGAACGTCTGGTGGAACTGATGTGCCACAACCCGGCCCGACTCTTCGAGGTGCGGCAGAGAGGTTTTATCCGCGAGGGTTATCAGGCAGATCTGGTGCTGGTGCGTCCTCATACGTCTTGGGTGTGCACCAAGGACGTTATCCTGAGCAAGTGCGGGTGGAGTCCGATGGAGGGACACATGTTCCTGTGGCGAGTAGAACAGACGCTCTGCAACGGACATACCGTTTACCGTAACGGTGAGGTAGACACAGACTATATCGGACAGCCTGTCATATTCAGATGAAGATTACCTACGAGATATCCCAAATCGTACCTTATATCAACTGGGTGTATTTCTATTATGCCTGGGGGATTCATAGCCGTCTTGAAGCAGAACAGCAGAAACTGCGTCAGGAGGCTGAGGAAGCGTTACAGCAGATAGAAGACCGATATCATACGTATGCGCTTTTTGAACTCTATGAGGCCTGTAGCGATGGGGATGATATTATGGTGTCCCGAGGTGTGGGGAGTGAGGCGTGTAGCGTGAGGATTCCCTGCCTGCGACAGCAGCAAGGTAATCCGCCCTTTTACTGCCTTTCAGACTTTATCAGTCCTCACTCTTCGAAACTCGGCGTCTTTGCAACCTCCGTGGATCATGGCTTTGAGACCGACTTTGATGCTGACCCCTATCAGAAAATGCTGATGCAGTTGTTGGCTGACCGTCTGGCAGAGGCTACGGCAGAAAGAATGCATGAGGAAGTGAGAAAACACTACTGGGGCTATGCACCAGACGAGAACCTCTCTATTGCTGAGATGCAGGTAGAGAAATTTCAGGGCATCCGTCCTGCGGTGGGCTATCCCTCGTTGCCGGATACCAGTCTGAACTTTGTCATCGACGAATTGTTGGATATGAAACAAATCGGCATCCGTCTGACGGAGAGTGGGGCGATGAAACCTCATGCCAGTGTATCGGGACTGATGATGGCACATCCCCAAGCGCAGTATTTTTCTTTAGGGAAGATTGGGGAAGACCAGCTTCATGATTATGCCCGTCGTCGGGGGCTGCCTGTAGAGGTGGTCAGAAAATTTCTCGCAGCCAATCTCTAACGTTTCAATTGGATCAGCACAATCTCACCAGGAGCATCGAAGCGGAAGGGAATCAGTCCGCCAAGACCTGCTGTGACGAAAAGCGACTGAGAGCCTTCGTGATACCAGCCGTTGAACTCTTTACCTGTGAGTGACATCGGACACCAGTCAAACAGCGCAAACTGCATCTTGTGGGTATGGCCTGAGAGCGTGAGTTGGGCGCGACCATCGGGGATAATCTTTCTGCGCCAAGAGGAGGGATCGTGTTCGAGAAGGATGGTGAAGCCTTGTGTGCCAGAGAGGGTTTTGCTGATATCACCCTTCTGGTGGAAATGCTTTCCGTCGCCGTCGTTTTCCATTCCTGCGATAACGAGATGATCCTTGCCGCGTTGGATCACCTTGTGGTCATTCAACAACACTGTCCATCCTAATTGTCGTTCCAGACTGATGATCTCTTTGCAGTTGGCAGCTTTCTCGGCATCGCTACACGATACGTATTGAGCATAGTCGTGATTGCCTAAGACAGAATAGATGCCGTCCTTCGCTTTCAGGGTCGAGAGAATGTCCATCTGTTTGTAGAGTTCCTTGGGCTGAAGATTCTGGAGGTCGCCAGTGAAGACAATCATATCGGGACGCAAGGCGTTGATGCTGTCGACGGCTCTTTGCAACATCCACTGCCGACTGCCTGTCAACGTGCCGACGTGGGCATCGGAGAACAATACGATCTTATAATTATTGAAGGCTGAGGGCAGGTCAGGGGAACTGTAGGTATGACGATTGACTTCCAACTTCTGGAAACCTACGAAAGAACCGTAGATGATGATATACCAGATGAGTGGAACGAGTATTGCACCGATAAGGTTGCCGTAGTTACGTTTACTACGAAACAGTTTGCAAGTTCCCAGACCTAGGATGGAAAAAAGTACATAAACCAGTTTGGGAATCGCGATGAGTCCCAACAGCAACAGGTATATATATAATATGGTGGGGTCGTCGGGGATAAAATCTTTCTCGTAAGTCAGTTTCACTGTCAGTGCCGTCAGCAGAATACTGGGCAACCAGTGCAGTAGTCGCTTACTTGTAGAGTATTTGTGACGCCAATAGTGCTGGTCGAGATACAGGTCGGGTATCAGGATCAGCAACAGGAAGAGATAAGGTGCTCGTGAAATCATTGGTCAGGGTTTTCAACAAATCCTTGATACTTCGGGTCGAGGGCCGACATGACAGAGTCGTAGGCCTGGCGCATTGTAGCATCGACATTCTCGGGTCCTTTGCCGATGGGGTAGATCGGCTCGTGGATAGTCAGGCGCAAGGGATGCCAGTCGACGAGATTAAGGAACCCCTTTGTACGCGGCAGGACATCGAAGGAGCCGTTGATGGTCAGGGGAACAACGGGTAACTGCAACTCATCAGCTAGGGCAAAGGCGCCTTTTCTGAACTTCCCCATGTGGCCGGTAAACGAACGGGCTCCTTCAGGGAAGACCGTCACAGAGTAACCCTCTTGCAGGATCTCACGGGCTGTATCGTAAGTCTTCTTGATGGCTTTGGGACCGCTCTTGTCGACGAAAATCTGGTGGGACTTCCTACAGGCATAGCCTAAGAAGGGAATCTTGCCTAACTGTTGCTTCATCATCCACTTGAAATTGCGTCCCAGATGGCCATAGATCAGGAAAATATCGAAGATGCCCTGATGATTTGCCACGAAGACATAACTCTGTTTCTTTTCCAAATTCTTCTCTCCTTCAACCTTTACTGGCAGCAGGAAAGCCTTGAGAATGATTTTTCCCCACCAATGGCCTGGAACATAACTCCAGAAATGGCCGTTGCCGATGGTTGTGCCAATACCTACCTCCAGAGCTGTGACAATCGTCCACAGCACCAATACGGGAAAAGCAATAAAGATCTGATAAACTTTATATAATAAGGAAATCATAATGTTTCTAATCAACTATATTCGGATATTTTCTCGTCATACCGTCCCAACGGAGACGCATCACACCGAAGAATGCCTCGCCGAAGATGCCACCAGACATCTTGCTGACGCCCTCGCGACGATTGACGAAGATAACACTTACCTCCTTGATCTTGAAACCAATTTTATAAGCAGTGTATTTCATCTCAATCTGGAAACCGTAGCCCTTGAAACGGATCTTTTCGAGTTCGATGGTCTTAAGCACACGACGCTTGTAGCACTTAAATCCCGCTGTAGTGTCGTGAACCTTGAAACCTGTGACAATGCGCACGTATTTCGAAGCGAAATAACTCATCAGTACACGCCCGATAGGCCAGTTGACGACATTTACCCCACTGACGTAACGGCTACCGATGGCCAGATCGTAGCCCTCGTCGTGACAGGCTGAATAGAGACGGGGCAGATCGTTGGGGTCGTGACTGAAATCGGCATCCATCTCGAAAATGTAGTCGTAGTTGTGTTCCAAAGCCCACTTGAAGCCCATGATATAGGCTGTACCCAGTCCCAGTTTACCGCTGCGTTCGAGGATAAACAACCGATCGCTGAATTCCTCAGACATCAGTCCTTTCACGATAGCTGCTGTACCATCAGGTGATCCGTCATCGATGACGAGAATATGGAAACACTTTTCCAAACCGAACACGGCTCGGATGATTTTCTCGATGTTTTCCTTTTCGTTATACGTTGGAATGATAACGATACTGTCGCTTGAATGCATATTCTGAGTTATTACGCTGCAAAGATACTATAAAAGTTAGGAAAAGTGAAAAGTGAAAAGTGAAAAGTATTGTCCTTTAACTCCCTTTAACTCCTTTGACTCCCTTAACTCCTTCTTTTTTTGTACCTTTGCACACAATTTCGAATGAATATACAAGAATTAGAGAAATTATATGCACAGTTGCCGCAGGTGTCGGCACTGGCGAATGAGTTGGGGAAATCTTCGGTTCGGACAGTTTTCCTCGATGGCTTATTGGGTTCCAGTGCCCCGATGCTCTTCGGAAGTTTGGCTTTGAAGTGTAAGACGCGACTGTTGTTTATCCTCCAGGATGCTGAGGAGGCGGGGTATTTCTATCACGACCTGACACAGCTGATGGGTACTCAGGACGTTCTGTTCTTCCCGTCAAGCTACCGTCGTGCCATAAAATATGCCCAGCGTGATTCTGCTAACGAGATCCTCCGCACAGAAGTCCTCGCCAGACTCTCAGCTCTCAACTCTCAACTCTACATCGTCACCTATCCCGAGGCGCTGGCTGAGATGGTGGTGTCGAAGAAGACGCTGGACACGAGGACGCTGACGCTGGAGAAAGACCAGACCATCTCTGTCTCGGATATTGCGAAGACCTTGCATGAATTTGGCTTTAGAGAGGTCGATTACGTGTATGAACCTGGACAGTTCGCCCTACGTGGCTCTATTCTTGACGTCTATTCCTATAGTTGTGAATTTCCCTATCGTGTCGATTTCTTTGGTGATGACATCGACTCCATTCGTACGTTTGAGGTGGAGGATCAGTTGTCGAAGGAACAGCGGGATAGGGTAGAGATCGTACCTGAGCTGGCTATGGCAGAGGATAAGGTCTCGTTTATGTCGTTTGTTCCCGAGGATGTCGTACTGGTGACGAAGGACTATTTCTATGTTCGTGATGCTATCGATCGCGTTTACGAGGAGGGCTTCTCCTCGCAGGCTAGGATGGAACAATTGGAGCAGGCCACCGAGATGGAACAGAAGGAGATTGAACAGCAGATGCGCAAGGAGTCGCAGCTGATCACAGGGACGCAGTTTATGTCTGATGCTCAGAATTTCCGCCGGATCGAATTCGGTCACCGCCCCTCAACGCTCAGCTCTCAATTCTCAACTCTCAACTTTCACATCACTGTTCAGCCGCTCTTTCATAAAAATTTCGACCTGCTGACAAAGTCTTTCGAGGATTATCTGCTGCAGGGCTACCAGATTTTTGTTTTGGCAGACAGTCAGAAACAAAACGAACGACTGAAGGATATCTTTGCCGAGAAGGCTAAAGATATTGTCTTTACTCCTGTGGAAAAGACGCTCCATGAGGGCTTTGCCGATGATGACCTGCGCATCTGCGTCTTTACCGACCATCAGATCTTTGACCGTTTCCACAAGTATAACCTCAAGAGTGACAAGGCTCGTAGCGGTAAGATGGCACTCACGCTGAAGGAAATCCAACAGTTTGAGATTGGTGATTTCGTAGTGCATGTCGATCACGGCGTGGGTAAGTTCGGTGGACTGGTTCGGATGCCGGTCAAGAATGCTGCTGGGGAAGATGTCTATCAGGAAATGATAAAGATCCTCTATCAGCATGGAGACTCCATCTACGTCTCGATACATTCACTCTATAAAGTGTCGAAATACCGTTCGCAGGATGGCGGCGAGGGGCCTCGTCTGTCCACACTCGGCACAGGACAGTGGGAGAAACTTAAGGAGCGTACCAAGAAACATATCAAGGACATTGCCCGCGACCTGATCAAACTCTATGCGAAGCGTCGTCGTGAGAAAGGCTTTGCCTTCAGCCACGACAGTTATCTGCAACATGAACTTGAGGCCAGTTTCCTTTATGAGGATACGCCTGACCAGTTGAAAGCCACGCAAGACGTGAAGGCGGATATGGAGATGGCTAAGCCGATGGACCGTCTGGTCTGTGGCGATGTGGGTTTTGGTAAGACTGAAGTGGCCGTGCGTGCAGCCTTTAAGGCGGCTACTGATGGTAAGCAGGTGGCAGTGCTCGTGCCTACAACCGTATTGGCCTATCAGCATTTTCGCACTTTCTCCAGTCGTATGAAGGATATGCCGGTACGGGTAGATTATCTGACGCGGGCCCGTACAACTAAACAGACTACTGAGTTGTTGAAGGATTTGGCAGAAGGTAAGATTGATATTATCATCGGTACACATAAACTGATCGGTAAGACGGTGAAATTTAAGGATCTCGGTCTGCTGATTATTGATGAGGAACAGAAATTCGGTGTCTCTACGAAGGAAAAACTGCGTCAGATGAAATCGAATGTGGATACTCTGACGATGTCTGCAACCCCAATTCCCCGTACGCTTCAGTTCTCACTCGTCGGAGCTCGCGACCTAAGTGTGATACAGACACCACCGCCTAATCGCTATCCTATTCAGACGGAGATACATACCTTTGGCGCGGAGATTATCGCTGATGCCATCAATTTCGAGATGTCGCGTAACGGACAGGTCTATTTCGTCAATAACCGCATCAGTGACCTCACCCATATCGCTGAGATGATCCACAAATATATCCCTGATGCCCGTATTGCCATTGGTCATGGGCAGATGAAGCCCGAGGAACTTGAGAAAATTGTGCTCGACTTCTCCAATTACGATTACGACGTGCTGCTTTCTACAACCATCGTGGAGAATGGTATCGATATCCCCAATGCCAATACGATTATCATCAATGGGGCTCATAACTTTGGACTCTCAGACTTGCATCAGATGCGAGGTCGTGTGGGACGCGGCAACCGCAAGGCCTTCTGTTATCTGCTTGCACCACCGTTGGCGGCACTTCCTCCTGAGTCACGTAGAAGACTTGAGGCACTCGAGAACTTCTCTGACCTTGGATCTGGCATCAATATCGCCATGCAGGATCTCGATATTCGAGGTGCCGGCAATCTTCTGGGGTCCGAACAATCGGGTTTCATCTCCGACCTCGGTTATGAAACCTATCAGAAGATTCTCAATCAGGCGATGACGGAACTTAGAAATGAAAGCGTAGAGTTCTTGCGTCCCTCCGGTAGCAAGCCAGCAGAGTTGGAGCGCACTACCGCTGAAGATGGTAGCGCAAAAGGGGCTGCGGTTGCAAACTCTCAACTCTCAACTCTCAGTTCTCAACTCTCCTTTGTCGATGATTGTGCCCTCGAATCCGATATCGAGATGTACTTCCCCGATCAGTATGTCCCCAGCGACTCGGAACGTATGCTGCTTTACCGTGAACTCGACAACCTCGCCAACAGCCATCACCTCGAAAACGATCTGGAGGCCTATCGCAAACGGCTGGTTGACCGTTTCGGCGTGATTCCAAAGGTGGCAGAGGAATTGATTAATGTCGTACCTCTTCGTGTGCTGGGCAAACAGATGGGTATTGAGAAGATTATGCTGAAGCAGCAGAAGATGTACCTCTACTTCGTCAGTAATCCGGATAGCCTCTATTATCAGAGTGAGGCTTTTGGCAGCATCCTCAATTACGTATCGAAACATCCTCGGCAGTGCAATTTCCGCGAGGCGAATGGAAAGCGTTCTGTCGTGATAGCTTCTGTGGCTTCCGTGACGGAATCTCTGACAATCTGTCGTGCAATTGTGACAGATTGACAGAATAATTTTCTCTGGCATTCTTATTGCTTTACCCCTAGTGAGAGCCGAAGGGTAATCGTTAAAATAGTTAACATGTTTAATTTATAAAAATAGAATTAGGAGGTAAAGATTATGATGCCAGTAATGAGAAGTAACAGTTGGATTCCTAGTGTGTTCAATGATCTGTTTGATACGGACTTTATGCCGAAGGCAAACTGCACGGCTCCAGCTATCAATGTGAAAGAAAGTGACAAAGCCTATACCGTTGAGTTGGCTGCACCGGGCATGAAGAAGGAGGACTTCAACGTTCATATCAATGATGAGGGCAACCTGATTATCAAGATGGAGAGCAAGCAGGAGAAGAAAGACGAGGACAAGAACACTCGCTACCTGCGTCGTGAGTTCTCTTACTCAAAGTTCGAGCAGACACTGATTCTGCCGGATGATGTGAAGAAGGAAGATATCTCCGCTAAGGTTGAACACGGTGTCCTCACCGTCGAACTTCCCAAAGTCATTGAAGAGAAAGTAAAGGTATCACGCCAGATTGATATCGCATAAGTTGTTTTAGATTTGTGGTTAAAAACGAAGCCCCGCCAATCGGCGAGACTTCATTGATTATTACTGTTTGTCGAGTTCTGCGAGGTTTTCTGCAATCATCTCGTCGGTAACTGTGTAGTTCTGTAGGTCGCCCTTGATGAATGCCTCGTACGACGGCATATCGATGAGTCCATGACCGGAGAGGTTGAAGAGGATGACTTTCTCTTCGCCTGTCTCTTTGCATTTTTTTGCCTCACGGATAGTTGCGGCAATGGCATGGGTGCTCTCAGGTGCGGGGATGATGCCCTCGGTACGGGCGAAGAGCATACCTGCCTCGAAAGTCTCAAGCTGAGGAATGTCGACACCATGCATGTAGCCGTCCTTGATAAGTTGCGAGATAATCATGCCAGCACCATGATAGCGCAGACCACCGGCATGGATGTTAGAGGGCTTGAAGTTATGCCCCAGGGTGTACATCGGCAGCAGTGGGGTATAACCGGCCTCGTCACCGAAGTCGTAGCGGAACTGACCGCGTGTCAGCTTCGGACAGCTGTCGGGCTCTGCAGCAATGAACTCCGTATGGCGCTCGCCGCTCAGGTTGTGACGCATGAAGGGGAATGAGATACCACCGAAGTTGGAACCACCACCGAAGCAGCCAATCACGATGTCGGGATATTCGCCGGCCATCTGCATCTGCTTCTCGGCTTCCAGACCGATGATAGTTTGGTGGAGACCTACGTGATTCAGCACAGAACCCAGTGTGTATTTACAATTAGGTGTCGTCGTAGCCAACTCAACAGCCTCAGAGATAGCGGTGCCAAGAGAACCTGAGTGGGTGGGATCCTTTGTCAGGATGTCCTTGCCAGCACGGGTCGACATCGATGGAGAACCGGTAACCACAGCACCAAAGGTGCGCATAATCGAAGAACGATAAGGCTTCTGTTGCATGGTAATCTTCACCTGATAGACAGCGCAGTCGAGTCCGTAGATTTTGGCAGCATACGAAAGGGCAGCACCCCACTGACCAGCACCGGTCTCAGTGGTGACGTTCTTCGTGCCTTCCTGCTTGGCATAATAGCATTGTGGAAGAGCCGAGTTGATTTTGTGTGAACCTAAGGGGTTGGTTGACTCGTTCTTGAAATAGATGTGGGCAGGGGTACCCAGTGCCTCTTCAAGGGCATAGGCACGTACCAACGGGGTAGAACGATAGTACTTGTATTTCTCGAGCACGTCCTCAGGAATGTCTATCCAACGGTGTTCAGTGTCCAGTTCCTGCACACAGCACTCTCTTGGGAAGATGTGTGCAAGGTCATCAACGCCAAGGGGCTGTTTAGTAGCAGGGTGGATAGGTGGCATGGGTTTATTAGGCATGTCGGCCTGAATGTTGTACCATTGTGTAGGAATCTCACTCTCCTGAAGGAGGAATTTTTTCTGTTTAGCCATAATGTTAAGTTTTGGGGATTAAGATATCCGCCTGCAAAGGTACAACTTTTTATGGAGTTAAAGGAGTTAAAGGAGTTAAAGGGAGTTAAAAGGTATTACTTTTTTTGTGTGAGGCTCTCCATGAATTCCTTGGGTTGGATGCCAAAATATCTCTTGAAACAGGTAGAGAAGTATTTGGGGTCCTGGAACCCTACCTTGTATGCAAGGTCGCTGACGCGCATGTTGGGGTCTTTTTCCGCTAGTCGGTGTGCCTCTTTCATACGGACGTCGCGGATGAAGGAGGTGACATTCATGCCTGTGATGGCACGAAGCTTGTTATAAAGGGTCGATGAACTGGCACCCATGTCAGCGGCAAAGGCTTTACGATCGTATTCGCTGTCCTCAAGATGCTCATGGACGCAGTTGAGGGCCTTTTCCAGAAAAAGCTGTTCTGGAGTTAGGACGATTTCCTGATTGTCACCATTGTCCTGACCTATTCTCTGGTTATAGTCTTGTAAAGTACGTCTGCGATTCTCAATGATGTTGTCGATATGTAGTTTCAACTCGCTTAGACGAAATGGTTTGTTAAGATAATCGTCGGCACCGATCTTAAGCATTTCCTCCTCGTCTTCTTTCTGAGTCTTGGCTGTCAATAAGATGATGGGAAGTTTGCTGAAGTTGGGACTTTCCTTGAGTTTACGAGTCAGCTCGAAACCGTCCATCTCCGGCATCATCACATCAGAAACGATGAGGTCGAGTGGTGTCTTGTGGACAATCTTGAGGGCTTCCTTGCCGTTTTGGGCTAACAGGACGTGGTAATGGTTCTTCAGCATGTTATGCATCAGCATGAGTAGTTCCGGACTGTCCTCTACAATCAGAATGCGGTAGGCATCGTCGACCAATAATCCGCTGGTGTTTGTTTCGACATTAATGTCTGGAGCTTTCAATGTGATACCTGTAATGACTTCATTGGGGATGGTCAGACTGATTTTGTGCTTCTCATCAATCTGATTGGCCTTGAAGGATTCCTTGGTAATAGGAATGCTGATGGTGAAGGTGGTTCCAATACCTTCTTTACTTTCACAACTGATGGAACCTTTATGCAGGTGTATAAGGTCTCGTGTCAAGGCCAGACCGAGTCCAGTGCCGATGGTCTTGTGCTGACGGTGTTCGTCGTCGTAGAAACGCTGGAAGATTTTTTTTATCTTTTCCTTGGGAATGCCACAGCCTGTATCGCGTACCTCTATATATAATACGTCATAATTACGACTGGTCCAGGCGCGGAGGTTTACTTCGCCTTCGTCGGTGAATTTGGCCGCATTCGACAGTAGGTTGTAGATAATCTTGTCCAACTTGTCGGTGTCTATCCAGCCCATCATGCTTTGCGGAATGCATTCGATGGAAAATCTTAAGTGCTTCTTGTCTATGAGTGGTTTTAAACAAAGGGCTGTGTTGTAAATGTATTGCATGACATCACCTTGGGCAACCACGAGTTTCAGCTCGTGAGTCTGTGACTTGCTGGTTTCATGGATTTGTTGGAGAAGATGGACCATGCGGTGGATGTTAAATTGCATAAGATCATACTCTTTGTCATGTTGAGGCGCTTCTTCACGTAACAGATCCACTGAGGCAGATATGACGGTAAGTGGCGTCAATAATTCATGGGCGATATTGGTAAAGATTTGGGCCATTTGCTGTCGTTGTCTGACACGAATATTGTGTCTATAGACCTCTCTTCCAAGGAAGAAAGCTGCTGCCATGATGGCTAAAAAGCCTATAATCAGTAATAATAGTAGGTCCATTTCGACTGTTTTTGATGGCACAAAGGTAAAAAAAATAATTGTATTTCCAACTTTTTTCGAGAAAAAGATGCATTTATAAGTCTAAAAAAGTAGAAATTCTGTGAATTTAGGTCGAAAATCCGTTAGATAACGAATTTTAAACCTCAAATAATTATTAATCGACCTATATATTGATGAATTAGTCTATCTTTGCAGCAGAAAAAGATTTTTAATGGTTAAGGTTTATGGTTGATTAATTTAGTTTTTTAAAGTTAACAAGGAAAAGGCTCGTTGTGAAACGGGCCTTTTCTTTTTGTATGATGCGTAATATTTTATCGATTAAGAAGGAAACGTTCCGCTTCGATGGCGGCCTGACAACCGGACCCAGCAGCAGAGATGGCTTGTCGGTAGATGGGGTCGGCACAATCACCGGCTACGAATATCCCTGGGATTTTTGTCCTGGGTGTGCCGTTAATCTTCTTTAGGTAACCTGTCTCGTCTGTATCAAGCCATTCCTTGAAGATGTCCGTATTTGGCTTATGACCGATAGCGAGGAAGAAACCGTCGATGGCTATATCGACCAACTCTTCATCAGGTTCGCCCTTACGCTTGACGAGGTGGGCGCCTTCAACACCGTTCTCACCATATAAACCAACGGTGTTGTGCTCGAAAAGAATCTCGATATTTTCTGTTTCACGTACGCGTTGCTGCATAACCTGAGATGCACGAAGGAAGGGCTTGCGGACAATGAGATAGACCTTCTTGGCGAGTCCAGACAGATAGAGCGCATCTTCACATGCTGTGTCACCACCACCCACAACAGCCACGGTCTTCTTGCGGTAGAAGAAACCGTCACAGGTAGCACAGGCTGAAACGCCTTGTCCATTGTACTTCCGTTCGTCATCAAGACCAAGATATTTTGCTGAGGCTCCTGTAGCAATGATTACGGTATCGGCAACGATTTCAGTGCCGTCTTCGGCAGTACAGATATAAGGTGATTTGGTGAAATCAACCTTTACGATCTCACCATCACGGATGTCGGTCCCGAAGCGTTCTGCTTGTTCACGGAGGTCCATCATCATCTGATTGCCATCAACACCCTGAGGGTAGCCTGGGAAGTTCTCCACTTCTGTGGTCTGCGTCAACTGACCACCAGGTTGCATACCACTATACTCTATAGGACTCAGGTTAGCGCGGCTAGCATAAATGGCAGCGGTATACCCTGCGGGTCCGCTGCCTATAATCAAACATTTGGTCTTTTCCATATTAATGTAACAGTTGCTCAATCTGAGCAGCGATGTTTTCAATCTTCTCCGTGGGTTCGAAACGGGCGACAACCTGTCCTTTCTTGTTGATAAGGAATTTGGTAAAATTCCATTTGATGTCAGGTTTCTGCTTGTAGTCTGGGTCAGATTTCGTCAACATATCGTCGAGGATATGGGCAATTGGGTGATCCATGTCCCAACCAGCAAAACCTTTCTCATTCTGGAGAAATATGTAAAGGGGGTCGGCATCGTCACCATTGACCTTAATCTTCTTGAAGCGCGGGAATTCTGTGCCGAAATTCAGTTTGCAGAATTCATGGATGCTGTCGTCTGTGCCTGGAGCCTGCTGTCCGAACTGGTTACAGGGGAAATCGAGGATCTCGAAACCCTGGGCGTGATACTTCTCGTAGAGTTTCTCCAGTTCGTCGTATTGAGGGGTGAATCCACATTTGGTTGCTGTATTTACAATCAGCAACACCTCATTGGCGTATTCTTTCAAAGATACGTCCTTACCTTTTCTGTCTTTGACAGAGAAATCATAAATGGTTTTCATTTGCTATTTTACTAAATGTGTAGTTTCTGCGCTACAAAGATAACTATTTTTTCGTGAATAGTAAATAGTGAATGGTGAATACTTGTTGTGTCTTCGTATTTTTTAACTTTTCTTTCTTCATTCTTCATTCTTCACTCTTCACTTCTATTTCAGTCCCCATGCACTCTTGATGTTTTCAACGCCAAGAGTCTCTATGTGTTCCTCTGTCTCGTCATCAAGGTTACAGAAGAAATCAATGTTTGTTAGAGTTTCCAGTTCACGGATACTGACCACATAAGGACTGAGCATGTAGTCGCCTTTGGCATCTTTTGTATAGTCGGAGTCTTTGTCTTTATGCTCAATCCAGAAGCCGAGAGCTTTGTAGCCGCTACTGTTTTTGCAGAGTATGGCCATAAAGAAATATTTCGGAATAATCATTTTATTCTGCACATAGCCGCGTATCTGGTCATCGCGGTCGATAGTTCCTCCCTTGCAGACGTATAGCGTATCGCGAAAAGAGCCTCGGTTCCAGTTCCTTACCTGTTGTTCCATAGCTGACCAGACACCGGCATTGAAGACATTTCGCTGCGGTTGCATGTTGGTGAGGAAGAATGTCTGGCGGTTAGCCTCCTTCGAATACTGGCGGTCGGCAGAAGGACAGATATGTCCATGATCATATCCGGAACTCCAGAAAAGGTCTAGGGGCGTACCATCGGCAGTTGTGAAGTAGTTGCTGTGGTCAAGATCCTCGTCGAAGGGATAACCTTCCTGGTAGCGGCCAACGTTGCCTCCGGAGTTACCGCTGTGCATTTGGTAACACGACCATCGCTGAGACTTTTTGATGCAATCCCATTCGGTTGAGAAGTTTACACCGTACTTGTCGTTGGTTTTGTGGATGAGCACAATGCTATTTCCGCCTTTCAGCTTGGGAAATTCCAGCCGTGAGGCCTCAGGATAAACGCTGGTGAGGTTTCTGTTTTTGTTTTCTGCAAGACCTTTCATCTTGACGTCATTCTCGTCCTTACTGCACGAGCAGAATATGAGGATGACAGATAGGAAAGTCAGTGATAATAGTTTTAGTGGTCTCATAAGTGTTGGTTTAACTAAAAAAGGTGCGGCCAGGCATATGCAACTACCATGGACGCACCTTTTATAAATGTTGCGGTTATAATCTTACTTCTTCGCAGCCTTACCGTAGCGGCTCATGAACTTATCAACACGACCTGCGGTGTCAACGAGCTTGCTCTTACCAGTATAGAACGGGTGAGAGGTGCTAGAGATTTCGACTTTTACCACTGGGTAAGTTTCGCCTTCGAATTCCACTGTATCATTCGTCTTTGCTGTGGACTTCGAGAGGAACATATCGCCGTTGGACATGTCCTTGAACACGACGGGGCGATAGTTTTCTGGATGAATTCCTTTTTTCATTTTGAGTTAAAATATTAATGTTTAAAATCTAATTTCGCACAAAGCGGGTGCAAAGGTACGAAGAATTTTCGATTCTAGCAAACTTTTCGACGTTTTTTTGCATTTAGTTGCTGATACTGACGAAATATGCGTTCATTACCTCTATCTTACCGTTGTAGGAACCACGATTGCCGATGATGGTGATGGTAGAGCCCTCCTTGATACCCTTGGCTGCTGCGAGTTCCTGGAACTTCTTCTTCTCACCACCTTTCTCAGAGAGGAGACCATAGACATAGACGGAACCCGTCTCGTCCTCAAGATCGAAGTTACCGTAGATGTCACTGTCCTTGAATCCCTTGACCTTGCCGGTAAGCTGATACCAGACGTCAGTACTCTCGGCCGCAGCGTTGAAATCAGCTATACTGATAGCCTTTGCACCTGTGCTGGCTTCGCCACCCTTAATGCTGACAAAGTAGGCGTTCATCACCTCAATCTTACCGTTATATTCGCCACGATTACCAATGATGGTGATTTTAGAGCCCTCCTTGATACCCTTGGCAGCCACGAGGTCCTGGAACTTCTTCTTCTCGCCACCCTTCTCAGAGAGCAGACCATAGACGTAGACGGAGCCCGTCTCGTCCTCGAGGTCGAAGTTGCCATATAGGTCTCCTTCCTTCAGGTTCTTCACCGTACCTGTAATCTGATACCAGACATCACTCACAGGGGCATTGTTGAAGTCTGCGATGCTTACTTTCTGTGCGTCGCCACTCGGTGTGTCACCACCTCCGCCACCATCGGCTGTCTTGCCATTGAGCGAGTATAGGTAGCCGGTATTTTGGGATGTTTCAGGTGTGTTACCCTTGAAGTTGACAACCTTACCACACACAATGACCTCGTCATTCTCCTTGAGTAGATCACCTTCTGTATACTTCTTGTTACCGAGATAGAGAACGCGGTAGGCTGTAAAGACGGCATCGAAGCCTTCATCAATCATCGTGAACGTTGCGTTACCATATTGGGTACCGAACTGCTCGGTGATTTCCTTAACCTTACCTTTGATGTAGACTTCGTTAGGTGAGGTAACATCTGCACCAAGACCGCTGAGGTAGTTCAGCACACCTGCCACATTGTAAGGGTCAGCCAGTGTGCCGGCGCCCTTGGCTGCTGCACTTGTAGGCTCCGATGCAGGCTCTGCGCTCTTGCCGTTGAGGCTCGCAAGGTATGCTTTGTTCTGTACGGTTTCCGGCGTTCTTCCTTGATAGTTGATAACCTTTCCGCAGATGACAACTACGTCATTCTCATTGACATTAGGGTCACTCTCGTTGGTATACTTCTTATTACCAAGGTAAAGACCGCGGTAGAAGGTAAACTGGTTGTCGCCATCCTCCGTGTCTGAGATGACGAACTGGGCATTACCATACTGCGTGCTGAAAGCCTCCTTAACAGAGATGACGATACCCTTGACGTAGATGTTATCCTTTGATTCCACGTCGGCTCCAAGTGTCTCGAGGTAGGCGAGGACACCGGCCACATTGAAGGGAGCGTCTTTGGTTCCGTCACCCACTGGGTCTATGACTTCCGGCTCGGGCTGTTTGTTGTCGAGCGGATTGTTGAATGGCATGGGTACATCTTCACAAGATATTACGAGGAAGGTGGAAAGAGGAAGGAGGAAGGAGAATAGTCCTACCCTCATTGCCTTTTTCAGACTGTTAAATCTATATGTAATCATAATTGTAATTTTTTAATTCTAAATTGTTGTTTGTCTTATTTCTCCACAATGTCACTTTCCTCACGGATGAGGATCTGCCACGTGTTGTTGTAGCGGGTAAAGATACCCGTGATGTCTACGAGACCTTTGGGTAGAGGCTTGTTAGCAAAGTCGGCGTAGGTGCTGGTACGAACCACCATATAGTTCGACGATACACCCTGAAGCGAACGGTTCACGCTGTTGGCTGCATCCTTGTCCTTGTCTGCAGCAAACACCTTGGTACCGTTGGCTCCTTGGAACTTTACATCCTTGACTGTCATCAGTTTGCCGCAGTTCTCTTTGATATAGTCGGCATCGGTCAGTTTCGACAGGTCGAACTCCTCTGGACTGACGCTCTTCATACCGAGTTGCTTGTAATGCGACTGCCAGAGAGCCCTGGGCATACGACTCACATACGAGCGACCGTTCTTATTGGTATAAGGGGTGCCGATCTCAGGTTGCTGTCCATAGGAGCCGATGTAGAGATCCTGTAGTTCGACAAGAATCTCACGGCCTACTTGCAGTTGTCCGAAGAGTCCACCTTGGGCAATGCAGATAATGATGCTGCCCGTGCCGTCCTCGATGGCAACCTGATTATAGATGTTACCTTGGATATCATTACCTGTCACCACACCCTTAATCTGTGTAGGCGTAGTAAACTGAGTGTATCCACCGGTACTGATAATGCCGGAATACTGTTTTTTTAGTTGTGCGATGGTCATGACATTGGTTTCTGTGACAGCTTGGTTACCATATTCCGAACCGTCTGTACCAGGAATGTCCCAGTCCTTGTCCATACATGAACAGAAGAGTCCACCGATAAGTGCTAATATATATATATAATGTATATGTTTCATAACAGTCCTCCTTTCTAGAATTTGTACGCGATGTTCAACATGCCGTTGATGCCGTAAGAGTAGAATTTCTTCGGATTCAGTGAGAAGCGATAGGCGCGGATGTTGCCACTGGCGGTGTAGTCACTGCGGCTCTGCTCGTAGCCTCCGGTAACCATCTTCTGGTTGTTCAGCAAATTGGTGATGGAGAGGTTGATGCTCACCTGACGTCCGTGCTTCAGACGAAGGCTGCGACCTACTGAGGCGTCCAACATGAAACCGCCCTTGCCTTTCTGCTGGGCGAGTGCGCTCTCGAGGATGTTTCCATCGTTGTCGGTAACGGTCTCACCAGAATTCTGGCGGTTACGTAATGTCGACTCGTAACGGAAACTCGGAGAGTAGCTCAGGTAGATACGGTCGTACCAGTTGCAGTTCAGGTCTACGAACCAGCCCCACTTGTGGTAGCTGAAGATCAGACTGGCTGCGGTGAGCGGAGTGCCGCTCTCGCGCATGTTCTTATTTAATACGAGTTCTGGTTTATGCTCGTTATTGTCGTTGTAGGTACCAGTAGTACTGCTCATATACCAGACATTGGCATTGTTGGTATTCTTAGCTTCTCCGATAGTACCGATGGTCTTGATGTTGAAATCGTTGGTGATCTTGAAGTTGATACCCCATTCCACACCGTAGTAGACCTTATTGATGCCTGTCATCGAGACATACGAGAACGAGTTGATGTCATCATAATAGAAGTTCTGCCATTCGGTTTCATCCTTCACCGTACTATAGTAGCCGCTGACGTTGGCCTTCATGAATGGGGTCTGGATCTGATAACCGACTTCGGCACTGAGAATCTTCTCGTTCTTAAGGTCGGTGACGAAGTCGTTGCTGACCTGCGGAGAGACGAAAGCCGTACGGGCCTGTGGAGCTTTCCACTCGTAGCCGACACCGAGGGTGATGACGTTACCCATACCGAGGTTGTAGGTCAGACCTCCTTTGGCACCACCGTCCAAGAAGAAGGCGGATGGACTCTCGCCATAAGAGTTCTGTGGCGCCATACCGTTACGCATCTTTCCATCTCTGGCTATCTGTGTGCCGCCGATACGTCCGCTGATAAAAGAGTGCAAACGACCGCGGTCATATTTGTATGAAGCCCACCAGTTGGCTTTGTCGACGAGGATATTATAGTCGAAGCCAAACTTGTCACCAACGCCGACGAAAGCATTTGGATGGTTCATGTCATACTGGATTCTGGGATCATCCTCTGAATAGGTTCCCAACGCATAGGTGTTGATGTTGTGGAATGAGAGTGCGCCCAGCATATCGTGCATTGTGACGTAGTGCATGGTCTTGTTCGTGGCCAGCTGTATACCAGTGTTGAGTGAGGCAAAACGATTCAGCTCGCGCTGCAAGGAAGAGGATAGTGTGAAGGTGAGGTTATCCATATGGTTAGCCTCAAGATAATACATAGCATCTTGTCCCTGTGCTCCTGCTACCTTATTGGAGTAATAGAGCTGGTCGAAGTTGATCTGACGGTTTTCCTTGCTACTCATCCAGTACTGACGCGCACGCTCAAAGTCGGCGATAGATGCATTGGTGCGGTTGGCATCATCTGTCTCATCCCAGACATCGTAGTAGCTCGACGGTAGGCTCTTCCAGTAGTCGGGCTGAGGATTATCTGAGTTGTTGTAGTCCAACTTGGTGCGTTTGTACATGCCGTAACGTCCGGAGAACGATGTGGTCAGCTTTGTACGTGGGGAAATCTGCCAGTCCCAAGTGAGCAAGGCTGTGGGAGCCCAGTCGGTAACCACGCGTGACGAACGCTTCTCACCGTCCTGATAACCCCAATAAGGGTTGTAGTAACGGTCGTTGGCTAACCAGTAGGTCTCGTCAGTACCGGCACCTTGTGTGGCGCGTTCTGTCGGATTACCCCAGGTCACGAGCGACAGACGGTGTTGGTCGTTGAAGATTTTCTCTACACCGAGGAAATAGGATAGGGAGTTGTAGAACGTTCCCTCCACATAGCCTTCATTGGCCCAACGGTAGGTGAGGTTGGCTGAGAAGGCCCAACCATTGGCGGTGACACCAGAGTTGTAGGTGTACATGGCCCTTACACGATAGTTGCGGTTGGCACCTGTGAGGGTGACCCGCTGTCCGTGAGCCATCGCAGAAGGACGGAAGTTGTAGTTGTTTGAACCCGCCATCGATGACATTGTGAAGTTGTTGTTCTCGAATGGCAAAGCGTTCTCCACGCCACGAGTCTGTTGGTTCAAACCTCCTACGAGAGAGTAACGGAACTGTCCCGACTCCATGTCGTTCATCGGTGCTCCGTTAATGTAGATCTCATTGTACTTTTGGTTAAAAGCACGATACCTGAAGCGGACTGGGCTGAACAGATATCCCACCTGTGAGGCGAAGATGTTGTTATTGGAGTTGATGATGGTCACATTCTGCGACATATCATCGTCCTCACCCAGTTGTGCTTCTGTGAAAGTGAACGCCTGTTCGTCCAGCACCCCCGCTTGTTCAGCGGAGTCGGTGGCCTCTTGCGCAAGCAGCGGAGAGGCGACGGCAAAGGCGACTGCCAGTAGTTTCAGCCTTTTCATCATAAGCAAATATTTATAGTTAAATACATATTATGGGGCAAAGATACAAAAAAAATCCAAAATTGATACTAAAAACAAAAAAAAATTGTATCTTTGCAGCAATAAAACGTATTTATATGAAAAAAGTCTATTTATTACTGCTGACATTGTTCCTTGTATTGGGGACAAATGAATCAAAAGCCCAATCGAAAAAGTATTCGGTTTACGGTGTTGGTTTTTATAATCTGGAGAATCTCTTCGACACCTGTCATGATGCCGGTAAGAACGATTATGAGTACTTGCCGGAAGGTACAAACAAGTGGACGGGATTGAAGTACACCCATAAGTTGCGTAACATGTCTCGAGTGCTTTCGGAAATGGGTACCGACAAGTTGCCGAAGATAGGCTGTGCTGCCATCGGCGTGTCTGAAGTGGAGAACGCAAAATGTCTTGAAGACCTTTGTAATCAGGAACCGCTGAAGGCCAGGAACTTCCAGTTTGTACATATCGAGGGTCCAGATCAGCGTGGCGTCGACTGCGCCCTGCTCTATAATCCTGCGCTCTTTACCGTGCGTGATGTTAAACTCGTACCATATATATATAGGTTGCCTCAGGACTCCATGAGGGCCACTCGTGGTTTCTTGGTGGTGAGTGGTACGATGGCCAATGAGCATGTGACGATTATCGTCTGCCACCTGCCGTCGCGTGGTGCCACTTCATTCTATCGTGAAGAGGGTGGTTCTCAGGTGAAGGTCGTCAAGGATTCGCTCATTGCCGAGGATCCTAATGTAAAGTTGCTGGTCATGGGAGATATGAACGATGATCCTCAGGATGCTTCGATGGCCAAGTGCCTGGGTGCCAAGCGTAAGATTAAGGACGTAGGTGATGGTGACATGTATAATCCTTGGTGGGATGTATTGGCATCAGGTACGGGAACGCTGATGTACAATGGCGCCTGGAATCTTTTCGACCAGATTATCCTTTCTCCTTCGTTGCTTGATAGAGAGAATTCCAGGAACTATACCACGCTGAAGCTTTTCTCTCACCAGATCTTCCGTCGTGATTATCTCTTCCAGAAGGAAGGAAAGTATAAGGGCAATACCCTGCGTACTCAGGCTGGAGGTGTGTGGCTCGACGGCTATAGCGACCATCTGCCCACTGTCGTTTATTTAATTAAGGAACAGAAATGATTATCATTGGAATCGCAGGCGGATCGGGTTCTGGTAAGACCACCGTCGTCAAACGCATTGCCAAGGCATTGCCGCCACATTGTGCGGCAGTGATTCCTTTGGACTCTTATTATAATGACACCACGGCTCTGACTGATGAAGAACGAAAGGCTATCAACTTCGACCATCCGGATGCTTTCGACTGGAAGCTGCTGACAGAGCAGATCAAGAAGTTGAAGAATGGTGAAGCTATTGAACAACCTACCTATTCCTATGTTCTTTCCAATCGTCTGCCAGAGACCGTCCATGTGGAACCGAAACCTGTCATTATCCTGGAAGGTATCATGACGCTGCATCATAAGAAGCTGCGTGATATGATGGATCTGAAGATTTTCGTTGATACCGACAGCGATGTGCGTCTGATCCGTAATATCCGTCGCGATGTGGTAGAACGTGGACGTACAGTCGACATGGTGCTCGATCATTATGAGAACGATGTGAAGCCCATGCACGAGCAGTTCATCGAGCCGACCAAGAAGTTTGCCGACCTGATCATTCCTTGGGGACGTGAGAACAAGACGGGTATCAGCATCCTGAAGACCTATATCGAAGGCTTCTCTGCTGAGGTGAAGGAAGAAATGAAAAAGTAAAATCCTCTAATTCCCCTCCTGATTAGGAAGGATCAGGGGTGGTCTGAACAGGCATATACCGCTCATCGTCTGTTGGCGTGGACTCGGTCTCAGCCGATCCTTCTGCCTTTACGGGCGTATCTTCCTTGATTTCCTCTGCTACAGGTATCTCCTGAGCCTTGGCGTATTTTCGTTTCTCATTATGGATCTTCAGTGCATTGATAAGTTCTGTGACACCATAGAGCAAAGTACACCAACCCAGAATCAGCATGGCTATCGCAGGAGGTGACATCGGTTTGATAATCACGTAAAGACCCGTAAGAAGAATCAGACAAGGGAATATCCAGTAGCCGAAGCCTACCTTGCCATATTGACGTGCATTAAGCAGATTCATAAATTGGTTGACGGCTCCCAGAATGAGGATACCTCCGATGATATACATCAGGGCAGTCACAAAGACATTCGGTGTCAGTGCTAGCAACAGTCCGAGGATAGCACTGCCGACACCCACGATGGGGAATGTAGGCTTATGGGCCATGATGCGATTGCCTTCGGCATCGGTGACATAGGCACCGCCAGGGAGTGCCTCCTGTTTGGAGAACTGCCTGAGGGCATGATAATAAACCACCATCGAGATGATTCCGGATAAAAGGAACAATACACCAATGGCAACGGTAATCCATGTCACGGTGTTATCGGGATACTTAATTAGCAAAATACCGATGGCAATAGCACAGAAAGCGCGAAAAACAGAACTCTGTAATATCTTCATTTTACCTTTCTTTTCAATTTTTACGTTGCAAAGATACAAAAAGTTTATAGTTTATAGTTTATGGTTTATAGTTTTTTCGTAATTTTGCAGGAAAATTAGGGAATTATGACCACGTTATACTTAGTCAGACACGGAGAGACGGTTGATAATGTCAATCAGATCATGCAAGGACAGACCCAAGGCAAACTGACGGAAAACGGCATCCGACAGGCTCAGGAAGTCAGGGATCAACTGGCATCAGAAGACTTCTCTGCCATCATTTCCAGCGACTTGAAACGGTCAGTGGATACAGCGAAGATCATCGCTGAGCCCCATGACTTAGAGGTTGTTCAGACTCCTTTGCTGAGAGAGAGAGACTGGGGTGGATTTACTGGTCGTTTTATCCCTGAGCTGAAGGGCGAAGTGTGGCCTGATGACATAGAGACATTAGAAAACCTTCTTTCCCGGGCTGGCGAATTCATCGCCTTTGTCAAGAAGACTTATCCAGGAAAGAAGGTGTTGGCCGTGGGACATGGCATTGTAAACAAAGCTGTCCAGGCTGTATATTATGGAAAACAGATGCACGAGGTACAGCGGATGACCAACGCTGAGGTCAGAATCCTCGAACTTTAGGTCTTATCTGCGTCCACCGAAGTGTCCGCCACCGCCTCCGTGTGAACCACCGCCACTGTGTGAACCGCCGCCACGAGAACCTCCTCCGAACGAGCTGCCACCGCGTGAACTGCTACCGCCAAACGAGCTGCTGCGTGAACTGCTGCCGCCTCCGAATGAACGGGATGGAGCAGAGCTATGGCTGCTGCTGCCGAATGAACGGGAAGGAGAGGAACTGCCACTGCCGAATGAGCGTGAGGGGCTTGAACTGCGGCTGCTGCCAAAGTTGCGAGAGGGTGATGAACTGCTACCTCTGTCGATTGAACGGTTAGGCATGGAGCTTCCTCTGTCAATGGAGCGGTTTGGCATTGAACTACCTCTGTCGATTGAACGGTTAGGCATGGAGCTTCCTCTGTCAATGGAGCGGTTTGGCATTGAACTACCTCTGTCGATTGAACGGTTGGGCATAGAACTACCTCTGCCTATAGAGCGATCTGGCATTGAACTGCCTCTGTCGATCGAACGGTTCGGAGTCGAGCCTATTCTTCCACTGCGATCCTCCAAGCGTCCGCTACGGTTGCCTTCCATTCTTCCACTGCGATTGCCCTCCATTCTTCCACTGCGGTTCTCCAGACGACCTCCACCACGATTACCTTCGAACCTTCCACCACGGTTTGGAGCTCCTGTGATGCGTGTAGAGCTGTGGCGTCCATCGCGGAAATCACCACGGTTCCAGCGGTCGTGCATGCCGAAATGTTCTCTTCTGGGGCTGCGGAAGTGTTCACGACGTCCTACATAGTAGCTGCGTCCGCCATTCATGTGCCAGGCATGACCTCCGCGATAGGTAGCGTAGAAGTGAGGACGACCAAAGTAGAAATAGTCGCGATGCGGATAACGGGCATAGATGCGGAAGTGCCAGTAACCGGCATCCCAGTATAGCGGACGATAGAAATAGGTCGCTGCCAAGAAGGCTTCCCACTGCCAGTCGAGCAGGATATAGCTCAGGTCGAGGTTACGACGCTCCCAATAGGGACCGAAGACATCAGCGCGTCCTGTGACACCCATCAGATAGTCGAGATTGATCTCGTAGGCAGCCTCGTATTGCTCATCAGTAAGGTTGAGCTCATAGGCCATCTTGTCTGTCAGGAACAGAGCCTCGTTACGGGCCTGCTCAAAACTCATTGCGTTCATCTGAACGGTCATCGTCAGCATCGCAATCAGGGTCATCATCATCTTCTTCATAATCGTATTCTTTTAATTGTTCGACAATCGTTTTTATTGATTCACGGTGCAAAATTAAGAAGAAAATGATGCACACCAAAAGGATTTTCCCTAAACGCGTTGGGGAAAAACCCTATATGTGCTTAATGCAATGATTTTAGTATTTATAAAAGCTGATGATCCGATTGCCTTTGCTGAGTATCAGTTCGTCGCCATTGAGTGTTTCTATCTTTAGGCGGATATTGTCAAAGGGGGCCAGTCCATAGTCGCCTTCAACCAATAATGTGTCAGATGGAGTGGCTTCAATTGAATAGCACTTGATGTAGAGGCTGTCGCCGACATGTTGGAAATTGCCAAAGACCTCTCCTCTGTTCAAGATGGCAAACTTAACGAATGTTCCTGAGAAACTGACGTATTTCGTGTCTGATCCTGTCATACGCCACTGCCCCAACAGGTCACCAGCCTCTCTTCCCTCCTGACAACTAGCCAGAAGAATGCCCAATAATAGTATTGTTGTTTTAAAGAATCTTGCCATGATAACTGATTATTAAATTAAATGTTGAACAGTCGCCGTAAATGTTTCCTTTGTCGAAAGCGTATGCGGCCGCGAATTGCCAGGCATCGAGGTTGTAGATGCCTTGCACCATAGCGTCGAAGGAGTGATGCTTGTTTATCAGAGGAATAGTGTAAGTTCCCCAACCTTCGCGATACGACCCTTTGACGAGGTATGACAGTCTGTCTGTAACATCTCCGTTGATACCTACATGCCAAGCTTTTACGCGATTGTCCTTGAATCGCAGATCACCATCCTTATTATATATAGGTGAAGCGAGGAGGGCATTGCCAGGCGTCATGCCGTAATGTGCATAACTTCCGTAGTAGAAATGATTGTAGTAGTTGTCGTTTCCTCTGACCTGATCCGTTATCCGACTTCTGATAGGTTCTGGATAGTCATTGCTGCTCCAGTGCAGAGGCCCACACTGGTTGGAGGTTTGCAGATATTCTACGACAGCGCCTCGCAGATATTGTTTGCCAGATGACTTATTAGTATATTGGATACCCCAGAGACCATCCCAGCCGTTACCTTTCCTAATACCTGAACCGTCCTCGAAAGGATTGTCCAGATAAGCCTGCACCTGATGCTGTTTGTTGATGTTCCAGCCAAGTTGGAGAGTCATCATACCGATGTGGTTGCCATATCGCCAGTCTTCAAAGGCATCGTTTTCGTAGTAGTTGTTATCGCCTACAGGAATGATAACGTTCCAGAAGTCCTTGAGTTTCGATGGTTTTTCTTTCGTTATAATTTCTCCGTGTTGGTAGACTTTAATGGTACCACCGAAGAAGGCAACATGTTCTATACCAGCAACAACGAAGAATGGTTTTTCCGGATTAGTCCTGAAGTAAAGGTGCTTCTGGTGATATAATGTGCCTGTTGCATACGAGATATTATTGTCTGGTGCATCGTTGAAGGTATTCTCTTTGTAGTCGCTGTCCAGCATTTTACCATAGCCGAAATCAAAGTTAGCCTGTAGCCAGCCTTTGGTGTAGGGAATGGTCCAGAAACCCTTGGTGCCGAAATGTACTTGTGGTATGGGTTTCGCATTCGCACCTTTGATCAAAGACCCAGAGGAGAGTAATTCATCGCGTATAATGGGTTCCTGTTCGCGCATTCCAGCCTCCAGGAAGAACGATTTGTAGGAAATGTTCGCGAAAGCCTGTTGCAGAAAAGTCTTATGGTCGGCATGTACAGAAGCAATGCCGTCGACAGTTGCCGATAATGTCCAATCCTTATTTAAGGGCTGCTCCAGATTGAGGGCACCACGCAGATAAGCCGTATTAGAACGGGTGCTTAAGATGTGGTGGCGATTGGTGACTAACTGATAAGCCGTGTGGCTACCAGTTCCAACTGCAGCTTCCGTCGACAGATCATAGCTGAGACGGGTGTTCAGGGAATCTTGGGCCTTTGCTGGCCCATAGCACAGCAGGGAGGCTGATAAAACTATATATTGATGTATCTTCATTTCCTTGTCGGATTTAGAATATCTTGCCTGATATGATATTGTAAAACGTCGTATATAGGATCTTAACATCCATCCATAGAGACTGGTGCTCAAGATAATAGAGATCGTACTCAAGTCTCTTCAGCATCTTTTCGATGGTATCGGTATAGCCGTTCTTCAGTGTAGCATAGCTGGTTACTCCAGGACGGATCTGGTAGAGTTTCTCATATCTGGCATCGCGTTCCATGATCTGTTTGATATAGTAGGGCCTTTCTGGACGATGTCCCACAAACGACATGTCGCCCAAAAATACATTCCATAGTTGGGGAAGTTCATCGAGATGGTGTCTGCGCAGGAGCTTTCCCGTCTTAGTCATGCGGTTCTCGTTTTCATGCTGGTATAGCATTTCACCGTCCTTCTCAGCATCAACGACCATCGTGCGGAACTTATAGATGTAGAAAGGCTTGCCGCCCAAACCGATACGCTCTTGTTTGTAGATGGCAGGACCGCCTCCCATCTTGATGACCAACCAGCACAAGAGGAATAGTGGAGAGAAAATGATGAGGCATAGGGCTGAGACGATACAGTCGAATGCCCGTTTCATATAGTGACTATCAATATACTGATTGATGCACATGTTGACAAAACAATAGAGCAGAATGTCAATAAGGACGATGATAGTTGCTGAAACATGAGGATAGAGCAGATAGTTAACCACAATGTAGGTCATGGCCAGAGCAAGGATGAACAATAGCGCTTGATGCTGACTCATGCCTGCCTTCATCAGTTTGTGGTGGATATGATTCTTGTCGGCTATAAAGAGTGGCTGCCTGTGGCGCAGACGGTGAAGTGTAACCCTCACGACATCAGCAGTCGGGACAAACACCAACGTAAATGGAACGATAAAGGCCTCTGGTCTCGTCGGCCAAATATTCGTATTGTTCATTACACATTTAACAGCCAAGAATCCGATACAATATCCTAATGAAAGACTGCCAGAGTCACCCATGAAGATTTTCGTGTTCCTATCAGCCTTTCCGAAAATATTGAAGTAGCTGAAGGCTGCCAAAGCTCCGAGAAGTCCTGCAACAACAATGCTATAGGTCTGCATGAAGACGCTATAGTTCACGAAATAGATTAGGAATCCAGCGAGAGTGAGAATGGACAGACCTGCAGCCAGACCGTCTATGCCATCGATGAGGTTAATGGCGTTGTCGATGAACACAACGACGAAGATGGTAAGCAGAATACCGGTTACGAAGGGTACTTCATGGATCCCGAAGAGCCCATAGAGGTTGTTGACATAGAGTCCGGCGAGAGGCAGGATGGCTGCTGTTCCTATTTGTACGATGAATTTTGATTTGGCATTCAGACCGACGAGGTCATCGATAATGCCAGTTAAGTATATGACAATCAGACCAATAATGAAATATCCACTACCGATGGTAATAGGTAGTTTTTCCTGATTTGTCGATGAAAAGAAATACAATAGTACGGCAGAGGCCGTCAACATGCTCGGAATGAAAGAGATGCCTCCTAATCTGGGAATAGCCTTCTTATGGACTTTCCGTTCATTAGGGATGTCGTAAAGTCTCTTTCGTTTGCAGTAATCAAGAATTACGGGTGTGAAGACAAACCCGCAAATCAGACTTAATATAAAGGCACCGAGTAGATATATCGTCATACGCTATTCCTATTTATATATATAACTCCTAAGGGATTGTTTTATTGTATCTAAAACAGTATTTTTTTTGTCTTTGTCGATTACACCCTTAATTTTATCCAATATTGGGTGCCGGACATCGTGTGCTTGCTCTGGAACTTGTATTCTGGACGGTTCAGATAACTGCCGATTTTGACGAAAGTGCCTTCTTCTTCCTTGTAGTTCTTGAAGTGTTTCTTCAGCAGTGCCGAGAGCTCAGGCAGACTCATCCACAGGCCTTCCTCCTCATAGCGGGGCTTCTGAATCACGGCCATCAGCATCTCGCCGAGTCCGTTTAGCCGCTGGTACTGCAGATTATGTTCCATCAGTGCCCGTTCCTCTTCCTTCGAGAGCCAGTAACGCTCGCCGTGCTGGATTTCGTACATCAGCTGGGCGTAGAGCTGGCTGTGTTGTACAGGTGTCTCGAAGTCGATGTCGCCGTCGATGCTGACACAGACGAAACGCCGTGAGCCGCTGGGGTCGGTGAGGGGCGTCTGTTCGTTGGTGGTGCCGATGAACGAGGCATAGCGACGGTTCGTGGTGTAGGCCTTGCCGTAGGGTGGGCGATACTTCAGGTCAGCCGTCGACACAAGGTACTTCAGGACGATCTGCTGCCGCTGGGTCACACGGTCGAACTCGTCGAGGTTGATGAGGCCGAAGGAGCTCAGGCCCAGATTGAGGTCGTTCTCGTTTTTGAAGTTGATGCGGTCGTTATAATAGTCCTGCAGTTCGCGGGGCAGCAGGATACGGCAGAAACTCGACTTGCCGCACCCCTGTCGTCCTATGAGTAAAGGAACGAGCGCGTTACCCGTCAGCTGGCCCTTTCCCAACCACATCGCCACCATCGAGCGCATCCAGATATGGAAGAGGTGTGTCCAGTCGCCCCATTCTGTCGGCACTCTCTCGGCGAGTGGTGTCACGCGGTCTTTCTTGTCCCAGCGGGGCAGGTGCTCCAGATAGTCGTTCACGGGGTCGTAGCGTTGGATGTCGTCAGAGTTCACGTAGCGTCGGATGTCCTTGTCCCAACAGCGGATGCCTTGTTCGAGGGCTCGCATCGTGATGGAGTTGCGGGCTTCTTCCGTGAGGTCCTGGAACGAGAAGCCGATGCCTGTCCTCATACGGTATTCGGCCACACCTCGCATCACGTTCTTCCTCAGCTCGTAGTTGGCGTTGAGGAAGATGTTGATCTTCATCGTCAGCAGCGTTTCTGACGGGATGGTCTTCGTGCGCTGGATGCCTTTCTTCTCCAGGTATTTCTTCACCTGATCCTCGCGGTAGGTGTTCTCGAAGACTTTTTTTACCAGTTCCGGCTCGTCCCAGAAGATCGATTTCATCAGGGCCTGACGCATGGCGGGAGCCATTGAGAACCCTGTCTCTAAGCAGTATTGAGCCAACCGTGAGAGGATGGCGTGACGACGCTCCTCGTCGTCGGCGATGCCCTCTGTGTCGTCGTAGGCTTTCGTGAGGTTGAACTCGAACACGGTGTGCAGACTCCTGTAGCGGTCGATGCCCAGATCGCCCTCCGTCTGCTCCAGCATTGAGGGCTGACGATTCAGCGCGTCTGTGGCCTTCTCGGCTTTGGCGTAGATGGGCGTTGCCATCGTGTTATACACCATATTGCGGTCGTAGCTCATGTAGCAGATGCGCTGTGGGGTGGGCTCGAGCTTCTCGATGGTCACACCCAACTGGCCGTTGTAGATCATACGGGCTCGCTCGTACAGATTCTCATGGAAGAGGGCGATGTCGCTGTCTGTCTCAGGGAGGGAGCTGTTCCCGCCAGGAAACAATTCTCCCTGACAGACGATCTTCACCGATTGTCCGTCGGCTCCCACAAAAGCCATCAGCGTCTGAGGCATTTCGCCAGCGCCACGTCTTACGGCCTCCGCCTCGTCGCTACCCGTCAGGTTGTTTACCTCGAGCAGCACCAGTCCTGTGTAACCTCTGGTGATACGTTCGCCCTTGCGGTTCTCCTGTTCCAGGGCAAAACAGATGCGCGGCAGGTTCTTGGGCCACCCCTCGTAGCCGTCGAGGGTGCCGTCTTTAGAACGGGTGGTGTAAGTCATCAGCGGATACATGCTGCGAAACTCGCTGACCTGTTCCTGATACTCACCCTTCTGAATCATGTCCGCCACTTCCTGCAGCTCCACCAGCCGCAGGGTTTCCTTATTCCTGTAGTTCTTAATAATCGTACTCTTCGTTCCCATATCTGTTTATTTTTCTGCAAAGGTAATCATTTTCTTCGACCTATTCAAATTCTCTCTGCAAATTCTTCTCAATTTTGCATTTAGCCGTCATGTTGATTATTTTCTTTCTGATTATCAGCGTGTTAACCTATGATAGGTTATTGATTATGCCGTCATGCTTCTGTCATATTTCGCTGCTTCGGAGCATTTTTACTACTGGTTCAGTCATTTTCAGACTAGCAGTTTCCACTTGTTTCAACATGGGGAACTGTTAGTTTCCTTTCGGGAAACTATTAGTTCCCTACGTGGAAACTATCAGTTTCCTTCGTCTAAACTATTATGGAACTACTTGTAAAACAGCTTATTATGACGATTTCGTCGCTTTTTAGCCTCTTATTCTCGATGAATCTGATAGAATATGACGGCATTATGACAGCATTTTTAGCTTGCCTTCATGTCTTAACCAACTTATTTTCAATAAAATAGCATATAATATGACGGTTATCACTTTTTTTTCAAATATTTATTTGTATAACTCAATTTTATTTCGTACCTTTGCAGCATGAAATCAAACGAAGAGAATCAAGTCAAGACAGCAGAACAGCTTCAGGAAGAAGCTTTCCGTGCAAAAGTCGATCATTATCTGTTGTGTTTCATCGAGAGCTGTCCCGTTCGTGAACAGTGTCTCCGCTGGCTCGTGGCTCGCTATGCCGATCCCACGCGACTCTTACAGAAGACTATCAATCCCCTGAATCCGAAGATGGGCGGCGAGAACTGCATCATGTTCCGCAAGAACCAGCGTGTGATGATGAAGCGGGGTCTGACGCATCTCTATCACGAGATGCCAGGCTACATGGAGCACCGCATCCGACTGTTGTTGATCCATATCTGGGGGCGCAAGCAATATTTCGAGATGCGTCGCGGCGATCGTCTCATCACCCCAGAACAGCAGCAGGATGTCGTAGACTGTTGCCGCCATCACGGCTGGACAGGTCCCATCGTCTATGACGGCGAGGTGGAAGATTGGCTGTGGTAGGATCGCAATTCTGGTTTGGAAGTGAATGATAAAATGTATTAAAAATCAGATGGTAATAGATTTGTTTACTAAGAAATTCGTATCTTTGGGGCTAAATAGTGAATAATTTTACGATAATGCCATAATAGTAGTGGCGTTTTAGGTATGAAATTCTTGTGTAAACAATTGAACAATAAGTTTTTAGCCTTATTCTTGTTGGCTGTAGCTATCTTGCTTTTCATGCATTGGCAGTTGGCAATGACTGTTGAGTTTGAGTATCCTTTTAAAGTGGATGCTATTCTCAGCAATGTGTTCTCCTGTTTTATTGATGTGACCTTCTTCTTTGTGTTGAGCCTTTTGCTGACAAAGGGACGGGTTAAAGGATCCCTGATGCTTACATTCGTTCTGACAGTGATCCTCTCGTTTTGTAATGTGTTGTATTCCCGTTTCTTTGGCCATTACCTGCCAAATCTGGCTGTTACCCAACTAGGCAACTTGAACGACGGTGATGTAATACGTAGCATTCTGACAGGATTTCGTTGGCAAGATGTATGTTATATCCTGATAGCTGTGTTATTCGGTTGGATATATAGGTGTTACGACCGTCAGTCGTTGAAGACTCGATACATAAGGACACTTGGCTGGCTTTGGGCCGCTATCTTGGCTGTAGTTGTCTCTTTTATGTTGTTGATAGGCCTCGGCCATGATACGTCTTTTGAGATTACCTGGCATAGGTTCTTCCCTTTCCGTGAGCAATATAATATGGCACCGAACGAAAAACTGTTCCGTAGCGGTTTTGTGCGTAGGGCTGTGGTGTGCTATGAGGATTTCTTCCAAAAAGATCTCGACTTGGATGGTGAGCAAATCAAGGAGATAGAATGCGAGTATTCCAATCTTTTGGAGAGAGTGACTATGCCTACGGTAAAGGATGAAAGAAATCTGATATTCATAATCGTAGAATCCTATCTGTCAGTGACTTCTGACTTAAAGGTTGACGGTAAGGAGATTACGCCCTTCCTGAACAGCCTAAGGCACGACAGTACTGTCTATTATAACGGACATCTGACTTCTAATATCAATATGGGTGAATCGTCAGACGGACAATTTATCTATATGTCTGGGCTTTTGCCTTTGAAATCAGAGATAACGGTCAATTTAATCAAGGGTAAGATGGTTCAAGGTCTGCCGAAGGTTTTAGCAAGACAAGGTATCGTCAAACAGTCGCATATGATAGCTCCCACATCACCGACATTTTGGGAACAGGATACGATGAACGAAATATATGGTATAGAGAAAATGTATTCGAAATTCGACTATCCGAAAGCATTGCATGGCAATGAAGACCTAAACGACGAACAGATATTCGATATGGCATCGAAGATAGACACCCAAACCAAGGAGCCCTTCTTCTCAATGGTAATCACCATGTCTATGCATTGTCCCTATGACAAGAGTGTGGAGCATGATTTCGCGCTATCGAATCAGAAAATGACGCCAGAATATCGTAACTATCTGATGGACTGTCATTATACAGACCAACAACTGGAGAAGTATATCGACGTATTGAAGAAGAACGGCATTTACGACAAAAGTGTCATCGTCATTGCTGCCGACCATCATGCCCACCCGTCAATGTTTGATATGGAGGAAGGCGACATCAGTCAGGAGTTACCTCTATATGTCATTAATGGCGGTATCGACATGTCGGAAGCATGGACTGGCCCTTGCAATCAACTTGATGTCTATACGACGCTCTTGGACATGTTTGGCGTGAAGACCAAGTGGCACGGATTGGGACATACGCTTCTGAAGTCGGACTATATTAATTCGGTATCAGACAAAACCCAACGCCTCTCTGACTGGATTGTCAGAGGCAATTACTTTAAAGACCGATAATTGGAGAAAGAGTGAAGCCTGTCAGAATTGGAGTTTCTTTCTTCTGGGATATCCATAGAAGAAACCGAATTTTCGCCAATACTTGATATGACTCTGGATGAAAATCTTGGCATATTTGGAATTAGAGCGGGCTCGGCGCGTACCTTTATAGATAATGACAGCCTTTGGAAAGTAGACTACTTCGAAACCCTGCTGGCGGATACGGGTACACCAATCCAAATCCTCGGCATACATGAACAGATCATCGTCCAGACCTCCTGTAGCTTCATAGGCTTTACGTGACACCATGATGAAGGCTCCTATCAGCCAGTCGACAGTCTGGACCTTATTATAATTCATGTCGTTGTCCAGAATACTGGTCTTGTGCCCCATGATTCGCTTAATCTGTCGCCATATGTATCTTGGTAATGATACATAAGGACGTGCAGTATCTTGGATGTTGCCGTTAGGGTCTCTCATTTGGGGGGCTATTGCTCCCACTTCAGGATGCTCTTCCATAAAAGCTATCATGTTGTCGATATCAGAGTTGAAAGTGCAGTCTGAATTCATGATGACAAGATAGTTGCCTTGAGCCACCTTCAAACCTTCGTTCATCGCGTAGGCAAAGCCTCCGTTACGCTCGTTGAAGATCCATCGTATATGCTCGTCAGTCAGGTCTATCTTTTCCTGTTGTTTTTTGTTGTAGCAAGAATTAGAAGAAACAACTACCTCATATGGCATCTTTAAATGTGCTTTTAAAGATGTCACACATCGCAATATTTCGTCAATACAATGATATTCGACGATGACAACAGAGAGGGTTATACTTTTTTCTGTCATACTTGCTTATTATTATAACGTAAACAATATATTATTATTGTATCTCAAGCCCTTTTTTGATAATAGAAGATCGTTATTTATTCCAGTCTGAAGAGTAGAATATCGCCGGCCGCCACGCTATATGAGTTGCTTATTTTTTTATCTTCAAGTGTCTTGGTAATGTATCGAGGTGTCTGATTGTGAGTCTTGATACGGATGCCCAGTTTTTTCAAGTGACTTTTATTGACAATGGCCAAATAGTGATGTCCATCCTTTTTAAACTGAGAAATGACTGCACCTTGGCGACCAGAGACCTTTAAAGAACTCAGATTGAGAGGTGCTTTCGACAAGCGAGTTGTTCCTTCTGGTATATTTGTGCCACCCAGATGATGGACAGCAGTAACTTTTGCACCATAGAACAATTTAGAAATGGTTCTAAGTTCACGGTTCATCTGTTGTACAATAGTATATGTTTTGGTTTTCTTACCATCATGACTAATGGGGGCATCGTGGAAATGAAAGCTGTCCGAGCCGTCGGGAGTCCAATAAGTGAAAAACTGGATTGCCTGTGCGCCATAAGCCAAGTTGGAGTAGACTTGCAGGCGTAGTGAAGCCAATGTGGGAGTTGGGTAGTAGTTGCCGTTAGAGAATGGCACGTCATGTGGGACGGACAAGGCAAATCCCCAGAATGGCTTGCCTGATGCCAGACTTTCCTCTCGAACCATCTCTAAATTGTGATACCATGTCTCACTGATGCCTTTAGTGGTAATTGGGTAGTGATCGAAAGATATTTGCTGGCATGGGGTGGAAGATGATGCTTTCAAATATTCTGGATAATTGGCCTTGGTGCTTGCCAAAATCTTTTTGGGGTCGGAAAAAGGAAATAAGTTGATGTAAAACAAATGCTTGTTATCAACGCTTCTTAATTGTTTGATGATAACTTCTAACTTTTTTATTTCGGGAACTGAAGGCTCGTCTTGCATGATGTAGCCGAAGAAGCCTTGCTCCTTTGTCAGGATTGATGCAGCCTTAGTAGGGGAGGTCTTCATTTCCGGACAACTACCAAGTACTTTGATTCCATATTGTTCGGCAACCTTGCAGGCCTTTGTAAGATTCTCTAGTGAGCTGTAAGGATAAAGGCTGACGGTAAATCCGCATTCGCTGAATGTTCGAAAGGCCTCCTTGTTCGTTGCATATTCAGGAACTCCCCAATATGCTATAATTGGCATGATATTGTTCTTCTCTTGTCCAAGCGTTCGTGCTGAATTTATTGTCAGTAATAGGAGCAGGAATAATCTGAATTTCATATTATTGATGTGGCTGAATAATGTCGGAATATGTGGTTTCTAGATATTTTTCTGTGGCATTCTTATATAGTGGCCAGAGCTCTGATGCTTTCTGGGCCTTTTGGCAAATGTCCTCTTTAGATAGTGATCTAACTAACTGTATGATACCATCGACAGTTTCGTCAATGCTGTAGCCAATACCACTTTGTTTCACTTTGTCTGCTGTGACGATGCCATTTGTCGTAATAATTGGTTTACCAACAAACATAGCCTCATAGAATTTGTTTGGAGCGGCATAAAGATGATTTGGATTCATCTTGGAATACATGGCGTAGATGATGTCAGAGTTGAACATGATGCGAAGTCCTTTTGTATATTCAACCTTTCCGTAATATCTGATGTACGGACAGTTTTTGAGAGAATCTAATTTTGATACAACATCCTTGGCGCCATATCCTGCAATGTTCAGATTGTAATAACCTTGTGCAGCTCCGTCAATGACTTCCGAAAGACACCTGTCGTTAGTAAATCCTCCAACATATACTAAAGCGAAGAGATTGTTATCGAAATGAAAACTCTTTTCTTCATACAAAAAGTCTGTCGTAGAAAAGGACGGGATATTTTGAAGTACACTGTATCTTCCTTCAATATCGTATGGAATCTGCTTGATACGTTCAGGCTCACAGATGATGAGATGATCGGCTTCCTTGACGCTTAGCCATTCCATGAAAACAAAAGCTGCAGAAACGATTTTCCCTTGATTGTATAATGTATCGGAAATCCAGTCGAACACGTCAAATAATACATAATTCTTCCGCCTGCTCAATAATTTGTAAACAGCAGAAGGAAAGGCCGCATCCAAATCGCAGGCATGAATTGTCAGATCATCATGAAACGAAAACAGAGTTTTAAGAATAAACCACATCCATTTCAGACGGTCTATAATGGCAGCCATGCCACCTTGGTTATACTTGCTTTTTGAAGGACAATAGATGACATTAGGGAGTTTTGTGGAATTACCCAAACGGTCCCATGCAATGATTCTGTGATCTGTCTTCTTGCGATTAAGGAAATTAAGATATTTCTTAGCTCGCGAATCAGATATGATATCGTTGCAGCGTATAAAAACAATCATGATTTCAGGAAGTTTACTATTCGTTCACAAGCGTGTCCATCACCATAGGGATTCGTGGCCTTACTCATCTTCTCGTATGCAGCGGTATTATCCAGTAATGTGCTGACTTCATCCATAATCTTTTGATGGTTTGTTCCAACCAATTTGACTGTACCAGCAGTTAGTGCTTCAGGACGTTCTGTTGTGTCGCGCATAACAAGTACGGGCTTGCCTAAACCAGGGGCTTCCTCCTGGATGCCGCCACTATCTGTAAGTACGATGAAGGATTTCTCCATCAGATAGATAAATTCTAGATATTGCAATGGCTCGATGAAGAACATGTTTCCCATATCCTCCAATTTCTCTCCGAATACCTCATGGATAGGTTTGCGGACATTGGGGTTAAGATGCATGGGGTAGACAAAGTCTATGTTTGGATACTTTTGGGTAAGATCCTTAATCGCTGTGCACATTTGAATAAAACCCTCGCCAAAGTTCTCCCGACGATGTCCTGTAATAAGAACCAGTTTGCGTCCGTGATCTAATCTGCAGACGTCATATCCAGCACTGAGTAATATGGCTTTTTGCTTTTCTGCCAGAGCCGTTTCGCCTTTCAGTCTGTTGACAACCATGTGTAAGGCGTCAATAACTGTATTGCCTGTAACGATGATTTTGCTTTCATCAACGTTTTCTTTCAATAGGTTATCACGACTCAGTGGGGTGGGTGCAAAGTCGTAGGAGGCGATTCGCCCTGTCAATTGCCTGTTTATCTCCTCTGGCCAGGGGCTATAAATGTTGTGTGTCCTTAATCCTGCTTCCACATGGCCAACGGGAATCTGCTGATAGAAGGCTGCAAGAGCTGCGGCAGTGGACGTCGTCGTGTCGCCATGAACCAAAACCACATCGGGCTTGACTTGCTTTAACACATCTCTCATGCCTGTAAGCACACGAGATGTGATGTCATAAAGGTCCTGCCCCTGTTTCATGATGTTCAGGTCGTAATCAGGCTTGATGCAGAAGATATCCAAAACCTGATCGAGCATCTCACGATGCTGTCCTGTTACGCAGACAACAGTCTTAAACGTTTCTGGCTCTTGCTGAAAACGCTTAACTAACGGACACATCTTGATGGCCTCAGGACGAGTGCCAAAAACAAGCATGATGGTTCTTCTCTGATTCATGATAAGTTTGTTTTGTCGTGCAAAGGTATGAAAAAGTTTGGTGACTGCAAAATCCGAAGAATGATTTGGGGACTCTATTATGTAGATTTAACAGAGCTGCAATATTGTATAACCTCTTTGAGAATAAAGATGCGTTTGGAGGCTTGGGCGTCTCCTCGAATTTTTTTTAGGTATGTCATGACAAGTCTAACTCGATAGTATCTTGCGAAATTCTGATAGGTGGCTTTTTCTGTATAGCCTTTCTTTGCATGGAGACGTGCGATGGAGTCCACCATCTTTTGCTCTGTGGCAAAAGACATGGGACGTTCCAAAGTCTGATGAATATACCGTAATGCTGGATTATATGCAAAATGTGAACCGAAACGTTTCTTTAAGCGGAAATGAATATCATCTTCTTCACCATACATGAATATATCCTCGTCGAAGAGTCCTATTCCTTCAAATTTCTCCTTATTGATAAAGAAACAGGATCCCGCCATATACATACATGATGGAATATAGAGATCAAACTTGTTACATAATGTGGCAATGAAAGGAATTATATAGCCATTCATAAGTCGTGAACAGTCGAACGATAATGGGCTTTTGACGGTGGATGATAACATCTGTTTCATGCCGTACATGCACAAAGTCTCGTCCTTTGCAAAGGCTTCTAGGGCAGTCCTGAAGATGGGTTGACATAGGCGTACGTCAGGATTCATAATCATGATGGTTGGGGCTTTTGCCTGCTTAATTCCAACGTTATTTCCTTGACCATAGCCGCCATTATGGGTGTTATGGATAAGTACGATGTCGTTTTTGTACAACTCTCTCAACTTTGAGAACATCATTTCGCTTTCTGGGCTGTTGTCGACCACGATCACCTCAAGGTCTTCGTTTGGAATGTCGTTATATTGCCAAATAGACTGTAGGCAATCGTAGATGTCTTCTTCCGACTTATAGGTGACAATGACAATGCTTAGACGTTTCATAATGACTATCTGTTTTGACAAAAGGTTTTAAACTTATCAAGTATATTTAGGATGAGCCTGTTCTTTATAATGAAAACTTCACATATACATGTATAAATGAGTGTTGTCAAAGCAAAGAAGAAAAGTAATAAAAGCTCGTTTTCTAAATAGTAAAGGTGTAGAAGTGCCATACCGATGAGTGGCAGATATGCTACCACGTAATGAATGAATTTCCGATAAGGTATGGAGAAATGATACCTCCTGCGTATGAAGACAATGGATAGTATCATGATGCACAATTCGGAAATTACCCAGACTATTGCCGATCCGGGAGCTCCTAAACTGGAAGTGATAAGCAGGTTCAAGAGTATGGCTACTAAAGCACCCGTAAATGAGTTCTTCAGTACGGTGCGGTCTTCGTGCATAGCCATCAGAATTTGTATGACCAGAATTTGTTCTGTTCCGACAATGAGTACTAATGGACTAATAATTCGCATCGGGAGGTAGGCTCCTTCATAACCATCACCTGCAAAGAGGTGGAGCAGGGATGGACCAGCGACAAGAAGGAAGATAGCTGTAGGGAATGCAAAAACTAACAAGACATCAAAAGCACTGTTGATTTTCTGCCAGAATTCTGTTGTGTGACCTTCTGCTAGCAAATTCGAAACATGTGGGAACAAGATGTTCGTGAACGATATAAGCAGTGCCATCACGATGCTATAAAGTCTTGTGGCAGTTGTGAAGTAGCCAACTTCGTCAGTATTGGTGACAAATCCCAGCCATACGGAGTTCAGAGAGGTATATACATGCACTAATAACGCATAGATTCCCATGATGAAAAATGGCTTCACATAAGGTCGCATCATCACTGACTTAAAGGAATAAATGACGAATCGCTTACTGTAAATGACATTAATAACAGCATTGGTAAATACCATTCCACAAGTAAGTACGTAGAACAATTTATAGTCAGTAGCAGCTCTGACAAAGAGGAAAACGCTAGCAATATACAGGCATCTGATGATGATGGTGCGGATTGTTATATATTTGAAGTCTTCCAGTCCTGTAAACAGCCACTCTATCAGGAATAAGTTCGATATCAGTTTGATCTGTCCGACGTAAAGCAAGTCTTGGTATGGGACTAATGTTGGTATGCTGTACATAGCTACCAGCAATATCAACATGGCTGCAATGGTCGTGATTCCCGTAAGCGATAACAGGGATGTAAACGTATGTGAAAGTTGGAACTTGTCGTTACGTGCTCCTGCAATCTCACGTACTCCTACCGTTGTAATACCCATCATAGAAACGGCAACAAAATAGTTGATAAGATTGTCAATGAAATTAACGATACCAATATTTGTGAGTCCCAGTACTCTGGATACATAGGGATAGACGAGTAGAGGGAAGAGATACGTGCTGACCGTAAGAATGCTACTATATATGAAATTCTTTTGCAAGCTCATAGTTGTGTGGTTTCTTACAAAAGTGAAAGTGCATAAATCAGCATACTCGCGACAAATCTGGCAGTAGAGACTATATTGTTGATAATCTTGCCGATATATAGTGGGTAGAATGCATAGATAGAGGCTGTCCATAGGATGATGGATGCTACAGAGAAATAGTCGTTAAGACGGTTGCCAACCACCATACTGAATCCTTTAATAAAAAACAGGCAGCAGAAAGCAAACGCCTGAATCTTAATGGCCGTAGGAACGTATTTGCAGAATTTAGTCAGATAATCTTTAAAATAGATACATGCGTAATACAAGATGATATTAAGCCAAATAAGCGGATTACCTTCAAATCTGATACCTGCCTGCATTTCTTCAATTCCCTTGTCTTTTAGTTTTCGGTATACTTCCAATTTGGCTCCTCCAATTTCATCGGGGACAAGGTATGATATGTCCAAATTGGTAAAGTAGGCAATAAGGCCGATGGGGACAACAAGGTACAGGACATATTTCTGCCATTCAGGAATTTTTTTGCTTGTTAGGAATAATAGTAATCCTACTGTTGCTGAATAGTGGAAAAAGATACCTACAAGTATGCATGCGAATGCGTATTTCTTTTTCTCCTCTACATAGAAATATATGGCCCATAGAAATAATGCTGAAGCCACAGAACAGCGTATCTGCACCATGTCATGCATCATGTAGTAGTATGAGAGATAGATGGTGAGCGTCAGGAATGGTAGCTTTGATAATCTCCAAAATGCCGTAAGGTGTATGGGTATGGAGATGAGTGCATAAGTAATGAACAATGAGTTGACACCCAATGAGAAGGAGTTTAGGAAAGAAGATATCATGGCAAAACTTGGTTCTGTTGCTGCTTCCAAAACTTTGTCAGCTTTGCCGTAATACATGCGTTCGTAATCGCTAGAGTCTGGGGTGGATCCGACTTCGCGCAGTCCTGCTATCAATACCATGGCGATGCCAAGAATGATGTATAGGATTTTTTTGTCTCTCTCGCTTATTCGGTCTTCGATAAACGAAAGTGATAAAGTAATGCTAAAAAGCAGAACTAACGCTATTACCATAACAACGCTATTTTGCCTTGATGATATACCAACCCGATAGGACGAAGAATGATAAAATCATCATGGCTATTGAGATAATCATGCGTTTCGGACCTGCAGGCTTGATAGGCACAGAAGCTGTTTCGATGACGGTGAAAGCTGGGGTCGCTTCCTGTAGTTTCGCTCTTGCAGCCTGCATCTGTGTGTTCATGGCAGTATAGATGTTATACTTGGCTTGCATGTCATTCTCTAGTCTCTCTACTTTAGCCTTGTATATAGCCATGACGGACTTGGTATATGCGTCGGAACAGGAAGCGTATCTGTCAAGTGCCTTATCATACTCAGCCTTGCTTTCTTCGGTTAGTTTCTTGTAGTATTCGTAGTCAATACGTGACTTGTTGGTGCGATATGCTACGATAAAATCCTGAAGCTTTTTGCAAGTTTCATCTGCCATCGTAGCACATACCAATGGATCTTGGTCTCTCACAGAAATAGTTACTACGTCGGTCTTTTTGTCGACGGAACAATTGATTTTTGCTTGAGCAGAAGTGAATACATCGTCTTGCTGTTCAGTAAGATTGAACGTGGAGATCTTTTCCTGTCCGTTGTAGGTGTCTTTTTCCGATGAGGTGAATAGACCTTTGATCTTGCTTTTCAAAACATACCACCAAGCGCTCTTCTGATGGTCGCGCAAATAGGTGTAATAGTTGCAGTGGACATCACCTTTCTTTGTCTTTACATCAACGACCATTAGTTCGGCAACAAATTTTTTAGACTTGATAACATCAGGATAGATCTCTGCAAAGATTGCATCAGAGGAGTTCATCTTTGCCAAATCGCCCAATCCGAAAGAAGAAGCCAATGAACCTAGTGATCCGGAAAAAGATGTTCCTGAACTTTCTGGCGCTAAGCTAACTGTACAACTGTAATAACGCGGAATGCATACCATATAAAGATAGGTGATAATCAGTGTGGCAGGCAATACATAATAGAACATCTTTCTATGTGGCCATATCTTATTAACGATATCGGTAATGTTAATGGGCTTAATATCTTTCTTTGCTTCTTCCATAATCGTTTACTTCGTTAAGTTAGCAATGGTGGCAATCATCGTGGCGATGGATGCCGTGCTCGAACCGATACTCAGAATCTCCGGTAGCGTCATGCCATGTCGGCGGGCCTTGGTGGGAACCACGATCTGACAACCTGGTGCAGGCTTGTGTTTACGGTCGGCCTTGGCCACCATACCGTTCATATAGATGATAATCGTCTTCGACTTCTTGCCGGAAGAGGTGGCACCACCTGCCAAGTCAATGTAATAGTTGGCGTCCTTTCCTTCTTTGAAACGGACGGTGTTGGGATAGAGTACCTCACCGTTGATGCTGACGGTACTAGTGAACCTCGGTACGACGATACGGTCTCCTTCACGCAGGATGGGGTCGTCGTCGCTCCTCGGGTTTGCCAGAGCCTTGTCGAGCTCGATGGCGACAGGGTAGGTGGTCATCGTGACGAGTTTGCTCACGTCGATGGAGTCGCGTCCTGAGTTACGCTGTGCCGTGCGGAGCATGGTGGCCATCAGTTCCTGCTCTTCCTGTGTCATACGGCGCAACAGCTTGGCGCCTTCAGGATAGGCACGGCGGGTCAGACCTCCAGCGTGTTTGATGACATCGCTGAGGCGCTCGCCGTTGCTCGAAAGGGTGTAGTTTCCTGCGAACTGGACCTCTCCTTCGATCGTGATGTTCTGCTGCTCGTTGTAATTGGGACTGCGACGGATATACACCTCGTCATAGGGCTGCAGTGTAAACGGCTGTTCGCCCTGAGGTATGGTGAAATCTGGATTCAGGGTGAAGCTGTAGGTGAAAGCCAGCGTGTCGCCAGCTTCTGTGGCCTCGGGCTCCACAATACGACGTGAGACATCGACCTTGGCCAGCGATGCGGCGTTGGTGAGACCTCCGGCTTGCAGCACCAGGTCTTCGACGGTCTCGTCAGAGGCATATCTGTACACACCAGGATAGTTCACCTCACCGTGAATGGTGATGGTCTGGTCTAACTTCTCTTCCTCGCGGCTGGCGATGAAGATAACGTCTTCGTTCTTCAGTTCCACATCAGGTACCGTACCTTCCAGAATACCCGTAATGTCGAGGCTCTGCATTTTCAGAGTGCGGTCTGCCTTCATACGGTGCATCACCGCATGTTGTCCAATGGCATTCTCAGTAAGTCCGTCGGCAGCTTCGACAAGGGCCTTGACGGTCGTGATCTGTCCACCGACATGGTACATGCCTGGACGGAAGACGGCACCCTTGATCTCTACCATGTTCTGGTAACGGTTCAGGGTGGAGTCGACGCTGACGGAGTCTTCGTCCATGAGCTTGAAGTCGGCGAGGTCGAATTCTCCTACGCTGAAGACGGAGTACTGAGGACCTGCCTTACGGTTGATGCGGATGGCCTTGGTATAGGCGTCGCCAGTGAAACCTCCGGCATATCTTAACAGGGTGGCCGCACTCTCGGTCTTCTTCATCTCATAGAACATCGGGCGCTTCACCTTACCAGTGATATTTACCAGAGCCTCGTAGGGACTGACGGTGATGACATCGTTGTCCTGCAGACGCACATCGCCGGTGAGCTTGCCGTTGAGTAGGAAGTCGTAGACGTCGACATTTGACAGCAGCCTTCCGTTACGGAACACCTTGACGTTTCTCAGTGTACCGATGTCGTTAGGACCACCTGCCATATACAGGGCATTATAGACAGTAGCGAAGGCCGACATGGTATAGGTACCAGGCGTCTTCACCTCACCCATGACGCTGACAGTGATAGTACGGGTCTGACCCAGTGTCAGTTCGATCTTCGAGTTCTGGTAACGGGGACCCAGTTCACGTCTCAGTTTCGCCTTGGCCTGACTGACGGACAGACCGCCCAGTTGGATGACGCCGATATCCTCGATGGTGATGGTGCCGTCGGGAGAGATGGTCTCTGTGATGCTCTCCTGCGAGGCGCCCCAGATGTCGACATTGACGGCGTCGCCAGGACCCAGACGGTAGTTCTGCGGGGTGGCGAGGTTCATGCTGCTCTCAAAAGTGAGATTCTTGTTGTTGAACACATCGTGACCGAAGATCTTACGTTTAGGCTCTTTCTCTTCCTCTAAGTTGTATTTCAGAGAGTCGGGCATCATGAAGTCCATCGCCTCGTCCATCTCGACATACTCTTTGTCGGTCTCATCGTAGGTGTGACGCTGGGTCTGGTTCTTGGGCTTGGTGTCCTTCAGCCTGAACTGCGAGGCGTTCTTCTTGTCCTTGGCCTTCTGCTCCTCGCGCTTCTCACCATTAGCCTCTCTCAGACGGTTCTTCACATCCTTGGATCCGGCGGTGATGTCCTGACCGCCGAGTGTGCCGTTCTTGATCTGTTTCTGATATTTCTTCTGGATACGACGGATCTGGTCGATGGTGACTCCGCGCTGCATGAGCTGGGTGACGATTTGCTGACGTGAGACGCCCTTGGCATTCTGTTCAATGACATAGTCCATCACCTGATTATCGGTCATCCCCGACTGTGCCCAGCTGGCGGCAGTGGTTAGCATCAGCGAGAATATAAGTGTTGCTATTCTTTTCATATCAGTTATTGTTTCGCGTACATATTATATATATAACACGATAATTGGTTTTTTATTGCCTAAACGGCTGCAAAATTACAACTTTTTCTGCAAAAAATTTGCGTGAATAGGAAAAACTTACTATATTTGCAAACGAAAATGCTGAAAGACGTCTGCAGAGGCAGACAATGACGGCTAAATCACTCGGGGTTGACTGGATTTGACAGCGGGTTGAGATGGTACGTAAGCACGCGGAGGCTTCTTGGTTCCCTCCATAATCCGAGCTGAGGAAAAATTAATTGGCAACAATGAGTATGCTCTCGCTGCTTAATC
>JAEEGH010002194.1_pt1 | contig 53125 bp, 47 predicted proteins | sample 9134181 | NCBI WGS metagenome assembly JAEEGH01 (sample SAMN16246544, study PRJNA631951) | gut metagenome | biome: gut microbiome; feature: rumen; material: DP-attached | host: Bos | place: Iran: Karaj | collected 2018-10 | reverse complement strand
AGCATTTGTTTTTTCACCATATCCTAAACCTATAAAATAGAATTCTGGAAAGGATAAATGTTTGACAATCGATTTATAGCGTAAATCTGTTATGTGCTTCTCATCACCAGGAACAAGATGAACCAGTTGCCTGAAATGGTTCAAGAGCTTATCGTAGGCACCAACAAACTCTGGAGTAGTACAGTCCTTTAAAAGCAAAGGGTCAACATGCAACCTTGCATCTTTTCCGATATAACCATCAAAGACGCCCTTTGACACAAAATCGCTGTGATTTCTTTTGAAATATGCACTATAATGCTCTACCATTGATAATTCTAAAAATCTGATAATTAAATACTACTTTCTATTCTAAATTATGACAGCCGCTGCTATCGTCACAAGGCGGATTCTTAGTTCTTATTATTTGTTTTATCGTTTGACATAATTTACTTTCACCTCGTCCTCCCCCCCCCACAGCTTCGCCCCGTCAGTCACATCTCATGCAATGACAAAGGAAGCGAATAAACTATGGCAAAGATAGTAATTCTTTCATTTCCACGTATTTTCATCGATCTTTTTCTTGCGGTTTTTTAAACAAAACAGCGGGGCCGACCGAAGTCGAATCCGCTGTAAGTAGTTGTCATGCTTTCAAAGCTCGGTTATCCTTCAATAACAATCACATTTTTTTCTTTCAAAGTTTCCATTGAAATGAGTGGTATCGGATAGTTTTCCAAAACCGTACCCTTTGTCTCTTTGAAAACCATTCCTCTTAAAGTGCCAAAAGCAATCCATCAGAGTGCAATTCGATGGAGGCAAATGGTATAGTTACAATTACTCAAAAGCAGGTCGCACACATGTCGATAACATGAAAGCACTTGCTCAAAGAGGAATAGGGCTCTGTTCATCCATCCAAAGACAGACCAAATTTCTGTATAACTAAGCCGAGAAACGTTCAACCTACGAAGAGACGTTTTTTCCACCTCTCATAATCCTTCTTATCTCATTGGTTCCCAAAACATAAGAAGCAGACCAAACAACCAGATAACCAAGCACCAAAAAGATAAAAAAGAAAAACACCAGATAAAAATAGTCGGTCTCACCTATATGTGACGGTTCAAAACAAGGTTCATATTGTTCAAAGAACTCTTTAGAATCAATGGGGGCAGAATAGCCATTCCAAACAAACATTCCTTTGTGATAAACAACACCTCCTTCTTTGTTCACATACAACGATCTGATTTCCCCACTTTGCAATTCTTTGTATTGCAATGGGGACATAGGATGTCCTAGCAAAGTATAAAAGAGTATGAAGACAAAGAAAGACAAGGCGATCCCAAAAGTAATTAATCGCCCCATGGCCAACTTGTACTCATTTGCATCAAGAAGCGCGGTGTTTTTTACAGTTGCTACATTAGGAATTCTATGACGAACTTCGATGACTTTTGCCAAATCTTCCAAACCAATCTGTGATTTAGATTCCATCAGACCATCCACTTCGATAAACTCATTCTTTCTCAATAATTTGAATGTTAAATCCAATTCTTTTCCTCCCTTATTTACAATCTCTGCTTGGATTTCTTCAGAATGACCAACAACTTTAGCGTCTATCCATTTACAACCATCTGGAAGAGTTACTCGAACCGGATTATCACTATCTCCGCTGGAATAATCATAAGACCTGTTATTATAAACGATAAACTTCACATAGTTTAGTTCTTCCTTTATTTCATAGTCATTATATTTCAACGACAAGTCTCCATAACCATTCGGTGATTCGCTCATGACCTTCCAGGTTTCGACAAGGGCATATTTCAGTTTTCCTGGATATCGAATTCTCCTTTGCAAGAAATAAATAAGAATGGCTATAACAATAGATGCTATACCGATAACAATACCAGTTGTGTTTGCCGACATTAATACTATGATTTTGTTATTAAATAAACTATTGAATATCAAGACTTCAATCGCCCATAAAACCACATCTTGATCGAATACCCAAGCGATCTGGGATCATTGCGATGCTCACATACTATTTGAGGACAGTATGACCCTGTTTTATTACAATAGAATGGTTGCATATGTTGTTTGGCTTTTGTTATCACTTCAGATGTACCCTCTAACAATTGGTCAACATGATCTTCTACATCATTTAAGACAGACATTAAACTCTTAAATTCAGGTATATTTTCAAAGGCGGGAACCATATCAAGCATTTGTCCCACTTTATCACTTAAACCATGAAAATGTTTCTGATTGCTTGACAAATAATCAAGAACACTATTAGTGTCAGCCACGATTGTTTTAAGCTTGTCAAATTCGATTGATTCGGAATCCAATTCTGTTCTATAATGCTTGATCAAATCCATTTTAGGTGAAAACGAATCAAGATCCTTTTGGATAACCTCAACTTCCTTTTTACAGGCCTCCATAACACCGAGTCCCATCCTATTGATCAAGATTCTATTATATGTATGTTCTTTGGATTCACCTTTGTATATATAATCATCTATTATTACATCAAACTCTTTTACGGGTCTATTACCAATATTGGCTTTAATTAAAAAGTAAACCAGCCATAACAAAATAGAAAAACAAACGGCAAACTCCAAGTCAGGTCCAAATCCTATCTGTTGAATTCTTCCAATTGATCGTGACAAAACAAACGACAACAGCCACACTACAATCAAGTTAAAAACAAGATCCACATATCTATTAGGAAACAAACAAGGATCATAGTATGACGGTACTATCCGATTTCTATTGATGATAATAGCGACACCCGAAACGATGTATGCAAACAAAACAACCGACCACAACCAAGCCACAGTGTTCCAAGAGCCCATTATCGCAAAAACCAACACAAAAGCGGTTGAGCAAATAATGACAAACACCAAATAAAAAATAGGAACGGCGTCTTTTATGGTCTTAATCTTCGAATAATCTATGCCCCGCGGGCGGATGAACAACAAGGCAAATGACCGATAACTTAATACAACCGCAAAAACAATGCTACTATAATACAAGACGTTGCTGAAACACATTTCCTCAGCACTTGTTTTTAGTATCGAATACAAAGCGCAGATTATCGTTGCGATGGCACCCACCAATGCCCAAGTGTTCCAACCTTGATACTGACTAAGGCTGTTTTCCCTATCCCTTTCTGAATAAAGAAATGACAGAAAATCAGCATCAGACATCTCTGAAATGTTTAGTTTATTGTTAGGCATATTTTGTTTTATCTCTTCTTCATCCTTCCATGCACACCACTACGTCTTACAATACGCCTGCTGTGTGACACAAGAAGGTGTGTCAGTATAATTGACGAACGAACGATTTAACGCGAGTAAATCTGTTAATAATGACAAAACGACTTAAAATTTCTATACTTTCATAGTATTTCAACTGTGTTTTTGCAAAGATAACAAAAAACAACATGTCACATGGGATTACAAACCCAACAAAAGCATCGTCCTCAAACAACCGAGCTAGGCTTTATAATAATGTTCAGCTTATTTACCGCCCAATCTTACCTCGTCGTATACCCCCCATCCACCACAAGATTACCGCCAGTAACCCAGCGTGAGGCATCGCTCAAAAGATAGATGCAGGCATTGGCGATGTCCTCGGGATTGCCCAGGCCGAGCAGGTGCAAGGCTTCTGTCTGCTTGCGCTGTTCTGGGTCAGCGATGTGGGGAAGATTCATGTTAATGGGCGTCACTATGACACCGGGAGAGATGGAATTGACACGGATGTTTTACCTAGGGCGTCCGATAAGAACAGGCCACAAAAACTCATATTAGATTTTGCTAGAAGTGTTTCTATTGTCTAAACCTTGTTTATTCCTCTGTGTCTTCCGTAATATCTAACATGCATTGAAGCAATGGGAAAATATGATCCCAAAAACCATTCAAAAATTGCTTATTAAGATACTCCGTGTCCTTGCTATGCACATAACCGTTCAAGATATCAAGCGTGTACGTCTCTTTTTCGTTAATCAAGTCTTTAAGAATCTTGCAGGCCTTGGGGGTATCTTTGAGTCGACTCTTACGGGAAAGATAGTCAATACGCGATTTAAGAATGATTTTTTTGAAGTCGCATTTAAAATCTTTTCGCATTTGTGCTTCAAGTCCCTCCGACTGAATATAGTCCAACACGGCCAATTCAAGAAATATCCTCACAGCAGCAGCACAAACACTAGTATAGCTATTTACCGACAACCGCTTAAGTTCATTGAAAAGCTGCCATAGCCGTGCCTCACTGGTATTGAGTTGATAAAATGAAAGTACCAGCCTATTTCGAGATAAATTTCCCTTTTGCTCTCTATGTGTTGGTTTGAGTTCGGGCTGCGGCTCTGGTTCTGATGCAGATTCTGGTTCCCGTTCACCTTTGGAACCAACCTTAAACGGGTCTAATGCATCCAAGTTCACCTTTGGCAGCGACTCAAGCAGGTCATCTATCTTATCTGCTGAAACATTACGGGTATCAAGTTTAACATTGGGATTAGTGCTTACTATTCGCTTGATTACTTCCGTAAAGGCCACAAGAAATCCGCCCTTGTTTTTAAAGGAAATAGAAGTGCCTTCATAGTCGAGCCCCCATTCCTCACGCACTTTGGCGATATTGAAAAAACGCTCAAACACTGTGATGGGGAAAGTATGGGCCGTGGCATCTCTGTATTCTGCTGGTGTAAGCTTGGACTTCACTTCCTCTTCGTTCACCAAATTCAATAGACGTATTATACGTATGAAAGTCTCAATTTCACCGAGACTTAAATTTGTCTTTTCAACCAAGGTGTCAGGATCATCTTCGTATTTCTCATATAAGCTCTCCACCCATCGCATTTGCTGCAAACGCGACCATTTCCTTTGAATAGATGAAGTACTGTTACGCTGGCTGATATACCATTCCGCATCCTCAAAAGTGGGAGCAATATTCACTTGTACCTTGTCTATACGCGGCCAAATCCTTGACAAGCTCTTTACAGTTCCACGTATATCTCGAGGGGCCTTTTCCGGATCACGAAGCAACTTCAAAGCCAACACCCTTCTATTGCCTTCTGCCACATAAAAGCGACCATCAGCAGGTTTTTGCCAAACTACGATGGGGTCAGCAGGTATGAAGCCATTCTTCGCTATAGAGCGAAGCAAGTCCAAAAAATTCTTCTTATCACCTTCTTCTTGAATGATGTTTTCTATGAAATCACGCAAGTTAACACACTGCTCCTCAGGGTTTAGTCTGGGGTTACTGCTCCAGGGGCGTAATTGGTCAATGGAACGCAGATATCGCTTGTTAAACCAACTATAGTCTGCCATTGGTTATCTAATTGTTATGCTTAAGTCTCTTTACTTTCACTATTCCCGTATCTGGCAAGATTAGCCCTTCAGAATAAACCATCAACTCTTTACCTTTTGACGGATTTCCAGCGCTATAGCTCAGATAGTACTCTTGCTGTCTATAGTCTTTGTACAGTTCTTTCAGAAACGACACAGAATCATAGCTGATAATCCACTTGCCCTTATATTTCTTTATGGCATCAGCTATGGCCTTGTGGTCATCTTCGTTATAGTAGTTTAAGTATAAGTCTCTCCCTTTCACATAATATGGAGGATCCAAATAACAAAATGTCTTTGCCGTTGGGGTACGCTTATATCGCTTTATCAACTCCACAGCATCCATATTGGTCAGGTCTATCACGTCAGCATACTTGGCCACGTGTTCAATCCTTTCTATCAAGTTGTTTTTGTTATAACGGACATCCATTTTATATGCTCCCGTCTGTTCCTTACCACCAATAACGCCACCATTCAATATTCCAGAACGGTTCGTGCGGTTCAAGAAAAACGTACTGAAACCTAATTCTAGCAAACCCGCATCTTCCTTATGCTTTTGCAGTTCATGTTGTTTCTGCCACACCTCCATTGTCACAGGCGTATCCACAATCAAACGGCAAAGTGCCTCTGTTTCATTCAACACAGAGTACCAGAAGGCATAAATGGAGAGATTAATGTCGTTTATCTTTATTCTGCTCGCATACTTGCTAAACAGCAGACCCAAAGCCACGCTCGCCCCCCCCGCGTAAGGCTCAATATAAGTACCTCCGCATAGGTCGTTGACTTCAAATAGACGTTTGATATAATCAACAACCTTCAACTTTCCTCCAGGATAGCGTAATGGTGAAACAAACCTGGTCATTTGTTGACAGCTTTATTGATTTTACATTTTCTGCATCGCACAAATCAATGCCTCTTGGTTCCATTGCATAATCCTATTCAACAAATCAATATCCATATTTGAAGGAATAAACTCCATTATCCTTGTCCTATCAAACATGATACCTGCCTTTCTACTTCGTTCTTCCCATCGGTCAATACCGTAACTTTCTGAAACAAAGAATAATCGTTCAACATCAGCAAACGGAAGTCCAGTAAAATGTGATTCGAAAAACACTTTCGGTTGAGTTGAAGTAAGCATGCTCTCCCAATGAGTACCGGTCTTGCATTGACCAATGGCGATTAATTGACTATCTTTTTTGTCAGCAAAAGGTATCCATGCTACCACATCAACAGCAGCGTCCTTTTGTCTTCCTGTTGATCCAAGAGGTGTTTTGAACGAGGATGTAAGGTTTAAGTTGCTAATAACTTGTTCTACTTTCTGCTTGAAAGTACCAGCGCCTGCCGTTCCAAACACCATTGACCTAGAGTGTTGTCCAAAATACTCTACGGCTACCCTTGCACACAATTCTTCAAATAATTGCGTAGCGTTCAGCCCTGCTTGGATTGAATCCGTGTTCATGTCAAGACGGGTTGACAGTAATAGAAACTGATATATTTCCTTATAGACTCCATCTTCAGATTTGAGGGTCAGGGAGTTGGAATTTATTTCAAAAGGATACTTTTGGAGGCAGAACAAGGATCGTTGTTCACATTCTTTTATGCCATCTTCTAGGGTTTCTATGGAGATATCGTCAGATGATTCAACTCCGTTATTGTCAAGCTCATCGTCTGGCATAGAGAAAAGTGAACGCAGTGAATATGTCGAAACGGGTGTATCCGAAAGGAAACACTGCAGTTCTAAAAAATCCGCCACAACTGGAGCGGGGTCTTGACTATTCGGTCTATTGAACATCGCTTATTCCTATTCTGTCATCCGTTCTTTTTTCCCAGATAGTTTTTCTACTCTCATCTTCTCCATCCGATCATAAATGTCGTCAGCAAGGTTGGCTATGCTTCCCGCTTGTTTCAAAAGCCCTTCGTTTCCGTCGTATCCTGACAATTTTGACGACACCTTCTCCAAAGCTATCTTTGCCTCAACCATATACTCCTGAAGAGCCGCACTAGTCTCTATACTCAGGTCACACGCCACCTCCAAACTTCTGCCCATACGCATAGCGGCCACACTTTGCTCATTGTCAAGCACCCCCACAAAACGTTTTAAATCAGGATTCTGTGAATGGATAAGCGGTTCTACTCCTCTTTTTTTCGAACCGAACAACCAGTCCATCACCTCTTGAAGGTTACGATACTTTTCACGGGGAACAGGAGCCTCAATATCCGAGGCTTCTGTAATTCCAAGATAATTGCGGAATTTTTCGTATCCGAGGGCGGTATAAAGATGAGAATAATAAAGTCTCGGGGTCTTGATATCAACTATGCTGAATTCTGAATTCCGTTCCGCCTGCTCAATCACCATTAACCCTTGATAAAGCTTTCTTACCGTTTTATTGGTGTCACCAATCTGTTCTGCTATCTGATCAAGACTGATGTTATAATTGCGGTGTACGTCTACTATGTATTTTGCCTTTGCATACGAACCCCATTTAGCGGGACCATTCACGTGTTTGAAACCGAGCAAACGCCATGCATCTTGTCGGCTGGCAAGTTCGATGACAGGAATACCATGCTCCAATTTGTTTTTAATCTCCGGTGTAATGCGACTTTCGAACTTACGCATTCTTTCACCTTGCACGATAGAAGGATTCAAAATAGAACGTATGGCCGCCAGCCTTCGGTTTCCTTCAAGCACAATCTGTTTCCCGTCCTCACGACGCATAACATATAAAGGCTCATGGTCAAAAAATCCCAAAGCCAAAATCGACATGACCAATTCCTCAACTGCCATTTCTCTCCACAAGAGGTTAATAAGCTGTTCTTCTGAGTATTGGTTTGCACCAAACTCTACCATGCGTGGATTTTGATCATCAAAGATCAAATTTGCCGAATCCACATATTCTATACTCGTCATATTTTATGATTTATAGACTTTATTAATACGAGTCTTCACCAATTTCATCGCAAAAATACAACAAAAAACAAAATTGCCAATAGAAATTATTTACATTTTAAATAGGCCTCGTTATTTGCCTTGGTACATCATTCTAGTCTTCACACCAAATGATTTTGGTCCTCTTCCCGAACGATACTTATATGCAATCATAGATTTTTAATGCTTCATTTATCCTTTGCTTGATTCTGTCCGTACCATTATTTTATGCTACTCAAACATCGGCGTCTTCAACACGGCCAATGTTTGTCTTGTGTTTTCGTACGCCTTGTTTGCTTCTTCACGTGTCGGGACGTATCCACCGTGGATAACTCGATTGCGGATATCCATCACAGTCTCTTTCACGTCCCGAAGGCCTTCCAATGATACCGAACATCTTTTACACAAATCAACAAGCCTGGAATAGCCGTCGGCCTGTCTCAAAATATACTCTTTAAGCGAATTGTCCGTCACCGTTACGTCTAGATATGAAACGGTTAGCTTTTTCAAAGCAACCTCTATTGCAGTTGCACAATGCAACACGGCTGAACGAGTGTCGCGACGTGACAGGTTCACACGAGCATTATCAAGCATTTCATAAGGCACTGATACAGACTTATCGTAATTCCTAATCGCTTGCTTTATATCCACAAAAGACACGTGTCCCTTTTGGTCATCCAATGAAAAACTTACATGAATCACAGGTTGTGGTCTTTCACCCAGTCTCACCATCACTTCTGAAGAAATGTCACACAAATCCGAAGAATCTTTATCTGAATCTTTGCAGATTGCATCAGGATTAATAATTTGCAGAGCGTGGATAAGACGATTCCCTTTATTTTGTATTTCAGAACAAGCAGGTATTGCATCCTGGTTATCACTAGAGCATTCGATGAGGACGGACGAAATCCATGCTTCATACGTCCTTACATCACTAACGGAAACATATCGATTCCATCCGCCCCAGTCATCTAGATCGATCCCGTATCTATCCAGTGAACCAGGCATGCCTAAGACCACCCTGTCACCTTTACGAACTATAGTAGGAATAACTATAGTCATAATACATTCTTCAGATGAACGAAAACTTAGACGTTTGCCTAGCAACCGACCTTCGGCAGCGTATCTGTCATTTAGATTTATAATGAATGCATGGGTGAATAAATCCATATCTAAATAGTGATTTGAACAAAAGCAGGAATCTGTGTTTCATCATAGTACATAATGTGAATCTTACTTTATCGTTGAACAGATTTCTGTCAAGAAGCGAGGTGATTTGAGAGAAAACATACTTGTCTTTGTTCATCTGCCAAGGGTGTTCGGCAAAGATAAACTTAAATCCGTATTACTTCAAAATCTCTGGAATTAACTGATTTTACTACTATTTCAAAGAACGATATCGATATTTTAGTGGACGGTAAATCCTATATCAAGATTCGCAACTTCATCTAATGATCCATATTCTTTCCCTTTCCCCATACTCAAAGTTGGGAATGAATAGTAACTATTTTGCTCTTTTAGCATACAAATAGTTGATAAAGGCTGAACACGACACCAACATAAAAACTGCTTCATCAGATGATGGAATATAAGAGCCGTCATTATCCATCAGGGCATGGCGAATGCCAGTTTCTTTGTTGTTAGTATAGCCATATAGTTTATCGAAACCAAGTTTCATTACTTTGGGTATCACTACGCCTGCTTTTTCCAACTCATTCAACGCATCACCTAAAGTACTTTTTGCAGTCAGTTCCCTGCAAACCGCTTCCACTGCCGATATTGATTCTTTGATTGAGTTTCTGTAATCACCTGATGGTTTTTTTGCAAGCAAACCCAACGCGGTCTGCAAATGCAGTTTCACATTGTTTTCGCTGCCTTTTATGGCTTGTTCTATAGAAACAATTTCTTCTTTCGACGTAATCTCCACAATCTCTTTGTCTACAAATCTATATGCGTAATTCAGCCTTTCAAACTCATGGTTGATCAAAGCAGTAAAACTTTGCAAAGCACTCACTAGTCTTTGATAATTCTCACTTCTTTCATAAAGCCACTTAACCGACATTTCAACCATATTGAGTTTTTGGTACCAAGGGAACTTCTTTTCCTTCAAAACATTCGTCGCAACTGTTTTGTGAAAGCCGAAGTCCGAATAAAAATCATTGCGCCTTTTATTTAGGAAATTTGTCCAAAGAAACAATTCCATTTCTTTGTAGGTCTCATCTTTGTATGCAAGATGTTTTCTTACATAATCCTCAAGCATGTCGTAACAAGAGCAAAGTGCGTTTTCAATCTCCTCCGTTATCTCTTCCCTTATCAACACCTCAGCAGGTTTTGTATATCCGTATCTTTCTGAAAATAGTACCATATCAAGTTGGTTTTCAACGATTCTTAATTGTTCATTGTTTCTAACGCACTATCTGTAACGTCACGCTGACGGCTATAGATTTGTCTAAATTGAAAGTAGTTTTTTGTCTTTACATGATTATCACTTTTTCTTATTAAGAAAACTCTTGATGTCTTCAACTAATTTCATCAACACTCTGTCAATTTCACCTTCATTCATCTCTATCAACGTTTTTTCTTTACCGTTAGTGGCTTGATATTTTGAGAGGCCGCTTTCATCAAACATAGCACAGGGCCTCACCATCACAGGCATTATTTTAACTCCTCCTTTGCTTGCATTTTCAAGCAATGGTTGCAGCTCATTATTGACAATAAAATCAGACGCCATAAAATTAGGAGAAAACAACAATACTGCTATCGTGGCATTGTTTAATGCTTTTGAAATCTCATTCTTCCATTCATCACTTGTCCTCAACTTTTGGTCATCCCATTCGTCAAGATCATAATACCTTTCCAATGGCTTCAAATGAGTTTTCACTCTATCAAGCCAATCAGAATCTTTATGCGAATAGCTAATGAAAATGTTATGCTTTATACTCATTGCCTTTTCTTTTTTTTCTTTATCCTCGACTATACTCTCATTCGCTCCAAGAACAATTGACTTTGTATCCTCATTTGTTGTTGGCTCTTTTTTTGTTGTTACTACATCACACAACAACCGTATTTTTTCTAATTCCTCGACCTCCAATGGATTATTCCCAACAATCAATTTTTCGATTTTTGACACGAACACTTGTTTCGGAAACTTTTTGATTTGGTTTCCATAAACATTCAAAACTCTCAATTTTGGCAGTTTAAATACCGCACTATGTAATACTTTTATTTTATTGTTCGACAAATCAAGCATTCTGAGCTTCTTTAATTTCAGTATTTCCACTGGGATAGCCTTAATCCTATTGTTGCTCAAAACTAGCTTTGTGAGGTTGGTGTATTCAAATATGTTTTCAGGGAAAGAGGTAAGGTTACGATTAGAAAGATTCAATTTCGTGACCTGCTTTTTTGTTTTTCCTATTACTTCTATCGGGCACATCATATTATTTCGTATTTTTGCAGCACCAAATCGGTCGTCGGACTATGGAGGTAGCGACGTTAAACAAGTGGATGTTCGATACATACTCCATCTTTGAGGCTGTACCGATTCATATCTGCAAAGAGGTCATTCAGCGAAAGGGATTCGCTATGCCTGAAGAAGACCTCTACAGGCTTGAAGGGCATCTGTGCATTCATCCGCGCTTCGGCACCTCTCTATCACTTACACTAGTGTAAAGAGCGTTCTGTTCATGCTTCGCGATGAGCGACAGTCAAAGAACGCTTCCAGCAAAGAAGCCGCCTGCATAGGCGGCTTTTTTATTCTGGATGTCGCTCATGAAATTCTTCTAATGTCTTTAATGCACAATCATTTATCGGATAATCTGTAGCTGTTGTTTCCAGAATCTCTTTGGCTAAATGTATATTGCCTTCTAGTTCACACATTATCCCCACTGCCAATGCTTCGTATACATCGGATCTTAATCTCACATAGCAATTATATTTCCACATTTCAAGAAATATGTTTGGATTCTGTTTGCGTTCTTTTTCTCTTATCACAAGTCTATTCAATAATAAAACATAATGACAAGTCTCCAAATAATTCTCGCACCTTTTTATTTCATGCTTGTCCTTATACTTTATGTATGAGAAGTACATTGCCATAGCCTTTGAAGATTCCTCTTTAAAATAATCCGAGTACTTATTCTCATACGACCGGTATGCGCTGAATTCTTGCCCATAAAACCAATGTTGGCTCAACATAAGCATCATTGCAAGACTCTCCGTCGGATGCTTAACGCTATCGCAATATTTTTTAAATTCAGACGATACATCATGTGCTTTATTATTTGCAACTATGCACGAATGGTTTTTCTCCATTATCAAATGAAGCAACGACAATAAGGCAAAAGCTGTAGGAATCAGCACTCTGTGGGCAATGATTTTATCCAAGGTTTGTGGCATATCAACCACGTCATCCTCCCTGCATATTGATGGTAACAACCATATCAAATGACCACCGTGATTCCTGAAAATGTCATCGTCAGTTAACAATGATATCAGTGTGCGCTGCAATCGTTCGGGATATCCTTTAGCACTATTACCAAGTGCTTGAATAATAGCCAACATCTCGTCTTCTGCAACCGACCCTTCTTGCAAACGTTGAGTTATAGCTTCAATTGTTTCTTTATAAACCTCCTCATCCCTTGACATCAAATTCTTGCCCAGAGCATCACGTGCCTCATCAAATCTTTCACCTCTTTTTCTAATTGATCGCATTATTTCCAAGCAAGTCATCTTTTCGGGTAATAATGACTCCATTGCTTCACCGTAAAAGTTCTCATTATTCTCAATTGTTACAAATTGAGAACCATAAACAGGAAATCGCGCGGGTAATGCTATGAACTTCAAAAGAAAAACGTTATTACAGATAAAGTTGAACATATTAAGCATATCACCGTATGCCTTGTTTAACTCTTCTACATTCAAAGCATCCAGTAATTCGTTGATTTCTTCAACAGTGCTGTCTTCATCCAAATGAGCACATGCCTTGTTTCTTGTATCACGATACTTTCGAATTACTGGTTCAATCTGATAGATAGATTCAAACTTATCAAAGGCGGTCTCAAGAATATCCTTATTATCGTTAGCTTTGATTAGGCTTTTAAATTGGATATCAAAGCCCTCCTCATACTGAGCAGCATTTTCTTTAATATCTTTTCTAGTAATCAGGTTGTCATGGTAGTTGTAAACAACGCTCACAAACATACGTTTAAACATCCTTCCCGCTTCTATGGCTACATACTTTCTTTCCAATAACCGTTGTACGGTTTCAACCATCAACTCTATACTTCTCAAGTATTGACCCTTTACCTGCGGACTGGAACAAGCAATCATCGAACCTTTATTCATTCCGAAAACATCAAGAGCACCATTGGTCAGATAGGCCTGGTCATCAGTATAAAGCGTAGAAAGGACTTCCTTGGCAGTATCGAAGTCATTCATCTCCCGAAAGCCACCAACTGTTATAATCTTACCCTCTATTTTCCCTTCAACCTCCATTATGGCATCTATCATGCAGGTTGTGTTGGCGTAATCAATAGATTTGAATATCTGCACACTTTCAAACAAATCCTCTTTTCCATTAGGAGATTGATAATGAGCGCCAAGCTTATCTCTTACCGCTCTTAAACCTTGGTTATATTGGTTTTTCACACCATCAACCAAGTGCCTATCCATATCAGTTTTCGGAATCTGGTGGCTCCATATTTTAGTTATATCATCCACCCGCATCATCACATAAATACCCAACAGTCTACCACAGAAATCGTCAGCAACCTTCGAATCTAACAGTTGCTTAATCATCTGTAGTTCATTCAAGCAGAGAAGGATTTGATCAATTGCTTCTTGTTTCATGCTTATCATCATTAATCTTCAACCAATCATTGTGGAACTATTTACGAAAGTAATGCTGAATCTCATGCACATACACCAAATGTTCTTTCCTCACCAACTCTTTTAACGTTCTATTCCCTTCATAGTTCCGTTCAAAAGCATCCATGTAATAGGAGTAATCGGTATGATGCACTGGAATAGGTTCACCATGGAACACAATGGAAGCCGCGATTATTGGATCATAATAAATCCAGCGGTCTTCAACGCCATCGGTTACAACGGGTATTAATTCACTCAGAGACAACTCTTGCTCGACATCCTCAAGTTTTACCTTGTCACCATTAAGCGACACTATTCTATACAGATTAATGCCGTATCCATGCACGTCACTATTCTTCTTATAGTTTTCTGGATGCTTTAACTGCACAATATCACCTTTTATGAATGCCTCTGGTGTCTTGATAAATGTAAATAATTCTCTTTACATGACCACATCATTCTCGTTCTATTAGGTTATGGCGTGACGGATTTCTATAGTTCACGGCCAAGAGTTCCATCGCTTCATTGTATTTTATTTGCCATCGCTCTTCTTGTCTCATAATTCACCCCTCAGCCCTCGGTTCTTGCAAGCCTTCTAAACCTGAATCTTCATCAAATTTAGCAGCGTCAAATCTGTATAAAGAATATTGATCTTTAAGTCTTTTCGATACGGTATAATTCAAAACAAAACTCGACAGGAAATAATCCAAATCATTATTAGCAACAACAATTTCATGACTGCTAACAAAGTCATAGATGTTTGAGATTTTTAGCAAATCAAATAGGTTTCTAAACTTGTTGATTTCCTTTATCTCATCCTCATTCAAATAACCATTATGTAATAAAAGTGAATCTCCAATTTCTTTATCAACCAGATTAAGCATTGCCTTAACAGTACTTATCACTCCCTCATTTAGGGCAATATGCGAATCATCTATCTCCTTAAGAAATAATGACTTTCTTGCCGCAGTCCCTCTGCTATCTACAAGATTTCCTTGATTATCTATTACTCCGAGAGCATCAGCGGCTAAAACATAATTAACGTGAATGGAACTATACATAGATGCAAGCTGCTGCTTTGCTTTAAATGTCTTATAAGACCTAGGGCGAAAATCTGAGAACAGGTAGAAAATCATACCAGCAATGTATCCATAACTCACATTATCCAAAATCACTCGACAAGCATGTAAAAATGGGTTACCAATTCCTAACATTGAGAATGGTAAAACTGGAAATATAAATGCCACCAATAGAAGGATCCAGATAAGCTTCTCTTCATTGGCCATCATCAGTCTGATATTCCTAAGCTTTTTCTTATTGAAGGCTTTTCGTGCCTTTATTCGAGCTTTGATATGATTCATATATTCCATGTCAAAAAAACTGAAATTATTACTATCTTCTGTTCTATTGCCTATCATTCTTTCTCAGCCTTCAAACTTCGGCCATCAAGATTTTCACCTCTGCCAAAACAAACACCATTAAAACCGACAAACACCTTCTAACAAAAGCCTCACCAAACACATAACCTGGCAAGGCTTTAATTCTCAACTTTCAATTTTCAATTCCAAATCCTCCTCCGTTCAATCCGTGTAAATCCGTGTTGAAAAAACCTCCGTGTTCAAATATCATCGTGTTCTTCCTCAAATCCTCTTCCCAGCATACTCCATCTTCCTCCCCAGTATCGTGAAAAAGATCATCTTTTTGTCTTTGATGAAAGAATAGTGTCTGTAGTTATAGCAGTTGATCCGCACCTTGTCGGGATAGATGACCGTGTCGTTGTACTCCACCGCTATGTCTTGCGCGTCACTCGGGTCGCCTCGTTTGTTTTATCTTAATCTCCTATCGATTATTCTTAATAATTTCACTTTCACATTCTTACTATAACACACCTCATAATTGGGGTTAACTGTTAAGCTCACCTCTGCAGTTCCTTTCTTTTTGTCTGATTTATCTTTAAAATCAACCTCTGGGCCATCTGTTTTATCTAATCCTGCCAAAATCGGCATATCGTTTTTCTTAATAATGGCCACCGTTCCATTGTATGCGTACAATTCCGAGACATCCCTAAGATACCAGTTTGATAATGAGTCGTAATGATGATAATCTGCGCCTTTATAAGTTCTGTTAAAAGAGAACTTATGTCCATCTTCCAATTCATCCATTTTATAGAAAGTGCTTATTGAGGCATCAGTATCAATAATCAGATAATCTTTACTGTTCTCACCAACATACTTCATAAAACAAGCATCAAATTCACCCATCGGAATCGTTTCTTCGCTAATATCTGCCTCTCCTAAAAACTGATATACCATATACAGATAACGTGAACGGAAAATGTTGAGCATGTCATTGAACACATGACCCGAATATAATCCGTCCGAATCCATCAGAGCCTGCTTATAAACCATAAAAGACAGGCTCCCCATCAGTTTCTTTTCCGTTTTATCATCCGTAATCCTTCCCGTAAGACTATCTTCAATATATCCTTTATTCCCATAAAGAATATTTCCAAACATTATTTTCACCTCCTCCTTAATATTCTCTGGCACTTTTTTATCATAGATATTTTCTTCTTTCTTAGCATATCGCTCACCTATCAACGTCTTAATGAAAGCATAAATCCATGACATGAAAATATCACTGTCTTTATGTTGTTTATCTACATTGGCCCCTTCTTCCAACTGTTTTACATATTTATCAAACAATTCTTTAACATCCTTACCTCCTATCTGCGGGAATCGTTCAATTACATAATAAGCCTTGCCCCAACTATCGCCATACTGAACAAGTTTTTCTTCAGCATTTCGAATCAATTGCATTCTGTCTTGGCTTATAAGATTCATGCTCTTGTAACTATTATCGGAAGCGACTAAAAGCAGCAATGCGGTTAACTTCTCCAATAAATCAGGATCTGGGGTTTCACCAATGACTTCTTTTAAATACCAATAACCTCCAAATCCGCCATCCTTTTGTTGTTTCTCTTTACATCGAGCATACATTTTCAGTACATCTGTTCCTGCTAAGGGCAACAGTTTCCCGTAACCCATCGCTTGACTCGTCAGCACTATTCTCACCGCTTCAATATTACATGTAGAAAACAAATGTGCCAAAGCCATGTAATGCATCTCGCACAATTCAGTCCAAAAATCCAACCGGCTTTTATCAATCTGCTGTTGCTCAACCACAGAACGACCTCTCACAAAACTGACAACCTGCAAGTGATTAACAAAACCATACCCCAATCTTGCTTTAAGCATATAGGCTTCAAACAGGCTCCCGCGGCCTTGTTGCATGGAAGACACCATCTTCCCAAGCATCCTGTATATGATATACGGATTTGGCTCTTCCGTATGGTTGAAAGAGGAGAACCAGTACATCATCAATGTATCCTCTACCTTGTTGTTCTGGGGACAATACAGATATGCTTCAACAATATTCTCATAAAACGTAGCTGTCATATGTTTATCGCTGCCACCCACACATTTCTTGTTATCTTTTACCAACTCGTCAACCTTTATCACCACAGACAAAAATAAATCGTAATCCTTTTTTCTAAGAGCGTATTTCCCAAAGTCGGTCAATCTTTTAATCCTTGCTTCTTCAGTGCTATAGTAGGCAAAATTCATTCCCACCTGCAACCCCATTGCTTTAAAATGACGTTTTGCTTCTGACCTTTCTCTTTCGTTCCGTTTTTCCTGCTTTTTCAACTTCTTCAAGTAAACTCCAACCTCTTTTCCACCGTTTAAATACTGTCTTTCAATGGTCTCGACCATTTTCTGTGGTGTATTGTATCGTATGCAGGTCAACACAAACCATATAATAACAGCAGAATAACAACTAGCCACGAATACACCCGACCAACTAAGCATACATTTGAACACATGATAAGCTTCCCCTGTGAAGCATAGTGAAAATAAAGCCCCAACAAACAAATAGGCCGCACTGATAATAGCACCCCTGATAAACCACTTGTATGAATATTCCTTCGAGAACATCCATGAGATATGGTCCGACTCATATTTGTTATTGATTTGGGTTATAACTGTAAATAGAAATGGGAATGCAAAGGCAAATAGTGCTATGATTAACGGGATGACAACGTGAGACGCTGCATCGCTATAACCGATACCGTTCTCAGAAATCGAATTCAATTGAAATAATAGAGAATCAACACGAGAAGAACCGTCTTCTTGCAATAGTGTTTGCTGATTAGCAATCGCATATAATGAATCCAACTTGGAATATTGTTTCTGTTGCACATTCAACAACTGATTCACTCCCAACTGAAGAGAATCAACACTGTTTATCAATAAACTATCTATCACCTTTGATGACATATTTTATCTTTTCATTTTTCACTTCGAAGCATAAATCCTACTTCCTTGCCTCCATCTTTGCCACAACAAACTCCTTTCAAAACACCCTTACCCATTACTCAATCACAAAATGCCCCCCGTCTCCAAAAACTCCTTCTTCCCACAAGTCCTCAAGACAATCTGCCAAGCCGTCTTCAATATCCAATAGCGGCCGTCCGATAAGGACAGGCCGCTTACGATTTATATCAGATTCACGTCAGATTTGCTTCCAAAAATCAATATTACATTCACATCATACTAGTTTCCCCATCCTCCTCAATCTCCTCCTCATATCCCCACACAGAAACCAAAGCAACTCCCTTGCATAGCTATTTCCCAATCCTATGTTTTATTCTCCATCCTTTGTCTTCACCACCCTTGCCGGCACGCCAACTGCTGTACTATATTCAGGAATGGATTCTACGGCCACGGCACCAGCTCCAAGGACAGCAAATTTACCTACCGTAATTTGATTAATAACCCGCACACCTGTGCCGCAATAAACACCTTCTTCAATCGTGACTTCTCCAGAAATGTTACATGAAGGCATAAAAGCAGCGTAATCATTAATAACAACATCGTGTCCAATGGTACACTGCAAGTTGAGTATGACAAAATCCTTAATTGTTATGTTCGTCGTTAAAATAACACTTGCACAAATAAGGCATCCTTGACCTATTTTTACAAAATTGGAATCTCCAATGATAACAGAAGGGTGAATGAGCGTAGGAAAAGACACATTATCGTTATGTATCTCTTCTACTATCTTTTTTCTTGTAATCGGCGAACCTATGGAAACGGCTATACAAATCGGTGTTGGCCAATTATTCAATTCTTCCATTCTTCCTAACACAGGATATCCGTTCACAATCTCACCTTTTTCATGACCATCATCAAAGAATCCCAAAATATTATAGGTTGGAGTTACATTATTGATATTTTGAATCAATGTAAGGATTTCTCGCCCGAAACCGCCTACACCAAACACGGCAATATCCTTAATCTTCATAACGAATCCCTCCTTTTTCAGTTTTTATATGCATTTAAGTTTATTGATAATATACTGTATTGATTTATTCTATTTCTCGTAGTACTTCAAAACACTCAGCTCTCATTCTGCTCACTGTGGCTCCACGATATTTCGCCAAAGCCTCAATGGCTTCCAAAGACCTTGATGCCGGAAATTGATACAACTGTGACTTGAAACAAGCCATTGCTTTTAGTTTGATTTCAAACTCTGTTTCAGAAAACGTCACAAACCGGGTAGGAACAAATACTTCAGATGCCACCGATTCGCCCCACTCTGTTTCAGAAAGTGTTTCATAGGCATAGACTGCTTCGACCGTTGAATTGGCCAATGGACGACAAGCAACCATAGCACATTCATGTATTATTTTATGATCAATGTGACAATCTCCACGATGAGGTAAATAAACTATATTTATCCCATATTTCTTTATGACAGCGCTTATTTCATTTGACATCTTATATCGCGCATATTGGTCCAACACTGGTGCTGGAAACTCAAGAAATGTCGTTTCTTTTACTCCGAGAATCTTATGAGCCTCAAGTGCTTCCGACCTCGCCTGACGCACAATTTCTGGTCCAAACAATTCAGGTGCACCAATTGACGCGTTTGTCGCAATAAGAACATATACCCTATGACCTTGTTTGGCTAACTTGGCCATTGTTGCCCCACAACCAAGAATCTCATCATCAGGATGAGGGGCTATAATCAAGATATTTTTCATATTATTCATCTTTTTTTCGTTCAACATCCAAAGCCTCGCGTGCATATTCTCCATAGCCTTCTTTATTTCGTCGCAGCATGGTCTTGAACACGCTTATCAGTATCTTGACATCAAGTTTCACCGACAAGTTTTCCGCATAATCCGCCTCATATTTCAACTGCTTGTCCCATGTGAGGAACGAGTCGTGATATAGCGATTCAGGAGGTATCAATCCGCCCCTTACCTGGTTGCGTTTCCTTTCATACTCGGTGTAATATGGATTGTATTTCATATACAATGGCCGAGGGCCTATCACCGCCATGTCGCCCTTGATGATATTAAACAGTTCCGGCAACTCATCCAAAGAAGTATTCCTTAAGAAACGCCCGAATCTCGTTAACCGCTCATCGTCGGGAAGCAATTTGCCATCCGCATCCTTGGCATTGGTCATTGTGCGGAACTTAATCAGATTGAAGGGCTTTTCGTTTCGCCCCGAACGTTCCTGATGGAAAAAGATGGGTTTGCCTATGGATATCCTCGCACATATCATCAGCACCAAAAACAAGGGGCTGATGACCATGAAAAGAAGCAACGCCGACGTAAAATCAAAAGCACGCTTGAAAACTTGATACACCATGGTTACCTTTTTTGTGCGTTTTCAACTACAGAATGAATATAACGGATATCAGCTTCATCGTATCTTTGGTCTATCGTGATGGGAATCACATACCTTGAAAGCCAATGCTCAAAGGTTTCCTCAGGCAATTCATCAGTGATGTATTTCCACCAATGGCCTTGGAAATGCTTTGCCGCTAACAGTTTTCCAAGCAAATCATCATCCTCTACCACTAAAGGATAGACCATGGGAATGGTATCATCATCCCAATACTTCATCGGATCTATCTTGTTGATTGTCTTAAACAAAGAATGCGCAAATCGGAAATTCTCAAGGCGTTTTTTCCTGTTGTATTCATAATCTGCCCCATCAAGCATAGCCCTCGTTAAAGGAGACATCTTCATAATGTCTTCTGTATCAACGCGATTCTCGTTGATAGTACGTGCTTCATATCCTTTCCCTTCGCAACCATATTCAATACGTTTCAACAAGAAAGCAGCAGTATCGGAAGAAAAGCATTGCGAATACTCGTCCACAAAACGAGACGCTCCCTTTCCAACCACATAGGCACCATCAGCCACCCCAACGAATTTCCTTGCAGAATAAACCGAAAGAGTTCCTAAGAGAGGTCGACAGAAAAAGGCCTGGCAATTGTCAATAATGACATTTTTATACCCTATAGCCAACGTTTTCATCCGTTCATAAGACATCATGCCATAGTAGTTTACCAGCAACACCGCTTCACCCTCTGAAGGAGTCAAATCCGTAGGATTGAACTGACGGTCCTGATGGTAATACTTGATGGCACAACCTTTCTTTTGCAGAAACTCCCGAACGCTTTCGCATTGGTAATAAGGAATCCAGATTGTGCTGCATCCTGTCAGCCTAAAAGCATGCCAAATGGCGGCACGACCCGTGTTCAGCCTAGCCACATCAACTTCTCCAGTATGCCACTCTCTTCCTTTCGGAAGTTCCAGCTCGATAAAGCTACCTATTTCCCTCATTAAGTACTTTCACTTGTTTTACAACATATTCCCAGTCGTATCCACAATTAAAGATATAATCCAACGCAGACATACAAGGCAGGAATTCCTTCCAAAGCTGAGGATATACTATCGGCTTGTAATCCAGATAACTCAACTCCACACCTCTATCCGTAAAATGGCTTTCTTCCTGATACACACGGGCACCATTGCCCGAAATGTATCTGGTTCCACCAACGGCTACACATAGGTCGATGACCTTTTCCTCTCGTTTGGTCTCAAAGCCGAATTGAGAGGCCTTGATGAATTTGGGCTTGATTCCAAATTGTCCTGCAATGTACTCGTTGATGGCTATATTGAGGTCTGCCACATTGGCATAATCCACCATGAAAACCTCTTTGATTCCAGGATATACTTCTTTGAAATATTTCGCCTTGGTATAGTTCATCTCCAAGGTTTTAAGATGCTTCTCTCTCCATTTCAGCTCATACCTAGGTCTGACTTGGTTGATTAAATCTCCCAAATGCTGCTCTACCGGAAACTTCAAACGATATGCACCTTGGGCTGTCTTTATGGTGTTGAAATTATGCGCCGCCTCGTTGGAATACTGTGCATCATCCAAATGGATAAAGACATCCGACAAGTACATCTTATAAAACAAGCCTAACCAAGGGATATAGTCAGGTTGATGGATGGCTACGTTCATACGCCATATACGATTTGGTTGACAATTTCCTTGACTTTTTTCCTGTTGGCCTCAAGCTGCTCATTGTTCCAAGTTTGAATTTCATCATATCTTGACCTCACCTTTTCCACTTCAGCTTTGAAGTCAATGGCCACAGGTGTATCACCGCCCTTGAAGGTACGCGAGAGGATGACGGAAGAGGAACCCAATCTAACATGTTCACCCAATATCATATCCGCAGGCAACATACCATCGCCTATTCGGGCAATGCCTCCAAAGCCGAACGGCGTGCCTTTCTTGTGGCTTTTTTCCGCAATATAATCCACCAACCCACCTGCCAACGGCTCGAACATGAAGTTCAAGCCAAGGCTGATATGTAAATCGTTGAGACCAACAAAAAGTTCATCCACTCCCTGCACTTCCAAAATGTCATCAATGCGTGCCATGGCCGCTGCCGTCTCTATCATAATGCATGTTTTGACCCGCCCGTCGATCAATTGGACGTATGTTTCCACATCATGTTTGTCCATTGCCATGGGAAGCATCAATATGTCCGCCCCATAATTAATGGCTTTTTCTATTTCGGATGAGGTATAGGCATGGATTGGATTGGTGCGAACAAGCAGTTCTGATTTCGTCACCACCTTTCTCACCCCTGGAATGTCGTTGATGTCATTATGATATTTTACCGTGTCACGTCCCCTTTGGCGTTCGGCTTTTCCGATATATTCCAAATCATAGAAAATACGATCAACTCCTGCTTCTTGAGCACTCAAGGCATCTTCAGGAGTCGATGCCAAAATCATCAAATTAAAATCTGACATAAATATTGGTTTAATTTAGTTCTCTCCCATCATGCGGAGCCGATCCTGATAGGTCAGTTCTAGCATGTGGTTTCTTTCAAATTTTTCCCTTACACGAACCAAGCCTTCTTTTGCGAATTGTTCTTGTTGCTCCTTGTTGTTTCCCAGTGTCGTCATGGCCTCTGCCAATTCATCAACAGTTTGGGCAGGCACGAGAAGGCCAGATTTGCCGACCTCAATCACCTCCGATGGGCCTGGCACATCCGTCGTGATGACGGCACAACCCATGGCCATGGCTTGTTGGATCACCATGCTGAAGCCCTCGCGGTAGGTGGGATGCACTAATACATCCATTGCTGACAAATATTTAGGCACTTCTCTGCTGAAGCCGTGAAAGATCACGTTTTCATTCGCTTTTGCCGCAGCAAGGGCATCGGCATCCAAGTTGCAACGCAACTCGTCAAACGGACCTATCAGCAACAATGCAAATTTCGGATTGTTGGTTTTCAAGAAAGCCTTCAATAATTCATTGATACCTTTGTCCGTCTCTATTCTTCCCACAAACCCAAACACGGTTTTGTCTTTCAAAACGGGATACTCTTTCAAAACCTCCGCTTTGAAAACGTCACGTTTCGCATAATCAAAAACCGTCAAATCAACTCCGATGGTACCGCCATCCCCGACAACGGAAGCCTTGTCTGCTTCCATCAAGCCTTCTTGCAAGGCATATTCCATATTCTTTTTGCTCGCCACAGTGATATGGGTGGCTTTTGTACAAAGGAATTTCTCCACCCATTTGAACATCCTGCGTTTCAATCCCTCAAACCCTACATAAAGCAAACCCCATTGGCAATACACACGGGTTTTAATGCCGCAGAGCTTTGCTGGAACGCAAGCATAGAAAGAGGCATTTGTAGTGGCATACTGAACATAGTCGAATTTTTCGTGTTTGAAAATACGGTAAAACTCAAATGGTTTTGTCAGCATATCCTTCAAGCTCATCCCACGCTTCATCTCTACGCTAATGCAGTGGAACTCTTCTCCAAATTGTTTCAGAAAGCGTTCTGACATGGTGCAGATAAGCGTCACGTCATAGCCTCGTTCCTTGAATACACGCATAGCCGGAATCACGAAAAACTCTAAGGTGTCTTCGATGGTGGAAATGGCGCAGATTTTTTTCATGGTTTTATATCTTTTCAATTTCACCGCTTCCTATCAGACGTCGAAAATCCCGAAACTTGGCATAGAACACTCCGTTAGGACTCTCATCCAATGCACGCAATATTTCAAGCTGTTTTTGCTTTGTCATTTTACCACTATAGAAAGTATCCTTTTTATCATATTGAGGAGCCTTTGACAGCAATTGCTTCTGCTTCTCAACATATTCATCCGTACTACAAATCACCTTGGCAGGAACACCAGCCACCACACAACCATCGGGAACATCCTTGTTGACCAAACTTCCTGCGCCGATAACGACATCATTACCGATATGCACGTTCATTAGTATTGTTGCACCGGCTCCAATCCAAACTCTATTACCTATAACAACCCTGCCAAAACGCACATATCCTGTATAATGCATAGTAGAAAAATCATGAGCAAGGATCTGAACTCTATTTGATATTCGAACGTCATCTCCAATTTCGATTAACCAACAATTGGAAGGGTCAAGACGCGTCCCTGTTTGACGGCTGAAGTTTTTACCCACTTTCATTCCTCGTTTTACATAATACCTTGTGGGAAGGTCGCCATATTGGAGGAATGCTTTGATTTCAGCTAACCAATGTATGAAAGACATTAGGATATATTTACTTTGAATTAACGATTATGTTTAATAACGGTTTACCTTTTTCTAGCCTTTCCAGATTCTCCAAAAGTAATTGATGAAGTCGCAACATAATTTCACGGGATGCGGCGGTCACACCCGGCAAAACAAGTGCATTTGAAAGACGTCTGTATGGATTCGTAATTGGGTTTGGGATTTTTTCTAACATATCCAAGATTGCCGTCGCATCTTTATGTGACTTTAGGAAAGAGATCATATCCTTGTCGCAAATTACGCTTTTACGGGCAACATTCACTATTGTGATATTGGGTTTCATTAACGAAAACCAGTCATTATTCAAAAGGCCCTCCGTTGCTTTCATTAATGGCAAACAACATACCAGATAATCACATTGTGGCACAAATGCATCTCTTTCATTAAGACCATATATCTTTTCAAAAAACGGTTTTGGTGATGTATTGGCATCATATCCTATTACTTTCATATCAAATGCAGTCAACCGCTTCGCAATCTGTCCACCGATATTTCCACAACCCATAATTCCAACTGTCTTGCCATATAATTCATGCAAATAATGATAGTTGCGCATCAATCTCACATGATGATTCTTAATGCTTCTATGGTATTTCTTTGCACTTGCCAACATGCCATAAACCACAAACTCTGCCATCCCTATATTATACACATTGGCTGCATTACAAAGCGTTATCCCTTTCTGCTTGACCAGGTCCAAATCTATTCCATCATAGCCAGCACTAAACAATTGGATTACCTTTAGGTTTGGGAAATTCTTTTTTAAAAGTATTATGGCCATTCCACGAGAGCAGAAAGCTGCTATCACTTCAGTATTTCCTTCAAAAGAAGATATAGTCTTTGGCGTGATTAGCGTTCTTCCCGAAAACTCCGGACAATATTTCAAAGAATCAGTAAATATAATAGACATATTAAAACCTTTATTCTACAACCTTGACCATTGATTCAATAAACCTCGCATCGACCATCTTTTTCTCATGGTTTCTCACCGCACAATCGTATGCCTTTTTGCTATACTCTGTAATTAATCCAGGAGTGTTTACAATACTTGAAATCTTTTGAAAGATTTCTTGTTTAGAATAGGCGATAATAGCCGAATCATTCTTCTCAAAATAATCAATCGGAGCTATATCTTTCTTTCCTACGGCTAGGATACATTTGCCATTGGCTAAGTAATCCGTAATTTTTGTCGAGAACGAAAGGCGCGCAATATTTGCTGCTTTTCCTTCCAACGCCTCTGCAAACACTACAACATCGGCTTCCTGCTGTACCCTGTCCACTTGGTCTCTTTGTATGAATCCTCTATGATGAGAGGCTCCATTGTTAAGCCTTGCCATCACCTCAGCAACAGGCTCGTCTTTCGAGTATATATCCAGCTCTGCCTTGATGCCATCCTTGTTCACTTCATTGATGGCATCTGCAATCATTGCCATGGTTTTATCCCTTCCAATGATTAAACTACCTGTATAGACAAACTTGATGGGTTTATTAAGCGGATGTGGGGCATACGGACGGTTGGTGAAATCTATGCTTTTGGTCAGAATCAAACTGTCTGTTCCAAAGAGATTGTCGGTATCCTCTTTCTCTTTCTCAACAATCACATACATCTGGTTGCAATGCGTGGAAAGCCACCGTACATTCTTTCTTAGCCAGAAGCGATGAAGATAGCTAAAAAAACCATTGCAGGAATCATACGAATAATTGTCGTCAGCAAGATAGCATGCAAAAGGTTTCTTGGTTTTACGAATCACATACTTTTGTATCCAACTCGTGTACACCGTTGGATAGATCGGAATGAACAATAGCTCGGGATTAAAGTCTTTAATAAAGTTATTTAAAGCCTTACTTCTCCAATGTCCAAAAAGCCATACAAACTCCCTGCATATAGTTAGTAACATTGAAGGGTTCTTATGTGCTTTGGCATAACGGGCATTTTCTTCTACAGTAAGCTTTGTGTCCACAATTTCAGTACTTTTCACCTCCTGACCAATAGGCTTCCACGGCTTAATCAAGTTCTTTAATATCAAGTTTTCGCTTATTTGGAAGAAGCGTGATGCAACATTCGTATAAGGCAGACCTGACTTCGTGTATATTAAAGCAAGCCTATCCGGCTCCCAACAAGAAAAGATATTTTTTAATGTATGAGCAGTTCCATCCTCTCTCCAAGGGTTGGTGCCGACAACTAACACTCGTGGTAAATCCATATTATTCATACTACTATATCATTCATTTTAATAGATTTCTCATCCTCAATAAAAGAATAGTTCCACGTAGGCCAATTAAACGATTTAATCGTCTAAAGGCTTTCACTCTTGGATTATTACTATATTGTAGGAGATAATTCAATGATTTAAGTCTAGGGAAAAACTCTTTGGCATCCTTCAACTGACTGTAACCGATGATAGCATGGCAATATTGTTTCGAAAGGCTATTTCGAATAACTTCTTTATTACCATCGAACTCTCCTTCATTTATTATTTTGACCCACTTTTCTATGAGCCATAAAAGGTGTTCAAGATTCTTTTTTGTATATGTCTTAGTTATCGAACCTTCTCTTTGTCGATAAACATAAAGAGGTTCATTTATCAATTCCAATGATTGAATATGCTCAACTACTTTATAATACCAGTCATTATCCTCTCCCAAAAGCCCTTTTTCAAATTCAATGTTATTATCAACAAGTAGAGACCGTCTAATCACCTTACTCCAAGCACTATTAGAATAAGTATCTTTGTCTATTAGTTCAAGGTATTTTTGATAAGGCTGAACAGCATTAGCACTCACGCTTAAATCAACAGTACTAGTACTCGTTTTCCCCGTTGACTCAAACCATTTAATAGATTTGAAAGCAATAACGTCAGGCGAAGCGTTTTCTATCCTATTGTTAATACGACTAAGGACATTATTATCAATTAAATAATCATCGCTATCCACAAAAAACACATATTCCCCAATAGCTTTTTTTAGACCAACGTTACGGGCATCAGAAAGTCCACCATTGGGTTTATGAATAACCCTAATACTATCGTATTTTAGGGAATAATCATCACAAATGCGTCCTGATGTGTCTTTTGAACCATCATCAACAAGGATAATTTCGTAATCTTTGTAGTTTTGCTCAATGATGCTATCTATACAAGCCGGTAAATATTTCTCGACATTGTAGATTGGAAGAATTATACTAAACTTTGTCATTTTATGGTATTTTTACTTAGTGCTAGATAAATCTCCAGCCATTTTTTTAACTATCACTTTTTTACCAATTGTATTTTTCGATAATGAGAATTCATAGACACCTATCATTGATATAGGTAACAATACTGTCATAAACAACATTCCCTCTCCACCAAACAGCCCTTTCATGTAAAGAAATGTAAAAACTACTATAATACCACTAATATAGAAAAATTTGGCTCCTCTTTTAGGCATAAACCGATACCATGCCTTAACATTGGCAATAAGCATAAGCAAGTATGGTATAAAACCAAACAAACCCATGCTACCCAACCTATCCAACAAACTGCTATGTCCGCCAACTCCAGGGGAGCCGAACAAAGGATCTTTGTAAAAACATGCAAGAGACAACTGTCTGCAATACTCCCTAATGCTAAGATTATTCCCTTTACCCTTTCCCTCCAGCATGTTTTGAAAATCAACAAACTTTGATTCCGCGGCAGTCCCTTCATATAAACTAGACAAATATTTGATAATCAATGATATAACACCCAATTCATACATAACCAACAATGCGAAAGAAACTATTATGAATGCAAATGATGTTTTCGTCAATCCTCTTTCATTTTGGTAAACCAAAGTGAAAAGAAGCAATAGAATCAACATGACCAAACTGGTCGTTATTTCCGTTTTAACAATTGCATAGGCAAACAATGCCAAAAAGGCTGCGGGCAATACTTTCCACACCCCTTTTAAACGTCTTAAACCGTAACAAAAAACAGGTACTATATAAATATAAGAGCTCATCAGTGTGTAGCCAGGCAAAGATGCCAACACCTCTTCTCCTCCAAGTTGTCCTAAAGTGTTTTCTCGCAATATCCTACTATACCTAAACAACATGGGCAAAATAACCAAAACGGAAGCTGCCAACAAAACCATAGTTCCCTGCCCAATCCACCTATTCACCTTTCTATCGTTCAACTTCATAATGACAGAACAAATCAAAAAGTTGGGTAGTATCCAAGCCATTTCAATAACGAGACGCCATAAAGCATCGTTTGAATCACCCATACCATTGATATGAAATGGATGTCCCACCATCAAATAAAGGAATAGTACTGAAAAATAAACAAAAAACCATCGAAAATAACGTTGCCGAAAACACTCAGGGAACATCACTATTAACGACAAAGAAACAAGGGAGCATATCAGCCAAATAGGAATTCTCGACAACGAGGCCAAAGGCGGGAACACCATATATGCTATGTAAAACAAGGTTATGATGACAAACCATTTTTCCTTGGTCTTCATACAACTATTATTTATTCGTTATTCAAAACATTGTTGTTATATGGCATCAATCTTCCATAAAGGAATATAGCGAATATCCGAGTTCTTGACAACAGGACGCAAAGGAAGTGAATGCCTATTGTAAAAAGTTGTCCTTGAGGACGGATATAAATAAACTGCAAACAAAGGTCCTTTCTTACAATTTAAGGCAAGGTTTTTCTCCACCTGAGCCACCACCTTATAACAGAATGGCTTAGGGTACTTCCTGACCAGAAAATATGAATCCCCTCTTCGGATATATTGAATCTCAGAGCGATTCTTTACCCACCAATCAAAATATGTTTTATCCATCTTTACGGGATGTTCTTTGGAGTATGATTTATGGGACAAAAACAATTTCAAATAATACTTGTTGATATTGACACCTCCCATCTTTATGTGTCCCGGAAAACTGTATTGATTAGGAAAAGTATATATGATTACATTTGGGGGCAATAAAGCAATGGCTTGCAATGTCATCGTAGTGAAAATTCCTTTCCCACGGCATTCCGGTAGAACACACGTTCTTCCTGGTTGGTATGCTTCCTTGTCACAAACGTCATTTCTCCATAAGCCACGGGCTGCAACCGGTTTGTCATCCATATACACTACCACAAGAACGGAAGGGCCGTAAATATTGTCAATGTATTGATGCATAAAATTTTCCCGAGTATGTTCTCCCCGAAACACTTGATCCTGAACATGATTGAAGTCATCGATGAATTTTTCATCGCAATCGCCAGACCATCGGCAATCATACACTATGTTCTCTTTCATAAACTATTTAGCGATAACTGAAAAAGCGTTATAAAAACCATTCACTTTATTCTTGAAAATCGACATGCTATCATCGTTTGAGATACCATTTCGACCCATAATAAACCTATCTGCTTGCTTGTACGAATAAGACATGCTTGACAAATAGATTCTTTCATAATTCGAATCGCTCACCAATTTTTGATTCGAATTCGTTGAGTATTTTCCGAAGGGATAGCAAAAATCCTTTGAGGCATACCCGAGTTCTTTTTCAAATCTCGTGTCCGCTTTTTTTACTTCCTCATCAAACAACTTGTCGTCAAGTTGCGATAAGTCAACATGCGAAAAAGTATGGGTTCCAAAACCACAAAATCCTGATTGGTGCATCTCTCTAACCCTATCCCATGTCAAATAACGAGCATCCTCGCCAATAAGCCCCACAGCCAAAAACACGTTGTATTTCAACCCTATGGACTTCATAAAGTCAAATATCATCGTGTAATTTGAAAGCCAACCGTCATCAAAAGCTATGAGAACGCGTTTTTTCTTGAAAACAAAGTGATCAACTTCACTAAAATCATCAAAACGCATTGTTTCGTAGTTATTATCAGCCAAATATTGCATTTGCTGCTTAAATAAATCTATATTGGTTCGCATATAGGAATAGCCTTCATTCTCCACAATATCATGGTAATAAATGACATTGCAATAATGGTTTTTCCTTATCATCATCCGACCAAAGACAGGAATGATTCGATTGTAAGCAATCCTTTTAATGATGTTCATTTTGTTCGATTTCCTTGTACAAATCCATATATTGTCGGGCAATTGACTCAGGACGATAATTTTGGATGTTTTCCAAGCCAAGTTTCACGCATCTATTTCTAAGATCTTCATCATAGATCAGTTGCAAAAAACCTCGTCTAATATCTTCCACATTTTCAGGGTCAACCAACACGGCACCACCTCCAGCCACAGATTGCATTGGCTCCCTGTTTGATGTTACCACTGGACGACCCACCGCCTGTGCTTCAATGATTGGCATCCCAAAACCCTCAAACAGAGATGGAAATGACAATATATCACAGTTTTCATATTCACGGATAATCTCCTCATCCGTCAAATTCGAAACAGAAGAATAATCGATGTGGTTATCAGCCAACGCTTTTTCTTGTTCCCCTGATAGTTTTCCCACGATTCGCAAATGACAAGGAAGACCTTGCAAGGAAGCCGCCACTCTGACTAAGTTTTTGTTTGACTTGGTACCAATATTTAAGATGACGGGGCGTTTCGCATTAAATGGTTTCTCTTTAAATGCAAAAGCATTATCGATAGGATTTCTGATGATTCGCAATTTATTTTCAGACCACGGAAAATAAGAGACCAATTCTTTTTTTGTTGCTTCGGAAATACAAGTAAGGTATTTCAACCGACGCATCGGAAAATAAAACTGGAACCAATAGGCATACCAACGTGCATACCAAGGTGCTTCAGAATTTCTTAACGACATAGTATCGTGAGTCGTCAAAATGGTATGGCTTTTCCGCATAAAAATAGCACAATAACGCACTTCGCAAGTAATGTGGCATAATGCCCCTGTTCTGCTCATTTTAGCGTACTTCCTTATGTTGGCCCAAAGCGTGCCAACAAACCCTCTCCGTATTTCAGAATGGGACTCTTCAACTGAAATGCCATATTGTTTTCCCATAATTTCCATAATCGGATGGAAAACCCGTTCGATACTGAACGCTTTTCCTTTGGGGCGGAAAATATATACAATTCTCATTTTGATGAAAATCTCGCAACCAATAAAAAGAATGCATATAAAAGGTTGCCTGATGGATAATTGGCCAATCTTCTGACTAAACGATATTTCTTGTCTGAGGGATAATAGTACTTACTGAACTCTTCCAAAGGATGCATAATCCGCAGCATCTCTTGTTTGGTTTCGTTTCTTGATGCCTTCTTTTGAAACAAAGTTCGCACAGCACTTATCTTTGGGGATAGACAGAATGTGGCAGTTTTATTATAATATTCCGATGATAAGTTGAACCTATCCGCAACATGTCCCAGCTCTTGCATCATCATCCGACTTGCTTGAATGTGTTTTTCTATATCATATTTCTTTTTTGACAAAGACTGTGGATTGTGTCCACACCTGTAATTGTATCCGCAAGCAGATGAAAGGACGATGATATGAGAGTTCGCAATATACGATAATGTAAAAACATGGTCTTCATGGTATGAAATAGATTCATCAAACGAAATCGAACAACGTTCTGCCAACTCTCTCTTGAAGCATTTGCAAACAGTTACGCCAAACGACAACACATCATATTGTGCCAATTTTCCCTCCATGTCGGGAACTTCAATTCTGTCATCGCCAAATTCTCTTGTCCTTTTCACTTGCCCAGTGCCATGATCAATGTATTTAAGACCTTGCACTATAATATCTGCGTCTTGATGCTGTTCGATATGGAAATTCCTAAGGAAATCATTATCAATCCAATCGTCTGAATCCACAAAAGTAATCCATTCGCCTTGGGCTAGTTTCAAGCCATAGTTTCTAGCCCTACTAACACCCAAGTTTTCTTGATGAAACACAGTAATTCTTGAATCACGCGCAGCATACTCCTTGCATATCTTCAAGGAATTATCTGTGCTTCCATCATCAACGAGAATAAGTTCAAAGTCGGTAAAGGTTTGCCGGATAATACTCTCTATACACTGTGGCAGATATTTCTCCACATTATACACAGGAATTACTATGGATATTACGGGTATCATTTCTTGTGATGAAATTTCTTTGAAACGAAGTTCTTAACCATAGCTCTTTGAGAAGAATTCAGCCCCAACAAGAATGTAACAATACAAAGTGCAATCCCATAGGCCAGGCACAAACAAACCAATCTAACCCAACCATGTTGCATGATGATATATATTGGAATAACTGGAAGAGACGCAACCAATGCTATTAATACGGCTTGGAATATACCTTTTAGATAGTATCTGAGTCGCAATTTGGGAACTTGCTTTTTCAAAATAATCATATTTGATGCATCCACCATCAACATTGTCAATGCAGCCATTATATAAGCCCAAATTGGAGAATTCACAAAGAATTTAAACAAAACATAAATTGCAGGAAGACACAACAAATGTATGGTCCCTGTAATTAAACTGACATACTTCATTTGTCCAGTCGCTTGAATTCCAATACCCAAAATTCGATTAATTAAGTTGAATAAACAAACAATCAACAAAATCCTACAAAAACCCACCGCTCCATCAGGAACAATCCCTAACCATAAAGACAAAATTGTCTGTGTTTCTAGAATAATCGGAATTGTTAACAACATAAACAACAACAAAGAAAACTTGATACCATTATACATTAGTGTTTCCATCCTGGTCAAGTCATCAGCTGCGTAACTTTTTACAATTTGAGGTCTAAACGCCTGTATCACATTTACCGCGAGATTGGAGACAACACCTTGCACACTATTGGCAACAGAGCTGGCTGCATTATACACCACTCCAAAAAACATATTAATCAACATGTTGATGCCCTGCTGCTTGAAAGTGTATGCCATGTTGCCATACAAGTCCCATCCAGAGAACGTCAACATAGGGACAATCTTCTCTTTTTTCCAAACAAACCTAAAATGACATTCGCTGAATCTCTTGACACAATACACTCTATAAATAGTTGCAATAAGCAGATTGACACCAAATATCAATGCCGCATAGAATATTAACCGATCAAAATCGCTCAATAGCAGAAGATAAACCACGAGCAGCTTTAAGACCACATACAACAATTCCACATAGGCATAAATCCCCATACGTTCATGTGAAATTATACTTGCGTTGTAAGGAACCTGCGTGACAGTAACCATCATCGACAACACACTGAATTGATAAACCCACCTGGCCGCAGTCATACGACCATCTGGTATGGATAGCTTGCATTCAAGAAACCATAAACCAACCGTTTCCGCAAGAATCAATATTACTATTGCTATCCCAAAATGTATAATTAAGGAGGTGCTGAATGTATCATTAAGGTCTTTTTGGTCACCCTTCCCCAAAGAGAAAGTCAGGAACCGACTGGTTGCTCCACTCATCGTCGCTTTGAGGAACGAAAACATAGTCACAACACCGCCAACTACACCATACAACCCATAATCCTCAACCCCCAATGTGTTTAAAACCACCCTTGACGTGTATAAACTGACTAGGGTAGTCACTATCATACGAAAGTATAACGCTATCGTATTCTTAGCAATCCTTTTATTATTTGCTGATTGATCAGCCATTAAACTAATTGTTTTTATTGATAACCAAGCAACAGTAGCTTTCGTTTGGTATGTCAATCCTGCGCACATCATACTGCTCCCCCAAAGCGCAGAACAAATCTTCTCTTCCTGCAGGAGCAACAAAAAACAATGTACCTGATATGGAGTATTTCATCCTTTCGGAAATAAACCACTCCGTTGATTTCACTCCTCTCAAACCATTTTGAACATGATAATTGGCCACAACAACAAAGTCCGATTTCAATCGATCCTCCGGATATCTTCCCCTAATCAGCAACCCACCTTCAGAAATCTGGTAATAGGTACACGTAACCGCTAAATTGTTTTTCTTAACATATTCATACACCGTATCCGACAACATATCGTTTTCGTGAACGGCAATAATACCCACTACAGGTGTCTTTAACAAAATCGCCTCCAACATTGTAGATGAATTTGGCTCAAAAACTGTTGCTGTTGCCCCCTTTGCATGACAATTTATAGCCTCAACAAGTGCTTGATTGAAGGCGGGGTTGTTTACCAAAGATACGCTTCCAATTGACATTCGTCTTATCTTCCTAGCCATCAAATCCAACGAAACCTGTCTTTGGCTTTTTATTGGTTTAAGGGTATTGACTGTCTTTTTCACAAACAGGCTTGCTTTTTGTATCCATTTAGACCGCCCTTTAGTCTTCGCAACAATATTCTGGTAATCGGTCGAGGCTAAAGCATGTATGGATTCCTTGAAAGCAAAGCATCTATTCATACTTTTTGGAAACCTCCTCCAAATGAGATATTTCCATAGATGGTAATCATTTGAAGGGAATTCCACGCCTGGGGTCATTGAGCGTTTGGCGATTTGCCCTGCACCCTTGTGCCAAATGTCCAAAATATAGTAATAAGAACGCAAAAAAGACAAATAGGGTCTCCAAGCGGCAGTTCCCTCGCCACATAAGATAAACGAGCCCAAATCCACATACATTGGTTTACCATACTTGAACATCACATTCAGTTTATGGCAATCTATCATATTGTAACCGTATTTCTTTGCGATTTTCGCAATATCCAGAACCAGTGCTGCCGCGTCACGAAGCATGGAAAAATTCCAATCTGTTGCATATAATAACGGCGTCATCATCTCGTGCTCAATGATAAACGCGAACTCTTCATTTTCATACTCTGAAATCCAAGTATTGGGAAACAGGCCTTTCCCACAAATATCATCTATAAAACCACAATCAAAATACCGTTTAGCAATATCAGCTGACTCGGGCAGTATCCCTCGAAGAAAATGGCCATTCCACCTGAAAGTAAAACCCAACTGATCTGAATGGAAACCGTTCGGATGGCGAATTTCTTCCGATGGAATATGAATCCTATTTATTCTGTTTTGCATAGTTCTTGGTTTGAAGACTTCCCAATAATAAAGAGCATTCTTTTGGTATGAAACAAACGGTTAAAGGCAGGAAGTACTATAACATAAGATGTTAGATACACAGCCAACTGCACATACATGTTCTCCAAATGCAATGGATTAATTACCAGCAACCAAGCAATGTTCCCTACTATAAAATGGGTTGCAAAGAATGTAAACGAGTTTTCACCCAAGTATTTAAGAATTCTGAACAAGATTTTTTTGTTGGAAATTTGGAAAAAATTATTCAACCACACAACTCCACACAGCGACGAGATAAACCATAAAACATAACTGCCAAAAACCACACGGTTGTGAAAAACATCCACATAAGAAAAGCGAAAGATAGCAATTATGATATAAACGATGACAGCAATTACAGCAATTGGAGTTTCATATTGTTTTCTTGCCAAAAGATGACCAGCAGAAAAGAAAAACAAACCACTTAAGCTATTGTATAGATAATCGGGAAGTGATAGATAGGGTGTAAGAAAAACGTATTTGCTTTTGAGAACAAAATTTAAAAGCAATATTACAAATGTAATCAACATAATAAATCCATCGTGAATTCTATTATGCATAACACAATACAGAATCCTAACGAAAAACAAAGTTGTGAGAAACCACAATGCGCTGTTTCCTGGTATGCCTCCATGAAGAACAATGGCTACTCCAACCATCCTGAAATAAGCATATACACTAGATCCTATTATAAAAACATTTCTTATAAACGATATAATTAAGCTTATCAGACCAATAGAAAGGAAAGGTATAATCAAAGTATGAAAACCCTTTTTGACGACTTCTTTAAATGGTTTATCATTGTAAAACATTCCTGACTTAAAAAAAAACCATGGCATAAAAAAATAAAATAACCACAAAACAATTTTCCATACCAACGTATCGCATAATCCAAGCCAATCAAATGTATGGCCGATGATAACCACAACAATCATCAGACCAGCTGCTTGGTCAATAGCGGTATTCCTTTTAGTATTTTTCATTTAATCGTGGTTTGTTAATGTTATAACTGGAACCTACACTGCAACACATCCTTCTGGCACATCCGTTATAATGACAACATTTGCTCCAGCACCATTGAGAAGCATGAAGCAATTGCGAAATCATTATATAATATGTTTTTCAGCCTATTAGCCATTTCTTGAAAGGTAAGAATGAAATCAACCAAACGATAATATAAGACACCGTGAAAGCAAGTAATCCTGTGAAAAGGTTATTGGTAAAATGAATCAAGGACAATTGTTTCATCAGGTGCAGCACCAACCCATGAACTAAATAAACACCAAATGTCAGATTGCTTATCTTTACAATTGCCCCCTCCCATTTAACATTTGATTGGCCGATTTTAAATCTATTAAATAAAATAAATACCGCAAAAGACATCATAACAACTGGAAGCGATAGATAAAACCAAGCTGCGTGAATTTCAATTTTACATATAAATGCGCTTCCTAACCATAAGACAACTGCTAAAACAATTAAGGCAAAAGGAGTATGGATGTGGAACTTATGTTTACTTGCTACAAATCCTAACAAATAATATCCAAAATATCCGTAGAATGCAATGAACGCATGAAAAATATTACTCGAAGACATCCCATAGTTATCCAATTTATAGACAAGCAACGATTCAAAATAATTCCCGTTGAACACCAACGTCAAACCCCATATGGCCAAATATAGGACTATTTCTTTCTTTGAAGCCTGTTGAAGAAAAGGATTGACCAAAGGAATAATGAACAGCAAACCAATTAAAGTGTATATATACCACAGATGACCAGCACATTTAAGGGTCCAAAGATTATGACCAAACTCTTTTGTTCCACCGACTATCAACGTAGTCAATAACAACCAAAATAGAAAAGGTGGCACAATTCGCGACAAGCGTTTTCGTAGAAATGTAAAAGTTTCCAAGTCCTTTGGGAATGAAAAATACCCACTTATTAAAAGAAACAGCGGAACACCCAGTCTTCCAAAGAAAAAAGCGGCAAACACTGTGATAGAATCTATCGTATGGACTATAGCGGTCGAGGCATGCTCTGTCTTCATCCCTCTGGCATGATAACACACCACAAGAATACAAGCCAGAATCCTCAATAAATCCATTGAAATATTCCTTGTATCGGCTTTTAAATCTTTCATTGATAGACTTTCTTTTATTTCCCAATTGCTATTTTAGTAATTCTTGGTATAGTTCAATATACTTTTGTGCATTGGTATGGTAATCATAATTGTCTTGCACATACTTTAACATTTCATCCCTTTTTTGTTTCAAAGCCGGTATTGTGGATAATGATGCAACAATGGCTTTCATATCATGTGGTGTCACAACTACGCCGTATGGCCCCGGAACTTCACCACAAGCTGTGCTATTGAAAGTGATTGGGATGGTGCCGCAACTCATTGCTTCAGCTATCACTTTCCCAAATGTATCTTCAACCGAGAAGTGGATATAGGCCTCAGCCATGGTGTAAGCAGCGGACAATTCCTTGCTGTCAGCAATGTAAGCAATGTGTTTGATGCCATTGGGAATCATTTTACCTTTTGCCACCCCTCCTATCAAGACCAACTTATATCCATCAGGCAGAAGAGATGCCAATCTTATGGCATCCTTGAAACGCGAGGTGTTCCTGTCCCACCCCTGGCTGACAGAAACAAGATATTTCTGTTTCCTATCTAAATGATATTTATCGCAAAAAGCATTAATCTGTTCTTCCGATGCAGCATGAAATTTACTTTGGTCAATCCAATTATAAACAGAGGTGATTTTATGCCCATTCCCTGCCAAAATCGATTGTTCCGCCTCATGCATCAGCCATTGCGATACGGCAACGACAGTCATTTTAGGCATCTTCGCATAATATCTTTTTTTCTCATTGAACAGTCGCTGCGAACGATCAAAGAATAAACTTGGTGCAACCGTATTGCGATACAATGGGCAATGACCACATTCTGTCTGCCATTTGTAACATCCTTTTGCTGTATAATGAGAACACTTGCCAGTAAAGTTAAAACAGTCGTGCAATGTAAACACTACCGGTATGTTGTTATCAACAATATATTGGAACAGAATTGGGAAATTAAGATAATTGGCATGAAGGTTACGAAGATGGATAATATCTGGTTTAATCTCTTCAATCCACGAAATCAGTTTTCTCGTCCCCCTCCTTGTGCCGTAACCATGCAATCCCAACAATCGCGTATAGAACGCATTGTGGAAATGATTCTCCCATTTTCCACCAATCTTAAAAGAATGGTGATAAGTGGAATTTCCTTGACCATAAGCAACATAACACTCGTGACCCTGCTGCTCAAGATAGTCTGCCAGTTCACGAGTTGTCCGGCCTGTACTTCCGAAATCACAAACCGAGTTGATTTGTAATATCCTCATCTTCGTATTTATTCAGCTTATATATGCTCCTCAACCCCACGGAAATGAACATTTAACTCATGGAGATGCTCCAAAAGCGTTCCGAGAGACGTGCCCTCCGTCATCTTGGCAAAGGCATTAACATCCTTGGGGAAACACTTGCCGCCATAGCCATACTTGCCATCCGGGCCCGGCACATAGGTGTGCGTGTCGTTGATATAGCCCGAAAGAAGAATGCCAGTATGCACCTTGCGCCAGTCGGCACCCATCTGCTCGCAGTACTCGCGGCAAGCATTGAAATAAGTGACCTTATAAGCGCCAAAAACATTGTGCATGTACTTGGTCAGCTCAGCCTCCAACGGAGTCATAACGGTAAACTTCTTGCCAACAAAAATCTTGGTGAGCAATTCGTGTGCACCTGTGAATACCATCGTCTGCTTTTTGAAGTCCTCGATATGCGTGCGTTCGGTAAGGAATTCAGGCATATAGTGTACCTTATGTCCCGTCTCACGGGAAAGCATCTCGCTAGTGCCTGGAAGGATGGTGGTACGAACAAACACAGGCACATCGGGAAGAGCAGTAATCAACTCTTTCATAAGCCGCAAATCCTGCGTACCATCCTCTTCGGTAGGAACATGGATCTGCAAGAAAGCAATGTCAATATTGCTCAAATCATCATTGTAACCCTTGGGCGGGTCGCTGATGAAGAGTTTGCATTCGGGGGTGTTGTGTTCCAACCAATCCTTGAGGGCTCCGCCCACGAAGCCGCAGCCGATAATTCCTACGTTGATCATGATTTATTTAATTGATAATTGATAATTGACAATTGATAGTTTAGAGTTGAGGGTTTAGAGTTTAGAGGCAGTTGTTAGTGTAGAGTGGTTGGGTGAGAGTAGATCCATTTAACGGCTTCGCCTTGTCAGTCCCAGATTGTGTTGACAAGGGGGGTGTCTAAATGAGTTATGAGCGGGGCTTCACAACTTCTGATTGAAGCCTTCGGTTCGAATTTGGTTGCAAAGATAAGGGATTTTTGGTTTAGAACTCTGAAGTATATATTTATATTGCTTTTTGCACCCATGGGCTTGCGGCAGGTGAACATATAAGAAGTTATGGGCAGTAGTACTTGGAAGGAATGAAGCAGTAGTAAAGGATGAAGATGAAGGGTAGGATGAGATAGATGTTTAGGAAGGTGAGAGCTCCTCGCCTCCATCACAGAGATGCTTGATATGCTTGGCATAACACGTGGGCTAAGTACTTTGTCAGGATGATTATAACTTATAATATAAAATCAATATTTTGTACGTTCTCTTTTTTAATATGCTAAAAATAAGACTTCTTGTCTGTTCTGGTTGCTTCTATTCAATGCAAAATTATACTTTCCAAAGTAAATCACTTCAACATACCGCTTATGTCTTCGCAATTGTGCTTCTAATTCTTCAATGGATGGATATCCCTCGCTGGTATATGACATCATAATAATAGAGTCCGGATAATGACCTAACAACTCATTTAGGTCATGCAAGTAATTTATTCTGCTTTCAAACTCGGGATTTTTATGAATCTGTATCTCCCTATTTAATTTATCATAATTAACATGAGTTGGTATGTCATTGTAAAACACTAAGCCTTCTAAGAAGTGATAACGGGCATGATAAGACACTGCGCCGGACTTCTTGTTGAAGTATGGTGTATCAATATAAACCATATCTGCCACATTGGGGCATTCAAGTGCTGTATGATTTACAATTGCCACATTGGGCACCTGTTGGAACTGAAATTGATTCAGTTCATCAGCGAATTGTTTGAAAAGTATTTCGAAACTCTTTTCCCATGTTACATAATTACCAAAATTTGACTCCACATGATTCTCACGCAAATTTAGATTGCGACGGTGAAAGAGGTTGAACGGGCGTTTTATCAAACAACTCTGAAAGAGCACATAATAGGCACTGGCTTGTTGCTGCTGAGGCAGATGCATAATGTTCTGTACTACCGTATCTATCGTTCTGTCTTCTTCATCCGTATAGTAAATCCCGCTGAAGATATCTTCTATATAGTGGTGATATTCCCTACCATTAACTGGATTAAGCAACATCAAGGCTTCTTGGCTGGACAGAGTACCACGAGGTGTGGACAACAACGCTTCTGCTATCTTGCAGTTAAAAGCAAATATATCATTATAAATTACTTCTTTACCATGGTTTGCCATGTTGTAAGACATGATTCCTGTACCGCCAAAAACATCAAGAAAGGAGTCAAACTCCACATGCCGTTCTTGAAGAACACCCCATATTTTCTCGACGAGTTTCCTTTTGGAACCGTAGTATCTTGTAACTGGTAAAGCCATTACGCTGTAAACACTAGCTGTAGTTCCGCCTTGAGTTTATTAAAGGACGACTCAGACAGGCAATGAAGTTTATTTCCCGTACCGGGTATAGCTATATCGAATTTGTAAGGGATAGTTTTCAAACCCTTGCGGACAGTGTTATACCCATCTTTTGGTGCCATGTTCAAAACAGCAATATTGTCCTCTGCAAAACTTGAAACCAGATGGAAACTATATATTTCAGGCATAGTCTCCTCTGCCAGTAGAGCAGCATACCGCTGAGGATAGGTGTTTAAGAATTCTATATGAAGCGTTGTCTTTAGTTCAAATAGGAATATCTTTTGGCCATTATACACCAATGCGTCAATCTCTATCATCTTATTGCCACCCTGCCCCTTGTAGCAATATCGTTGATTACGGAGATAACCATTTATAATGCCCCGTTCTTTCAAAGATTTTAACACTTCCTCTACGAAAAACTCATAGTAGTCCATCATGTAGAAAGATGCATATTGCGGTTTCAATACTTGAACGGTAGTGACATTCCTTTGTTCGTCATTATAATCCTTTATCACCTGCTTATCACCCACTTGTTGAGTATACAACATGTGTCGCAAGTTATAATCCGACTCGCCTTCAAGTTTATTTATCTTGTATACCCCTAACACAGTCCCTTCCTGATCTTGGTCTGGTACATAAATTTTATAATCGACAAGGTGTTTTAGTTCTTCCACTTTCTTAAGGGGATGGAAAAATTTCTGGTAAGTTTCAGCTACTGCAGGTGCATCGTCCGGCAAATACAGATTATCAACCAAATGAGAAAGAATGTTGGTGAAATCTTCAGATGTCGCCGCTTCAACAAATGCCTTTTCATCATTTGTCATTGTCAGTTTGGCTGGTTTCTGTTTTTTGTTATCTCTTCGCTCTATATTGTATATTTGGTTCTGAAAATCCGTCCATATAAGCTGTGCTTGATTGGTAACATTGAAATATGTTTGCCATTCTGTTACCAAGGGAATAATATAATCACCCTGCTCTAACGCAACAAGGGTTTCATCTACGATGTATTCATAAACATCACCTTCATGCGAACCATTATAGCCAAATGATTTCAGGCATTGTTCATTATACCATATCTGGTACATCGAAGGTTGGCGAACTACAATTTCTTTTGCTTCAATTATCTCTTTTGAGTAGTTGGAACTTGCTATAGATACTGCGTCATCTTCAAAATGGTCGGGGAAAATGTAGGCATAGATTTTGGGATTAAAGCTGTTTGAATTCACATCACCTCCGTTCAAAAAACATAAGAACTCTTCTACCACCTTCATAGAGAACAAGCAGTTTCTAAACTCCTTGTCAAACCTATCCTCAGCCGTACCTTCAGCTACAAAACGACACTCCCCTTCTGACTTATAAATAATCAGGGAACAACTCTTCTTAATTTGCTTCCTGAAACATTCTGGAGAAAGTATCTTATGAAGAAAATAGTTTAATATTAATTGAAACGCCTCTGCGAAAACGGTATCATACATACACCGTTCCTCCTTTTCTATCGCTTGTTGCTTTTCCTCTTCTGAACCTTCACTCTGGTTTATTTCTTCACAATTCTTTTGGAACAACTCCTCACATCTCTGCATACGTTCAGCCTTACCTTGCTCAAAGGAAGTATCAAACAGAGTATAGACCCTTTCGGTAAGCAATCTGCTTTTCAATAGATTCTTGGTTAAGTCCCAAAAAGGAGCCAGCACCCTGTCAAGTGTCAAAGACACTCGGTATATGGCATTGTTCTTTTGTTGGATAAACATTATAGTTGATGTGTGTATAGTGTAACCACTTCGCGCAATGCGTCGTTATCATAGTTGTCCATATAGAGTTCCAAGAGTGCCATTAGATCAATGGGGTCGTAAGGAATCAAATCCTTCACTTGCTCCAGTCCTTCATTTTTCAATGTATCCATATTGATGTCAAGCTCTTTTGGCTTGAATACAAATAACTCTGCTTTAGGATATTCTTTGATAACATTCTTCAAACGATTGATATTGGCATTAATATCATCCGTGAACAAGAATACATAACAACGATTAGTTACAGAGCTATAAACAGACTGTAGCATCTGTCCCTTCACTTCGTAGTCATTCTCTGTATTCGATATGATGTTCAGATAGTCCTTTAACGGAGCAAATAGCTTCTGGTTGATACGCAAGAGAATACCAGAATCCTCAAGTGACTGGTGTTTTTGGAAGAACGCTTCGGCCATTTTCGCCTCCTCCAGAAGTTCTTTCCATGTTTTTTTGTCGGCCTGCTTGGAAAGTTGAGCGAATAAGGCACGAACAACATCTGAGGTGTGAGGGTATTTGCGTTTATTCTTATATACTTCGTTAGCAATATCTTCATACGAATCCAACTGGTACTCATCACCAAGAACTCTAACAAGTTCTTCTGCCATAGTCTTTATTTCGTCGGCTTTGTCTATCGCCTTTAATTCAAGTTTATAATTCTTGATGCGACGTTCGAAAGCTGGGTTATATGATTCAAAAGAATGATTACCAGAAACAGATTCTGTCACAGCAGCAAGAAGCATGTGTCCTTTGATAGAACTCGACAAATCAATCAGTTCCCTGAAGGTAGTCAGAAGGTTCTGAAAACGAGCTCGTGATTTTTCTTGGATCTTTTCCAACTCATCAATACAAAAAATAACATAATGATTTGCATATGCTAGGGCATTCAAGAAAAACACAAGAACCTCACGCCTGTTATAGTCAGTCAACTTGGTCAATTCGAACTTCTTGAAGGAATTGCTATCATACAATTTGCCCGTTCCAAGCGAAATCAGGGTCTGTAAGTCTTCATCAGAATCTTTCTTCTCTCCAAATTTCTCAGCGAATGACTTGATTGCAGCAAAAGAACCGCTAAAGTTATCGCACAAATCTAGCATCTTTCCATCTGCCACAACGGACTTCAGTGACGCAAGCAAATCGGAGGAATACTCATTTTGGATAATATAGAGTAAAAATGTTATGATATCGTACCTGTCCACATCCGCTCTCCAAATAGCAACTTTCGTGTTACACTCAGGATGCTGCTGGAAAAAGTACTTCAAATACTTCATGAGGTTAGACTTTCCGTTTCCATATTGTCCCCATGCCAAAGCGTATGAAAAATGGCTGTCAATCGTAGAAATAGCCGCACTGAGCGCCTTTTTGACATCATTCAATCCAACAATGAAATAAGGCAGGTTAGGTGCCAGTCCGCGCTCAAGGTCTTGTCTAATGACCTCCTTGTTCTCTTCAATAGGATTTAATGGAGTCCATAGTTGAGTTGTGTCCATATTAGCTCTTTTTAATTATTCTTATTTTTAGAACGGCATTACCTGCCACTATGAAACGACGACGCATATCAATTGAGGATACCGTGTTCGAAAAAAGTATAATCTCTTTATGTCGATATTCGGTATAGTATGAATCAATCAGTTCATTAAAGTTATCGTAAGAAAGACGAAATGATTTCTTAATGTCATAAAGGTTTACATAACCAAACTCTGCTTCGCCTCTTTTGTAATGATATTCGTAACTCTTACGTATTTTATCATATTGTTGTTCTTGTTTGACAAACTTCTGAAATTCTTTTTTGTAAAAAGTTTCCGTATTACTAATCAACGCTTCATAATGGGTTCTCAGTCCCATCTCATCAACTATCTTAAGATATTTCAAGCGTAAGAGACCTGAAGCGGTAAAGAGTTTTAGAGTATCAACCCACGTCCTGAGCACTTCAAGGTAATTATCATCGAAACTGGTTATATATTTAATAACACCCTCTTCCTCGTTCTTTTTCAAGTACGTCCTAAAGTAAGACTCTGCCATCTTTTCATAATTCTTACTGTAATAGTTGGATCGACAGATAATGACCAAGTTATCAAAGAACAAAGGGCAGAGTGAGCGAAAAACCACATCCTTGTGTTTGTCAGAAAGCACGAAAAAATGATAGTCACGAATGCTCGCCAATCCTTCTCCTAATAGTGTCAATCGAGCGCCTGTTTGTATCAACTCAACTTTCTTTGCCAATGTGATATAGTATGAGGTGTTCTTATATGAACTATAAATAATTCTATCTTCTTCTGTATTACGTTCAGATAAAACAGAACGAACTTTTTTATGTATCTCAGAATAATCCTGATTTTTAAATAATGACAATATTCTCTGAGCATTCTCGTATTTTACTATACCATCTGCATTCTGGATCGGAAACTCTTTCTTTTGGGTACATATTGCTTCCAACATCCATAGGAAAAAGTCGATATAAAAGTCTTGTCCTTTCTTTTGACTATATTTCTTTGTAAAACGACACACCCAAACCAAGCTCTTCAAGGGCTTATTAAAAGGACGATGAAGGCCCACAATATTGTTACTTATTTGCTTTGGTTGTGACATGAATATTAAAGATTGTCGTTTAGTATTTTCTATTTGAGTTGAGCAAAAATCATTTATTGTTACTGAAGCTTCAACCATGTCCTATTATATCATTTCATTTTTGTTCTCTGACCAGACATCTTTGCCCAGTTTACACGTTTGCCCATATGTCTGCCAAATATAATTCGATGGCATATAAATAAATAGTTTCAGGTTTCAAATTTCATGACTCGCGGTTATCGCCTTCTATTTCCCGTATCTTATTTTCATCAATGTCTTCAAGGTGCTCACCCACTTGAAATTCAAAGCGTTTGAACATATCCAACACCAACTGCAATGCTACTGAACTCTTGTGGTATTTCACCACTTCACGAGTCTTATTATTCTTGAAGAAGAACAAAACGCCCATGTCTTCCACTTTGGATCCATAGACCGAAATACCAACAAAATGATATTCATCAGCTTCCAATGGAATCTGGAACTTCTCAAAAATAATTTCTGTCATCTGACCGGGCAATTCCTCAAACAAATCGCATCGATCTGCGGCTGTAGTGCCTCGATAATCGTTATATTGTACTTTTGCTTCCATAGGATTGAGTATTAGTTATGATTATCTATTTCTTCATATTTCAATATCGTAAATCTTATACGACCTTTACCACCAATATCTCTACCGTGCCTTCTTAATTATTGTCCGCAATCTGTTTTCTTCTACTTGAATATTGTTTTCGCCGTCCATCCTTTCCTCAAGTACCGCCTTTATTTGTGCAAAACAACCATCCATGTCTTTGAGATCACTGTCAGTAAAGGTTATTAACGACAATCCGTATTCCTTCAAATAATCGTTCCTTTTATGCATCTCCTTTTCCCAAGCAGTTTTTAGTTCATTATTAACCTCTGCTTGTTTCTTGTCCTTGATCCTGCTTACACTCATATGGGAAGAAGCTGGACTGAGCTCAAAGCCGAAAAAATGGAAAGTATAAGGATTCAACACCGTGAAATCAACTCTATACCTGCACTTTTTAGCTAAACCTTCATAGCGAAACTCTGGAATAAGAAAAGGCTCCGACAACACATCAGCTGACCGTCGAAGATACTGAACATAACGAGTATAAATCTCCTTTTCGTACTGAGATTTCGATAATCGCTTTAATACACCTTCATACATCTTCAAAAACTCCTCTACGTTTGAAAATGTATAAAACATGTCGTTTTCTTGGTCATAAAGCCCTGTATGCATCAAATGGCCTATAGTCCAATAGTTATAACTGGCTCTTCTTATCTCACTCTTATCTATCCTTATTGTACCATCGGAACAGAGCGCCGGAGCTATAAACAATCCATACACAATCTGGTCGCCGAACCAAATCTTCCACAATGATTCCGTTGGCTTGTTTCTTACCCTTGCCCTATAGTTATCAATAAAATTACGTTCCAGGAATAACTCCGTGTATTCTAAAATGTCCTCATCCGAAAAAAGCGTCAGCAAGTCGGATAACGAACCACCTTCACCTATTTTTACGTTGTTTTTCTCGCAACGGTCATTAAACTCGTTCAACCAGGCCGCATAGAAATCCTGAAAATTGACGAATGTATCATTAACACAATCTGTGAAAGTATTGTTTTTCCCACCGATTTTACCATGCAATGATGAGACGGTAATGTCACGGCCAAGCAATTTACTTGCCTTCTTCAGAACAACATCACGACGATTGTCCAATTCTTTCTTAAGTTGAGCAACAAGTTCTTTTCTTTGCTCTTCGTCTGATACAAACTTAGTCATCCAAAAACCAATCTAATGAAGGTGGCTCAAAGCACGGTGAACATTAACGGGAATGGTTTTTATCCTTTATATATCCTTAGGTTACCGTTTGCTTATTTTCTTTAATACCTCTCGGCAAAACTATGTTCTTTACTTTAGTTCTTAACAAGTTATTCTAAACCCGCCGGTGGGCCTTTCTCCAATTATCAATAGCATGGTACTGCAACCGTGCAAACCCTCTTTGATTAAAATATTGAGCATATTCTGGGCGATTGGGTATGGCGAGTAAGGATTCTTTGATATGCCCTTCTTCATCACCGGCAAAATATACTTGGTTGCAAAACGATTCCCAAAGACCATGTCTGATTTCCTTATAGTAAGGTTCCAACATTTCCTCCGTAAACATCCATGCCTTGTGGAAATCAATATCATGGTCTTTATCACGAACACGGCACAAGTTAGTCTGCATATCGTCTCTAGGATTAACATAAAGGTTATATGCAAATGCTTGTCCCGAAATGGTATTGCTTTTCAGAATGTCTTGGGCGTAAGGAGCCAACATGTCTTTAGGAAACAACATGGCACCTTTTTCCATCTCATTATAAATCCGCAAAGACAAATCGGGGTCATGCCGAAAATAAAAGGCCGCCACAACATCTTCGCACCGGAATGGCGAATCTTCTTGGAAGAACAATCCCTTTTGTTTTGCTGTTCTTGGGAAGACCTGCAGTCCTATGGACCGGAAGCAGGTTTTGAATGAGATTTCAGGTTGAAGCTGGTGAACATATATTACACCGAAAGGATAAGCAGTAGTATCGGTAATAGGCTCATAAGTATCATCCCCAAGATATTTTGTTGTCGCAAAGAATGCCGCAACTGAAATGTCCGTGGTGAAATCTAACAGACCCGTATTGAAGCCATAATGTTGTGACAAGCCCCAATAATTCATCTCAATGAACACAGGCTTCTTCCTTGGAGGCAGATAAATTCCCCGATCAAAAAGCATAAAGAGAGGATGGGATTGCAGGAGGAACTTGAAATCGGCATACTTGAGGTTGCTGATCAGTTTCTCATCCAATGTCTTTCTTTCAAAAGAAGATTGTATTTTGTCGTAAGGCTTGTTTTGGCCTCGAAAGATGAATCGGTGTGAACTGAGATTGGGTTTGAGGGAATAACGCTTGCTATCAAGGCGTTTGAACACAAAGGCATCGTCGTCGGCATCATTAATAAAATCAATGTACGGGTCATCAATCCAACTAGGAATATGATGTAATGTGTCTTCCCACTCCCCTTCTTGTTGAAAAACAAGGCTCTCCAACTCATTGAGCGCACCTATAAGTTCAATGATATTGGGGAAATCTTGAATTTCTTCTGATGTCTTTGGAGGCTGTCGCATCATTTATTAAAAACTAATTAGAGTTATTTTAGGCTTGTGAATCGCATCATCATATTATTCTGTATCCCTTCTCATTTAGTACCAAAGCCGTTTTTCTGACATTTTCCCCTCGAAGCATCTCCTCGATATACATGGATGGCAGACAGGCTCCATAACCCATCAGATCTATTCTGTCGGGATTCTTGATATCATTAGGAAGGCTCACCACGATACCACAAACCTTGCCAAATTCATTTATAACAGGTGAGCCACTACTTCCGCCTTTAACACGGGCAGAAATCAAAAAGCAATCCAGATTTCTCAGATAATCTTTAGTTTCCCCAACATTTGTTCCTATGGTACTCTTCATAGCTGCCACCATCTGACCTTTCTCACTAATTAATACTGGCAACATACCCGATATTGGCGGATACCCCATTACCATAATATCTTCCAATACATGAGGCTCCGATAGATGAAAATCTCTGCCTGATAGTGGAGCTTCTGTAACAATTAAAGCGATATCCAAATCCTCGTTCTCCGAAAGAACTACTTCTTTCAATTTGATTGGTTTTTCTTCTGCATTAAGGACATTAAAGTCTTTTAGATCCGTAACACAATGCTTTGCAGTTACAAATACATAAGGAGAAACCTTGTAGACAGTCCCACTATCTGGATCGCCATTCATATTGGTGCCAACAATGGGTCTAACAGAATCAAGATACAAATCTCTGGTATATGAAAAACCTCTATATTTGCAATCAAAAGAAAAATCTTCTAACACTTCTCTTGAATTCCCTCCGCGAAGATCTATTCCAATGTATTTATTTGAACCCACAAAAACCTCTGATTTCGTCTTGAGCAAGAAACCGTCTTCGCACATTTTAGAGCAAATCTTGTCTGCTTCTATAACCAATCCGTAATCCATCATCGACATTCCTTCATCATCCTTTTCTATCATTAACTTGTCAGGGCACAATTTTTCTAGCATTTCAAAAACCGTCTTGCCATTGGCTCCTGAGGCTAAAAAAAACTCATATATGTCAATAACGGTTGGCATTGGCTTAAGTATATTACCGTCCATCTGCACCCAACAAAAGATGATGCAAATACTGCAAATGCTGAAGCATTTCCTTCTTCTCAAGAAATTCCAACCGTATGGAAACAAGGTAGATATGCGCGCTTAACTTTGCAATAGTATCTTCGTCAAGGGGGTTATTTTTGCCTTGTTGTTTTTTGGCCACTTCGGTAATCAAACCAATATGCTTGTCAATCAAGTCAAGAAGCTCACTATCATCAATGTCCATGATTATGCTACAGACCTGTTTGAAAAGATCACATGACTCCTTTATGAAATCTTCAATCTCATTATGTTGAATACCGAATGATGCAACATTGAAGCCAAGGTTGATGATGTCCAAATAATTCTTTCTGTTGGCCTTCCGCAAGTCGTAGCAACAATCCAACACGGCATTTTCGTCATAAATGTATTTATAGCCTTTTTCGGTTAACCGAAAGCACTGGAGTTGACCTTCTTCGTATGTGAAATAATCGTTCTTTATAAGCTCATTGACAACGGGGTAGAACAATTCTTTCTCTTTTGGGTTCAAATCATACAACTTGTTTTGTATGACACGAAGCATAACCATGTGTCCTGCTTCAGCCTTTGTATCCCTGAAAAAGTCAAGAATCCATTCCGCCATCTCGCTTTTCTTCGTCATCATAATGCTTCCTCCTCGTTTTTTGTTCTCTCATTGATGAGTTGTTCGACGACGCTGATGAAACCATCGGGCTGCAAGGCCTCCAATATTTCATGATCCGTCAAACCCTCAAAAGAGCTCAAATCCAAATTGAGAATAGACTTGCGTCGTTCCATCAAGCTGCTTTCGTTCAGGTTGAACGAGTCTATAGTATAATTAGCCCGTTGTTTTTCAACATCTCCCAATCCATCCATAGGTACCATTTTTCCCGAAAGCTCATATTTGAAAAACTGTTGCGCATTTTCAACAACCGGGTTGATGAGTCTTTCATTGTCCGTTTGATTGCAAACAACATTGTCTTTGTATCTTGCTCCGTAAGTATCGTCTTTACTGTCAACAACATAATTATTCCACTCGAATATAAGATTCGGATACAACGCTTGCTTTTTGAAATGGTCTATGTGTGAGTTTTCATATTTAATGGGAGCCTCTGTATAGCCACTTAAACCATGTTGTTCTCGGTTTAGAATATGTTCACGCCAAATGGGACTCGCTTCTTTCGCATCTTCCCATCTGTCATAGTGATTGTGACGAATAAAGTCAACAAAATGTTGAATAGGGGCACCTTTATCAAGCTTTCTCATAAGCTTTTCTCTTTTGAGCCAACTGCAAACGCATTTTGGCCGACTCCTCAAACTGAACACCAAGTTTGGCCAGTGTATCCAAATTCCGCTCAACCAATTCTATATTCGTCTTTTCTTTTGCCAACTCGGAGGCAACTTCGTCTATTATCGTTTGCACTTCGGGGTTGCGTACTTCATTCAAACTGAAAAAACGCTTCAAGATATAGTCTCCATTATCGCCGTAAGGGATGTCCGACACCTGCATACGCCTTCCATCACGCAACACGACTAATTGACCGCTTTCCTTCAAACCTGACAAGACCAGTGAAGAATGAGAAGTGATAAAGAATTGACAGTTGGGAAACTTTCTTTCCAAATTGCCTATCACATGAAGTTGCCAAGACGGATGGAGATGAAGGTCCACTTCGTCAATCAACACAATCTGTTTACCCATTAATGGAGCACTGCCATCGACACTATTAATTGCCAATCGTCTTGCGATATCAAGAATGAGGGTGATATAGCATTTCTCACCATCCGACAACCTATCAAAGTTGATTTTTTTGTTATTCTTATAAATCACCAATCGTGTCGGTTTATCTTCTATCTTAAGGTTCGAGTAACCTGGAAACACATCCGTCAAACATGCTCTGACGACATCCAATGTTTCGTTGTGGTACTTTGAATCGACCCACACTTTCATGCGGTTTTCCTCATTCTCACTTTCATAGAACCAATTGAAAAATGTTTTCCAGTTAGCAGAAGGGTAATTGCTGAAACTGTCAGAGGTTTTACTGTTTTTCTTCTCAGACAATGACTTGTCGTAACGAACGGGATTTACATTCCGATTGACCCCATAGTACGATAACAGAGGCTTCTCTTTCTCAAAAGACGACTGTATTTGTTCGACGAATCTATTTAATTGTTCCAAATCCGTTTGTTTTTGTGGTTCAGGATGAGAAGCTTGTTTGGATTTATAAAGAGACCAACTCGCATGTGCGCCATAATGCTCAACCATAACAGACAAAAAACAATACTGGGCTCCGATACGGATATCATCTTTATGGATAGATTTACCCTTGCCTTTTGTAGAGTCGAGTCTTGCGACAAGCCATGAGTAAAGAATGTTTATGGCATCCAACACTGTTGATTTGCCAGCTCCGTTGTCACCAATAAACACATTGACACTATTGGAACAATCTAATTCCAAATGCTCTATCGCACAAAAGTTTTCTATGACTAGATGCTTGATGACCATAAAACAACAATTAAAATCCGTTTATTATTTATGTAGGGTATTTGCTTCTGCACCACTTACCGTGAGGATGATTTGCCTATGGTAGGGATAGCTTCGCCCCGTCAGTCACATTCCGTGTTGACAAAATGCTGGTTTTCATATTTTTACAAGCAAACCGAACGCAAACTATATGCATCAATTTGCTTGCTTTTATTTTAGGGTACAAAGATAAAG
>JAEEGH010002193.1_pt1 | contig 53136 bp, 46 predicted proteins | sample 9134181 | NCBI WGS metagenome assembly JAEEGH01 (sample SAMN16246544, study PRJNA631951) | gut metagenome | biome: gut microbiome; feature: rumen; material: DP-attached | host: Bos | place: Iran: Karaj | collected 2018-10 | reverse complement strand
AGTAGGAGAGCATCAGCATCAGGTAGAGCACCAGCAAGCCGATGTTGATCACTTGTGGGGCGAGCTCCTCCACCAGCGAGTGGGTGATGGTCTCGTTCAGGTGCATGCGCTGCTGCAGGTCGCCCACGTTGCGCATGGCGAAAAACGACATCGGCAGTCGCAGGAGGTGGTGCAGGTATTCCTTGTTACCCTTCAGTGCCAGCGAACCTGTCACACGTTTGGCGTAGCGGGTCTGCAAGAGCACCACGAAGAATTGATAGGCGGCCAGCGCACCCATGCCGATGAAGAACCATTTGGCCCAGTCGGCATTCTTGCCCGAGAGGATCTCGTCGAGGAAGATACGGGTGAATAGCGGTGTGAACAAGGCCACGAAGGCCATCATCAGCGCAAAAATAAAGGTGAGCCAGAAAGCCTCACTGGCACCGTAGAGATTCTTCTTCACGTAAGAGAGGATGCTCGTCGGCTCGCCGCTCTTCTCGAACTTCTCCGTAGGCTCGAAGGTGAGACAGACACCGGTGAAATGTTTGCGGAACTCCTCCATCGGCCACTTCACAGGTCCCATGCCCGGATCGTTGATGCAGGCACGCCCTTTTTTGTCGAAGCCGCGGAACACCACGAAGTGTTCGAAGTTCCAGTGGATGATGGCGGGCTGCATGCCGTCGAGGGCTTCAGCACTCATGCGGAAACCCTTGGCGTCGAGACCGTAGTTACGCGCTGCACGGAGTATCGACTTCGCAGAGGAACCGTCGCGACTGACACCGCAGTCAACGCGCACCTGCTCCAGGGGGAGCCACTTGCCGTAGTGGGCCAGGATCATCGTGAGCGAGGCAGCACCGCACTCCACAGCCTCCATCTGCATCACCTGAGGCACCTTCACTACTTTACTCCACTTCATTGCCGATTAATTGCCTGCTATTGATTCTATGGTGTTGTCAACCAATCCGACGAGGACGCGCCAGACGGGCAGTTTCTGTGTGATCACCTGGATGTTACAGAGCGCACCGTTGTCCACCCTCACGTCGCGGCTCTTGTCGCGGCTCCATACCAGATGGCCGTCCTGCTCATCAAGCACCACGCGCACCTCGTACATCGCCTGTCCGTCGGGAATGAATGCAGCCAATGGGTCGAGCTTCACACGGCTGATGATCTCCTGACGCGTCGTGGGATATTGTTCGATACCCACCACCTTGCCGTAGGCGTAGCCCCAGTCCTCGCGCACCATGTTGGCGGGCGTGACCTGTACCTGCTGACCGATCCTCAGCTGGCGTGGATCGTCACGGTTCACATCATTATAAGTGACGTAGCAGAGCATCTCGCGCCCTGCCATCTGCTGCTCCTGAGGGAGCAACCAAGCCACGGGCTCGCCAGCCTTGAATTGTGTGCCGAGGGACAGTGTCTGGATGACCACCCCGTCGCGCGGAGCCACTACCGATGTGGTCGACAGCGCATTGCGGATCTCCATCACGGCCGTACCCTTCCTGACAGTAGCTCCATGATTCACCAGCACCCGACTGACACTCCCGTCATAGGGCACGCTCACCGACGAGGCCTCACCAAAGGGGAACACCACACCCTGAGCCTTCACCTTATAGTTGATGGTACCGAAGATGCACCAGTAAACGACGACCACCATCATCGCTACCATCGCACCCAACACAATCTTCAACTGCGGCGATGCCACCCGGGCCATCTCCTTCGCCTCACTGTGGTCATCCAGTGCCTCTAATGCCTCTTGATTAAAGATGTTGGCCATAGGCTATGCGCGTTCTACTGTGATGTGTCGGGTGAAGCATGTCATCTTCAGGATTTCGAAGATGTCGTCGTTCACGTGTGTCAGCTTCATCTTTCCGCCGAGGTTGCGAACCACGTTACGCATCGTAGCCTGGAAGATGCGCAAACCAGAACTGGCCAGATAGTCCAGCTCCGTGCAGTCTATCTCCAGGTCGACGCCCTGTTCCAGTGCGGGCTGGATGTCGGTTTCAAACTGTGCGGCGTTCAGCGTGTCGATACGCTTGCCTGTCTTAATGATGGTCTTACCACCCTCCTTGATAATTTCTGTCATATGATATTGATTTACGATTTACTAATTTACGATTTACGATTTTACTTTTTTACCTTTTTACCTTTTCAAAGCTTTTTTTTCATCGTCAACTGGTTGGTATCGCCGAGGCGCTGATAGCTCACCTCGTTCATGATGTTCTTTACGATGATGATACCCAAGCCGCCTTGTTCGCGGTCCATAGGGTTCACTTCGAGGTCGGTGTCCTCCTTAGCCGTCGGGTCGAAGGGCTTCCCCGTGTCAGAGAGCACAAAGGTCAGTTCCTTGCCGTCGCTCTCAGCCGTCAGCGTGATGTCAGCACTGGTGCCTTCGGGGTAGGCATAGAAGATCACGTTGGACACCACCTCCTCCATAGCCACCTGCAGTTTCATGGCCACGTGCCTGTCGAGCTGCAGCTCGTCGCACACGCTCTCCATAAACTCTGACACGCGGGTGAGTTCCTGATCTTCGTTCTTGAATGTCACTTCTCGCTTCATACATCTCTTTTCTAACCTGATGCACATCAGCGTGAGGTCGTCGTTGGGGGCGGCACCATTTCGGTGCGCCTCCACAGCCTCCTTCAGCATGTCGATGACCTGACGGGAACTCAGGCTCGCCGTGTCAGCCATCAGTTCCAGCAGACGCTGGTTGCCAAGCAGTTCCTGATCGGTATTCTCGGCCTCGTTCAGTCCGTCGGTGTAGATCAGCAGCTGTTTGCCGCGGATATCCTCAATGGTATCGCCCTCGTAAGGATCGTCTTCCCAAAGGCCTAACGGTGGGTTATCCTTGCATTCTAGGAACTGTCCGTCGATGACGGGAGCGTTGTGTCCACAGTTGCAGAAGTCCAGGCGACCTGTATCCAAATGCAGCATGCCGATGAACATCGTGACGAACATCCCCTTTTCATTGTTCTCAGCCAACTCGTTGTTCATGCGCACGGCGATGTCGACAGGCGTCATGCCCTCGGTGGCCAGCGTACGGAACAGACGGGCACTCTGCGACATAAACAGCGAGGCGGGCACACCCTTGCCCGACACGTCGCCGACACAGAAATGGAGCCGGTCGTCCTGCAGCACGTAACCGTAGAGGTCGCCGCCCACCTCCCTGGCAGGGGTCATCTCGGCATACATGTCGAGTCCCTCGTATTGGGGGAAATGACTGGGCACCATCGACATCTGGATATCTCGCGCGATGCGCAGCTCACTCTCGAAGCGCTCCTTGGCGGCGGTGGCATCCTTCAGCTCGTCGATATAGCTGACCAGCGAGTGTTGCATATCGCCAAACGACTTGGCCAGATTGCCGATCTCGTCGATACGTCCCTCGTCGGACAAGTTCTGGTCGAAATGTCCCGAGGCGATGACCCTCGTCTGTTTGGCCAGCTTCCTCAGCGGTTTCAGCTCCCTCGTGATAATACGGCTGACGATATAGAGCATCAGCAGCAGTCCGATGATCACAATTACGCTGACGGCTCTCGTCAGACGGTTGAAACCGCCGAAGATGTCATCCTCAGGACAGACAATCGCCACGCCCCACTGCGTTTTCTTCAAGGGTTTATAGAACACGAAACAGTCCTGTCCGTCGATCGTCATCTGTTTCATTCCCGCCTCACCGGCATGCATGGCGTGACCCAGGGCCGTCGTGGCCGTATCAGGTGTCTCCAGCGTCTCGGTGAAGATGGTCTCATAGAACAGTTTCGTGGAGTCGGGATGTACGATAAACGTACCACCCCTACCGGTCATGATGCTATAGGAATGGGGATAGGGTTTGATGGAAGTGATGATATTCGACAGCCAACTCAGTGAAATATCGGTAGAGATGACGCCTACAAATTTCCCTTCCTTATCCTTTAAGGGGATGCCGTAGGAGATGATCATCTCCTTGACGTAGGTGGTATCAGGGTCGAGGTCGATAAAAGGCTCCGTCCAGCAGGGCTCGTCGAGCAGCTTGGGCAGCAGATACCAGTCCATACAGAAGTACTGGTAGTCGTCAGCGCCTTCCTGTCTCGACTCAATGACCCCCTCTTCCGTATCTGAATATTCAGAATAGACAGAGAAATACTGGCCGCGGTCTTTGAAATAGTAAGGTTCGAATGCGATGGAACAGCCGAATATGTCGGGATTGTTCTCGAGGATGCGGCGGCTATAGACATACATGGAGTCGGGCGCATCGAGATGACTCGTCGGCAGCCACACCATATTCCTTGTGGCTATCTCCGCTTGCTCAAGGATGCTGTTCACGCGCAGCTCCGTGTTGTCCAGGATCTGATTGGCACGGTTGATGGCCTCTTCGCGCACGGTCTCACGCGACTCGTGGAACAGATACCCCAGGGCCCCCATAAAAATCAGGGTGGCAAAAAGCACGATCCACAGACTGAGTCTGACGGACAGCAACTGACGGATATAGATGACAGGATTCTTCATACGGCTATCGGGCTAACAGTTCTTCGTAAGTCACTTCCTTGTCGATCATCTTGAATTCCTTCATCAGATAGCTGGCACGCTTCACCATATCAGGCCGCAGGCGGAACTCGCGCTTGCCGCTCTCACGGTCCACCTGCAGGCGAAGCACCTCGCGCAACATCATTTTTTGCATGATGCGGTTGGTAGCCACCTTATTCCGCTTCACATAATCCATCACGATGTCGAGCGTCTCGTCAGGATGATCCACAGCCCAGAGCCAGCCCTTCTTGCTGGCCTCGGCAAAGCGGCGGGCCTGATTGCGATGCTGCTCGTAATAGGCCTTCGTCATATAGACGCCATCCTCCTGCACATTATAGCCGTGCTCACAGAAACGGTACACATTCTTCTCGTTCAGCGTCATGCCCGTCTGGAGCAGCTGGTTATACTCGTTGTAACTCATGGCCATTGTAGCATCAAGGGCGCCCGTCACAAACAGATTGACATTCGAGGCAAACTTGACCCATTCGTAGTCGAGACCTTCCTTCATGCTCATACACAGGGCCAATTGTCCGAAACCGGCATTCCAAGTGCCTACACGGGCTCCTTTCTGGGTAAGGGGATCAACGCCGCGACGGGAAACGATGACCATCGCATTGTTCATCGATGTCTGAAGGATGTTCACCAAGGGAATGCCCTCGGCCACCAGCTCGATGGCCTCGGCCAACTGAAACGTGGTGGCGTTTGCCATATTCCTCTGGATGCGGTCGATGGCCTTGAGGGATACGGAGGGATGGACGATATCCACATCGAGCCCCGCCTCGCGATAGAAGCCCTTCTCCTTGGCCACATAGTAGCCAGCAAACTGAGCCTGCGCCGTCCATTGGGGCATGAAGGTGAACTTCTGCGCCCATGACTGCATCGTCACCGCCATCAAAATGGCGACGATGACGAGTTTCATGCGAGATGCCAGATCCGTGTAGAATCGGCTCACTTGTTGTTGCATGCTCTCCAGCGAGGCCTTGTAGCGCTCGGCCAGCTCGGGGGCCAGCTCATCTTGCGGCTTGTCCTCCATATAGGCACGCAGGATGTCGGTGCCCAGGTGGTTCAGCGTGAAGGCCTTCTTCACCTGCCGCGTCTCCTTATCCTTCAGCACGATCACAAAGTGGTCGGCCAGTTCGGCTATGTTTACCTCATACTTCATGTTTCTGATCCTTTCTCTAAATAGGCCTTGTACATGGTTTTCATCTCCTCGCTGAGCTTGTGGGCATATATCCGGGGCATCTCGGGATAGCACTCCTCGTAGTTGGGACAGCTCAGCAGGAACATGCAGTCGGGATATTTCACGCACTGACGGCAGAACGCACCGAGCATCGTGCCCTTCTCCTTGAACCAGGCCAGCATCCCGGCATCCAGCTCGCCACTGTTGATATGCCCTACGTGGTGTGAGTCGGTATGGTGCTCGCACTTGGTGATGTAGCCGTCGGGCTGAATCACCACCGAGCCGTCGTTGTCGGCCATGCAGTGACCGGTCTTGATCGACGGACTGAAATGGCGGCTCTTGAACAGCCCCCATCCAGCCAACTTTTCTTCTATCTGCCGTTGCCGCTCCAACAGTTGCCTGCGCTTATCGTCGTGGCTCACGCCCGAACGCTTGGCCTTGTCCTCGAACAGCAGATGGACATAGGCACTCAACTGCGGCTGCCCCTCAAAGCGCTCGTGCAGCTCTGCGGCCAACCGCTCCAGGTCGTCTGCATTGTGCATGTCGATGTTCATGCGTATGCTCACGCTGATGTCTGCCGCCAGCAGATGGCCGATGTTCGCCATCACCTGCTCGTAGGCATTCACCCCCTGATAGATATAGGCCTTCACGCGGTTGTAGGTCTGCTCCGTACCGTCGATGGTGATCTGTACCTCCTTCAGGTTCCACAGGTCGCGGGCCTCCCTGATAGTATCCTCATCCAGCAGGTAGCCGTTGCTGATCATCGTCGAGGTGTAGTTGACGCCAGCCTCCTTCAGCTGGCGGCATATCAGCTGGATGACGGACTTGTTGTAGAGCGGTTCGCCGCCAAACCATTCGATGCTGACCGCCTCGCCGCCGCAGTGGCTGATGATGTAGTCGGCCGTCTGCAGCGCCGTCTCCTCCGTCATGGGCCGGCGGGCCTGCCCCAGCTCGTAGCAGTAGAAGCAGCGGGCGTTGCAGTCGCTGGTGGTCATGACGGTATAGCCGGTGATGCCCGTTTGGGGAACTGCCATGAGACGGGCCACGTGAGTCAGCTGCTGCCTCAGCTTGCAGTCGTCGTGCGCCTCAGGCACCAGGAACCAGTGGCTGATGAGTTCGGGCAGATCGGTGGGGCTTTGCTCCAGCGCCTGTCGCTCCTCCTGCGATAACAGCACCATCTCCTTGGTCATGTTATGCAGCAGTAGCAGACCGTCGTCGACCTCAGCCTGCACCACGAAGTTCATCAGGCGGTAGGTGGCTCCCGCCTGCGACTTCTGATGGCCCAGTAGCTTGAAATAGGGCTTCGCCGGTTCAAATATTGTTTTCAATAGCGTTTACCAATATCAGGGGATGCTGACACCCGGTTCACGAGGAGCTGTAAGATTGATGCAGTGATGAAATACTCTACAACTTGGCGGCGCTGGAGGCGTACCTCCCGTAGCCTCGTCAAGGTCATCTTCACTCAGTTCCTGCATCATCACCACTTTGTCATCTTCGCCCAAGCCGGTGATGGAAACCTTCTTCACATCGTCTTCCAGCTCAACCTTGAGCACGCGCTTTTCCTTCTTCTCTTCCATAATAGTTGTTGTTTTATGATTAATTACAAGACACAGTTTCAATAATTTATATTATCTTTGGTGGGTGGTACTAATTTCAATCCCACCTTCTGCCCCGAGGCATTATATATATTAATAGCATCTCCGAGATGAGGATGGTTAATGCTAAAGCCTCCAGCCACGTCGTCGAGTTCATCGTCACTCAGGGGCCATGCACCGGCCTCCTGCAACTCCTTTACAATCGTATTGATCTCCTCAGCCAGCTGCTTCAGCTGCTGCTTCTTCTGCTCAATCTGTTCGTTTGTTAATGTAGCCATAATCTTAAAGTTTTAAAAGTGAATAATTATTGATTTCGGTGGCAAATATACAAAAAGTTTCTGAAAAGTCCGTCATAATTCCTCATTATCGTCCTGCGGACATCTGACTTGTTGCGCGTATTGCGGACAATCACCATCGAAATAACTATACAGAGGCTTATGTACCCCAAAGCCTCCCGTAGCCTCGTCAAGGTCATCTTCACTCAGTTCCTGCATCATCACCACTTTGTCGTCATCGCCTAAGCCGGTGATGGAAACCTTCTTCACGTCGTCGTCCAGCTCAACCTTGAGCACGCGCTTTTCTTTCTTCTCTTCCATAAATGATGCTGTTTTTGTTATCAACTATATATCACTTTCGCACAAAGGGGGTCAGACCCCGCTGTGTCATTTAACTCCGGACACTCAATAAACATTGCAGGTCCAGGCTTGGCAGGGTAACCTTTCTACCAATCTCGGACACTTTCTACCAGGCGCTACCCCTCCGCCTCCCGTGGCCTCGTCAAGGTCCTCTTCGCTCAGCTCCTGCATCATCACCACTTTGTCGTCATCGCCTAAGCCGGTGATGGAAACCTTCTTCACGTCGTCGTCCAGCTCGATCGAGAGCACACGCTTTTCTGTTGCCATAATCGTAAAGTTTTATAAGTGAATAATTATTGTGTCGTAAATAAGAACTTTTAACTCTTTCTATACCCGTTGGCGAAATTAATTTAATTACTTAAGATTTAATTCCGCCAACAGGAGGTTTTCTCATATATTCATTCCCCATTCCCATAGGACCAATGCCTACGCCCCCACCTCCGGCCACGTCGTTGAGTTCATCGTCGCTCAAAGGCCATGCACCGGCCTCCTGCAACTCCTTTGCAATTGCATTGATCTGCTCAGAGAGCTGCTTCAGCTGCTGCTTCTTCTGCTCAATCTGTTCGTTTGTTAATGTAGCCATAATTTAAAAGTTTTTAAGGGTGAATAATTATTGTTTTCTGCTGCAAATTTACAAATAGTTTCTGAAAAGTCCGTCATAATTCCTCATTTTCGTCCTGCGGACATCTGACGTTTTGCGCGTATTGCGGACAATCACCATCGAAATAACTATACAGAGGCTTATGTACACCAAAGCCTCCCGTAGCCTCGTCAAGGTCCTCTTCGCTCAGTTCCTGCATCATCACCACTTTGTCGTCATCGCCCAAGCCGGTGATGGAAACCTTCTTCACGTCGTCGTCCAGCTCAACCGTGAGCACACGCTTTTCTTTCTTCTCCATTACAGATAGCTTTTTAATAATAAATTCCATCTTTTGGGGGTTTCTGACCTGGCTTACTTGGGTCTAATGGGTCATCACCAGGAACTCTGCCTGTAGGCTTCTTTACATCCATACCTCCAGCCACGTCGTTGAGTTCATCGTCATTCAGGGGCTTCTGCTCAATCTGTTCGTTTGTTAGTGTTGCCATAATCTTAAAGTTTTATAAGTGAATAATTATTGTTTTCTGCTGCAAATTTACAAATAGTTTCTGAAAAGCCAGTCATAATTCCTCATTTTTTTGTCATCATGAGTCTTGCGGAGATGTAATTCTAAAGCTACTACACTCACCTCCTTTGTCGTAAGACCGACAATTAGTATTGAAATAACTATACTCAGGCTTATGTACAGACGCACCTCCCGTAGCCTCGTCAAGGTCCTCTTCGTTCAGCTCCTGCATCATCACCACTTTGTCGTCATCGCCCAAGCCGGTGATGGAAACCTTCTTCACGTCGTCGTCCAGCTCAACCGTGAGCACACGCTTTTCTTTCTTCTCTTCCATAATCCTATCAGTTTTTAGTGTAAATAGTCATTTTTTAAAAAGGTAGCAGACATGATCACTTTATTCCCAACACATAATAAATACAACTTTCACCTTGACCATAACGCGGACAACTCCCTTTACTCCAACAAACAGGCAACGACACAGACGCACCTCCCGTAGCCTCGTCAAGGTCCTCTTCGTTCAGCTCCTGCATCATCACCACTTTGTCGTCATCGCCCAAGCCGGTGATGGAAACCTTCTTCACGTCGTCGTCCAGCTCAACCGTGAGCACGCGCTTTTCTTTCTTCTCTTCCATCTTACAACATGTGGAACTGTTCATGAATAAAGCTCATAGCGCCGCCTGACGCGCCGTCGAGGTCTTCGTCCGATAACTCAATTGCACCTGCCTCTACGAGTTCATCGTAAATAGCCTTTGCCTCTTTCATCTTCTCTGCGAGCAGCTGCTTCTTCTGCTCAATCTGTTCGTTTGTCAATGTAGCCATAATTGTATATTTTAATGAGTTAAACCAAATTCATCAACTACTTTCGTTTGCAAATATACTAAAAGATTCTGAAAAGTCTATCATTTTTTTTGCATTTTTTGTCAGGATTCTGCATTTATTCCAAATAGTTTGACACCGAGGTCAGTCCGCCGTAGCTGTCTGCAGCTCTCTCCAACGCTTCCTCAGTGGTATACTGCCGGTACAACGTGCAGCGGGTGACGATGGTTTGTGGCGAGCAGCGGTCGTCAATCACCTTTACCAGCGCCCAGCCCTTCATCTCGTCGGCAAACTCCTCGCCCACGAGTGCCAGGCGACCATCCACCACGGTCATATCCCACCACGACACCTCGCGCATGCTGAACCGGACACGTGGCAAGACCTCGTTCTCTATGGTCTGCTCGGCCGTATAAAGCCGCAATTTCACATGCTCTGACCGGTCTTTTACCTTGAGGTAGGTCAGCAGTGCAGGCGTACCATCAACCTCGCCCAACTCCTGCTTCACCGGCGGCAGTATGCCGTCGCTCATCGGAATGCCGGGCATCACGAACGATGCCTGATTCATAGTTCCGTTGTCTGGGACATACACCGCAGGCAACTGGTTCGCCAGCGATGCAAAATTCTGATAGGCCGTCCGCCGCTCGGTGAACATCACGTCGCAGAACCGCAGCATCTTCCACAGTGCCGTCGTGTGCCGCATCTTCTGCCGCTGAATGAACTGCGGCAGCGTGTTACTGCGCTTTTCATGCGTGGAAGACTCTCGTCCTACTAATTGTCCATTACGCAGGTAAAAAGTCATTCCTGCCAAACGCACTCTCTTAGGAATCGTTATTCCCAACCCCGCACTGTCTTTCTTCTTCATCGTTCTTTTCTCCGATCTTTAATTATTTGTTATAATGCACATGTTATAGACTTCTCATATACCTCTCCGTCTCATCTCATATCAACCTCCAATTGTCCCAAACCTTAGCTCTTATATTATTTCAGTGCTTCTCCTATTCTTGTCCGTTATTTGCTCGCTATATGTCCGGTACTTGTTCGGTCTGTTACCGAACATCTACCGGACAAGTACCGGACATCTACTGAATATGAATGGGAGCTGTTTCTTTGCTGCATACTTGTTGTTTTGGGGCTGTATACTTGTTATTTTGGGGCTGTATACTTGTTATTTTGGGGCTACTTACTGGTTATATTGGAGTAACTAATCGATGTTTGGCTGTTCTGCTTTCTTCATTCTGTCATAGTATTCTGCCGTGGCAGTGAAGAACACATCACCGCTGGAGTTGAGGGCGGTCTCAACACTGTCCTGTATCACACCGATAATAAAGCCGACGCCTACAGCCTGCATGGCAATGTCGTTGCCAATATTGAAGAATGAACAAGCCATAGGTATCAACAGTAGCGAACCTCCGGCCACACCTGATGTGCCGCAGGCTCCCAGTGTGGCAATGATGCTCAGGAAGAGAGCCGATGCAAACGTCACGTCAACACCTACGGTATGCGCTACAGCCATCGTCATCACTGTAATGGTAACGGCAGCGCCGTCCATATTGATCGTGGCACCGAGTGGAATGCTCACCGAGTAAAAGTCCTCGTCGAGTCCCAGTTTCTTACACAGGTTCATGTTGATGGGTATGTTGGCTGCCGACGAGCGGGTGAAGAAAGCCTGCAGTCCGCTCTCTTTCAGACAGGTGAACAGCAGGGGATAGGGGTTGCGACGCAACATGAGGAAGGAGATGAGCGGATTGAAGATGAGCGTATTGGCCAGCATACAGCCCACAAGCAGCAATACGAGGTGACCGTAGGTGGTGAATACTTCCAGACCGCTCTCCGATACCGACGTGAACACCAGTCCCAAGATACCGAACGGGGCAAACTGAATCACCCACTTCACGGTCTGTGTGATGACATGCGAGAAATCCTGTACGACGTCAATGGTCTTTTGGCTGGCTTTCAACTTCAGGGCGATGCCCATCAAAATGGCCCAGAACAGGATACCGATATAGTTGGCCTGCGACACAGACGCTATCGGGTTGGACACCATATTAGTAACAAGGTTGGAAAAGACATCGGTGAGTGCACCTGGGGCTGCCCCTTCTACCACATCGCTCAGCTGCAGCGTCACGGGAAACATGAAGCTGCCTACTACAGCACACATGGCTGCAATGAATGTGCTGAGCATATAGCGTGAGATGACTACGCGGAACCTAGGCCCCAGACCGCCGCCAGCCTTGGCGATACTCGCGGCCACCAATACGGCCACCAAAACGGGGGCGATGGCTTTCAGCGCACTGACGAATACGATGCCCAGAATGCTGATACCCGTCCACTGTGGTACGATGAGTCCGAGGCAGGCACCAATGATGAGACCTGCGAAAATGCGGAGCACCAGACTTGTCTGACTCCACTTGTTGAAAATAGTAGATAACTGCATAAGATAATTATTTCGATTTTGTTGGCAAATATACGAAAATATTCCGAAAAGCCTGTTATTTTTCTTCATTTTTTTTGTCAAGCATCATTTTCTCGATGAGGGGGCAGTACCATGTCTTGAACTGTTCTGCTGTGGGTGTATGGCCACCGGGGAAGTGATAGCTGTAGAGATAATGTTCCAGAAACAGCGGCTCAAAGTGGGCGAGTGTGTCCTCTTCGCCGAAGAGTCCCCATACACGTTCCTTATTGAAAGTATTGCAGCCGTCAAACTGATGAGCCTCCACTTCCTCGAATTCCTTGACCAGTTCCTCAGTGATGGTGAAGTCCTGTTTGCCGTCAGCACGAGGTGACTTATACTGATGGTTGCCGATGCGTTCGCGCAGGAAGTCTGACATCTTGAAATGGGGATTTCCCAAGAGTGCAGGCACTCCGATAATGGGTGAAATCATCTGTGCATAGAACGAACCGCAGCTGTTGCCGACAAGTATGTCCGGTTTCTCTCGGTCGCAGATTTCCCTGATAAGCCTGATGGCATCAGCAGGGTGGAGGGGTAGGTCTGGCGTGAGTACGGTGGCTCTCTCTTTGAAAGCCTCCTTCAATGCCAGGGCAGGTACACAACTGCCGCTGGCATAGAAGCCGTGAAGGAATAATATCTTCTTCTGTTTCACTGTTGTTGAAGAATTTCCAGACGTACGGGACCCATCAGGCCGGAGGGGATGACGGGACCCATATTCTGCGTGAGGCTCTTGACACCGTAGAAGGCTACAGGGGTGAAACTGTGACCCTCAACACCGGGCTGGCCATCGCCAATGAGGCGGTTCACCCAGGTATTCACCACCTTTACTTCGATGGTATTCTTACCAGGTTTCAAAGTTCTCCTTCCATTCATCACTCAGATATGGTGTCTGGGGCACCACGGGCGGCAGGCCCTGCATCATCGAACCACCAGCGTCGAACTGGTGGAAACCGGCTATGCCGATGCGATTCATCCACAGCAGATCCTTGCGGATGCCGTCCTTGGATGTATTTCCATTAATCCAATGCCACCATACATAAGGACGAGCCTCTTTGGGTGGGTTCTCAAAACGCTGGTCTTGTGCACCTGCGGTGACGCTAAGAAGTGCACAAACTGCCATCAATAAACAACGATGTTTCATTTTATTTCAGTTTTAGAATTATTAGTTATCCCATTATCACATCGAGTACCATCATCAGGACGAAGCCAATGGCAAAGCCGATGGTGCTGAGGTTAGAGTGCTGACCGCTGGAGGCTTCTGGTATCAGTTCCTCGACTACGACATAGAACATGGCACCGGCGGCAAAAGCCAGCATGTAAGGGAGGACAGGCATAAGCAACGATGCCAACAGCAATACAGCAATAGCGCCTATGGGTTCTACGGCTCCGCTCAGTGAACCGATGAAAAACGAGCGCCAGCGACTATTGCCAGCTGCTCGCATCGGCATGGAGATAATGGCTCCTTCAGGAACGTTCTGGATAGCGATACCCACGGAGACAGCCAGTGCACTGGCGAGGGAGAGGTTCGTCGCGCCGCTATCAGCTCCTGCGAACACCACGCCGACGGCCATACCTTCTGGCAGATTGTGGATGGTCACGGCAAGGACCAGCATCGCGGTCTTGGAAAGATGTGAGCGCATGCCCTCTGGCTTATCCGTGCCGATATGCAGGTGCGGTGTCAGTTCGTCGATGAGCAGCAGGAAACCCATGCCCAACAGGAACCCTACAGCCGCAGGCATCACAGCCCATTTTCCGCTATCGGCTTCCATCGCCATCGCTGGTATCAGCAGCGACCACACTGATGCCGCCACCATCACACCCGATGCAAAGCCCAGCAATGACTTTTGTAGCCGAGCCGACATCTCGTCTCGCATGAAGAACACGAAGGCCGAGCCAAGCATTGTGCCCAGTAGCGGAATCAGCAGTCCTATGATGAGTGTCATTGTCATAATCTCTTATTCATAGTTGTTTTATGCTCAATACTAAATCTTTTTAATATTCGTAGAGTTTGATGTGGAGGATTTTCCATTCACCAATGCCGATGCGGGCGTGGCGGCCTTGGTGGGTCTGGTCACCGTTATGACGGCGGAGGTACTGTATCGTGCCGTCGTCGGATATTGCGACTTCATCGACGGAAAGGAGGCCGAGACGTTTGCCATTGAAATGTTTGTTAGTCTTTTGGCTTATATTTCCACCTGCTTCGGCAAAACCATCCTCGCCTAATGTCTTTTTCTGCTCTTGTTGCTTCTCCGTAGTGGTCTTGAAGTCGATGACCACGCCGCTGCCAGCCAAGAGGTAGTCATATTTGTTGAGACGGATCAGCATAGCGCCACCCTCTGGCCAGGTTGTGCCATCGGTGGCGCGGGGATCCCAAGGGAGGGTGAAGTAGTGTCGGCAAGTCATTATTACGCCGTTGTCATCAATGATGCGCTCTTGGTCGTTCTGGTCGAAAAGTAAACCATGAGTGGTGAGAGGTGAGTGGTGAGAGGTGAGAGAATATACTTGTTTCAGTAGGTTGTAGGCCTGTGTGACGGATTCCGTTTCTTTTGGACTGGCTTGGTCGATGGCAAAGGGCGAGAAGCCCAAAGCCTGATGTTCGCCAAAGGCATAAAGGGCGCGGACACCGCTATTCTCGCAGCAGCGACTTTCAGGAATAAAGAGACGATTCTTAACGAATTGAGAATGGAGAATTGAAAATTGAGAATTATAATCTTGCGGACGCAATGGCATCGCATACTGCGCACACCACGACTTGAAGCCTGTGTCGTATATGTCAGGGGCGAGCAGGTCGATGCTCGGTGCACCCTCATGCCAGAAGTCGATGAGATGTGCCAACGGTCCTGCCGATGGATATTCGCCAGGACGGCGTCCACGGCTATTCATGGCTGCATTCACGTAGAGCGGCATGTCGTGAATCTCACGGGCAGCTTGAGCCAGATGCTCCACGTAACGGGCATAGCTCAGTGCCATAAACTTCTCGTCGGCATATTCGTCAGTGCCGTAACGTTCTGCCCAACGTTCCTTTTTATATGCCTGTTCTGCCAACGGCGAATGGTCGCGTGCAGACTCCAGCATACCAATCTCGTTCTCTATCTGCATCATGATGACTACCTCGCGCTGAGGGTCTTTTTCCCGGATATGTTGCATCAGTGCTGAGAATGCCTTCAAATCGGCCTGCAGCACATTGTCGCTGAAACACGATGCTATCTCCATCTGCTTCCCTTCAGCAGTCATCGCCCGAGGGAAACGCTTCGTGTCCTGCTTGAACCATGCTGGTGTATAGCATGACATGGAGTTTTTCCACGCGCCGAACCAAAGGAACACCACGTGCAACTGCTCCCGTTGTGCCACGTCGATGGTACGGTCGATGAGTGTGAAGTCGAACTCCCCCTCAACAGGCTCAACGAACTCCCAGTAAGCCGGTACGAGCACCGTATTCAGTCCCAAAGCCCACATTCGTGGCAACACCTCATCGATGTCCTCCACCGACGTAGCGGCAGAATTGCTCAACTCACCGCCAAGGATAGGATCATTTAGCTTCTGCGCTGAAACAGTCAGCACGCTCATCATTAGTACGAGGCAAATAACCATTCTCTTCATAATCGTATATATTTGTTCGTCTATCGTTTCATGCTGCAAAAATAAGAAAAAATACCGAATTGTGCTATTTTTTGAAATAATTTTCCTAACTTTGTAGCCAAAACCGGCTTATGAGCAATTATAAAAGAACAGCAACTTCGATGTTGATGACAATGTTGGCGATTCTGGTGCATGCCCAAATCGCAGGTCTGTCTCCATGCGGTCCATTGCCTACTGAAAACCAGTTGCGCTGGCAGGATATGGAGATGTATGCGTTTATCCACTACTCGCTGAATACCTACACTGACCAAGAATGGGGTTTTGGCAACGAGGATCCACAGTTGTTCAATCCCTCACAACTTGATTGCCGTCAGTGGGCACGAGTATGTAAGCAGGCGGGTATGCGGGGAATCATATTCACAGCCAAGCACCACTGCGGATTCTGCATGTGGCCAAGTGCTTATACGGAATACAGCGTGAAGAACTCGCCATGGAAGAACGGGAAGGGCGATGTGGTAAGGGAGCTGGCAGATGCCTGTAGGGAAGAGGGGCTGGAGTTCGCTGTCTATCTCTCGCCTTGGGATCGTAACCATCCTGAATACGGACGGCCTGCCTACGTGACATATTTCCGCAACCAGTTGCGCGAATTGCTTACCAACTATGGTGACATCTTTGAAGTGTGGTTCGACGGTGCCAATGGTGGTGACGGCTGGTATGGCGGTGCGAACGAGACACGCAAGATTGACCGTACCACCTACTATGAGTGGCCTGAGACCTACAAGATGATTCGCGAGTTGCAGCCCAAGTGTCTGATATGGAACGATGGCAGCGATCGTGGTGACCTACGTTGGGTGGGCACTGAGGCCGGTCATGTGGGCGAGACTAATTGGAGTCTGCTATATGCCAAGGGTGATGTTCCGTATCAGATGCTACACTATGGTGTGGAGGATGGCGACGTGTGGTGTCCTGGAGAGACGAACACCAGTATACGTCCTGGATGGTTCTACCATGATGCTGAGAATGAACATGTGAAGAGTTTGTCGAAGTTGATGGATACCTATTATAAATCGGTAGGCCGCAACTCCACGCTACTGCTCAATTTCCCCATCGCGCCTAATGGCCGCATACATGCGACGGACAGTCTGCGCGGTATCGCCTTCAAGCAGATGATTGACGAGGTGTTTAAGGAAAACCTTGCCGACAAGGCAAAGACCACTCATAAGGGTGATGTCTTTACCATAGACTTTAAGCGTCCTACGCCTTTCAACCGTTTCCTCGCTGAGGAAGACATTGCCAAGGGACAGCGCGTGAAGAAATTTGCTTTAGAGGCTGATGTTAACGGTAAATGGCTGCCGCTAAAAGATGAACTCGTTGAGGATGGTGACGGACTTACCACCATCGGTCACCGCCGCATCATCTGTTTCCCTACGGTAAAAGCCACAAAACTACGTTTTACTATCAACAGCTATAAACAAGAACCAATCATCAAAAAGATAGGTGTTTACCTCGCCCCAGAACTTTCTGCCGACATCCCTAATAGTGGCGAGAAGAAGTCATCGGCCCTGCACATATTCTTCGGATCACCCCAACAGATGTTCATCGACTGGGATGTGGAGCAGACCATCTCCACCTTCCGTTATTTGCCGCCTCAAGACAGCAAAGACGGCATCATCACCCATTACACCCTTTGGGGCTCAAACGACTGGTCGAACTGGACGAAGCTGGCCACGGGTGAATTCTCGAACATCATCAACAATCCCATCTGGCAGACCATTAAGTTTAACCCCACCAATGTCCGTGTGCTGCGCTTCGAGGCCGACCGTCTCTCCAATGGCAGCCGCATGGGCTATGGTGATATAGAGATCAAGTAAATGAAAAGAATGATCATTGTATTAGCCTCGATGTTGTCGATAACGGTGCAGGCACAATTGCAACATGATTGGGAGAATCCCTCTGTATTAGGCATCAACAAACTGCCGTACCATGCGACGTTGCAACTGCCGTCGAAATGGAAGGAGTGCAAGGAGATTGTAAGTCTCGACGGGCAGTGGTCGTTCCATTGGAGTCCGACACCCGAGGTGCGTCCCGCTGATTTCTATCGTGAGGACTACGACGTCACACAGTGGGACAAAATCACTGTGCCAGGCAACTGGCAGATGCAGGGTTACGGCACACCTATTTATATTAACATCAACTATCCGTTTGTCAGGAACCGCCCCAGTGTGACCACTGAGCCGCCAAGGGATTGGACGGCTTACGAGAACCGCAATCCGGTGGGTTCGTACGTAACGTTTGTGGACGTGACGAAGGAGATGCTTTCGAAGAACCTCATCCTGCATTTCGGCGGTGTCCATTCGGCGATGTACATCTGGGTGAACGGCCAGAAAGTGGGCTACAGCCAGAATTCCATGTCGCCCGCAGAGTTTGACGTGACGGCTTTCCTTCGTGAGGGGCGTAACAGACTCGCCGTGGAGGTGTATCGCTGGTGCGACGGCAGCTATCTCGAAGACCAGGATATGTGGCGTCTCTCAGGCATCTTCCGTGAGGTGCAGTTGTGGGTACGCCCGCTGGTACATATCGCCGACTACCGTGTGACAGCGGAACCTAATAAAGACTATTCGCAAGCCAAAGTGAAGGCTGTCATATCCATCTGTAACACTGGCAAGAAAAAGACGAAAGTGCGCCCTTCCATGGAAATAGACGGGAAAGCCAGTATGACGGAATTGCTTGTCAATGCCGGTGATACCATTAACTGTATCTTCGATTACACATTGGAGAACCCAAGACTTTGGTCAGCTGAGAAGCCTCATCTTTATCCTTTTAGTATAGAAATGAAGGACGATCATGGAAGCACCATCGAGCATTTCGACTATCACCTCGGTGTGAAACGCGTCGAGTGTGTAGGCGAGGTCTTTAAGATAAACGGCCAGAACGTCAAGTTACGTGGTGTGAACCGTCATGACCACCATCCTCTGACTGGCCGCTTCGTAGACGATGCCACCTACGAGCAGGATATCCGTCTGATGAAGCAGGCGAACATCAACTTCCTGCGTACCTCGCATTATCCCGACCGCGAGTACCTCTACGAACTCTGCGACCGCTGGGGCGTGTACGTCATGGATGAAGCCAATCAGGAGTCCCACGGCTATGGTTATGCCAATCATGAGATGGGTGAGGACACGGCATGGAAGGCGGCCCACGTAGACCGTGCCGAGTCACTGGTGAAACGTGACTATAATCACCCGTGCGTCATTCTCTGGAGTCTGGGCAACGAGGGTGGCGTAGGACCAAATATCCAGGCGATGTACGACACGGTGGTGGCGCTCGACTCCACACGCCTGCCCTTTTACGACTGTCATCCCCGCTATTCTGCCCTTCATGACTTTGGCTATCCCACGCCCGACGTGCTGAAAGCAGAGGCAGAGAAAGAAACGGAAAAGCCGCTCATTGCCCGCGAATATGCTCACGCCATGGGCAACTCGATGGGTAACTTCCAGGAATACTGGGATGTCATCTATGCCGACTCCAGCATTGCCGGTGCCGCCATCTGGGACTGGGTAGACCAGGGCATTGCCAAGAAAGACAATGGCGAAGAATATTGGGCATACGGTGGCGATTTCGGTGATCAGCCTAACGACGGAAATTTCAATATCAACGGTCTGGTGGCCCCTGACCGCAAGCCCCATCCGCACTACTATGAGGTGCAGTATGTCTATCAGCCGCTTACTTTCAAACGTGATTCCGATGGAACGATCCGCATTGTCAATCACGACAGCTTCACCGCCCCTAGCGAGTATGACATCACTTGCGATACCGTCAGTTTCGGCTCAGAGTGTGTACTCAATGTCTATGCCCGTCTCAAGGCAGATAAACCTTGGGCAGAGAAAGGCTTTATAGTAGCTCGTGAGCAGTTTGTGCTGACCCCTTACGAATATCCATCCTTGTCTGCAAAAAAGTCTAACTGCAAGGCACAGGTCTCTATCGATGGTCATTCGCTCACCTCATGGATTGTAGATGGCCGGGAGATGCTGCAAGGCCCACTGGAGCCCTACTTCTGGAAACCCGAGAACGACAACCAGCGCGCTGCCCATTTTGCCGAGCGTACTGCGACATGGAAAGAGGTGAAGGATGTCACCGTCAAATACACCATCATTGACGACCACTCAATCCTCGTTGAGATGGCCTACCAGCCGACGGTCACAGACCGTCCTATAATCCCCAAAGTTGGCATGCGCTTGCGCCTGCCAGCCGACTATACACAGATACGGTATTACGGACGGGGACCGTGGGAGAATTATCCAGATCGCAAGCGCTCCGCCTTCCTTGGCATATACGAAATGCCGCTTAGTGCGTATGAAACCGAGTATATCCGTCCACAAGACAATAGCAACCGTTGCGACATCCGCTGGTTTGAACTCTCATCAGCTACTATGCCCGTCGGTTCACCGATGGTACGGACTCTCCGTATCAAAGGACTCCAGCCCCTCTGTATCCGTGCATGGGACTATGGTGAAGAGGACCTTGACGCCGCCCCCCGCCATCCCCAAGACATCCAGCGTGGTCGTTTTATCAATTTGAATATCGACCTTAACATCCACGGCGTGGGTGGTGTCGATACCTGGGGACAGCGCACCCTACCTCAATACACCATAGATGGCAACACCCCCTACCACTATGCCTTCATTTTAGAATTTTTATAGATCTTATTTGTTGTTTTGGTAATAATCAAGTGCGAGTTGGACGTTCTGGATGACTGCCTCTGATGAATAGGTGGCTCCAGTGACAGCATCGACCTGTTTGCTGCGGGCTTCCTTCACCTTGAGGCCGTTCCATTTGTCGATGAGTGCCTTCTTGACCTGAGCATAGTATTTGGGGGATTCCATGGACTTGAGAAACTCGATTTTCTCCACCTTATTCTTTTTAATATAGACCTTCATGGGAGTGGGACCGTTGTAGCCTTCAATATCCTTACCGAGTTCGGTGGTATTGATGATGATTATATCACCCTCTTTGGTGATAGTATTATCGCCCGCCTTCATGCTCTGCAGACAGAACATGAGGGCTATCAATGAGCAACTTAAAAATGTGATTCGTTTCATGTGTTGTAGAAAATATGGAGCTTAGAACGGTGCAAATGCCGGATTGTGGATTTCCTTGATAGCCATGCACTCCATCTCAACAAGCCACCCAGCCCGGCAGACGGGAGCCTGGACAATAACGTAGGGCATGCCCTTGAAGCGCATGTCGAACATCTCCTTGACCATCATATAGTCGGATATGTCGCGCAGGTAGACTACCATCTCGCAGACATCCTGGTAGGTGCAGTCGGCCTCTTTCAGCAGGGCTTCGACATTCTCCCACATGCGCTCTGTCTGTTTGACGATGTTTTTGGGGTATTTAATCTCGCCCTTGTTGTTGATGCTGGCCGTTCCGGATATGAGTACATGACGTCGGTCGCCGTAGTCGATGTAGGTACCTCGCTCGAACGACACACCATAGTCGCTGGTGCGGTTGAGGTGAGTGGGGGCATAGAGATAGTGAACTTGTTCCTTCTGAATACCTGCAATGGCGTAGTTGTCCATCTGGGAGAGAACGTTGGGGTCAGCCTGTCGCCCTCCGATGCCTGTGGAGGCGATGAAATGGGTGTTGACTGTCAGTCCCTGTGTGAAGAAGAACTGGTTTCTGGCTCGTACCACACCGCCGTAGTTGAGGTCAATATCGTTGACGAAGATCCAGGTTCGCATACAGTTGGCCTCCAGTGTACAACCTTCTTCCAATAGCTGCATGCTGTATTCATTAAACAGCAGACGGGTCTGATATTCTGAGTTGGCAGCCAGGTTATGGGCGCTGCCATTCCATAAGTGCTTATACTGTCCATGGCGGACTGAATAGAGTCCGCTGTTGGTGATGTTGGTCTGTACGCCTGTCATCAGGTAGCACCAGAGGGCGATTTTCGTGCCGTCGAGCGGTGCCTGTTGGATGATGCTCTTGGCGCAGTCGGTGATGTCGGCAATAATGACCTCGTCCTGCTGATTGGCAGCGTCGCTGAGGAAATAGCGCTTAAACACAGCATGAGCACCCTGGAGTTTTGTTTCCAACAATTGGTTGTAGGCATTCAGCAGTGCCTCCAGTTGTTTGGCATAAGGCAGGCGGTAGGTGGTGACATGCAGCATCACCTGATATTCCTTTACTTCCGTTCCGTTGTTGAAACAGAAGACATCGGCATTGGCATTTCCAAATTCGTAGTGTGCGAGTCGATCGTTCATTTTTCTTGTTAAATCTTGTTGATATCCACATAGCCATGCATGACAGCATAGATGGTCAGTGCACTGACGCTCTTCATACCCAGCTTGTCCATGATGTTCTTGCGATGGGTAATCACGGTGGCGAGTCCGATATTCAGCTTCTCAGCTATCTCCTTATTAATATAGCCTTGCACTATCAGCGACATGACCTCTATTTCGCGATCGGTCAGGACCTTCCGTCTCAGCACCTCTGGCATCGGCGGCAGGTTTTCCCCATGTCCATGGGCACTTTGTTGCAGTGCCAGCAGTGAACGTACCAGCTCATTTTCAGGTACGTTGATGCAGAGACTGTGGAATTCAGACAATGGTGATATGGAGTCGAGTGAGAGCGTCAGTACAATGGTCTTTCGTCTCCGTTCCAGAAAGAAGGCCTTGTTCTCCAAGACGACGTTCATCGCCACAAAATAGTGGAAATAGTCATCAGCGCCATTGGCTTCCAACTCGACGAAAGAGCCGTAGTTGTCGACCGTCATGATTGGCATGACGTTCTGGAGAATCTGCTTTAGCCCCAATGCCGCCAGGGTATTGGGGTCAATAATGGCTATCTTCGGCCTCCCCTCGATATGCATTAGTCGTTTCTGATATCGAACAAGTTGAAGAAGCCTGTCATCATGAACACCTTACGGATCTCGTCGTTGATGTTCTGAATTACAACCTTCCCGCCCTTGACAGATGCCTCCTTGCGGACTGTCAGGAACAGACGAAGACCAGAACTACTGATGTAATCAAGTTTCGTGCAATCGAGGATGATCTCTTTATCTGCATTTTCAAGCAAAGGCCCAATCTCCTGCTGGGCCTTTACGGCTGCAGGTGTGTCAAGGCGTCCGTTGAAGATGGCTGTCATGCCGCCATCATGCTCTTTGATTTCAATAACCATAACTTCTAATTTTTTAGTTTCTTTCTTAATGTTAATATATTTTTATGATCTCTATATTCGTAATTGACGGAGTCCATAATCTCGCGCACCAAGTGGATGCCCAATCCTCCGATAGGACGTTCCTCGGCCGAGAGAGTGGTATCGACTTTCTCTTTCTTCGTCGGGTCGAATGGGATACCATTATCACTGATGATGATCTTCAGCCGGTTCTCATTGGCCACAGCCTCGATGGTGACAGTTCCTTCTGTACCAGGCGGATAAGCGTATTCCATCACGTTGACAACTGCTTCCTCGATAGCGAGGTTCAAACTCATAACCAACGACATGTCCATTTCCAACTCTTCACCGACTCCCTCGATAAACTCACTCAACTGCGGGATGGTCTCAATGTCGTTGGGAAGTGTGATACTTCGTTTCAGACGTGCCGCCTCTTCTTTCTTGGTGTAGCGAACAGCCATCATGGTCTGGTCGTCACTTTGTTCTGCGTCTTTCACAAATTGGTGGATCGATTGTTCTATTTCGTTGACAATATCATCAGGTAAGATAATGTTTTCTTCGACACACTTTTTGGCAACCTTCATCAGGCGTTCATCATCGAAAAGCTCATGCTCTGGGTTCTCTGCCTCAGTGATGCCGTCGGTGTAAAGGAAAATCGTGGTGTCTGGTTTGATGACCACCTGCTGGCCTTCGAATTTAAACTGGGGAGCCAGACCAATGGGCAGATTGGCGATGATGGGCAGCAGATGAGCCTCTGTATCGAGAATAAGAGGTGCGCAATGTCCTGCATTGCAGTAGCGCATCAGACCTGTAGGCAGGTCGAGGACAGCTATTAACAACGTGACGAACATGATCTCCACATTGTCTTCTGACATGGCATCGTTGATGAGGGCAGCAATCTTGGCTGGGTCGCTTTCGTGGTTGGATACCGTTCGGAACAGACTGCGCGTCACAGCCATCAGAAGGGAAGCAGGAACACCCTTTCCTGACACATCACCGATACAGAGATACAACTTCTCGTTCCTGATGAAGAAGTCATAAAGGTCGCCGCCAACCTCCTTGGCAGGGGTCAGTTTGGCAAAGATGTCCATATCCGTGCGTTCTGGATAGGCAGGGAAGATTTTGGGAATCATGGACATCTGTATGCTTCTGGCCGTCTGAAGCTCACCTTCGATACGTCCTTTTGACTCGTTGGCCACCTTCAGTTCCTCAACACGGTCGGTCAATGAGGTCTGCATCATCTTGAAAGAATCGTAGAGTTCTTTCATCTCATCCTTCGTCTTTATTTCAGGAAGCGGGGCATTGAAGTTGCCTTGGGCTATCTCATTGGCAGAACGGCTGAAACGCGCTAGTGGACGGGTTATACGTTTCAGGGTCGTTCGGCAGATGATGTAAAGGATGATGAGTCCGAGCAGCATGGTCCCAATAATGATGATTCCCACGATGATAGCCATACGATAGATGACTTTGGCAGGGATGACTGTACACATGGACCATCCAGTGCGCTCGATGGGTGCATAGATCATGACAAACTCAGTGCCGTCTCTGTCAATTCTCCCTATTCCTGTTTTACCTTCCAGCATCTCATAGCCGATATTCTCGTCAAGGCTGTCAGCAGTCTCAAATGAATTGACGAAATAGGTCTCGTTGAGGATGCGCTCTTTCGCAGGATGGGCGATATAGGTACCGCTACGTCCTATGATGAAGGTATAGGCGTGCTTATAGAGGAAGTTCTCATCCGTCTCGATGTCTTCCTCATTTTGATGACTGCGCAATAACCACTCATTGAATTCGAGGTCGCTCTGCTTGATCATGTCAGAAAGCCAGTCCAGAGAGACATCGGCAGTGATGATGGCATACATCTTATTATCCTTGTCGTACAACGGGCAAGAGAAAGTAGTCATCATTTGTTCGCCTCCTCCTTTGTCGTAATAAGGCTCGCTCCAATATCTCTTATTGAGCAGTTTGGGTATCTGATACCAGTCCATATAGTGATACTGGTAATCCTTAGTTCCTAATTGTTTGGTGAGGACGTTATAGTTAAAATCCTTATAGGCATAAGGTGCGAAAAACTCTCCTTTTGAGGGGTAGTAGTTGGGCTCAAAAGCCACTGTTGAACCAATGATGCTGGGATTGAGTTCGAGCAGTTTCTTCAGGATCGGATAGATGTTATCTGGAGAATTCAGGGTACTCTCTACCTCAGGTATGACATTGTCGATAGCAATCTCAACACCCATGAATGTGCTGTTGACCTTCTCGTTGGCAAGTTCCATGCGGCTCTGAGAATCCTGTGTCGACATCTCCATCATGGCAGAAGTGGAGATGTCGGTAACGATAACAGTCAGAATGATGAAGATGACCATGGTCGTTAAGACCACCCATAGCGTCAGCCTGGCAGCGAACGAGTGTTGTGGTGAGAATTCCTTAGGTATCTTCATGGCTTTGTGATTTGTTGATAAGAAATAGGCTGCTTGATGATGTTACCCTCTGCCATCAACTTATTGGCTAAAGCCAGTCCTTGGGGATTCAGGGTGTAAGGGCGCTTACCAGTATGGATATCCTTGAGCGCATTCAGACACTCCTCCAGCATCCATTTTTGAATGCCTCTGTTGGTAGCTACATTGTTGGCCTGACAGTACATCATGACAATATCGAGTGTCTCATCAGGATTGTTGTAGGCCCATTCCCATCCTTTGCGGGTGGCCTCGGCAAATTTCTCAACTTCCTTTTTGTGGCTCTTATAGAATTGGGCAGTTGTGTAGATACCGTCTTCAGGTACGTTGTAGCCAATATCGCGGAAATACAGGGTCTGATTCTTCTGGATCTTCTGTCCTGCGATGATCAACTGGTAAAACTCATTATAACTCATAGCCATTGTAGCGTCGATGGCCTTGGAGATGTAGAGGTTGACGTGAGAGATAAATGGTACCCACTGGATGCCTAGGTTATACTTGTTATCTAAAGAGAATGCCAATTCGGAGAAACCAGACTTCCAATGACCAATCTTCATTCCTCTGAGGCTCTCGATACCTTTTAATGGGGTGTGAGAAACAATCACCTGCATGTTCTGCTGGAAATGCTGAAGTATATTCACCAATTGTAAGCCTTGGTCGATGAACTTCATTGCCGACACCAGATGGAGCGTGATAAACTGGCTTTGACCCACTTTGAGACGATTGACGTTGGGATTCGATGCCGAGGGGTGCTCAATGCTGACATTAAGCCCAGCCTCTTTATAGAATCCTTTGGCTTCAGCGACATAGAAACCCGCAAATTGAGCCTGCGCCGTCCATTGGGGTGTGAAAACCAATTTCGTCTGGGCATGGCTACTCGTAACCATACCTAAAAGCAAGAACAATACTATCAGTTTAGCTTTCATCAATGAGTCCTGATTTCTGTTTCGCTTGCAAAGATAAAAAAAAATCCCCGCTTTCACAAAGAAATACGGGGATTTTTTAAATTATAACGTTTTTTAGGTGTAAATTTCCTATGAAAGGAAGCCTAACAAGGCACCAGCAGCAACGGCAGAACCAATAACACCAGCCACATTCGGGCCCATGGCATGCATGAGCAAGAAATTGTGACGGTCGTACTCCAGTCCGAGGTTGTTGCTGATACGAGCTGCCATCGGAACAGCCGATACACCGGCATTACCAATCAGTGGGTTCAGTTTCTTACCCTCAGGCAGGAAGAGGTTCATGATCTTCACGAAGCAGACACCTGAGGCGGTAGCAATCATGAATGCCATAGCACCCAGGGCAAAGATCTTGATTGTATTAAATGTCAGGAACTCGGAAGCCTGTGTAGAGCAACCCACTGTGAGACCAAGTAACATCACGACGATATCATTCAAGGCTGAGCCAGCGGTTTTTGCCAGACGGGTTGTTTTTCCGCTTTCTTTCAGTAGGTTACCGAAGAAGAGCATACCTAACAGGGGCAAACCAGAAGGTACAATGAAGGTGGTCAGCAACAGTCCGATGATAGGGAAGAGGATGCGTTCTGTCTGAGAAACCTCGCGACCAGGTTTCATCTTGATGACGCGCTCTTTCTCTGTGGTGAGCAGACGCATAATAAACGGTTGGATGACTGGCACGAGCGCCATGTATGAATAGGCGCACACTGCGATGGCACCCATCAGGTTGGGCGAGAGCTTTGAACTGAGGAAGATAGCGGTAGGACCATCGGCACCACCAATGATGGCGATACCTGCAGCCTGTGATGGCTCAAAGCCCATGGCGAGTGCTACCATATATGCACCGAAGATACCAAACTGTGCAGATGCGCCAATCAGCATCAGCTTTGGATTAGCCAAAAGTGCCGTAAAATCGGTCATGGCACCGATACCGAGGAAAATCAGAGGCGGATACCAGCCTTGTCGTACACCTTGATAGAATATATTCAGTACGGAGTTGTCCTCATAGAGTCCGATCTCTAATCCGGCATCAGCACGGAAGGGAATGTTTCCGAGGATGATACCAAGTCCGATGGGCACGAGCAGCAGCGGCTCGAAATCCTTCTTGATGGCAAGCCAGATGAAGAAGGCTCCCACTGCAATCATTATGAGGTTACCCACAGTGGCATTGGCAAATGCCGTATAGGTAAGGAACTCATTAAAGTTCTGTATGATAAACTGTCCTAAATCCATGGTGACTTATCCGATTGTGAGCAGTACGGTACCTTCCATAACCGTCTCGCCCTGTTTTACTGTGATGGAAGTAACTGTTCCTTCGTATTCCGACTCGATGTTGTTCTGCATCTTCATCGCCTCGAGTACCAGCACACAGTCACCCTGCTTCACGGTGTCACCGACGTTCACCTTCAGTTCAATAATTGTTCCAGGCAGAGGAGCCTTGATGGGTGAACCTGCGCCGGCGGGTGCTGCAGGAGCCACAGGAGCAGCGGCGGGTGCTGCTGTGGGAATAGCTGGGCGTGCTACGGGCTTGGGGGCCTCTACACGCACTTTCTTCAGTGAACTTGTGGGGTTGATGGGCTGCTTTAACTCAACGTCGAAACGGATACCGTTCACATTGACTTTTGCTACGTTACCCTCTACTTCTTCTATCTCTACGTCATAATCGACGCCTTGTACTTTATATTGATACTTGTTCATCTTCTAAAAACTATAATCTATAAACAATAAACGCTTAACGGATCTCAGGTGATGTGGGAATTTGTGGCGCGTTGTGACTTGTCGGAATCACTGGCTTAGAGAAGTGCGTCATCTGACTGCTTTCTTCTGACCACCCCGTCTGGTGGGATTTGATAGTGATAATACCACTCTCAACGTCGTGTACATCATCCTGATACTGCTTCAGAGCCATGGAGATAACTGCGATATAGACTTCCTTGTCGATACCCTTGGTCTTTAGACCGTCTTGCAGGATGTTTCCAGTAGCATGGGCAATATCATGGGTTACCTCAACGGTCTTGGTGATAGGCTTGATGGGTTGGGTATTAACCACCTTCTTTGCTGTCTCGAGGTTGCGCATGATAAGTCCGAAGATCCAGAAGAACAGGAAGAGCACAGCCAGACAGAAGAACACGATACCCATGGCGAGGAGTGTGATTCCGAACCCGTGGGGATCCTCACGTTTCAGCTTGGCATCTTTCGTCTCATCTGTCTTGATAAAGTTCTCAATACCAGGTGTGACGTTCTCTGGTGACTTGATGCTCCATGTGTTGCCATGACGGGCATAGCTCTGGTCGGCAGCAAGGGCAGGAACGGTGACGGAGTCAATGAGTTCTACAGCGTTTCCGTTGTAGAAGCCAATCCATACAGGCTCTGACATGGGAATGGAGAGTGAGAGGTGTAACTTGCCTTGTGCAGGGTTTGAGTTACAGAAGAACACGACATGCTGGCGGCCTGTAATCTGGGTGCGAGGCTCGCCGTTTGGGATGACGCTCATGCGTTTGATACGCTCAGGAACGCTCATCTGAGGGTCAAGGACGCTTCGGTCTGTCGTCAGGTACATACCTCGGATGTTGTATGTGGTGAACGAGGTGTTCTCCAACTCTATCCAAGCCTCACGTTGTCCGAATTCATCCTGAATGCTTGCGGTATTGTTTGGCAAAATCTCGTTCAAGCGTATATTCTTGGCTCCTTGAGCCATTCCCGCCGAGGCGCTTGCCAGCATGATACCACAGAGCAGTAGTCTGAAGCTATTCATTTTTATTACGAGTATTATTATATATTTATGTTTATGTCACATCAATCTTTTATCCGCAGAAGAATAGGACGATAATCTGTGCCGTAAAGATTCTGAGGAACATCGATAACGGGTAGACCGTCGAGTAACCCAAAGCAGGTGCCTCTTTTGAACAGATGCTATTGGCATAGGCCAGGGCAGGGGGATCGGTATAGGTACCAGCCACCATACCTGCAATGGTAAAGTAGTTGAACTTGAATTTCAGACGTGCGATAGGACCTACCACCAAAATAGGAATGATGGTAATGAAGAAACCTGTCAGCACGTAAAGCAGTCCATCACCCTGAACAACGGTTTCAAAGAACCCAGCACCCGCCTTGATGCCTACTGAGGCGAGGAAGAGTACGAGTCCAATCTCGCGCAGCATCATGTTTGCCGACGTGGTGGTATAGGTAACGAGGTGTATCTTGTAACCATATCGACCAATGAGAATGGCAATGATCAACGGGCCACCAGCCAAACCGAGTTTGACAGGGACAGGCATGCCTGGGATTGCGAAAGGGAGAGAACCGAAAATCAGTCCAAGGAAAATTCCCACGAATATGGTGGCGATGTTGGGTGCATTCAGCTTGTTGCTGGAGTTACCCATGCGGACGGCTACGCGTTCAACAGCGTCCTCAGGGCCTACTACCCTGATTTTATCACCCACTTGCAGAGGCAGGCTTGCTGAGGCAAATAGGTCGATGCCATGACGAGTAACACGGGTTACGTTCACACCGTGAACACTCGAGAAATGCATGGATGCCAAAGTCTTGCCGTTAATCTTCGGATTAGTGATCAGCACACCTTTGGAGATCATCGGCTCCTCTTGTTGTTGCTGCTCCAGGTCGATGTCAATCAGCGGACCGATAAATGCGATGATGGCCTCATGGTCGGCTTCTGCACAGACAATAAGCATTTTGTCGCCCAGATGGAGTACCGTATTACGATTGGCGATGGAAATATCCCCATCGTGCTCGATGCGTGAGCATACAAAGTCACGGTTCAGAAAGTCGTGAACCTGCAAGATCGTCCTACCTTCCAGATACTGGTTGGTCACCTCCAGATACATCTTGTAAGGCTTCTTGTTGGTCTTAGTGCCCTCCATCTCTTTCAGCTGTTCCTCTTCTTTTTCCAACTTGACCTTACATATATACCTTATTAATATAGTAGCGCCAATAATGCCAAGAACACCGAGGGGATATGCACAAGCATAGGCAGAGGCAATCTGTGGCGTACCATTGGGGAACACCGTGCTCAGGGCCTCGTTGGCAGCTCCAAGTCCAGGGGTGTTGGTTACGGCACCATAGAGCGTACCCACCATCATTGGCAGGTTTGTCGGGTTATTGGTGTCGAAGAAGATATAGTAGCAGGCGAACATCACGAGAATGTTCAATAAGATAGCTGTAGCAGCCAATCCATTGAGTTTAATGCCCTGGGTACCAAAACTCTCAAAGAAGCCAGGTCCTACCTGCATACCGATCATGAAGACGAACAAAATGAGTCCGAAATCTTGAACGAAAGTCAGAATGGGTGTTGGAGCAGTAAAGCCGATGTGCCCGGCAAGAATACCAGCAAAGAGCACGAAGGTTACGCCAAGAGAAACTCCAAAGATTTTAATCTTACCCAAATAGACACCTATGGCAATGACGATGGCATACAGCAATGTGATATGTGCCACAGAGTCAGTTGTGGTAAAGAGATCTTTAAGCCATTGAAAAGAATCCATAATCTATACTAACGTTTTTTTTCTACGTATTTTCTCATTACGCGCTGCAAAGTTACTTAAAAATTGCTCATTCCAAGCATTTTTGTGCATCAAAATTTGAATAAAAACCAATTTTTTATTTATTTCACAATTCAAAGCGCTTTTTTGGCTAAAAAAGTTGTACCTTTGTCGCCTGTTAAGTGTAACTTAAAACAAACTTATATAATAATTTAACGTATAAACTCTATGGCAAACAAAGAGAAACTCTTTACCGAGTTTACTGCGCCGACAACTCAGGAGTGGCTTGACAAGATTCAGGTCGACCTCAAGGGTGCCGACTTCCAGAAACGACTGGTATGGAGAACAAATGAAGGTTTTAATGTTCAGCCCTTCTATCGTCGTGAAGACCTGGCGAATCTGAAGACACCCGACGCTCTCCCAGGAGAGTTCCCGTTCGTGCGTGGTAACAAGAAGGACTCTAACTCATGGTATGTTCGTCAGAACATTGTAGTGAATGATCCCAAGGAGGCCAACAAAAAGGCTCTTGATATCCTGAACAAAGGTATTGACTCGCTTGGTTTCAAACTGCCAGGCAAACTGGTTTCGAAAGAAACAGTTGAGGCTTTGCTTGATGGTATCATTTGTGATATTGTCGAGGTGAACTTCGCCACTTGTCCCCGTCACTCTGTAGAACTCGCTCAGATTCTGGTTGAGTTCTTCCAGAAGAAGGGCTACGACAAGGAGAAGGTAGTCGGCTCCATCGAGTGGGATCCCATGGCAAAGATGGTGATGAAAGGCAAGGATGTGACCCCGATCTTGGAGTTTGGTCCTAAGCTCGTAGAAGCTTTGCAGGATTATCCTAACTTCCGCTGCATCGCTGTCAGCACCGACGGACTCAATAATGCAGGTGCCTATATCGTTCAGGAACTGGGCTATGCTCTGGCCTGGGGTAATGAATATTTGCAGCAGTTGACAGACGCTGGCGTAGATGTAGACCTTGCAGCCAAGAGCATCAAGTTTAACATGGGCGTTAGTGAGAACTATTTCATGGAGATTGCCAAGTTCCGTGCCGCTCGTTTGCTCTGGGCTCAGATCGTCAAGCAGTATGATCCGAAGGAAGATTCTTCTTGTAAGATGGTCGTAAATGCCTCAACATCAGTTTATAATCAGACTTTATTCGATAGTTACGTGAATCTTCTCCGTTCTCAGACCGAGGCCATGAGTGCAGCTCTGGGTAGTGTTCACTCGATGGTGGTAACCCCCTTCGACGCTCCTTATGAAGAGCCTACAGACTTCTCTGAGCGTATTGCCCGCAACCAGCAGTTGCTGATTAAGGAGGAGAGTCATTTCGACCGCATCGTCGATCCTTCAGCTGGTTCTTACTACATTGAGCATCTGACCGATGCACTGGCAGCGGAGGCTTGGAAGATTTTCCTGAAAGTAGAAGAGGAGGGCGGTTTCCTGGCTGCTGTCAAGGCTGGAACTATCCAGGATGATATCAATGCTACCAACGTGAAGCGTCATGGTGATGCAGCCAAGCGTAAGGAATTCCTGTTGGGTACCAACCAGTTCCCCAACTTCACAGAGAAGAGTGAGGGTAAGAAGGCCAAGGCTTGTGGTTGCTGCTGTGGTCAGGCTGACGAAGAGGAGCATCCTTTCAAGGCTATCTCTTCAACCCGTCTGGCTGCCGATTTCGAAGATCTCCGCATCCACACCGAGGAGACCAAGGTCCCTGTAGCCTTTATGCTCACGATCGGTAATCTGGCCATGCGTCAGGCCCGTGCACAGTTCTCTTGTAACTTCTTGGCTTGTGCTGGTTACAAGGTGATTGACAACCTCGGCTTCAAGACCGTTGAGGAGGGTGTTGATGCAGCCCTTGAGGCCAAGGCCGACATCGTGGTCATCTGCTCGAGTGACGATGAGTATGCTGAGTACGCTATCCCTGCCTTCAAGTATTTGAATGGCCGTGCTATGTTCGTCGTTGCTGGTGCTCCTGCCTGTATGGAGGACCTGAAGGCTGCCGGCATCGAGAACTTCGTTCATGTGAAGTGCAACGTGCTTGAGACATTGAAAGAATATAATCAGAAACTTGGTATTTAAAGAATAGGAGACTTGAATTATGCGTAAACAGTTTAAAGATATTGATATCTATGCAGGCATCAAGGCTCAGGATGGTGCCAAGTGGATTAAAGACAATCATATTGAGGCAAACTGGAAGACCCCAGAGCACATTGAGGTTCGTCCGGTTTATACGAAGGAAGACCTCGAAGGTATGGAGCATCTTGACTTCACAGCCGGTATTCCCCCATATCTGCGTGGTCCGTATTCGATGATGTACCCCTTCAAGCCTTGGACTATCCGTCAGTATGCCGGATTCTCTACCGCTGAGGAGTCAAACGCTTTCTATCGCCGTAACCTGGCTTCTGGTCAGAAGGGACTTTCCGTTGCCTTCGACCTACCTACACACCGTGGTTACGATCCCGACAACGCCCGTGTAGTGGGTGACGTGGGTAAGGCTGGTGTAAGTATCTGTAATGAGGAGAACATGAAGGTGCTCTTCTCTGGCATCCCCTTGAACAAGATGTCAGTGTCTATGACCATGAACGGTGCCGTACTGCCTATCCTGGCATTCTACATCGTGGCAGGTCTGGAGCAGGGCGCTCAGTTGGAGGAGATGGCAGGTACTATCCAGAATGATATTCTGAAGGAGTTCATGGTGCGTAACACCTATATCTATCCACCTGCATTCTCTATGAAGATCATCGCCGATATCTTCGAGTACACCTCACAGAAGATGCCTAAGTTCAACAGCATCTCTATCTCAGGTTATCACATGCAGGAAGCAGGTGCTACGGCTGACATCGAGTTGGCTTACACCCTCGCTGATGGTATGGACTACCTGCGTACGGGTGTGAATGCCGGTATCGACGTGGATGCATTCGCTCCTCGTCTGTCGTTCTTCTGGGCTATCGGTATGAACCACTTCATGGAAATTGCCAAGATGCGTGCTGGTCGTCTGTTGTGGGCGAAGATTGTGAAGAGTTTCGGCGCCAAGAATCCGAAGTCACTCGCCCTACGTACCCACTCACAGACCTCTGGTTGGTCGCTCACTGAGCAGGATCCTTTCAACAATGTAGGCCGTACCTGTATCGAGGCTATGGCAGCTGTCTTGGGCCACACCCAGTCGCTGCACACCAATGCGCTTGATGAGGCTATCGCCCTGCCTACTGACTTCTCGGCGCGTATTGCCCGTAACACCCAGATTTACATCCAGAACGAGACCAAGGTCTGCAAGCAGATTGACCCTTGGGCAGGTTCTTACTATGTGGAGACCCTGACCAACGAGTTGGTTCACAAGGCTTGGGAGCACATTCAGGAGATTGAGAAGCTGGGTGGTATGGCCAAGGCCATCGAGACAGGTCTGCCCAAGATGCGTATCGAGGAGGCAGCTGCCCGTACTCAGGCTCGTATCGACTCTGGCGTCCAGACCATCGTCGGTACCAATAAGTACCGTTTGGAGCACGAGGATCCCATAGATATCCTCGAGGTCGACAACACCGCTGTACGCAAGCAGCAGGAGGAGAGTCTTAAGGAAGTGCGCTCGAGCCGCGACGAGGCCGCATGTCAGGCTGCACTCAAGGCTATTACCGAGTGTGTACGGGACTTCAAGGAAGGCCGCAAGAGCGAGAACAACCTGCTCGACCTGGCTGTCAAGGCCGCACAGTTGCGTTGTACGCTGGGTGAGATTTCAGATGCCTGCGAGGACATCGTAGGTCGTTATAAAGCAGTAATCAGAACAATTTCAGGTGTGTACAGTTCAGAATCAAAGAACGATAGCGACTTCGAGTTGGCTTGCAAGCTGACCGATGAGTTCGCACAGAAGGAGGGTCGCCGTCCACGTATCTTTATTGCCAAGATGGGTCAGGACGGTCACGACCGTGGTGCAAAGGTTGTGGCAACAGGTTATGCCGATTGTGGTTTCGACGTCGACATGGGACCACTGTTCCAAACGCCTGCCGAGGCTGCTCGCGAGGCTGTGGAGAACGACGTCCATGTGGTCGGTGCCTCTTCACTCGCAGCTGGTCACAAGACCCTCATCCCTCAGTTGATTGAAGAACTGAAAAAGCTTGGACGTGAGGATATTATGGTTATCGCTGGTGGTGTTATTCCGGCTCAGGACTACGACTTCCTCTACCAGGCAGGCGTTGCTGCTATCTTCGGTCCCGGCACCTCTGTAGCGAAGGCTGCTGTCGAGATGATGAAGATCTTGTTAGACAAAGAGTAAATGAGTGAAATGAAACAAGTCGAAGTATTGATAATCGGAGCCGGTCCTGCCGGCTCCGTTTGTGGTAGTCTGCTGAAGCAGGCCGGTGTTGAATGTCTGTTAGTTGATCAGGCCACGTTCCCACGAGACAAAGTTTGTGGTGGTGGCTTGACGGTAAAGGCCTGGCGTCTGCTCGACATGCTGTTGCCTGGTATTACTTATGACTATCGTCCCATCACGCGTATGCGTTGCCAATTCGAGAACGACCCTGTCTGTGAGTTCCAGTCAGAGTATGCTATCCGTATGACGCGTCGTAAGGATTTCGACTACACGCTTTTGCAGTATTATCAGAATCATGGTGGTCAGTTCCTGAAAGGTTCCTTTGCACGTTTCGAACAACAGGCTAATGGCCGAGTCCTCGTCACTCTGAAGTCTGGTGAGCAGATTTTGTGCCGCTATCTGGTTGGTGCTGATGGTGCCAACAGCCTGATCCGTCGTCAGATTCACGGCGAGCCCAAGTTGCACGCCCTATTCCTTGAGCAGTTTAGCGAGGGCGAGAAAGATGACGACGTGTTTGTTCACTTTTCGAGCAACTACAAGCCAGGTGTGTTCTATAAGTTCTCAAGCATAGGTCGCGATATGTATGGCTACGCCAACTTGGAATCTAACGAGAATGTGCCTCGCCATAAGGCTAATTTCCGTGAAGTGCTCACCAAGTTTGGTGTTGAGGAAGGTCGTATTTGTGGTGCGTATATCCCTCTGAACACTGTTCCCCATACGGCAGACAATGTGATTCTCATTGGCGATGCTGGCGGATTTGCCAACAAACTGACGGGCGAGGGTCTCTATGACGCCTTTAAGACCGCAGCCAATGCCAAGCGTGCCATCGTTGAAGGTAAATCGTTTAAAGAGACAAATGCCGATGAATTCCTCAAGATGGAGCATCAGATAAAGGTCTTTAAATTCTTTTTCAGCCCCATCGGTTGGCGACTTATCCGTTGGTTCATGCATTATCCGAAGGTCATCAAGTGGCTCTTCGATGCGAAGATGAAACGTGAGACATTCCACAAGTAATTAAGAAATCCAATGAGAAAATTTGATGTAGTCATTATTGGAGCTGGTCCTGCCGGATCTGTTTGTGGTTATTTGTTGAAAAAGGCCGGTGTATCGTGCCTACTTATCGATCGTGCCACATTCCCTCGTGATAAACTATGTGGTGGCGGACTAACTCCAAAATGTTGGAAACTGCTCGATGAACTCATTCCCGGATTTAAATATGAATACAATAGTATTCGTAAGATTCGTGTGACGATTGAAAATGACAACCGTTGTGATATTGAGACCGGTACTGAGCTTCGGCTTGTAAAACGTAAGGAGTTCGACAACCAATTGCTGGAACTCTACAAGTCCTTAGGGGGTGAGTTCAAACAAGGAGCATTCTTACGTTATGATGAACAAGATGACGGATTGGTGGTGACTCTGAAATCAGGTGAGCAAATTGCCTGTCGTTATCTGGTAGGTGCCGATGGCTCAACGAGTAGTGTACGTCATTTTCTTACTAATAACCATGATAATGGTTTCCTTATCTTGGAACAGTATGTCAAGAAGTCACCAGATAATGCTATTGAGGTAAACATGTCTAAGTACTATGATCTAAGAGGTTATTTTTACCGTTTCCCCAATAGTGAGTTTGATGCTATCGGTTATGGTGACGAGTTTGCAACTCCCCAGAAGTTCCGTGAAATACTAAAAGAGATGAACATTCCCGAGACAAAGCTTTTTGGTTGTTATATGTACTCGAAAAATGACTATCCACTCCATAACCGTGTGATTCTCATTGGTGATGCAGGAGGCTTTGCTAATCGTGTTACCTCTGAAGGCATTAAAGCTGCTTTTGAAACAGCCCGTAATGCTGCTGAGGCTATTACATCCGGTCGTCCGTTTCGTGAGGTAAATGCTGCTCTGTTTGAGAGAATGAGGAAAGAAGATCGTTTCGCCCGATTCTTCTTCAAACCATCAACTATTAGATTTCTTGGCTGGCTTTGTCATAATATGCCTCGTGTGGTAAATTGGTGTTTTAACAGAGCATTACGATCATAAATGATATCAAAGAATAAAGCTCCCAAAATCGGGAGCTTTTTTCTTTTTGTCTTTTCTTACATGAATGAGTCACGTTCGTCAATCTTGTAGGCCTTATTATCCTCCTTCATGTAGATCTGGAGGTCAGAGAAGTAGCCTGTCTCCTGAATCTTCTGCAGGTTGATCTGCGCATCCTCTTCCAGCAGGAACTCCTTGGCGCTGGCCAGGTGATTTGTAAACTCGAGCTTCTTCTTGTCAGTGTCTAATACTGAGATCCACTCATCCTTCAAACGGTCTCCGATTACAAATTTCTTACTCATAGCTGTTTTAATTTTTACGTTTGTTTGTTTTTTGAACCTTTTTCTGGTGCAAAGATACAAACTATTTCGATAGGTTGTATATCAACCTTAGATATTTTTATGCGAAAACGTTTGAGTTGTTCCTTAGAGATCTTTGCGGATGGTTATCTCGTATTTCGACATAAACGAGGCGCCAGGCTGGAGGTGATTCATGAGTGGCTTATCTTTGAATTCACCACTGAAACCACGTGGATCGCCGATGCCGTACCAGGGTTCGATGCAGACGAAAGGTGCCTGCTTGCCGTATGGACTCCAAAAGGCAACAACGGGTGTACGAAAGTCAACGGTTACCTCAGGCTCACCGTCAGTACCCAGGAGTTCGGCACGGTGGAGCTGGCTCTTGTGGATCTTGATGGAATCGTTGCGCCAGGTGTTATCGGAAAACTCCATGAGACCATTCTCTGCTTCGACGAAGGGCACTTCGTCCATCTCGTGAGAGCCGTCGCCGTAACTGTGAAGTGCATCCATTAGCTCAGTATTGTCGAGACGGATGCGTCCGCTTTGATTGTCGCCTGCCTTCATGCCAGGAATATTGAAGGCGGGATGGCCTCCTATCTGGAAGTGGATCTCATGGGTATCGTCGTTGCGGACATGCCAGATGACACCAATCTTATTGTCGTCGAGGACATAGCTGACGGAGAGGGTGAAGTCGTAGGGGTAGACCTTGTGAGTCTCCTCGGAGGATTCGAGGGCGAAAGTGACTTTGCGCTCACTCTGGTAAATCAGCTTAAACTGGGCATCGCGGGCAAAACCGTGACGAGGCAGATGGTATTCCTTGCCATCTACGCGATAGGTCTCGTTGTTAACACTGCAGACGATGGGGAAGAGGATAGGAGAGTGGCGAGGCCAGAACATGGGATCGGCCTGCCAGAGGTATTCCTTACCTTTATTGTCTTGGATGCTCTGGAGCTCAGCACCCTTCTCTGATACTCGGATAGAGATGTAGTCGTTTTTGAGTTCTACCATAGTTTGTTCGTTTTAATTGTTATTGATCGATGTTCGCGACGGAGGCTTTTCCCTGTAGCAGAATATCCATTAAGTCGGTGCAGTGGTATCCGAAGAACATATAGCCTGCAGTGGTGTGAGTATTGAAGAAACTGCTCGAGAAACGTCGCCCGTTGACGTATTGTTGGCAGTAGTCAAGTGCCTGAAGGTAGTTGACGAAGGGCACAACCTCATCAGTGACAGAGTGAAAAGCCATGATGGGGTGCTGAGGTTGCCATTCGCCATACCCAGCCCAAGGCGCCCAAATGGTATTGGCCTCGAGTGCCTGCATCAGCGCCTCGACTTTCGGCCTATCAGTCTCAGCTACGTTTTCGCCTTTGAGATAGGCAATACACTCAGGGCGCATGATCATATCGGGGCGCAGATAGTCGCCACTATCGTCGAAGCCGAATTGCAAATCCTCAGGGTGGGCTTCTGCATAAGCCATGAGACGATCTTGTATCTGGCCAGTGCTCAGTGTCTTCCGACTAATCATGTCGAGCACACCAGAACTGACGAAACCAGCGGTCAGAAAAACTTCTGGTTCGTAGGCCTTCAGCGTGGGCATGTTTTCGCAAAAGCTTTTGATAATCAGGGGCACGACGGTAGGCAAAAAGATCTTGTTATCGTTGATATACTGTCGGAAGGTGGCAATGAGGTCGTATGGACCATCACCACAGACGGAACCACAGAAATGGAGTTCGTCGGAGAGTCCGGCTTGTTCGATCATCCTATGTGTGGCCATTGCCACAGCGCCACCTTGGGAGTAGCCGACAGCCACACTCTTCCAGCTATCGGACATCTCACCGTTCTGCTCCTTAAACAGTTTCATGCCGGCACGAACGGCATCAATGACCTGACGGGCTGTCAACTCTTGACAAAGATATGGGTGTGTTCGACTGACAGTCCCTCCATATCCTTCGTAGTCGGGCATGATGACAAGTGAATTGCTGGAGGGAGCATTGCCACCGATAGTATACATCATGAGCATTCCCACATCACTGGTAGCATCGCTGTTACCAAAATTGCTAGGAGCCTTAGCGTCGTCGGTAATCGTGATATGACAACCGATGATGAGGTTTTTGGGGCGGACATCGGCTTTGGGCCATCCGATGAGTGCCGTCAGGCGAATGGTGTCGCCAGAAGCGTCGTGGGAGCGATAGCTATAGGTATAGGTCTGCGTCTCAGATGCATCAGCCCAGACCAGTGTGCCTTGACTCAGTTTGACAACTGTGCCAATACCATCGTCCCTGACGGCATCGGGTGTGTCGTCAGGGACAATATTCTGAGTTGTATCATCCGAAGAACTGCATGCCGCCAGAATGATGACCAGCAGTGCAAGGATGGTTTTCTGAATTCGAATCAAAGTGGCAGATGATTACTCACCTTTGATAGCAGCTACACCAGGAAGCACCTTTCCCTCGATGGCCTCGAGCAGAGCACCACCACCAGTAGAGATGTAGCTTACCTTGTCGGCCAGACCGAACTTGTTAACACAAGCTACAGAATCGCCACCACCAATCAGAGAGAATGCACCCTCGGCAGTTGCCTCAGCGATAGCCTCGCCGATAGCGCGAGAACCTGGGGTGAATGTGTCGCACTCGAATACGCCAGCAGGACCGTTCCACAGAATGGTCTTAGCACCCTTGATGGCCTCCTTGAATGCCTTCTGGCTCTCAGGACCAGCGTCAACACCCTGCAGGTCAGCAGGAATCTTGTTAGCAGGACAGGTAATGATCTTAGCCCCCTCCTTAACAGTCATCGAAGAGAAGTCGAGACCATCAGTAGCTGTACAGTCAGAACCCAGAACGAGCTCTACACCATTCTTCTTAGCCAGTTCCTCAACGCCCAGAGCTACATCCAGCTTGTCGAGCTCAACGATTGACTGACCAATCTCGCCACCGTGAGCCTTAGAGAAGGTATAAGTCATACCACCGCAGAGGATGAGCTTGTCAACCTTACCCAGCAGGTTCTCGATGATACCAATCTTAGAAGAAACCTTAGAACCACCCATAATAGCCACGAACGGGCGCTTGATGTTAGAGAGCACATTGTCAACAGCCTGAACCTCCTTCTCCATCAGCAGACCCAGCATCTTGTTGTCAGCGTCGAAGTAGTCAGCGATAACAGCAGTAGAAGCGTGCTTGCGGTGAGCTGTACCGAAGGCGTCCATTACGTAGCAGTCAGCATAAGAAGCCAGTGTCTTGGCGAACTCCTTCTGGCTGGCCTTCATAGCCTTCTTAGCCTCGTCGTAAGCAGGATCAGCCTTATCGATACCTACGGGCTTACCCTCTTCCTCAGGATAGTAGCGCAGGTTCTCGAGCAGCAGAGCCTCACCCATCTTCAGGGCCTTTGCAGCATCAGCAGCCTTAGCACAGTCGGGAGCAAAAGCAACGGGAACACCGAGTGCCTTCTCAACAGCCTCACGGATCTGACCCAGAGAGAGCTTGGGGTTTACCTTACCTTTGGGCTTACCCATGTGGCTCATGATGATAGTAGCACCACCATCAGCAAGGATCTTCTTCAGAGTGGGGAGTGCACCACGGATACGGGTGTCGTCAGTAATCTTACCATTCTCATCAAGGGGTACGTTGAAATCTACACGTACGATTGCCTTCTTACCGGCAAAGTTGAATTCGTTGATAGTCATAATCTTAATATTATTAATAATGTGAAAAACTTCTTTTTAAGAGACCACAAAGGTACGAATAAAAAATGAAACATAGCGGCATATGGGCACAGAGATTTGGCTTTTTTTACTTTTTTAATAGTTTTCTACGAATTAAAGTATGGTTAAACTACTTCATTTATTATTTTTTATGTACCTTTGCACCCGTCAATTCAATTATTATCAACATTCTATATATGAAGAAAATATTCTTACTCATGTTTGCTGCCGGTCTTTTTATTCCGGCATATGCCCAAGAAAAATTTGAGTTGGGTAAGCCCAACGATGATAACTATCGTTACCTCGATGATTACAAAGCTCTTAAAGATTACATCGATACTTCGAAGTATCCCAATTTCAAACTCGGTTCCGGAACAACCGTTCCCGACTATCTCAGCAACGCTACGTTCAAGAGCATGATCGACAAGAACTTCACCGAGACGGTTGCGGGCAACGCTATGAAAATGTCCAGTTGCGTAGACGGTAACGGAAATATGAACTTCGAGACCGTTAAGAAATACATAAAATCTGCTACCGAAGCTGGACTCAACGTTTATGGTCACACGCTCGCATGGCACTCTCAGCAGCCCAAAGCCTGGTTGCTCAAGTTGATTGGCGACAAACCCGACCCCACATCCGAGGAGACTTATACCACTGTAGCCAGCAAGGACTTCACCCAAGATTCGAGTGTCGGCTGGACATCGGATAAGGCCCAATTTGGTTTCTCTATCAGCTCCGACGCCACCAACGGTCTCGTTGTGAAGTGCTCTCAGCAGAACACCAATGCGTGGGATGTGCAGTTCCAGGCAATGACCGATATAGCGCTCACTGCCGGTAAGGAGTATAAGATGACCATCACCGTTAAGGGATCTAAGGCAGGAAAGATGACCGGTCACTTAGGCGATTGGAACACCAACAACGATGGCGATGCCGCTACAGGAGTTAATCTCAGCTATGATTTCACAACCGATTGGCAGGACGTCGTTATCGATGTAAAGCCCACCATCGATGGAAATTTTGTGCTGCTGCAGGTTAACACTGTCGAGTTTACTGGCGATGTCTATATTAAGAGCATCAAGTTCGAGGGTTATAAGGGTAAGATGATTCCTCAGACCAAGCAGGAGATGTACGATGCACTTGTTGGCGCTATGGATCAATGGATCAAGGGCATGATGGAAGCTTGCGACGGAAAGGTGAAAGGCTGGGATCTCGTCAACGAGGCTATCAGTGGTGGCGGCGACGATGGCGAGGGTAATTACGCACTGCAGCACTCTACAGCTTACAACCCCAGTGGTAATCCCGATGCCACATGGGATGTCGGCGGCGATAATTTCTATTGGCAGGACTATTTAGGCGACCTCAACTATATTCGTGAGGCTTGTCGTCTGGCTCGCAAGTATGGCCCCAGCGATGTGAAGCTCTTCATCAACGACTACAACCTCGAAGGCGTTTGGGATATCACCACCAAAGATGGTGTCAGTGCCAGCAAGAAAGTTTGGTCAATGGTCAATTGGATTAAGAAGTGGGAGGCCGACGGCGTCACCAAGATCGATGGTATCGGCACTCAGATGCACATTTCTTATTACGAGAACTCTACTTCGCAGAACAATCTGAAGAAAGCCATTACCGGTATGTTCCAGGTGATGGCCAACTCGGGCAAGTTGGTTCGCGTCAGCGAGATGGATATGGGTTATGTTCCCAATGGTCAGAACCAAGGTGTTGCTGCTTCTAAGCTTACTGAGGACCAGCATAAGAAGATGGCCGAGTTTTACGAGTGGATTTTCAGTGAGTATTTCCGTCTGGTTCCCGCCGCTCAGCAGTGGGGTATTTGTCAGTGGTGTCCAACCGATGCACCAGCCAATAGCGGTTGGCGCGCTAGTGAGCCTGTTGGCATCTGGGATCTCGATCTTTACCGCAAGCACGTTTATGCCGGATTTGTTCGTGGCCTGAACGGTGGCGAGCCCGGATCTACCAACATCAGCAAGATTGAGGTCGACAAGAACCTTGATACCTCGAAAGGCATCTACAACCTTAATGGTATGCGCATGTCAGCAACATCGCTCGACAATCTCCCTTCTGGTCTCTATATCATAAATGGTAAGAAGGTAGTCAAATAAAGTGTTTTTATCCATTAAGAAAGCCATCGTGAAGATGGCTTTCTTTTTTTCCCTTAACCGAACAGGGCACGGAGTGCCTCTTCAACCTTGCGAACGGGGTGGAGGTTGATGTGGTATTTCTTCTTGTCGAAGCCTTGCAGATTATATTTGGGAATGATCATATCTGTGAATCCCAACTTCTCAGCTTCGGCTATTCTTTGCTCTATACGGTTGATGGGTCGAACCTCTCCTGAAAGGCCAACCTCACCGGCCATACACCAACCAGCCTCAATGGGTGTGTCGACATTCGACGAGAGAACAGCTGCGATTACACTCAGATCCATTGCCAAATCAGTAACTCGCAATCCTCCAGCAATATTCACAAATACATCTTTCTGAGCCAATTTAAAGCCCACGCGCTTCTCGAGAACGGCTAACAGCATGTTCAGTCTACGCTGATCGAAGCCAGTAGCCGAGCGTTGTGGAGTTCCATAGGCTGCTGTAGATACAAGTGCTTGTGTTTCAACGAGGAATGGGCGTATTCCTTCTATGGCGGAAGTGATGGCGATGCCAGATAGGCCCTCGCGGTCTTGAGTTAGCAGAAGCTCTGATGGATTGGAGACTTGTCGCAATCCGTTTTGCTGCATCTCATAGATGCCAAGTTCGGCAGTAGAACCAAAGCGGTTCTTGATGCTACGTAAAATGCGGTACATGTAGTGCTGATCGCCTTCAAATTGGATAACGGTATCAACGATATGCTCCAGAATCTTTGGTCCAGCAAGGGTTCCTTCTTTGGTTATGTGGCCAATCAGGATGACAGGTACACCGCTTGTCTTGGCAAAGCGAAGTAGGGAAGAGGCACATTCGCGCACCTGGGCAATAGAGCCAGCGGAGGACTCTACATCTTCTGTCATGATGGTTTGGATAGAGTCGATAATAACCAACTCGGGCTGACTGTCCTTGATATGGTCAAAGATATTCTCTAGAGAGTTCTCGCAGAGGATAAGGAAATTATCGTTCTCTTCGTGGGGGATACGGTTGGATCTCATTTTAAGTTGATGTGCACTCTCCTCACCACTGACGTAGAGAATTTTCTTCTCAGGCATGCGAAGCATGGTCTGAAGTGAGAGTGTGGATTTGCCTATGCCAGGTTCTCCACCTAAGAGAACGATGGAACCCGGAACGAGACCGCCGCCTAATACACGGTTAAGTTCCTCGTCACGCATGTCTATACGTGGATCGTCTTGGTCTGAAATGTCGTTGAGTTTCAGGATCTTGTTTTTCCGCAGAGCATGTCCTGTGGTAGCTGCAGCTGTTGTGGCGGCTTTCTGTTTTGTGTCACCAGCAATACGAACTTCCTTAAATGTGTTCCACTGCCCACAAGCGGGGCATTTTCCAATCCACTTCGGCGACTCCTGTCCGCAGTTGGAGCATACGTATGCAATCTTATCTTTTGCCATAATTGGCAACAAAGGTACGAAAAAAAAGTGAAAAATGAAAAGTGAAAAGTGAAAAGTGAGAAAAAAGTTGTATCTTTGCACGCGTTATGAGGAGATTTTTACTGATTTTTGTGATTATATCATTGATTGTCGGATGTGGACAGTCGTATGAAGAGACGAAACGTCTGAATCAAGCTCAACGTCTCAGACTGTTTCGCGAAGATTCCGCAGCCCTGAAAGTTGCAGTGATGCCGACACTTGACTGCTTGCCTGTTTTTGTGGCTAAAGAACGTCAGTTTTTTGATCCGGCAGTGGATATTCGTCTGAAGCAGTTTTCTGCACAAATGGACTGCGATACAGCGCTGATGCGGAATCGTGTTGAGGGCTCTATAACTGATATTGTAAGGGCGGAACGCATGATGAAGTCTGGTACTCCGATCAAGTATTGGACATCGACAAATGCATATTGGTTGCTTATCAGTAATAGGCAACAGCGTATCAATGACCTGAAGCATCTGGATGACAAGATGGTTGCCATGACGCGTTATTCCATTACAGACTTGTTGAGTGATATGGCGGTGGATAGTGCGAAGTTGAAGCCTGAGCGTGTCTTCCGTATTCAGGTGAATGATGTCAACGTCCGTCTGAAGATGTTGGAGAATAATGAGATGGATGCCCTCATTTTAACAGAGCCTTATGCAACACAAGCTCTCCTTGCAAAGCATAAGATATTGTTTGATTCCCGCAAGTCGGACATGCAGATGGGGGTGTTTGTGTTCCGTTCAAAGGGTATGGACGATAAAAACCGTCAGCATCAAATGAGAGCATTCCTGAAAGGTTATAATGAGGCATGTGATTCCATCAACAAATATGGTGTGAGGAACTATAGAGATATTATCCGGAAATATTATATTATAACGGATCAGACTCTGAAGAACCTTCCTGATACGCTTAAATTCCAGCATGCCGCTCTTCCGAGTCAGAAAGATATTGAAACAGCCCAGCAATGGCTATCTAAAAAAATAAGGTATGGTACAGAGTGAGTCACTGAATCAGGTATTCGGCTACCTGAAAAACCGACGTCTCGGTGAGGCTATCCAAACACTGGAAGCCTTCCTTTCAGTACATCCCCATCAGATCAATACCGACAGGCTTTTCGCCATCAGAACTGACTATCAGTTGATGGCAGACTATTGGCGTCGTGGTTTCAAGGATCCACAACTGCCGAGTCTTTATGAGAACCTGTTACAGCGTATGTATGTGTTATGCTCAAATATCGCCATTAACTATACTGTACGTCATACTCCCTATCTTTCGTCTTTAATGCTGAAAGCCCACATGACACCACGTGATTGGTCACCTCTGGTCATACGTGAGGAGTTGGAGTCGTTCGTGTCTGACATTGCAATGGCTGATTTGGAACCAGAACATGTTTCGGAAACGAAAAAGAAAGAAATATACGCACGTCATCACGAGTCAATGGTGATTCTTTTTGACTATATTCTGACAAGTGGGCTATGGTCAGATGGCTTTGCCTCGTCCATGGAGGACATGATCCTTTCGCCGACATTGGATACCAATGACCAACAGTTGCTCATCAGTAGTGTGATGCTTTCAACCATTAATCAGTTTGATATGGCGAAGTTCCGTATGTTGGTGCATGTATATCAGCAGTCATCAGACGAATTCGTACGTCAGCGTGCTTTGGTTGGATGGGTTTTCGCTCTTCATCCAGAAATAGGACAGAATATTTACCAAGAGAAAGTGCAATTGGTGGAGAAAATTCTCGAAGACGAGGCGGTCTGTCAGGATTTGGTAGAACTTCAGCAACAGATTATCTATTGTATCAATGCTGAGGCAGATAATGCCACCATACAACAGGAAATCATGCCCGACTTGATAAAGAGTCAGGGATTCCGAATTTCCAAGAACGGCGTCTTGGAGCAAGAGGAGGATGAACTCAACGATATTCTGCATCCTGACGAGACCGAGAAAAACATGGAGAAGATGGAGGCCAGTTTCCATCGGATGGTTGACATGCAAAAGCAGGGATCGGATATCTATTTTGGAGGCTTCTCGCAGATGAAGCGTTTTCCTTTTTTTACGGAACTGGCAAATTGGTTCGTGCCTTTCTATTCAGACCATCCATCTGTTACGGAGGCTCTGGGTAAGTTTAAGAATAGCCTTTTTTTGCAGAAGATGTTAAATAGTGGCCCTTTCTGCAACAGTGATAAATATTCATTCTTGTTGGCTTTTTCCCAGGTGATTAACAGTATCCCTCCCCAGGTTCGAGAGATGATAAATAGAGGAGAAGTTGCACTTTACGAAATTGATATGGAGGAAAGTCAGAAGCCTGCATATATTCGCAGAACTTATTTGCAGGATATCTACAGATTCTTCAGACTCTTCCAGCAGCGCGATTGTTTTAGGAATATCTTCTCACCGACTGACGGTAGTTATCTCTTTTTCCAAAACCCCATATTCAGAAGTACTCATTTGGAAAGTTGTTTTAATGAAATGACGGCTTTCCTGATTAAGAAGAAGAAACTGAATGAAGCTTTAAAACTATTGATGAACTATGGGGACCACCGCCGTGACTTCCAATATTATATGATGGCTGGCTATATGGGATATCAGCCTTTGGAGAGCTATGCTCGTGCGTTGGAGATGCAGCCGGGAAATGAACGGGCCATGAGAGGGTATGCTCGTATATTGTTTGCTGAAGAACGTTATAGAGAAGCATTGGAAATGTATGACCAATTGGTTGCCATCCAACCTGAGAAAAAGAGCTATCTGTTAAATCGAGCAGTTTGCCAGACTAATCTTGGACGATATGAAGATGCTGAGAAGGTTCTCTTCCGCCTGAATTATGAGTCACCCGATGATGAGCATGTGAATCGTGTATTAGCTTGGACACTGACCTGTGATGGGAAGTATGAACAGGCTGATCATCTTTATCGTCAATTACTCTCAGTAGAGGAACCATCAGAGGATGACCTGCTTAACTATGGCTATAGCCTGTGGTTCAGTGGAAGCATTGATGATGCGGCAGATTGTTTCCATCGTTATCTGAAGGAATCTGGACATGACAAAGAGTTTATTATTGAGAATGAGGCTCATTTAATTCAGGCCAAAGGCATCAGTGAGCCTGAGATCCAGATGATGCTCTATATTCTCTGATTCTTTTTCTGATACAATCGTTGAGCCATGTAAATCCGAGTGGGATACCTACTCCTGCTATTGTATATAGAATCCAGAAATAGTCTTGTTGAGAGTACTCGTGGATTACCATGTGGCATCCTATCTGGTGGATGTCAAGTCCGTAGTACCATATTTTTAAGAGACTGACAACTTTATAGGAGATGATGTGGAAGATAAAGATATTGAGCGTATGATCACCTGTGTAGGTAAGGAATTGCTTGAGTCTCCCCTCATGCTTATCTAGCCAACTACTGATGTTATAGGTCATCAGGAATCCCAATAGGGCAGGGATGGGTAATGACAGGAACTGGGTATATGTAGAACGCCAGTTCATGTTAGCTGTCAGATACGTGGAGAATAGTCCGACGACAATTCCAAAGAGTATAGTTATCCACACAGAGGCATAGTATCGAGACGTCAGCTGTTTGTATCTGTCGACATAATGTCTGAAGATAAATCCACAACCAAAGAAGAAACAGCCCATCAAATCACGATAGCCTCCTTGTACGAGAGTAACAATTCTCAGTCCCTCGTGTGTTTTCCATCCACAGAGGATGAGCATTAACAGGCAAATCATGTAAGGGATGGCTTCCTTTACCTTCCATGCTTTATTCGTCTTAGCAGTCATGTAGTTTGTGCCAACATCTAACACCTTATATAATATAAGGTATAGGATACTTGCTACAAATAATCCACGGAAGAACCAGAAAGCTCCACATAGGAATTGGTCATATCCTCCCATAGCTGTGAAAATATTCCATAGATTCTGCTGTATCTGATGCCATGTATATGGATGTGTAACACCTCCCATTTCGTTGCCATATCGCTCGTTGAGAATCCCAATGTCGAACATCCAGTTGTGAATTATCAGGAAGAATACAGACCATTTTACAAAAGGCCAGTAGAGTCCTTTGATGCGTTTCTTGACAAAGGTTGCCTCGTCATCGAGATATTTCAGTGAAAAGAAATAGCCAGCGGTGATGAAGAATAATGGCATGTGGAACTCGAAGATGAATTTGCAGAGCCAGCCAGGTGCTTCAGCATGTGCTATTACCATCAAGATAATGGCAATGCCTTTGCAAATTGATATCGTCGTATCGCGTTTCATTTGTTATAGTAAGAAGGTTAGCAGGTGACCAAACCATCCTTTGAATCTTTGCCATGTGGTGCGGCTTTTCTTCCATTCCTCCATAGAGATATAGTCGCTTTTACCTGTGTCTTCGATGAATTTCCGGTCTAACTCTTGGGTTGTCTGTTTGTCGATGATCAGTGCGTTGACTTCATAATCATAACGTAGACCGCGGGCATCAAGATTTGTGCTGCCAACGGTACAGAATTTACCGTCAACAGTCATAATCTTAGAATGGTGGAAACCAGGACGGTAACGCCATACATGGGCTCCGCGCTTAATCAGTTTCTTCATGTTGTACATGACGATGTCTGGTGTCAACGGCTCGTCATATCTAGATGAAATCAAGATGTCCATTTTTACACCGCGTTCAGCACATCGTTTCAAGGCTTTGATGACTTTGTTTGTAGGCATGAAGTAGGGATTGATGATCTTCACCGAGTCCTTCGCGTTGTCGAGTGCATTCACATAGAATCGGCGCATGATCTCATTCGACGTACGAGGCTCGCGGTTGGCGATACCCACCATCTTGTTGCCGGCGGTCGTTCCCTGGAAGTATTTCGGGTCAGTCAATTCCTCCTTTGCCAACTTCTTCCAGAATCTGACGAATATTTTCTGCAGATCGTTAACGGCCGAACCCTCAATGCGGCAGTGCATATCCCGCCATTCACCAACCTGTTCTGTACCCACAATATAATAGTCAGCCACATTCATTCCACCAGTATAGGCGATATGCCCATCGATGACAACAATCTTCCGATGGTCACGTGGCCAGATATGATTGATCCATGGAAATCTGATGGGATCAAATTCGTAGATATCAATGCTATCAGCGTGTAGTTTGTCAAGATGTTCTTTTTTTAATGGTTGATTGTTGGAGTCGTTTCCGAATCCGTCGAAAGCTGCTCTTACCTCTACGCCTTCCTTGCGTTTTTCCCTGAGGATATCGAAGAGTAAGGATGCGATAGAGTCGTTCCTGAAATTGAAATACTCCAGATGGACGCTTTGTTTGGCTTGGCGGATGTCCTCGAATAGTCTTGCAAACTTTTCTTTGCCCGACATCAATAGCTCTACGTTATTGTTCTCTGAGAAAACAATGCCCATCTCTTGCATCTGACTGATGGTAAGCGAATCGCTGCTTTGTGCTTTAGTATAGAGAGAAATCAGCAGGAATAGTATGGTGACTATTCCTGCTAATTGGTTCTTATTGCTTGTCATTTGCGGTGTTTTAATCTGTATTCAAGGGGTGTCATACCAAATTTCTCCTTGAAAATATTAATGAAATTCTCTGCTGTCAGGAAACCAATGTTTGTTGCCAGCTCACTCATGTTGATATTGGTACGTTTCAGAAGAATACAAGCATGTTTCAGACGCATATCGCGCACGACCTCTGCAGGTGTCTTATTTGTCAGGTTTCGGATGCGGTGGAAGAAGGGAACACGTCCCATACCCATGGCGCTGGCCATTTCTTCAAGACTAATCTGGCCTCGACTCATGTTCTGCATCACGTACTGCTCGATATTCTTCAACAGCTGTTGATCCATCTCGTCGAGCATTGAGTAGTCGGATGTCGATTCCTCGCTTTTCTCATACTCGGGCAAGATACCCTCTGGCAAGTTACTACCCTTGCGAGCCAACTGGTTCTTGTTGACGATAGTTGTATCGACGATGTTCATTGGGTCATCACTCGTCGTCTCTGTATCGGTATCAGTTTGGATGACCTCAAGTCCCATACTCTCAGTAGCAGTCGTCATACTTGTGTTACGTTCCTCCAGCATACGGGTTTCTGCACCTTCAATCAGGTTACTGTTTACATTGATGGCACCTAAACCAAGAACTTTATTGAAACGCATACATGCTTCTTGCATGTTAAACGGCTTTGCGAGATAGTCGTCGGCAGAAAGAGTGATGTTCTTAGAACGCATGTCCTGAGGTGTTAGCACACCATCAGTCATCAGCACAAACTTCATCTTTTGAGTGACAATATTTGTCTTCAGCTGGTTGCAGAGATCGCTACCAGTCATAGGACTCATCTCTTGTTTACATACTACGATATCACATTTCATTTCTTCCAAATCATCTGCAGCTTTCTCGATATCATTGTAGATATGGAAATCGTAGACGTATTTCAACTTAGCTGAGGCGAATTTCAGGAAGTCCTCGTTATCATCAATCATGACAACGGTGAACTTGGCGGTTGGTGAATCAAGGGCAGCTCTAGAACGTGTACTCTCAGCAGTCAAGGTGTCACCGATTTCAGGCAACTCTATCTCACCCTTTCCATTGAGTTCAAGTCGATCCTGAACAGTATTCTTGGCTTTCTCTTCAGGATTCTCCAGGTTCATCTGCATATCGGCCACTCGAGTGATGATCTGGAGCATCTGAGAGTGGAGAGCATTAAGTTGTTCCTTCTCCTCAAGTGTGGTTTCTTTCTCTGACAGGTTACCAATGATTGAGGTCATGCGGGCCATAGGCTGGCGAAGGTCATCACTGGCAGCCTTAATCTCTTCGCGTTGCAACTTTAGTTCGTTAATGACCGCATTCTTTCTCTGACGAATAGCCTTGATCTGTTTAAGTCCGATACGCCAGAAGTAAATGGTGACTACAGCCAGGATAATGTAGGCAACAATCATCCACCATGATAATAGCCAGTGACGCTCAATCGCGATTTCCAGGACACGTTCTTGGTTGCTGACAGCACCTTCGGCACTGATGGCTTTTACATGGAGGGTATATTTGCCACTACTGAGATCTTTAAATGTCACTCCGTGGGTAAGGGCATTACCATTACGCCAGTCCTCATCTTTTCCTTCCATCCAGTACATGAATTGCAGACGCTCACTTTGGTTATAGTTTCCTGCTGCAAACTTGATAGTGAAGGTGTTCTGGTCATGGCCCAGGTTAATCTTGTTAGTCTCATTAAGAGCCTGTGGCAGTATGACTCTATCGCCATACTCGTGGCCAGTGAGGATTTCCTCTTCTCCGATATACAACTGGGTTAGCATCACACGGGGCAGGGCGTCGTTATCGTCGTTGCCTTTCTGGATGACCCAATTCACGCCAAAGAGACCACCCAGTAGAACATTACCATCGTCACGAGTCAGAATAGAACCGTGATTGAACTCATTGCTCTGAAGGCCATCAGAGGTGCTGTAATTGTACAGACCGTAGTTGTTCGTGCCATCCTCATGGTTACGCTGTACCACGATGCGGCTCACACCTCGGCTGGTGGTTACCCAGATACTGTGATTCTTGTCTTCGGCTATTCCGCAGACGTTATTGTTGCAAAGACCTTGTTTCTCTGTCAGATAGTCAAGGTCGTCGGTATCCATATTAAGAATGTTCAAACCTTCGCGTGTTCCTACCCAAATTAACCCTCTTGAGTCTTGGAATACCTGTGTAATATAGTTATTCGTGAAAGTTTTGATGTTGTTGGAGTTTCCTGTTACCACCTTCTTCTCTGTATTCGACAGATTCAAGATGACTAGTCCCTCAGCTGTACCGGCAAACATAATATTCTCTTTGCCGTTCTTGTTATAGAAGAGACAAGTAATATTGTTAGTATTTAGCTTGCCGTTCTCTCGGGTGTAGGATGAGAAAGAGTTCATTCTCGGATTGTACACCTGAAGACCTCCATTGGTGGCAATCCACAGATTTCCGATCTTATCTACACACAAGTCGTTTACATGATCATCTATCAGGGTGCTGATGCTATCCTTCGCTAATGAGAAGATCGTAGAGCCGCTATTATTGATCCTGGTCAGTCCATTGCGTTTGGAACCTACCCAAAGGCTGCCATCAGGTGTAGTCTCCATACAAGAAACCTTCAAACTAGCAAGTTGTCCCGTATAGTCGATGATGCCACGATCACTCGTACCATACCAAATCTTACCATTGGCATCCTGTGTCATCGCTGTGATATCACCTAAAAGGTTGGAACCAAAACGATAGATATAGTCACCAGAGTAAGCTACGCCAGATTTTTCTGTTCCTACCCATAGTAGATCCGTGT
>JAEEGH010002192.1_pt1 | contig 53150 bp, 37 predicted proteins | sample 9134181 | NCBI WGS metagenome assembly JAEEGH01 (sample SAMN16246544, study PRJNA631951) | gut metagenome | biome: gut microbiome; feature: rumen; material: DP-attached | host: Bos | place: Iran: Karaj | collected 2018-10 | reverse complement strand
ACCGCTTTAAACTGGCCAGGATGCAACGGGACTTTCACGCCTATGAGGGTTTGCGTAATGGAGCCGTCCTCAAGCGTGGCGTATACCCTATAATTCCACAGAGCCTCATCAGCCACATCGGACACAAAAGGATCATCGGTTTCGATGACGGTTTTGGTCTTGGGAGGAACGCTCCTGGAAGGGAAATTAACGGAGACAAAGCAAAGAGGCGCTTGCGGGTCCTCTGATACTTTCACCTGGCTTGTACGAACAATTGGTGTATAAGGGAAACGGTATACACTGTCGGCCACACTCATACCCGTGGCAAAACCGGACGTATACACCTTAACATCTTTTACACCGCTACCCAGCGTATCCAGAACAAGGGCACAAGCGCAGTTGGCCATATAGAGGACTACGTTGAATTCCTGATCTCCCTGTTGCTGGATGTCCATGGGAAGACGAGCCGTGAACATGCCCGTTCGATGAGAATCTACCGTATCTCTCACGGGCTGCTCAAGAGTAGCCTTCTTGCAGGTATCTCCTTTCTCCACCTTCAGTGCTCCCACCTTATCCAGATTTGCCAGAGCCACGTGCATATACTGGCGTCTGGGAATATACAGGGTATAGTTGGTTTCGCTGGCATCCATAATGAGCGACTGGTGGAAAAGGCGCAGGGAATCTCCCTCTACATCGTAGAAGGAAAGGTCTACGTCATGAGCCTTATCCGTGAAGACATTCCCCAGGAAAGAGCGAAGGGCGCTGATTATCTCAGTACCCAAGGGCACATTTTCAAATTGTGTCTCCAGTTCCGTAGACACATTGGTGACCAGCTCCAGGGTATAGTCCATCTGATAGTCGGCATCGCAATCACGCATGTCCTCGTCCACGAGAGAGCATGCCACCAGGCTTGCTATCCCACAGAGAAGCAGCACTTTTGCGAAATATTTCACCGAATCAATCATTGTAAACTAATTGTCAATTAGTTAGTCCATTCCCGATATTCACGTTAAAGGTATAGCCTTGCTGCCATTCCGTATTAACGGAGAGGCCCAGAGAAATCTGGCTGGAACGGAGATCAGGCATGGTTACGTAAGCGTGCTGAAGAGCATCCTCTTTAAGAAGGATGTTGGCTATCGTCATGTAGTCCTGCATAAAGATTCGGGGAATCTCAATGGTTGCACCCGTCGCTGGATTGAACGGAGGATAGTGGTAATTGTTTGCACTCAGCTGATTCTGGATACTGGTAATAAGCGCATCTTTCTGACTGGCCACTTTGTTCAAATCCAACTCTCCCACCAGATAGAAAGTTCCGCCCTTACGGACAATATTCAATTCTCCCCAGAAGTCCGCTCCTGATTCATTTCTCATTTCCACGGCAAAGAACACATTATTCTGCTCATTCTTTGAGGCATCATAGTTGTCCCAACACATCGTATAAATGGGAATCACATTATCATCAGATGCACCATCCGTTTTGTAGGGCATAACTGTAATTGATTTAGTAACATTGTTCGCGTCAGTGTAGTCAGAGACTCTGTCATAAATCATGTATTCAAAGCCATTGCCCGTAAAGGAAACAGGGCTTCCAGTCTCCGAGCCATCGTCATTAACATAATGACCCGCTGCATTGGGGTTGTTAGCATCCTTAGGTACCCACTTCCAAACCGTGTTGACTTCAGAACTAGCTCGTGTGAAATCCCAGCATACGGTATTGGGCTGGCCGCCAATCACAATGCCTGTAATAACCAAGCCCTTATTCACGCCATCTCCTGAAGGCAAAATCTCGTTAGCGTCTTCATTAGGGTGCAAGTTATGGTTATTATCATACAGCACAGTTACACCGCTTGCCGTCATAACGCGGCTCTTCAAAAGCGCCGTTCCGTAATTGATGTGTCTCATCATGGCTACGCTACGGGTGTAGGACGTTACGCTACTAGCTGCTCCACTACTATCCCAAGTGGCCCAGGACCCAGGGAAGTCCCATGCAGATGCATCAGAAGGCCAATTTTGGATAGAAGCATTCGTGGTTCTGATTTCCGAGTTACCGTAGTACATTATCTCTGGCGGATAACGGTAATTGGCAACAGGGAAAGTAACGCTACCCATTCCATAAGCAGGAATGTTGGGGTCGTAATAGAATGAATCCGGCGTATTCTTGCCATCTTTTACAATGTCGTAAATATGGGTACGCATAACAGCACCGCCCTTGGGAAGGCCAATGTTGTTGGGGAAACCTTCATTGACTGTAGTCTTTGTTTCCGTACCGCTTGTAGTGGTGGTGGTGTAGTAAAAATACTCTGCGTTGATGAGCCGATTCATCTCTTTGTTATTCCACTCACTAGGCATGCCAAAAAGAGCCAACTTACTTAACATAGTCTGAATCTCAGAGGAAGTAAGTTTTCCGTTATTACTGATATCTTCACCACTAGTATTCTCCTTATACGGCCCGAAGAAGAAACCTTTATTATTATAATGGAAGAACTCTATACAGCGTCTTTTAATTTCCAAAGCCAGTTGCCTTGCGACCTCTTCTGCCCAAGATGTAGCCACAGCATTACCCACACGGTCTATAATGGCATAAAGGTCTTCAACTGTACGGAGAATAGATGTAGCCGCACCAGCACGGAGTTCCACTTTACTGGGATCAGTCGCATCTACCTGAATGGTGACGATACTCTGATATGCCTGTCCCAATACTTCTCCCAGCGGGGTCAAGGGATACCCGTCCATCACCTGCTCAGGATAGGTAGTCGCATAACTATCGTATTGGAATTCATACATCTTTCCCAGTTGTTTCCAAGCCAGTTGTCCCTGGTGCCATGTGTAACCGCCCTCAGAATAACCATCCTTCTTATTATCACCAGTGGGCGGATTCGCGGGTGCTCCCTCAAGAGGCCACCAGAAACCGTAACTCCTATCCGTATCACCCGTAGTAGTGGTCCAGAATCCCTTTCCATCAGTATTAACCTCGTTTACCAGTCCTGCCGTAATGATATAGTTCATAATACGGGCAAAGACCAGTCCGCCGGCATTATAACGCACTATACTGTCCAGGCGGGGAACCAAGGAGAAATGAAGCGTTTCCAGGTCCTCAGGATCACCTTTAAGAGCCACAGCGCCTTGCAGGTCAGACGAATGGGTTTTAAGGGCTTTGGCATACAGAAGAACACAGTCCGTTTCAAGTGGTAGCATTAATTCTACGGAACGGGTAGACTGTGTCTCCGTAATGGACTTGGCCGGAAGTAGAGTTCCCAGGTTAAAGTCACGGGTACTGGCCACCTTTACGACTTCCGAGTTTTCCCTATAAGAGGGGGTAAAGAGAAAATTGGGCTTTTCACCGTTCTTCAACGAATAAGTTAGAATGTGCGCAGCATCCATACCCAGAAAAGAACTACCCACCTGGGCAAATTCTGCAGAGGTTTTTGTATTGGCTCCACCACTACCGGTAGAAACGTTCACAACAAAGTTAGCCTTTACCGTGTTCTCTTGGGCGTCGTAAGTAGGGTTTTTCTCCATCATCTCCTCCGTACGGCAGGAAGACAAACCCAAAAGCGCCAGGGCACACACAATGCCAAGTTTTACGTTAGCTTTCATAAGCATATAATTATTTATTTTATTTTCATTACCTCCTTCCAGGCCTCGAACTCCTTGCGGGCGGGGCCATAGGTTTCAATTCCTTTCAGGTTGGCCAAAGCGGCGGAAGAGCCGTCCACAGCCGCTCTCTCCAGCAGCTCGATGGCCTCTTTCTCAGCAGCTTCGTCCTTGTTGTCCAGGGCCACGAAATAGAGAGCCACGCCGTAAGCGTTGGCGGCCTCGGGATCCTGGTTCACACGCTCCATCACGGCGGGATCGGCCTGGATTTCCTTTACAGCCTTGTGGTACTTCTTGGACTTCAGAAGTTCGTAGATGGGGCCGTTGAGTTTTTCCGTAGCGGGGTCCGGCCGGTTGTTGTAGTACACCCGGATGTACCCGGCGTTGCGCTGGTCTCCCAGCAGGCGGTCCACCACCTTGCGGTAGAGGATGGTATTGGTACGGAGGATGCTTTCTCGCTCGTCTGCATCCTTGACGTTGTATACAAGATTAAGGAGCCATTCCACCTGGTCTGCGCTAATTCCCTCTCCCCCTTCAGGGATGGCTTCCAGCTGATCTTTGAACCAGTCCCAGGCTTCTCCCTTGGGGATGGTTTCAAAGTATTTGCGGTTCACATAGGTGTGCTCGTTAAGATAGTCGGCCACCACGCGGGCACGGCGGGCCGACAAGGTGTCATTCCTCACCTGAGGGCCTTCGATGGAGGCCAGACCCACGATGGAGACCAGGATTTCGGAGGTGGTTTCGTCATCCCGGATGGTCTCGATGGCACCCTTGAGTTCATTCAGAACAGAAGCATTCCTGCCGGCTTCCGGATAATTGGGAAGAATCTGCGAACTGCCCGTAGGGAAAAGCACATACATAATGCTGTCCCGGCCCGGACGGGTAAGATAATCCAGCGGACGGTACTTGGAAATGGGAATGACCCAAGGTTTCTCCTTAGACAGGCGGTCTCCGGCACTTTCCGGGGCCTGAACCGGCTGAAGATTCACCACAAAAGCCACCGGGGCCGAAACCACGGTAAGGGTATCTGTCTCTTTTATGGTACGCACGCGCGGTTTGCGCTTATTGCGGGCCACAGGGTTATAAGCTATGTTGATGCCGGCCTGGGGAATGATGGCAGCCTTGCGCTCTTCTGCCAGTTTGGAGCCGCAATTGGCGCAGTCATACCGGTCGTAGGCGGCCAGACCGCCGGCCACACCGGCCACAAATTCAAGACGCCAGTGCTGCCAGGCCCACCAGGAAAAGCCCATCATAAGGCCGCCGCCCCAGAAGGATCCCTGGTCACGGTTTTCCTGAACTTCGGGATAAAGGCCGAAGGGGAATTTCACATCTCCCACATTAAAGTGGGTATAAACGAAATCGGAGGCAACAAAAAAGCCTTTATAAACTTCGTTGAAATAATAGCGGGCCTCGGGCGCTACCAGGAAATGACGCCAATGCGAAGTATTGTTCTCATTGTCGTTATCCCACGCCAGAAAACGGGGCCAGCTCTTGAAGCCTCCACTCACGCCAACGGACACATGATCTCCCACCTGGACTTCCACACCCAGGTTGGCAGTGCCGGTAGCATCATACAGCAGGTTATTGCGGAAAGAGACTTCCTGACCCGCTACCTCAAAAGTAGATAAGGCAAGCGAGCAAAACCCGAGGAGGCTCAGCGTAAAGTTTTTCAAACTACTTTTCATCAGTGCTTACGGTAATCAGAGTCTGATTTTTCCTAATGCAAAATTACGGCATTTGGAAAAATTAAAGGTTTCACAACCGTTATCGAACGTTTCAATCTTTGAAAAAAGATAGGTTATTTGGATTATTCTTATTAATTTTGAAACAAATATTGAAACAAGCGCTATGAATCTGACATTTTTGTTGGCTTTGGCAGCAATGGCGGTTGAGATGACTGCCTGCTTCATTTGCGCCCGCAACTTGATAAAACTTCAGAGGGACGACTGGGACCGTTCCAGACGCATGTTAGCCCTTGGCGCCATCCTCAGCGGCGTCATGGCTTTGTTCGTGGTTTTGGCCAATATCATCAATACCGTCCACGAACTTCCCTTCTTCTTGCTGCAGCCCTGGATTGGCTTGATTTACATGGGAATGAACATTGTAATGGTGCTGTATCCCATCTCCGTAATCAAGCCGGAATGGCTCACCACACGGAATTTCACCTTGCTTTTTCTGCCCGTACTCTTACTGGCTGTCCTCTATCTGCTGTTCACAGACCGGTGGACATTGCTGTACGCTCCCGAACACATTTGGAAGAACATCGCCCTGCCTGACGTCATTGCCCGCCTGGCACCGCTGATCCTGATGATCCCGTACTGCCTCATTCCCTTGCTGCTCCCTTACAAATACTACAAGAGCAGCGCCTACCACACGTGGATTGTTACCTACTGTCTGGGGCTCAGCGCCATCTGCCTTACCCATATTGCGCTGATGCTCACCAACAACGGCATTTTGCTTGTCCTTATGCCCCTCCTGGTCACCAACTTCTACGTATTCTCCACAGAATACGAGCTGGAAGAACGGTTACGTCCGAGCGAACATCACACGGAAGTGGTCCAAACGGAAACCGCCCCTGCGGAGTCCAGCCCCATGGAGCCGGATCTTTGGACGCGCATCTGCCAAATCGTGGACCAGGAAGAAGCCTGGAGAGACCCGGACCTCTCCCTCTCTTCCCTGTCTAAACTCTGCGCCACCAATGTCACCTATCTGGGCCGCATTATCCAGCAGGAGACCGGCAAGGGATTCAAAGAAATGATTAACGCCAAGCGCGTGGAATGCGTAGCAAACCAAATCAAGGAAAACCCGGATATCGATGTCCAGACGGCTTTCTTCAATGCCGGTTTCCGCTCACGCACAACGGCCTGGCGTAACTTTAAAGACATTACGGGGATGTCCCCCGCAGACTTCAGACTCTCTTTAAAACAGTAGGAGCTTCAGAATCTTCTGGGCCACTTGCTCGTTTCCTTGAACGCCCATAAAGTCCTGGGCGTGGGGACCGTATGCAAAGATGGGAACCGGAATGGGGGTATGACCGCCACTCACGTGAACGCCCTCCACATTGCCCTTGGAAGGATCTCCACCCCACAGGGCCAGACCGGAGGTCTCGTGGTCGGCCGAAATGACCACCAGCGTATTGCCGTCTTCGTCGGCAAACTTGATGGCTTCTGCAATGGCCTGGTCAAAGTCCAGCAGCTCCTTCACGGCGCTGTCAAACTCGTTGCTGTGGCAGGCCTTGTCAATGCGGGCGCCCTCTACCATAAGGAAGAAGCCCTTGCCCTCGTTCTTGCGGGCATTGAGGAAATCAATGGCCTGGCGGGTGGCTTTGGGCAGGAAATCCGTACGGCCTTTCACAATATAACCGGTTTCTACAGCCGGAGGCAGCACACCCAAACGGTCTGCGGTAGCGCAGGCAGGGTCGTCCAGGGAATACACCACGGTGAAAGCATCCTTGATGGCTTTCTGGGTAGCCTCAGGGCGCTTTTCGAATTTCTCCTTGCTTCCGGCGGCAAAGTAGCGGAGCACGCTGCCGGGCATATCGGCCCAAATCTCGTTTGTCATATCCCTGTCTTCCTGATGGGCAAAGAAAGAGGCGGGCGTGGCGCCGTTAAGGTCGTCCGTGGAGACCACGCCGGAGATGACTCCGTTGCCAATAACCCGCTCGGGGATATTGGGGATGGGGCGCTTGTCCATATCCACACCAACGGCGTGATTGTATGTTTTCTGGCCGGTGGCATAAGCCGTACCGGAAGCGGCCGAATCCGTAGTAAAGTTGGAGGCGCTCTGGGTGGTTACCCAACCCATATATTTGAGGTTGGCATACGTGAGTTCCCCATTATTGGCATAATAACCGGAGGCAATCTGGGCCAGGCCCGTGCCGTCGCCAATCATCAGGATGATGTTCTTGGGAACAAAGGAGGCACCGTCACTGGAATAGGTGGGATGATAGGAACCCTGGTAAGGGACTCCTTCAATGGAACCTTTTACTATCTTCTGGGCGCCGGCAGGGAACGCGATAGCAACTGTCAGGACAAAGAGGAGGATCTTTTTCATATCTGTGTATTTTATTGTTCGTCTACGCCGGGGGTGTATACCGTATCGGCCATCAGATGGCTCTTCATATGCTTACGGGCCGTCTTCAGCAGCCAGAAGCACAGCATCAGGATGGCAATGGCAATAATGCCGTTGAGTTCCGGGTTCACTTCCTGGGTCATAGCAATCCAGTCATAAGCGCCGTGGAGCAGCACGGGATACAGCCACATCTTGAGACCGGCACCGGGAGCACGGTATCTGTCAAAGTAAAACAGGGAGAAATAATAGCCCATAATAACGGCAAAGCCAAAATGGGCGGGAATGGCCGTAATGGAGCGGCCCAAGCCCACGGTAACCCAATCGGAACCCGATGCCAGCAGGTACTGGATGTTCTCAAACGAAGCAAAACCCAGCCCCACGCAGGCAGCGTACACAATGCCGTCCATACGCTCGTCAAAGTCCTTGCACTTTCTCAGGAAGAGCCACAGCAGCACCAATTTGGCCGTCTCTTCCGGAATGGCGGCGCCAAAGAATGCCGTACGGAAAGCATCAAAGTAAGACGTAATTTCCTTGCCAAACAAACCCAAATTCATAGAAGGTACCGAAATAAGCAACGAGGCGTACATAGAAATACCTCCGTAAAAGAACGCTTTGATCAGGTTCTTTTTTGGCTCTCTCTGCAGCTTATCTTGCTGATACACATAACAAATGAGAATGAAAGGCGGCAATAGCGCCAGGGCCAGAATTGCAATCATAATTAAAGTTTTATTTTGCAAGTTAGCGATAAAATTTGTCAATTCAAATTTAATTACTACCTTTGCAATCCCGTTTCGGGCGGTTAGCTCAGTTGGTTCAGAGCATCTGCCTTACAAGCAGAGGGTCACTGGTTCGAATCCAGTACCGCCCACTAAAAAGAGAGACCCCTTCGGTCTCTCTTTTGCGTTTGCGATACTGGAAGCGCCTCTCATCCCCCGCCGCTTCGCGGCTGCCCCCAGGGGCAGGGGGAAAGGATTCCCCCACAGCGCTTCGCGCTTCCCCCTTCCCTTATCTCCTTAAGATGACTTAACTGTTTTGGTCCACAGAAGTTAGCGGCGGGCGGAAGGCCGAGTTGGCGCGGTAGTGGGGCGCATAGAGACTCTCGATGACGGTGACGGGCGCCACAAAGCGGCCGGCCTGGGTCACGAAGAACTCCTCGGAGAGTTCGGTCTTTTCTTCCGGATAGGAATCAAAGTAGAACTCGGTGGCCGAAGCCTTCACATTGCGATAGCCTCCATAATAGAACATGTAGCCGGAAAGTTGTTCCACAGGACGGAGCGAAGCCTCGCGGCCGGCGGTGAGCTTCACAAAGCTGCGGTTTTCGGCATTCCAGATGGCGTATTCCACCTTGATCTTGTCTCCAACCTTCACGGATTCACCGGGCAGGAGAGGTTCCCACTTGTCCCCCATCTTGTAGAATTTGCGTTCTATGGTAAAGCCGTTGCCACTGGCCTGGATATTCTCAAACGGCGCCTCGTAAGTGGCCGAAAGCGCCAGAACCCGCGTATTCAGAACCGCCTCAGAGCCATCCAGAATGGCGGTAATGGCGTCTACAAAAGCCGGATCGGAGTCCCACTTCTGCGTCTCCTTCTGCAGCATAAGCCACAGGCGGATGCCGTCGGCAATGACGGGACTGTCGGCCTTCAGAAGCTGGCAAAGGAGGGCGTGGGCGTAGGCTTCGCTTTCCAGAAGCCCGCGGAAAGGCATCACGGCATTGGGATAGTACCAGCCGCCGTCCTTATGCTCCACCGCGTACTCCAGCAGAGAGGTCACATCGGCCTGGATGGATTTCTCCAGCTTAGAAGACAGGCCGATACCCCACGCTCCGGCCAGCGCCTTACCCTGGGCCGAAGCATTCAGGCACCGCAGGGTCAGGAGCCGACGGGCCTTGGAGAGAATCTGCCCCTCCAGCCCGCGACCGTCCTTCTTGGACGGTGTGAGGTAATCCTTGGCATATTTCTTAAACTCGGAGAAACGCTTCTTCTCGGCGGCCGAAACGGGCTTCACCTCAAATGGAACCTCCGGATAAAGGGCGCGGACGCGCATATACTGGGCATCGGACACCCAGCCGTTCCAGATAGGGAAAACAGTACCAAACTGCTTGTTATCCAGGAACTTGACGGACGACTTTAAGTCCGGAATCTCAAATCCGCGGTCTCGCAGGAGAGCAAAGCGCTCCAGCAAAACGGCCGTAATGATGGCATTGGAATTCATCCCCGGGAACCACGCAAAACCGCCGTCCCCGTTCCGGCAAGCCAGGATCTTGTCAATAAGAACATCGTCTGAAACAGATTCTTCGCTACGCTCAGAATGACAATTGAGAGAGGAATACATAAGGCGGACGTAGTAGGCCTCGGAGAGGGACAGGACATCGTCCGCGGAAGGATCCACGTGGGACGGGATAGCGTCCTTGACCATATCCAGGACAGTAATTTCCTTGAGGGCAGCCTCTGAGGCCGGAACGTTTACAAAGCGGGAACAGAGGTCGGCCAGCAGAGCCTCCCGGGACATAGCATCGCGCAGCACGGCTGAATGAGCCTCCGTAAGCACCTGGGCCGCCGGATACACCGGCACGGTAACCTGAACGGCATCCGAGAACTCGGGGGCAATGAAGGATGCGGTGAGAGATACGCTCGCTTCGCTCGGTATGACAACCTGGAACCGACGTGTCTCAGTTGTACCGGGGGCCACCGTAACGGGAATCTGCTGCACAGACTCCCCTGCCTTGAGCTTAATCACACCGGAAACGGGTTCTTCGGCCATAGAGGAAACCGTGACGGCGGCTTCGTAAACATCTCCTACATAGAGGTGACGGGGCTCCTGCAGGGAGACTTTCACCGGCAGGGAGACCACCATCTCCTTCTCGCAGAGGGCGTTATGCATAGCCTTATCGTGCGCATACACGCGTACAATATAGGTAGAGAGCTTGTCGGAAGTACGGAAACTGAATTCCAGCGTTCCATCGGCCGAAGGACGCAGATGCGGCTGGAAGGTAAGGGCCGAAGAGAAGTCCGAGCGCACGGCAACGCCCTTTTCCGGAGCCGACCTTCCATATGCCGCTACGGTCTCTTCCAAGGCTTCGCCTTCCACTTCCATCTCGAGAGCATCGGACAGCACAGGAGCTGCTTTGGTATTGGAAGCCATAGTTACCATCCGATCCCCTCCTATACGGTAGCGGCGTCCCCCGCTGACAAAGCCACAAACGGCATCGTATTGCGCACTCAAAACCGTTTGCTCCCGCATATTCACCAGATTCCAATTGTTGGGATTAATGGTTTCCAAACTCTTGTCCCAGGCGGCAGCCAGCGCCTCAACGCCAGGCTCTGTCTTTAGGGTAAAGCTATAGAGCGTACCGGGGTAAGCCTTATCCTGAAAACGGGTAAATTGGAGCGGAAGGGTATACTTACCCTTGGCCCGGCGGTACAACATATTATAGCGCACCTGTTCACCGTCCTTAAAATAGAACACCACCAGGCGCACTACATCGGGATAGGAATCCAGATAGGGCATCTGCAAAGCCTCCACGGCGCCACTTTCCACAGTAAACTGACTGGAAGACAGCACCTTAAGATCCTCTCCATAGAGCGTTGCCACGGCATAGATCCGGCCCAAACCGCTTCCTATGCGGGCATTAATCCCCTCAGAGGCTTCCAGAACCGTTTTTTGCGGCAGGAAGATGCGCTTCACTTCTTCCGGCAGGGTTCTGTCTTCCGGCAAAAGGCAAAGGATTTCCACTTCCTCTTCTTCGGCTTTCAAGGTATAAAGGCCGCTCTGGGGCAGGGTCAGCTGTAAGATGTCCTTGGAAGAAACGGTTCCCTCCGAGAAGAGGCTTCCATCGGCCTTCAAAAGACGGTAGCTGACCGGCACAATCAGGTTGAAGGCACTGCCAGCCCTAACCTGAAAGCCCACTTTCAAATCCCGGGTAGTGACAACCTTGGTGTTGTAGCGACCCAACTGAGCATCGGCCTTATTCAAAATATCTATGCTTACCCATTTATGCTCCGTAATATAGTAGCTGTTGGAGAACTCCTGGGTCTCACCGGTGGCGTCGGATACTTTCACTCCGACTATGTATTGCCCTTCTTCCTTGGCCGGGAAGCGGAAAGCAAACACGCCGGATGCATCCAGGGCCTTCTCCTCTTCCAGCACCACCGAGCCATAACGCTCTACCCTGACGCTCACGCGGGCTCCGGCCAGGCTGTGGCCGGAATAACTCTTGACAGTTCCGCTCACGGGGACCTCACTGCCAGGGGCATAATGTTCCGTAACGGAATCAAAAGTCAAATCAAAGGTGGGCAGGACAAACTCGTCTACATTGAAATAGACATCCTCATAATCTTCCACGCCCAAAGTGAACAATCCTCCCCGGATGCCGGTAGGAATTACAAACTCACCTGAAACAGATCCCCACTCATTGGTTGTAAGTTTCAGCTGCCCCACCTCGTTGTCTTCAGAGTCTTCCAGGTACACTTCCAACTTCACACCCTTGCACACCTTGAGGCCTTTATAAGGGTCTCCTTCATAAAGGACAGCCTTGAATTTCACCGTGTCCCCGGGATTATATGCTCCCCGGTCCAGGTAAATACGGCAACGGGGCCTTGTATCGGTCCGGCTCCCCATATAGTCGTAGCCCAGGCCCAGCGGTTGAGAACGGCGGTCTCCGCTCACGGCCTGGATGCTGTAATACGTGCGTCTGTCCTTCGAGAGGAGCTTGGTAAAAGCCTCCGGCAGCAGGGTGAATCCGTCCATCCGCAAAGACGTGTTGGCCATCTCAATATCTCCCTTGAGCAGGCGGAACGACACCGTAGGAAGCGGCTCACCGGTCTTATAATCGGCCACATACACGCTTCGGCCCAGGGCATCCTGACGGGTGGCCAGCGACAGCGTGTACCGCGTATAATTATCCTGTACGGTGTGCTTACCACTTGTAACCTCCACGGTATAGTCGCCGTCGGGCAGCTGGGGCAGGTCCACGCTCACCGTATCCTTCACATAGAAGCTCCGGTCAAAATTGGCCACCTTCCAAGTCTTGATGGTCCTCTTGCCCTCGCGGAGCGTCACATTGGCGTGATAGAGGTTCTTGAACAGCACCTGGATACGGGCCGAATCCACCAACACGTCCAGGCCTTCCCCTTCCAACTGGTCAATAAGATAACTAATGCCGGTGCAGGCATTGGCAAGGACAGCCTCGTCTCCGGCAAAGCTCTTGCGGCGGGCTTCAAAACGATGGCAGGAGCTGTGAAGAGCCCTGTACTTCTTTTCATCGGCCTTGGCTTCGTCCAGATCTTCTTTCTGCAAAAGCATCAGGTCGGCCTCCGGGAAAAGACCCAAAGCCCTGCCAAAACACTGGTTCTGAAGGGCCTGTAGGCCAGCTTTCTTTTTGGGTCTTTCGGCCATCAGGTTGTACTTCCGGCTAAGGACATAGTACTCAAGGGCGCCGTCTCCGGGATAGGAGCCGTTCAGTTGGGCCTTCAAGGCCTTGTAAATCTCATCTTCCGTATCACTGGTGAAGCGACGGGAGCCCAGCAGGCTCCACAGGGCAAACTCCTTGTCGGAACGGATGAAAGGCTTCAGAGCCCCGTTCAAGAAACCGTCCACGCCCCTATGGAGGGCCGGATGATTGCCCTTGAAATCCTTGGCGTGCTCCTTCACATAGGCCCAAATCTCATCCGAAGAAGCCCGCTTCCATTCCCGCATCCAAAGGAAAGTAACCACAGGATTGTCAAAGCGCTCCACTTCTTTCTTAAGCTCTTCCCGCAGGGCATCTCCCTGCTTCCAATCCCTTCTCTGAACGGTATTTACATACTTCGTTGCGGCATCGTAAAAATCCACCGGAAGGTGCTGCTTCTGCGCCTTCTGGCGGATTTCGGCCAGTATCTCCGCCTCCTTCTGGGGGCGGTCTGCCTTGCGGGCCTCTTCATATTGATTCCAGAGGTCTGTGAGTACGTGTCCGTCGTCATTCATTGCAAAAACAGGAAACAGGCCGGCCAACGCCAGCAAAGTGGTTATCAGGAGTTTTCTCATATTTCAAATCCATTTAAAATGGATAAAAACAACTTTCGTGCTATTTGAAGAGCGGTAAGGCCTCTGCCACCACAAAGGCACTTCCGCCAATGTAGATGAGCGGCGGGGCGGGCTGCTGGGCCGAAGCACTCCGGCTGAGCTGCGTAGAGAGGTTCTGGGCCAGCTGGGTGGCCATCTGTACGGCCTCGCGCACGCTGCCGGAGAAGAAAGAGCGGCAGGGAAGGCCTTCCTTCCGGCGGTACTCGTTGAAGCGGCGCAGGAGCTCGCTGGCAGGCAGGGACCGGGCCGAAGCCGGAGAGGCAAAGATATAGGTGGCATCCACCGGCATCAGGGGCAGGATGGCGTCCAGGTCCTTATCGGCCATAATGCCGTACACAATGATGAGCGAAGAGAAACGGCCCTCGCTTACATAACGCTCCAGCTGGGCAAAGTTGTGACTCAGGGCGTGGGCGTTGTGGCCAATATCAGCCAGCACATAAGGCTGGTCCGAAAGCCGCTCCCACCGGCCCCGGAAGTCCATATTGCGGGCGGTGTGGATGAGGCCGTCGGCTACGGCGTCGGCATCCTGCAGGCGCTCGAAAGACTCTTTAAGCAGATCCACCGCCACCAGCACGGTGCGCACGTTGGCGGCTTGAACCTCGGCCTGCAAATCCATCTCAGAGAGAATCTGCGGGCTGCGGCTCCAGAGGCTGGGACGCTCGTCGGCGGCAAAATGCAGCGGACAAAGCATATACGCCTTCTCCTCAAACACGGGCGTGGTCTGGGGGTCCTTGTCCCCTATGAGGGCGGGAACGCCGGGCTTGAAGATGCCGGCTTTTTCGGCCGCAATTTCCGGAACGGTATTCCCCAACAGGGCCATATGATCCAGGCCGATGGAGGTAATGATGCAAAGTTCCGGCTTTTCCAGGATGTTGGTGGAGTCCAGGCGTCCGCCCAGGCCCACCTCTATGACGGCGGCATCTACCTTCTGGTCTGCGAACCACTTGAAAGCCAGGCCGGTAGTAATTTCAAAGAAGGAAAGGTCGTGGTTCTGGATCCAGGGCAGCCACGTTCTCAGGAAGTCGTACACGTACTCCTGGGGAATCATTTCCCCGCCTATACGCGCGCGCTCGCGGAAATCTATAAGGTGCGGCGAGGTAAACAGACCCACTTTGTAGCCACAGGAGGTAAGGGCCGAAGCCAGCAGATTGGAAACCGAACCCTTGCCGTTGGTACCGGCCACGTGGATGGACTTGAAGGCACGGGACGGATGGCCCAGCACCTCATCGAAGAGCTGCATATGCTCCAGACCCGGCTTGTACGCACCGGGCGTAAAGCCGTTTCCCTGCACGGAAGGAAAACGCTTGAAAATATGGGCTAACAGTTCTTCGTAAGACAATTCCATACCACAAAGATAACCAATATTAATGGAAAAATGCTTATATTTGGGGTATGGCAGCAGACTTACTCTACAGCAGCTACATTCTGGACGGTGTCCCTATGCCGCTTTCCCCCGCCCGTATGCTCCGGGAATGCACGGCCCAGCCTCCGCTGGAGCCGGATGGAGACCCCGAAACCCTGGCCGATGAACACCTGGATCCCGCTCCGGACTCTTTCTCGTTTGAAGAAAGTGCCATTGAGGAGTACGCGGTGGCCGTGGAAGAGCTCCGGCGCTCCCGCAGCCTGCCCCTCCCCTTTGCCGGTCCGTACACCGCCTCCAAGGTGGCCCAGGCCCTGCTGGACGTAGTATGGATGAACGGCCATTTCCGCCTGGGAGACCTCACGTTGAAGGCCGACTGGAAGTGGGACCAGAAGTCCATAGGTCACGCCGCCGCCTTTTATGAGTCGGTAGAAGCCGCCTGCAACTATGTAGATGCCCTGGGCGTCAAGCTGGAGAAGTACAGCCTCACCGCCGGTGCTCCTGCCGTTTCCTTCAAGGCCGGTACCGTGCTGGAGGAAGACGAGGCCGAGCAGGAAGAGGAAGACCTCTTCCGCGACACCCCTTACCGTACCGCCAATCCCCGTCTGAGCCGGCGCAGAAAGGCTTCGGCCTCTTTCCAACCGGAAGCTTCGGACTGGATTATCTATATTCCCTTTGACCCCTGCGACTTCCGCCTGGGCGGTTCTACCCTGGCACAGGCCGTAGGTGCCAACCCCTCCACACCGGCCGATGTTGCAGACGCAGACTATTTTATGGACTGCTACGAAGTGCTGCGCGAACTGGTGGAGGACGGCATTGTCAAAGCCGGCGCCACGGTGGGCGACGGAGGTCTCCTGACGGCCCTCCGCGCTATGGCTTCGGCCGGTTCGGGAGCCGACGTTTCCATCCGGGAAATAGCCAAATCCTATGGGGAAAACCTGCCTGTCCGCATCCTCTTCTCCGAGGTTCCGGGCGTGCTCATCCAGATTGCCGATATTGACTACGATTATGTGGATGCCGAGTTCATCCTCCAGGATGTGGTGTACTTCCCCATCGGCCATCCTACCCCGGGTCATCCGGAAGTCAAACTGACCAACCGCATAGAAATACCACAGATACTTGAATCTCTTCTTAACACTTTAGAAGGAGAAGACTAATGGCCAAGATTTTTGTATTAGACACCAACATTGTCCTGCACGACTATACCGCCGTGAAACAATTCCAGGACAACGACATTGTGATTCCCATTGCCGTGGTGGAGGAACTGGACAAGTTCAAAAAGGGCAACGACGCCCTTTCCTTCAACGCCCGCGCATTTATGAGAGAGATGAACAAGCTGATGGACCGCAAGCCCGCCCCCCGGGGGTATTCGCTGGGCAAGCGGCTGGGATACATCAAGCTGGAACCCAATCATCCCTTCCCGCAGAAGTATAAGGACCTGTTCAGGGACGACACCCAGGACCACCGCATCCTTTCCACCGCTATGTGGATCCGGGACCACAATCCGGACCGTTTTGTAGCTCTGGTCACCAAGGACATCAACCTCCGCCTCAAGGCCAAGGCCGTGGGTATGGAGGCCCAGGACTACCTGAGAGACCGCGTGGACGACGAAGTGATGATGAGCCTGGAGCAGGAGGTCATTACTGTGGAAGCCTCCTCCGAGGCCACGCAGCGCCTGGCCTACGGGCAGGACAACTGTATGGACTGGCGTGAGATTCAGGAAAAGCAGCCCATCCCCAACCAGCTGTACAAGTTTGTCTTTGGAGAAGATACGGTCTGCGGCCGATACGACGCCTCCCGCGACGTCATAGCCCTGGTGCGCACGCAGGCCGCCGCCGGCATCCGTCCCCGCAACGACGAGCAGAAGTTTGCTATGGACGCCTGCCTCAACCCCAAGATTCCTCTGGTATCCATTACCGGCGGCGCCGGTACGGGTAAGACCCTCATTGCCCTGGCCGCCGCCCTGGAGCAGGCCAACGACTACGACCAGATCATTCTCTCCCGCCCCACCGTGGTGCTGGGCGGCCAGGATATCGGTTACCTCCCCGGAGACCAGAAGACCAAGATGAGTCCGTACATCCAGCCCCTTATGGATAATCTGGAGGTCATCAAGCACTGTTACAAACCCGGCAGCAAGCAGGCCCAGAAGCTGGACGCTATGGTCCGGGAAGAGAAACTTCTCATCTCTCCCCTGGCATACATCCGCGGCCGTTCCCTGGGTAAGGTCTACTTCATTGTGGACGAGGCCCAGAACCTCACCCCGCACGAGGTAAAGACCATCATCACCCGTGCCGGTGAAGGCACCAAGATGGTGTTTACGGGAGATATCTACCAGATTGACCAGCCCTTCCTGGACCAGTGGAGTAACGGTCTCACCCACCTGGGAGAGAAGATGCGCGGCCAAGCCATCTTCGAGCACGTCTTCCTCCGCAAGGGAGAGCGTTCCGAACTCTCGGAAATAGCAGCGAAACTACTATAAAAAAAAGCTCCGATTGCTCGGAGCTTTTTTAGTGGTATTACCAGAACTTACTTGCTCTGGGCAATCTGGGCCTGGGCAGCGGCGAGGCGGGCGATGGGCACGCGGAACGGGCTGCAGGACACATAGTCGATACCGATGGTGTTGAAGAACTCGATGGACTTGGGATCACCACCGTGCTCACCGCAAATACCGCACTGGAGGTCCTTGCGGCAGCTGCGGCCACGGTCCACACCCATCTTGACCAGCTGGCCCACGGCCTTGGTGTCGATGGTCTGGAACGGGTCGGAATCGAGGATCTTGTTACCAAGGTAGTCACCCATGAAGGTTCCGATATCGTCACGGCTGAAGCCGAACGTCATCTGGGTAAGGTCGTTGGTACCGAAGCTGAAGAACTGGGCGGTACGGGCCATACGGTCTGCGGTAAGGGCAGCACGGGGGATCTCGATCATGGTACCGAACTGGTAGTCGATGAGCTGGGCCTCGTGAGCCTCAACCTCTGCCTTGATGCGGTCGCAGATCACCTTCTGGAAGTTGAGCTCGCGGGCGGAGATGGTCACAGGGATCATGATTTCCGGGTGCGGGTGCAGGCCTTCCTTCTGGAGTTCTGCGGTGGCGCTGAAGATGGCGCGGTACTGGGTTTCAGCGATAAGCGGGAAGCTCACGTGCAGACGGACACCGCGGTGACCCATCATAGGGTTCACCTCGTGCAGGCTTTCGCCACGCTTCTCCACTTCCTTGACGGAGATGCCCAGATCCTTGGCCAGCTCCTTCTTCTTGTCCTCACCCTGAGGTACGAACTCGTGGAGCGGCGGATCCAGCAGACGGAACACGACGGGCTTGCCGTCCATCACGCGGAGGGTCTCCTTGACAGCGGCCTTCATGAAGGGCTCCAGTTCGGAGAGAGCGGACTTGCGCTCTTCGTCAGTGTCGCAGAGGATCATCTTGCGGAGCTTGGACAGAGGCAATTCGCTGTTGCGGCCATAGAACATATGCTCGATACGGAACAGGCCGATACCCTGGGCGCCGAACTTGAGGGCGCGGGCGGCATCTTCCGGCGTATCTGCATTGGTGCGGACATCCAGCTTGCGGAACTTGTCGCACATGGTCATGAACTTGGCGAAGAGAGGGTTCTCGGAGGCATCCATGGTTTCGATGGCACCTTCGTAAACCAGACCCTTGGCGCCGTTCAGGGACAGCCAGTCGCCTTCCTTGAGTTTCTTGTCTACACCGGCGAAGGTCACGGTCTTGTCCTTGAAGTTGATCTTGAGGGCGTCGCAACCTACGATGCAGCACTTACCCCAACCACGGGCCACCAGGGCGGCGTGAGACGTCATACCGCCACGCTCGGTGAGGATACCTACGGAGGCGTGCATACCGTCGATGTCTTCGGGGGAAGTCTCCTCACGGACGAGGATGCACTTCTTGCCGGCATTGGCATAGGCGATGGCGTCTTCGGAGGTGAAGACGATCTGGCCCACGGCGCCGCCCGGGGAAGCGGGCAGACCCTGTGCCAGCACGGGAGCCTTCTTCTCGGAGGCCGGATCCAGGATGGGGTGCAGCACCTCGTCCAGCTGGGCGGGAGCCACGCGCATCACGGCCGTCTTCTCGTCGATGAGGCCTTCGCCAACCATATCCACGGCCATCTGCAGGGCGGCCAGGCCGGTGCGCTTGCCGATACGGCACTGCAGCATCCAGAGCTTGCCTTCCTGGATGGTGAACTCGATATCCTGCATATCCTGGAAGTGGTCCTCCAGGTGTTTGCGAATGTCGTCCAGTTCCTTATAGACCTCGGGCATCGCCTTTTCCAGGGAAGCCAGGTTCTTGTTCTTTTCGCTCTTGGTGGCCTCGTTCAGGGGGTTCGGGGTGCGGATACCCGCCACCACGTCTTCACCCTGGGCGTTGATGAGCCATTCGCCGTAGAACTTGTTGTCGCCGTTGGCGGGGTTGCGGGAGAAGGCAACGCCGGTGGCCGAGGTATCGCCCATATTGCCGAACACCATGGACTGGACGTTCACAGCCGTGCCCCAGTCGTCCGGAATGTGCTCGATCTGACGGTAGCGGATGGCGCGTTTGCCGTTCCAGCTCTTGAACACGCCGCCGATGGAACCCCACAGCTGGGCCATCGCATCGTCCGGGAACTCGACGCCCAGGACTTCCTTGATGCGCACCTTGAAAGCCTCGGCGAGGTCTTTCAGCTGGTCTGCGGTGAGCTCGGTGTCGCTCTTGTAACCGTTGGCCTTCTTGACCTCCTCCATCATACGGTCCAGCTGCTGGCGGATGCCTTCGCCGTCCGCGGGCTCGATGCCTTCGGCCTTCTCCATCACTACGTCGGAATACATCATAATAAGACGGCGGTAGGCGTCATAGACGAAGCGCGGGTTGCCGGTCTTCTTGATCATACCGGGGATGGTGGCGCTGCAAAGGCCGATGTTCAGGATGGTGTCCATCATACCGGGCATGGAGCTGCGGGCGCCGGAGCGGCAGCTCACCAGGAGCGGATCGTTCGGGTCGCCGAACTTCTTGCCCATAATCTTCTCCGTGGCGGCGAGGGCTTCCGCCACTTCCTTCTTCAGTTCCGGGGTGTAACCACCACCCAGACGGTAGTATTCCGTGCAGCATTCGGTAGTGATGGTGAAACCGGCGGGAACGGGCATCCCCAGAAGATTCATCTCCGCCAGGTTGGCGCCTTTGCCACCCAGCAGTTCTCTCATTTTTCCGTCGCCCTCGGCGTGCTTGCCGCCAAAGCGATAGACTCTTTTCTTATTATCTGCCATAAAATATTAAGGGTTTAAATTACTTTCCGCTAAATCGTACAAATATAATCATTTTCAGCGAAAATGCCTAATATAATCCGCTAAAGCACGAAAACCGACGTAGAAGACGGATAGTGTGCTTTAACGGCGTGGGAACAGGGCGCTAAAGCACGAAAAACATTGTGGAAGGCCGAAAGTGTGCTTTAACGGCGTGGAAACAGGGCGCTAAAGCACGAAAACCGACGTAGAAGACAGATAGTGTGCTTTAACGGCGTGGAAACAGGGCGCTAAAGCACGAAAAACAATGTGGAAGGCCGAAAGTGTGCTTTAACGGCGTGGAAACAGGGCGCTAAAGCACGAAAAACAATGTGGAAGGCCGAAAGTGTGCTTTAACGGCGCCTTGAGAAAGAGGGGGCGGCGCCCCCTGTATTAAAAGAATAGCGTCCCTCCCCAAGGACGCTATTCCGGTATATAAAACGAACTTAACAAACAGACACGAAGAATACTTCGTTGTCCAAGGGCAAAGTTACACTCTTTTATTGTTAAAACAAACTTTTCTTACAATTTTAAAGTAAATAAATATTTTTACAAACTAAACTGTAAGAAAACCAATTACTTACAACAAAGCATTCGCACCAGAAACAGAGATTCTGCTTTTTTTTGGCTAACTTTGCGTTATGAAACTCAAAGCCGCCATCCGTTCTATGCGCCTGCGCACCCTGCCCCTCTCCCTGGCGGGGGTCCTGCTGGGAATCCTCCTGGCCGCGGCCGATTATCACGTAGACTTCTGGACTGCCGTTCTCATCGGCCTCACCACCGTGAGCCTGCAAATCCTGTCGAACCTCTCCAACGAACTGGGCGACGTCCTGCACGGGACCGACACCGAGGAAAGGGTGGGTCCGCAGTACGGGCTCAACAGCGGAGCTTTGACAGTGGCCGATATGAAATGGCTCATCGGCCTTGCCGTCGGCGCGTGTATCCTCTTCGGCACGCTGATGACCTGGCGCGCCTTCGGCACCCTTTGGGACCTTACGCCCATCCTGGTGCTGATGCTGGGCGCGGCCGCCATCGCCGGCGCGATGAAATACACCCTGGGCCGCAACCCCTACGGCTACCGGGCCAAGGGTGACATCTATGTGTTCCTGTTCTTCGGCCTGGTCTCGGTGATGGGTGCCTATTTCGTCTGTACGCAGGGACTGGGACTGCATTGGAAACTCCTGCTGCCGGCCGCCGGCGTGGGCTTTTTCAGCGTGGGTGTCCTTAATGTAAACAATACCCGTGACGCCAAAACCGATGCGGTGAACCGCGTCACGGTGGCCATCAAGCTGGGGCCGAAGAAAGCGCGCATCTACCAGACCGTTCTTATCGGCCTGGGCTGGGCCTGTATGACGGCCTACTGCCTTCTTTGCTGGCCCTCCTGGTGGCACTGGGTGTGGGTGATTACCCTACCGCTGTACATCAAGCACCTGAAGGGCATCTGGACGCTGGAAGACGAAAAACTGGACCCGATGCTGCCGCTTCTGGTCATTTCCACCTTCGCCCTGTGCCTGCTGATGGGCCTGGGCTTCTGCGCATATCTTTTTTAGGCAGATTCCAGGATTTAAAGTATCTTTGCACTGCCTATGAAGAACATCCGCAACTTCTGCATCATCGCCCACATCGACCACGGGAAATCCACCCTGGCCGACCGCCTGCTGGAACTCACCCGCACCCTGACGGAACGGGAAATGGAGAACCAGGTACTGGACGATATGGATCTGGAGCGGGAGAAAGGCATCACCATCAAGAGCCACGCCATCCAGATGGATTACCAGCGGGATGGGGAGACCTACAGGCTCAACCTCATCGACACACCCGGCCACGTAGACTTTTCCTATGAGGTATCCCGCAGCATCGCCTCCTGCGAAGGAGCGCTGCTGGTGGTGGACGCCTCGCAGGGCATTCAGGCCCAGACCATCTCCAACCTGTATCAGGCGATAGACCACTCGCTGGAAATCATCCCGGTGCTGAACAAGATCGATATGGACAGCGCCCAGCCGGAGGTGGTGCAGGACCAGATTTGCGACCTTCTGGGCTGCGATCCGGAGGAAGTCCTGCGCGTAAGCGCCCGCACCGGTGAAGGCGTGCAGGCCGTGCTGGACGCCATCGTGGACCGCGTTCCGGCGCCGAAAGGAGACCCGGAAGCGCCCCTGCAGGCCCTCATCTTCGACTCGGTGTTCAACCAGTTCCGCGGCATCATCGCCTACTTCAAGGTGGTGAACGGCTCGCTGAAAACCGGAGACAAAGTGAAGTTTTTCTCGACCGGCAACGAGTACGAGGCCGAGGAAGTGGGCAATCTCAAACTGAAACTCAACCCCACCGGCGAGGTAAAAGCCGGGGACGTGGGGTATATCATCACCGGCATCAAGGCGGCCGTGGAGGTGAAGGTGGGCGACACCATCACCCACGTGGCGGAACCCTGCAAAGAGGCCATCGCGGGCTTCGAGGAAGTGAAGCCGATGGTCTTCGCCGGCCTCTATCCCGTGGATGCCTCCAAGTTCGAGGAACTGAGGGCCACGCTGGAGAAGTTCCAGTTAAACGACGCCTCCTTCAGCTATGAGCCGGAGAGCTCCCTGGCCCTGGGCTTCGGTTTCCGCTGCGGCTTCCTGGGCCTGCTGCACCTGGAAATCGTGCAGGAGCGCCTCTTCCGTGAATTCAATATGGACGTCATCACCACGGTGCCCAACGTATCCTATAAGGTCTATACCACCAAGGGCGAAGTGGTGGACGTGCACAATCCCAGCGGCCTGCCCGCCCCGTCGGTGATCGACCATATCGAAGAGCCGTACATCCGCGCGCAGATCATCACGAAGGCCGATTTCTACGGCCCCATCATGAAACTGTGCATGGACAAGCGGGGAACGCTCATCGGCCAGCATTACATCACCACGGACCGGGTGGAGCTGAACTACGACCTCCCGCTCAGCGAGGTGGTGTTCGACTTCTACGACAAACTCAAGTCCATCTCCAAGGGCTACGCTTCCTTCGACTACCACGTCACGGACTTCCGTCCGGCGCGGCTCGTCAAGCTGGACATCCTCCTCAACGGGGACCCGGCCGACGCCCTCTCCACGCTCATCCACGAGGACCACGCCTACGACTTCGGCCGGAAGATCTGCCTGAAGCTGAAGGACCTCATCCCCCGTCAGCAGTTCGACATCGCCGTCCAGGCGGCCATCGGCGCGAAAATCATCGCCCGTGAAACCGTGCGTCAGGTACGAAAGGACGTCACCGCCAAATGCTATGGCGGCGACGTCACCCGAAAGCGCAAACTGCTGGAAAAACAGAAGGAGGGAAAGAAGCGGATGCGCCAGATCGGCACCGTCCAGGTGCCCCAGAGCGCATTTATGGCCGTGCTTAAACTGGATTAAATCCTAGTCATAATCCTGCGGCATATTATTGCCACCGCCGAAACCGCCGCGGGGACCGCCCTGGCCAAAGCCGCCCTGGTGGCCGTGGCCGCCTTGACCGTGACCACCCTTGCCGTGGCCGCCTTTGCCGCCCAGCTTACCAATCTGGTTGCGGCGGAAGGTTTCCTCGGCCACGATGAGCTTGGCCACTTTCTCTGCGGGCAGCACTTTTCCAAAACGCTCTAAAGCTTCGGCGTTCAGATCGTTAACAGCCGCCTTGGCTTTCACATAGGCATCCAGGAGTTTCGCGGCATCGGGGCCGTTCACCCCTTCCTGCAGGGCCTTGAAGGCCTCGACCGAAGCCTTGAAGGTCTCCTGACGTTTTTCGTGCACGTCGTTCCACACGGGCCAGAAGGCCTGTGACTGTTCTGCAGTAAGACCTAACTCGGCGGAGATGTAGGAGATCTGCTCGATCTTCACACGTTCTCTCCACGCATCGTCATTGCCCTTCTGAGGCTGGGCATAGGCCACCACGCTCACCAGCGCAATGGCGCAAAGCAAACTAATAATCTTCTTCATAAATCACGGAATAAATTTGTTCGACAGACGTGTTGCTGGCCAGAAGATAGCTCCGGATGTCGTCGTCGCTGAGCTCGGGCGAGGCCGACTTGCGGAGGATGAAATTCCCGATGACCGCCAGCGCCAGGAGCGAGGCGGCAAAGGCCAGGTACGGTGCCATCCGGAAACGGGGAGCCGCCTTCTGCGCGGGAATCTGCTGCAGGCGCTCCTCCAGGGAGGCGAAGTAGCCGTCGGGAACGGATATGGGATTCTTCTTGGTCATCGCTTATTTTGACACGTCTGTGTCCGAAAGGTTTAATTGAAGTTTTTCTTTTGCCAGATGGTAGGAAGCCTTGAGGGCGCCCACCGAGGTGCCGGTAATGGCCGATATCTCCTCATAGCTGAGTTCGTCCCACCAGCGCAGGAGGAACACCTGCCGCTGTTTATCCGGGAGACGGGCGATGGCTTTGGCGATCTCCCGTTCGGCGGCGGTGCCGTTGAAGTAGGGGTCGGCCGCCACCTTCTGCGCCGCCAGGTCATCGGCCGAAGCGAAACGAAGCGCCGCACGCACCTTCTCCTTCCGGAGCCAGTTGAGGGTCTCGTTGGTGGCGATGCGCCACACCCAGGTAAAGAGCTGCGCCTCCCCCCGGAAAGAGGGAAGCGCGCTCCATATCTTCAGGAAGATGTCCTGGAGCAGGTCGTCGGCGTCCTCGTGGCTGCCCACCATCCGGCGGACGTGCCAGTAGAGCCGTTCAGCGTAGTCGTGAACGATGCCGTTAAATACCTGCTCGGGGTTTTCCATTACTTTCGGCCGATGGCCTTCCTGGCAGCCGCCGCGATGTGCGGGGCGTCAAGGCCGTACGCGGCCATCAATGCAGAAGGCGTGCCAGACTGGCCGAAGCGGTCCTCCCCGTTCACGTACTCCACCGGGGTGGGACGCTTCGCTGCGAGGACGCCGGCGACGGCTTCTCCCAGGCCGCCGGCCATATTGTGTTCCTCGGCCACCACCACGGCGCCGGTCTTGGCGGCGGAGGCGACGATGGCATCCACATCCAGCGGCTTGATGGTTGCGATGTCGATGACTTCCGCGCTGATTCCATCGGCCTCCAGGGCCTCGGCGGCCTGCAGGGCCTCCCATACGGTGTGCCCGGTAGCGATGAGGGTGACGTCCTTCCCTTCATTCAGGACGAGGGCCTTGCCGATGACAAAGGGCTCTTCGGGATCCGTGAAATTGGGGACGGAAGGACGGCCGAAGCGAAGGTACACAGGGCCCTCATACGCGGCGGCGGCGAGCGTCGCCTGGACCGTCTGGTTGTAGTCGCAGGGATTCAGGACCACCATTCCGGGCAGGGCCCGCATCAGGGCGAGGTCCTCCATCGTCTGGTGCGTGGCGCCGTCTTCGCCCAGGGTGATGCCGGCGTGTGAGGAGGCGATCTTCACATTCGTGTTGCCGTAGGAGACTTCCTGACGGATCTGGTCGTACACGCGGCCCGTGACGAACTCCGCGAAGGAACCGATGAAAGGAATCTTCCCCGTGATGGCCATTCCGGCGGCCACGCCCACCATATTGGCTTCGGCGATGCCGCACTGGAAGAAACGCTCCGGGAACGCCGCCGCGAAAGAGTCCATCTTGAGGGAACCCTTGAGGTCCGCGGTGAGGGCTACTACGCGCGGGTTGGCTTCTCCGGCTTTCAGGAGGCCGGCGCCAAAGCCGCTGCGGGTGTCTTTCTTACCTGAGTCGATATACTTTTTCATACTAAAAGTCTCCTAAAGGGGTTTCACCTAACTGTTTGAGGGCGTCTTCCAGCTGTTCGGGCTTGGGGACGCTGCCGTGCCACTTGTGGGTGCCGGCCATAAAGTCCACGCCGTGACCCATCTCGGTCTGCCACAGGATCATCGTGGGCTTGCCGCCGCCCTTGCCGGCCTTGGCCAGCTCATAGGCCTTGAGGATGGCTTCGAAGTCGTGACCGTCGGCCACGATTACGCGCCAGCCCCAGGCTTCCCACTTGGCGGCGAGGTCGCCTTCCCCGGAAACTTCCTCCACGGGACCGTCGATCTGCTTGCCGTTCCAGTCCGTCATCGCGATGAGGTTGTCCAGCTTGTGGAAAACGGCGAACATCCCGGCTTCCCAGATCTGCCCTTCCTCGCTTTCACCGTCGCCGCAGAGGCACCAGACGAAGTTGTCGTCCCCGTCCAGTATCTTGGCGGCGGCCAGGCCTGCGGCAGCGCTGAGACCCTGGCCCAGCGAGCCGGAGGCCTGGAAGATGCCCGGGAGGCCCTTGCGGATGGACGGGTGGCCCTGCAGGCGGCTGCCCATCTGGCGGAAGGTCGCCAGCTCGCTCACCGGGAAATAACCGGCGCGCGCGAGGACGGAATAATACACGGGGGTCATATGCCCGGCGCTCAGGATGAACATATCCTGGCCCTTGCCGTCCCGTGTCCAGGTGGCGGGATCCTGTTTCATTTCGTTGAAATACAGGGCCGTGAGGATGTCCGTGGACGACATTGAGCCGCCCGGATGGCCCGACGAAGCCTTGCACACCATCCGCAGGATGTCCCTTCGCACCTGCGTGGCGACGGTTTGGAGTTCTTGAATCGTTTTAGCCATATAATTATATAGTAGTATTATTTCCAGGCGCCGTCCTGCAGGATGCAGGTGCGGTCGCAGAGGGCGGCGAGGGCGGGGTCGTGCGTAACCACCACGACGGTCTGGCCCCTGTCTTTCCTTAACTGCAGCAACAGCTGGTGGATTTCGTCCTTGGTGCGGGTGTCCAGGTTGCCGGTGGGTTCGTCGGCGAAGACGATGGCGGGTTCGTTGACGAGCGCCCGGGCGATGGCCACGCGCGAGAGTTCGCCGCCGGAGAGCTCCGAAGGCTTGTGCGCGGCGCGGCCGGCGAGGCCCACGGCTTCCAGCAGTTCATCGGCCTTTTTCCGGGCCTCCTTCATCCCGGCGCCCCCGATGAGGGCGGGCATCATCACATTTTCCTGCGCCGTGAACTCCGGCAGCAGATGCTGGGACTGGAACACGAAGCCGATGCGCCGGTTCCGGAAGGCCGATAAAGCATTCCCCTTCAGGCGCAGAACATCGGTGCCGTCGATGAGGAGTTCCCCGCCGTCCGGCGTAAGGAGCGTCCCCAGAATCTGGAGCAGGGTGGACTTCCCGGCCCCCGAGGCGCCCATAATGGCTACTACCTCGGCCGGTTCCACGGAAAAATCCACGCCTTTCAGCACCTCCAGCGGGCCGAAGGATTTCCGTATTTGCTTAGCGTCTATTATCATATGTCGGGGTGACACGATTTGAACGTGCGACCCTCTGGTCCCAAACCAGATGCGCTACCAACTGCGCTACACCCCGTTACCTTCCGCCGCCGCCGAAGCCGCCGCCGGAGAAGCCGCCGCCACCGCCGAAGGAGGCGCGGCCGCCGGTGCCGCTCACCGAGCCGGCCTTGGCCGTGGCGCTGCTGAACGCACGGTTGCTGATGCTGCTCGTCCAGAGCGTGGTGTACAGCAGGGCGTCACTGTTGGCCAAACCGGTCTGACGGGCCAGTTCGTCGAATTCCTTCGGATATAGTTTCTTGAACTGCTTGGTTACCTTATCCGCAATGCCGAACAGCTGGGCATACACCAGATAATCCTTCCAGAGCTTCACCTCCGAGGCGTCGCGCTGGTCCGAAAGGGTAAAGTTCTTCAGGAAGTTCTTGAACTCGATCACGTGGCTCAGTTCCTTCTGGCCGTCCAGCGTGGCTTCGCCGGCCCTCACCAGGAGACCTTTCTGCCGGAGCCAGGCGAGACCCGCGCTCCTGGCCCGTTCCGGCCAGCCCATCACGCGGGTATAGTTCCTGGCGGACCATTTCTCGAACTCGCCCTTCTCCAGGATTTTGTTCCCGCCTGCAGCGGCACGGGCCATCTGGTAGAGTTCCTTCTCCACGGCTTCCTCCGACGGCGCTTCATCCTGGAAGACCAGGTTCACCCGCTTGTCGCTCTTGGGATCCGGCTGCACGCCCACGTGTCCGTCCATAATCCAGCGCAGGAAGAAGGCGCCTATCAGGTTGCTGTCCTTGGTATCGGTGGCGCCGAAGCGGCGGCCTTTCGAAAGGACGTAATTCGAAGCCAGCAGATTCCCTTCCAGCGGGGTTTCGCGGTACCATTCCACAATCTTGTTCCGGCCGAACATCTTCGGTTTCCACTTGTGACCCGTGAGCGTCATCAGGGCGGCATAGAGGAACCAGGCCAGGAAGCCAAGGATGCCGGCACCCATCAGCCAGCCCAGCGCTTCCTCTCCGTCTCCGTCGTCATCCGCGCCATAAGCGCTGCCGTCCAGGGCCGCGTCTATCATATCCTGCACCGGCCCGCCTTTTTCCACGTGGGGCTGGAACATTCCTTTTTCGAACTTGACCGTAGCGATGAGGCGGTGTCTGTACTGCATCGGGGCGTCTGTCTGCGCCAGGATGCCGCCGTCCACCACGTTGATGTCTCCGCTGTAGCCGAAGCCCCATACACGGGTGTTGTCATAGGTCCACTCGGGGCAGTCGAATTCGTCGTCCGGGACAATGGTGACCGTGGCCTTTTGGGGCGCAGGATCCAGGCCCTCATTGACGAACATATAAGTGAAGCCGTCGGCGTCGTCATAACCCTGGACCAGGCCGCTGACATAATACAGGACCGTCCAGACGTGGTCTCCGGGGTCTCCGAGACCCCAGCACAGCTCCACGCCGTCCTTCTTGGGAACGATGCCGCACTTGTTCTTTTTCCAGCTGCGGCTGCGGTCCACGTCCCAGTTCCGCCCCTGGCTTTCGAACTCGGTGTCGTCGTCCCAGACGTGAAGGTTGCTGATTTCCATCGGCCCCAGATTGCTGATGGGCATATAGAACTCCGTGCCGTCGGGCCCCACTTCCACATCCCAGGCCTGGGTGACCCAGGCGTCGCCGTTGGGCAGCAGCTCCGCGAGAATCTGCACCTCACGGATCTGTTTAATGGGCTGCGCCGCCACCATTATATATAATAGCAGCGAAAAAAGCGTAATAAAGGTTTTTCTCATGACGCAATAGGCGCCGGAGGCGCCCGGGGGTGTTTATAAAGGGGGCAGAGCCCCCTTAAAATAACCGATTATCCGGACATCAAATGATGTCCGGGTAATCTTTCTTGCTCACGTCATCGGCCAGGTAATCCCGCTTGGAGAAGCCCAGGATACCGGCGATGGCCGATGTGGGGAACGAGCGCACCTGCTGGTTGAAGCGGGTGACGGTGTCGTTGTAGGTCATACGGGACAGGCGCACGTTTTCTTCGTAGGACTTGATGTCCTGCATCGTCTGCTGATAGTTGGCGCTGGCCTTCAGGTCCGGATAGGCCTCCGCCACGGCGATGAACTTGGCGCTCATTTCCTGCAGGGCGGCTTCGTTGGCGTTGATATCCGCTGCAGTGGGAGAAGGCGAAGAGGTGATCTTGCGGCCTTCCACTACCTTCTGAAGGGTATCGGCCTCATAGGAAGCATACTCACGCGTGAGTTTGACAAGGGCCTTGAGGGCGTCATAACGGCTGATCTGCTGCACATTGATCTGCTTCAGGGCATTGTTGCAGAATTCGTCGCTCTTGACGAGTTTGTTCTGGACTGCTATCACCCACAGGACGAGGAGGACGATAACGGCAATAACGATTGCGAGTACCATAATGTTAAGTGTTTTAGTTTTACAAATATGCGAAAAATGCTTAAATTTGTCAATAGTAAAAACACTTTTTGCAGATGAAAACCAACCAAGCGTTCAAAAACGAAGCCCTGGCGGCCCTGCGCGGAAACTGGGGCAAAGCCGTCCTGGCAACGCTCCTCTACGTACTCCTGATCAGTCTGGTAAACATTCCCGTCACCTACCAGAGCTTCAAGATGCAGTCCTATTTAACGGAGAACGCGGGCTCGCACGCCAGTCTCTACGATATGGCCTCCCTGATGCAGGATCCCGCCTACCAGCTGCTTTCCAAACGCACAAACGGGTATTCCAGCCTGTCCACCCTCGTGAGCATCCTGCTGATAATGCCCCTTTCGCTGGGCTACGCGAATGCGATGCGGCGCCTGCTGGTGCACCAGGAAGATGAACTGATTTCCAATACGATCCGCATTGCCTTCCGCAACTATTGGCACAAGGTCTGGGGCCTTCTCTGGATGACCATCCTGATCTTCCTGTGGAGCCTGCTGCTCATCGTCCCGGGCCTGATCAAGTCGTTTTCCTATGCGATGACACCCTTCATCCTGGAGGATAACCCGGAGCTGAGTGGCGTGGAAGCCATTCACCGAAGCCGGATGATGATGAAGGGGCACAAGTTCGACCTCTTCTGGCTGTGGCTCAGTTTCATCGGCTGGTTCCTGCTGTCCATCCTCACCTGCGGAATCGGCTTCCTGTGGCTGGTGCCTTATATGGAAACGGCCCAGGCCGCCTTCTATGAGGAGGTCAAGGCCGATTACGCCTTAAACGGCGGATTGGACTAACCGCTATAAATCGAGAATTCCGTCCGGGATGCTGAGAACCAGCGTCCCGGTTTTTTCATCGGCCTCCACCACCAGGTCCTCGTGGAAGGGAAGGAGAACCTCCCCGCCGCCGGGGCGCTTCACCCAGAGGCAGGTGTTGCCGGGGATGTCTTCGTAGTCCGTAACGGTGCCGATGGTTTCTCCCTCCGGCGATTTCACCGTCCAGCCGGTGAGGTCCTCCCCCGCCTCTTCCTCGAAATAGTCGGCCCAGATGGCCTCGCCGGCCAGTTCGTCGGCGTCCTTGAGGGAGCGTACGCCCGTCAGGCGCACCAGGGCGCGGGAGTTGCCCCGCTGACGGAAGGATTCAAAATAAAAGGGAACCGGCAATCCATCGAAATAGATGAATACCGGTTCCTGAAGGTCGATATCCTCCGGGCCGATGTCAAAGAAACTGACCAGCAGCTCTCCTTCCGTCCCGTTGGATTTCAGTACCTGGGCGATCCGCAGCATTATTCGGCGGCGGGTGCCTCGGGTTCTTCCGCGGCGGGAGCTTCCTCTACGGGAGCCTCTTCAGCTGCGGTTTCTTCGGCAGCGACCTCCTCGGCGGCAGCCTCTTCGGCGGCCTCTTCGGCGGCGGCTTTTTCAGCTTCTGCCTTCTTGGCGGCGATGGCCTTCGCACGGGCCTCGTTCACCTTTGCCTCGGCGGCCTTGGCAGCCTTGGCTTTGGCAATTTCATCGTTCTTGATGCCGGTGGTCTTGGCAGCGACCTTCTTGTCGTGCTCGGCCTTCCAGGCAGCGAACCTTTCCTCGGCCTGAGCCTCGGTGAGCGCGCCCTTGGCAACGCCTTCCGCCAGGTGCTTGCGAAGCAGCACGCCCTCATAGGAGAGGATGCGGCGGGCGACCAGGGTGGGCTGGGCACCTACCTTGAGCCAAGCCAGTGCCTTCTCACCGTCCAGGATGATGGTGGCAGGGTTGGTGTTCGGGTTGTAGGAGCCAAGTTGCTCGATGAACTTACCGTCGCGCGGTGCGCGGGAATCGGCCACAACAATGTGGAAGAATGCGAAATTCTTCTTACCGTGGCGCTGGAGTCTGATCTTAACAGCCATTGTGAATCTGTTTAAATTAATGTATTGCGTAGTCCCCCAACTCGTGAGGGACTGCAAAGGTAAGAAAAATTTGTTGAATTCAAAAAAACATTTTACCTTTGCAAACCCAATCGCGGATGTGGTTAAATGGTAGACACGCCACTTTGAGGGGGTGGTGGGCATTAGCCCGTGGAAGTTCGACTCTTCTCATCCGCACGGTAAGGCAGCTTTCGGGCTGCCTTAATTCGTATACCTCCTCTAAAAACATCATTAATGCTCCTGATGAACGCGCCGCGTCCCTGCAAGGACGACGCCGTGTTACTTCCACTCCGTGTGGAAATGCTCCCCGCGGGGGCGGTCGGTGCGCTCATAGGTGTGGGCGCCGAAATAGTCCCGCTGGGCCTGCAGCAGATTGGTACCCAGGCGGGGGCATCGATAGCCGTCGTAGTAAGACAGGGCGGCAGAAAGCGCAGGAACGGGAATACCGGCCGATAAAGCCGCTCCAAGCACCTTCCGCATGCTTTCCTGGCCCGTAGCCAAAATGCCGGCGAAGTAAGGATCCAGCATCAGGTTGTCCAGCGCAGGCTGTTGCTCGAAGGCCGCTTTAATCCGGTCCAGGAAGACGCTGCGGATGATGCAGCCACCCCTCCAAAGTCCGGCGATGGTCCCCAGGGAAAGATGCCAGTCATAGCGAACGGAGGCGGTTTTCAGCAGCGAAAAGCCCTGCGCATAGGAGATGATTTTGGCCGACAGCAGGGCCAGACGAAGCTGTTCGAGAAAACCCTCCCCTGCCGGCATGGAGCATTGGGGGCCCTTCAGCACGGAAGAAGCCGCAACACGCTCTTCTTTCTTTGCCGACAGGCAGCGCGCAAACACGGCTTCCCCTATCAGCGACAGCGGTTCGCCCTCATCCAGGGCCGACTCCACCGTCCATTTGCCTGTCCCCTTCTGGCCGGCTGCATCCAGGACAGAATCCAGAAGATAAGTGCCATCGGCCTCTTTTTTCGACAGGATATCGGCCGTGATTCCAATGAGATAGCTGTCCAAATCCCCTTGGTTCCAGCTGGCAAACACCGCCTGCATCTCCTGGGGAGACATACCCAGGCCATCCCGCATGATTTGATAACACTCGCAGATGAGCTGGATATCTCCGTATTCGATGCCGTTGTGCACCATCTTCACGAAATGGCCGGCACCACCGGGTCCCACCCAGTCGCAACAGGGCGTTCCATCCGGTGCTTTAGCGGACAGCGCCTGGAAGATTTCCTTTACGTGCGGCCATGCGGCGACCGACCCTCCGGGCATCATGGAAGGCCCCTTCAAAGCGCCTTCCTCTCCACCGGATACGCCGGTTCCCACATACAGCAGGCCACGTTTCTCCAGTTCTTCCATGCGACGGCTCGTGTCCGGGAAATGGGAATTACCGCCATCGATAATGATATCTCCCGCATCCAGCAGGGGCGCCAAAGCAGATATCACCTGATCTACGGCATTCCCCGCCGTGACCATCAGGAACACTTTCCGGGGTCTGGCCAGGGAAGCCACCAGGGCGGAATAGCTGTCGGCCGCAAAAAAGCGACGGCCGGCCGCGCGACCGGCCATGAAAGAGGCGGTCACTTCCGGAATGTAGTTGTAGACGCTTACGCGCAGGCCCTTGCTTTCCATATTCAGGGCCAGGCTCTGTCCCATGACGCCCAGACCCACCAGGCCGATATCGGATAATAATTCTTTCATCGTTTCACCCTTGCGTTTCCATTCCAGATACTCCACAGCTGCTGTTCATCATCCGGGACGGCATAGTCGGTGGGAAGACTGGCCGCCAGAGCACCGGAAGCCCAGCCGAACTGCGCGCATTTTTCCGGCTCCCAGCCTTTCAGGACGCCGTACAGCAGGCCGCCCACAAATCCATCCCCGCCGCCAATGCGGTCCAGCACGCCGATTTTCCTGGGCGGGATCTCATACCACTGGCCTTCCGAAGATACGATGGCGCCCCAGAGATGACGGTTGGCATCCAGCACCTCCCGGAGGGTGGTTGCTACCATGGAGGCTTTCGGGAAACGATCCTTAATCCGGTCTATCATGGCCCGGAAGGCAGCGCCATCCAAGTTCTTCCCACCTGTCTCGGGGCCTTCCACACCCAGACACAGCTGGAAATCTTCTTCATTGCCGATGAGGATATCGGCCCGCTCCGCGATGGCGGCGAACACCTCCCGAAGCCGACTTTCCTGTCCTTCCCAGAAGGAGGCCCGGTAATTGAGGTCGAAGCTGATGCGGGTGCCGCAACGGGCGGCCACTTCCGCCAAAGAAAGGCAGAAATCCGGCGCCAGGGCTGCTACCAGGCCGCTCAGATGCATGATCTGAACGCCATCCCGGGCGAATATTTCCTCCAGCGGAAAGTCATCGGCATGAAGGGTGCGCCCTACCTCCCCGGCACGGTCGTTCCACACGCGGGGCCCCCGGAGGCCGAATCCGCCGTCGGCCATATTGATCTGATGGCGATAACCCCAAGGCCCGCCTTGCGGAACCTGAGGTCCTTCCACATCCATTCCCCTGCCTTGAAGGTCCTGCCGGATGAAGGCAGCCACCGGACTGTCCTTGACGAAGGCCGTGAGCACTTTGACTTTCATCCCCAGGTAAGAGGCAACGCTGGCGACATTTGTCTCCGCGCTGGTGGCCTGGAGGGAATACATTCCGCCCTGCCGGAAAGCCTGTCCGGAAGCGGGTGTGAGCCTGACGCCCATGCTGGTGGGAACCAGCAGTTGCCAGCGGCAGGCTTCTTTCAGTTGGATGCTCATAAGACTATAACAATTTCCCGAGTGCGACCACTCCGGTATAAGAAACAATGCAGGCGAACAGGAAGGCCAGAATCATCAGAAAGGTAAATACCCAGCCGGGGCGTTTGTCGCCCATCACCGAACGCTTGTTCAGCAGAATTATCATCAGCAGGATTACCAGGGGCAGCACGAACACCAGCGTCACCTGGGAGGCAATCTGGGTGATTACCGGGCTGGTCCCCAGGATGGGAATGGTAAGGCCGACGAGAGCGGCGATGCCCGTGAGAATCTTGAAAAGGGGCGTCCCCGTCTGCATCTCCCCGTCCCGGAAATCGCTGATGAGTTCGGGAGCCAGCATCATTATGGGGAAAAGGGAGGAAAGACCGGCGCTCAGGAGGCCCACCACGAACAGGGCCACGGCAAAACGACCGGCAATGGGCTCCAGCACGTAAATCATATCCAGCACCTTTTCCACCTGGATGCCGCGGGTGTGCAGCACGCTGGCAGCGCAAATCATGATGGACGCGCTGATGATAAAGGTGAGCGAGGCGCTCACGATGGCATCCCTCCGCTGCAACTTACCGTCGGCCTTGCCCCAGCCCTTGCTTTTCAGGATGAGGGGGCGGATGACGAAGGTGGGAGAAGACATGGTGGTGCCCACGAAGGCGGCGATGAAAAGACGGGCTTCGGCCGATTCAGGGATGCGGGGAATAAAGCCGCTGAACACCGTTCCGGGGGCAGGCAGTTCAATGAACATGGACAGGATGAATGCCAGGCCCATCAGGGTAACCAGTACGGAGAGAATCTTCTCGAATACACTGTAATTGCCCCGGTTCAGGACGAACCAGATGGTGGCCGCTATCACGATGGCCATCCCCAGCACCATCCAGTAGGACGCGTCGGGAGAAAGGCCGGGAATAAGGCGATAAAGCACCTCCGTAACGGCATTGGAAGTAATGTTCAGGATGCTGGAAAGGCTGATCCACTGGCTCACCACCAGGCCCGCGATCAAAATCACGGCCCAGGCTTTTCCACCCTTGAGGTGTTGCTTGATACCGTGGATGGCCGTATTCCCTGTAACGATGCCGAAGTGACCATAGGCGTAGGTCATCACCCAGGTGAAAAAGGCACTGATGGCCAGCACCCACAGCAATTGCGTTCCGTATACGCTGCCGGATTTCACCATGGAGGTAACGCTGCCCGTACCGATGGTAAAGCCCAGACAGAACAGCCCGGGCCCCACCAGCGCAATCCAGCGCAATATGGTTTTGAATACGTTTTTCATCAGGAGAACAGACAGCCGCCGTTAATGTCCACGCCGTTGCCGGTCACATAGCCGGCGTCCTCACCGGCGAGGAAGGCTACCAGGCCGGCCACCTCCGACGCTTCGCCCTCGCGGCGCAGGGGCGCGCTGCGATGCAACGCCTCGCGGCCTTCCAGCTTGGTGAATTTATCGTGGAAATAGGTGTCTATCATACCGGGGCAAACGGCATTCACACGGATGCCCTCCGGGCCCAGTTCCTTGGCCATGGCGCGGGTGTGGCAGAGCATGGCCGCCTTGCCGCAGGCATAGATGGAGGAGCCGGGACCGCCGCCGTCACGGGCAGCCTGGGAAGAAATGTTCACGATGCTCCCGCCCCTGCCCATGTATTTGAGGACTTCCCGGGTGCACAGCCAGCAGCTCTTGAAGTTGAGGTCCATGAGGTCGTTATACCACTGCTCGTCCTGCTCCTGAATCTTTTTCCGGCCCATAATGCCGCCGGCGTTGTTCACCAGAACATCGATTTTCCCGCCGAAAGCGTCCGCCGCAGCCTTCATCAGAGCTTCAACTTCCGACGCCTTGGTTACATCGGCCTTTACCAGGATGGCTTCCCCTCCGGCACGGCGTACAAGCTCCAGCGTTTCCCTGGCCGCTTCTTCGCTGTGACAGTAGTTGATGCACACTTTTGCACCTTCTTCCGCCAATCTCACGGATACGGCCCTGCCGATATCCCTGGCGCCGCCGGTAACCACGACGACTCTTCCTTCTAGTTTACCCATTTCAGTATTCTGTATACGTTAGTGTGTCAGCACACAAATATACGGACTATTTTCTTAATAAAGAATTTTTTCTTACTTTTGTACTTATGGCGCAACGATTGACAATTCGAAGAATTGCGGAATTGGCCGGAGTCTCCGCAGGGACGGTGGACCGGGTCATCCACAACCGGGGAAAGGTGTCCCCGGAGGCCCTTGCGGCCGTGCAGGCCGTACTGGAAAAACAATCCTATAAATACAACCTGCACACTTCGGCCGTAGCCTTCAAAAAAACAAAGAAATCATTCTGGATTGCAGTGGGTATCCCCTCGTCCAGCAAAGGCGAATACTGGGACCTGATCAGGGCCGGACTGGAGAAAGCTTTTACGGAATACGGAGACATCTCCATCAAGAGCCATTACATCTATTTCGACCAGTTCAATTCCCCTTCCTGCCGGAAAGCCTTCGAGCAGATTGCCGCCCTCCCCTCCTGCTCGGCGGTTATCCTGGGCACCACTTTCGTACAGGAAACCCGGGACCTGTGCGAAAAACTGGACAAAAGGAATATACCATACGTATTCGTGGACGGTAATGTACCGGACACGCACCCCCTGGCCTGCTTCATGGCAGACCAAGTGAGCTGCGGCCGTCTCCTGGCCCGGCTCATGGACGGCTTCACCCAGGACGACGCAGAGATTGTGGCCATGCTGCCGGAACGTGTGGGCACCCGTCTGTCCAACAACTCCACCATCCGCCTGGAAGCCATCCGCTCCTATTTCAAAGAGTCCGGCACCACCAAAGTCCTGAAGGAGAGTTATTTCCCGACCGATAATCCGGAGGGGGCCAGACAGGCGATCAGCCGCTTCCTTAGGGACAATCCCAAAGTGAAAGGCATCGCAGTGGTCATCTCCACCGGTTACCTCATATCGGACGCCCTGTCGGAAGCCGGCATCAGCGGCATCTGTGTGGGCGGCTTTGACGTGACGGAGGGCAACACGCGCTGCGTCCGGGAGGGAACGCTGGATTTCCTGATCAACCAGCATCCCGAATGGCAGGCCTTCAATGCCCTGGAGTGCCTGCTGCACTACCTGCTATACGGTTCAACTAACAACGAGCTGCGCTCCTTCCTTCCCATTGACATCGTGTTCAAGGAGAACCTTCCTTACTGGCACGACACTCTTTAAGCATTATGTTAGGGCTCATTCTTTCCGTCCTGCTCGCAGGAGCCCCCTCGCACGACATCGCATCGCTGCCGCAGTGGGGACCGTATTCCAAAGAGTATTTCGGCATCTCCCATATCCAGGACCTGTCTTCCGGCATCCAGGTGGAGTTCTGCCTGGTACCCGGGCAGTACAGACGCAATGTGAAAGTTCCCTGCGCGCTGTTCGAATCGGGCGTTCACCCCTGGGAGGTGTCGGCCGACATGCACCATATCACCTATCGGCACGACATCGAGTGGAAGGACCGGGTGTACGTGGATGCCACGTATCACATCCTGGACGAAAACAGGGTATTGCTGGAGACCCGGTGCGTAAACAATACGGACCAGATTCAGAACATAAGCCTTCAACTGGCCGCACGGAAGGCCGGAGGGGCCGATGAAAAATGGGACCCCGTCCTGGAACAGGGAAACGGCTGGTTCACCGTACGGTATCCGGAGGTGGACGCCACCTACGGGGTGCTTTGGGACTATCCCTACAGCGAAGTGCGCCAATGGCGCTGCGCCAAATTGGAGCAGCTGATGCCCCGGAAGGTGCACGACCATGTGAACAAAAACCTGAAGGGCGACAAAAAGGGACACTACACGGCCAATTTCATGCGGCCGGTCGTGCTGCAGCCGCACCGGGACACCACGGTACTGCAACTGATTGTGTGCGGGAGCGGAGAGGCGGTGGAACGGCTTATGAAGGGCGGAATCCCCGGTCAACCCGAGGTTGACGGGAGCACTGTCCCCCTCGGCTACCAGCTCCTCCAGGCTACGCTGCTTACGAACGTAGTCTATCCCATTGACGCCTTCGGGGAGCCCATACGGCATTTCTGCCCCGGAAAGAACTGGAACAGCCTCTATACCTGGGACTGCGGTTTCATCGGCTGGGCCATGAGTGAAATAGACCCCTCCCGCGGTTACGAGATTATCCGCCAATATACCACGGCGCCGGAGGAGGAAGCCCCCTTCGTACATCACGGTACGCCGCTGGCCACGCAGATATTCGCCATCGGGGACGTCTGGCAGCGCTGCGGGTCCTCCGATGAACAGCTCCGGGAGATTTATCCCCGCCTCAAGCGTTTCTACGACTATATGACCGGGCCGCGTTTCCGCCGGGAAGACGGCCTGCTGGAAACCTGGAACCTGTTTTACAACAGCGGCGGCTGGGACGACTATCCGCCCCAGTGGGCGCTGCGGCCGCAGAAGGAACTCCGTTCCCGCACACTTCCCATGGTCTCCACCTCCTACTATATCCGCTGCGCCAAGATACTCCGGATGATGGCCGCCCATCTGCAGGCCACGTCCAAAGGCAAGGAGAAAAAGGCCCTGGCCGCGGACATCCGGCAATTCGACAAGGATATTGCAGCCATGTCCGCAGGCATCCAGACCAGCGCCTGGGATGCCGAAACGGGCTACTTCGGCTATGTCCGCCACGACGGACAGGGCCGGCCTGAAGGGATCTACCGCACAGCCGAAGGCGTGAACTACAACATGGGCCTGGACGGCGTCACCCCGCTGGTAGCCGGCATCACAACGGCCGCTCAACGGGAAGCGCTCCTGGGGCATGTTTTCACGGAAGGGGAACTCTGGAGTCCCTGCGGCATCACCGCCGTGGACCAGCGGGCTCCCTATTTCCGCATCGACGGATATTGGAACGGCACCGTATGGCTGCCCCATCAGATGATCCTGTGGAAGACGATGCTTGACCTGGGCCTTCCGGACAGGGCCAGGCTAATAGCCGAAACCGCCCTGAAAAACTGGGAACGGGAATGCGAAGACTCCTACAACTGCTATGAGCATTTCATGCTGGCAACAGGCCGCGGCGGCGGATGGAACAACTTCTCCGGCCTCTCTTCGCCGGTCATCAACTGGTATAACGCCTATCATCGGCCCGGCACCGTCTCTACCGGATTCGGCACGTTGGTAACCCAGGCCGAGTGGGCCGATGATAACGTCTCCGTGCGCCTTACGCTGGAGTTCGACAAGGACCTCATCGGCCAGGAAGTATGCGTAATCGCCTGTCTGAAGGACGGGCCCCGCGAGGTCAAAGTCAAAGCTGGCCGGAAAGCGCTCCAACTGCAAGTGAACTGACATGGACCGCAGAGATTTCATCAAAACCAGCCTGCTTGCAGGAGCCGGCCTGTGCCTCACCGATTGGGAAAAGGCCTTCGCCGCCGGCTGTCACGACGCCCGGGCGGGCAAACCCTGGCAAGGCTGGCGGGAAGGTGAATTCCAGATTCACTTTATATACACCGGCGTGGCGGAATCTCTCTTCCTCATTTTCCCGGACGGGACCACCATGCTCATGGACTGCGGGGATTTCGATGCCCTGGCCCGCGGAAAGAAGGCCGTCCCGCTGCTTCCCGGCCCCGAACGGCACGCCGGAGAATGGATAGCCCGCTATGTCACCCGGGTGAATCCCGCCGTAACGGATGTGGACTACATGCTCCTCACCCACTATCACAACGACCATGCGGGCAGCGACCGCTTCTATGCGGAGAAACAGGTCCGCGACGGGAAGGACTACTGCCTGAGCGGATTCTCGCAGGCGGCAGAAATCCTGAACTTCAAAAGGGCCATCGACCGCGCCTGGCCGGATTATAACGATCCCATCCCCGATACCCTCCTGGGCGCGGACCCGGACACGGCGGAGCACATGAAGCGCTTTTACAACTACATGCAACAGCACCGGGGCCTGCAAATAGAGAAGTTCCGCCTGGGGTCCACGGACCAGATTGTTCCGCTGCACCATGCCGGAAAATATCCCTCTTTCCAGGTGCGCAACCTCTGCGCTAACGGACGCATCGCCTCCAAGGACGGGCAGATTACGGACCTTTTCGCAGCCAAGAAAGCGGCCGGCGTTACCAAACTCAACGAAAACGCCATGAGCCTGGGGATGATATTCACCTACGGGAACTTCCGCTTCTTCACGGCCGGGGATTTCTCTGCGAAGTTCAGGGACCCCGACGGCACCGTCCGCTTCATCGAAGATGATCTGGCCGATGTCTGCGAAGCGGTGAACGTAGCCAAGGTGAACCACCACGGACACAACTCCATGAGCCGGAAGCTGGTATCAGCGCTCAGGCCGCAGGTATGGGTGAGCTGCGTATGGGACCAGCTGCACAACCTTCCGCCCTGCATGGAACTGCTCGCAGACCGCAGCCTCTACCCCGGCGAAAGAGTCATCTGTCCCACCATGTTCCCCGCCGAACGCCGCAAAAAGGACGAAGGCGCCGCCTGGATGGCCGATATTGCCAAAGACGCCTTCGAAGGCGGTCATGTGGTGGTGAATGTGGAGAAAGGCGGCAAACGCTACAGCGTATCCTACCTCACCGCCCGGGACGAATCCATGACGGTGAAGAGCGTCCTGCATTTCCGCGCTTAACGGAGACGGATTTCCAGATTTGATGTGGCTTCGACGGGCAGCCAGAGCACCAGGCTGTCGCCGTCCCAGGCATGGTGAATGCCCGCTTTGAAAGAGTCGTACGCGGTCCCATTGACAGTAACGGCCGACGGCAATGTTCCCACGCCCGTAAGGATAATGCACAGCCCGTGAACGGGATTTCCGGCCGATGCCGCCACGGAGAAGACATGGTTCCCAGGCTGAGCCAGATAGGCCCGCTGAGTAACGTCGTACGGGATTTCCTTCCCATCGCAGCTCATCTTCGGCGCCCGCAGCCAGGATTTGGCCAGCGGGAGCAGGTCCTTCGCATCGCCCTCCGTACAGCCGCAGAGCATGAGCTTGGTCATCTTCCGTCCCTCGATGGAATGGGGCGCGTTGTACTGGGTGGCAGTGTAGGTGTGGGAAGCGGCATCGGCCACACAGGCATACCGGCCGATGATATAGTCCTGCGTAACAGGCCAGTGGTTGCGCCAGGGGAAGAGGGAGAATTCCGACCACTTTCCCGCATAGCGGTGAATCTCAGGCCCGGAATGGCCTTTTTCGTTCATTCCATCCCCGTCCTCCAGAATCAGGAAAGGGTTCCAGCGGCTCTTGAGGTAAGTCACCTGGATATTGGCCCCGTCCAGCGAAGGCTCGTCCTGGCGCGCCTTCCCTTCGAAGATCCAGCCGAACTCCGCACTGCGGCCGTCCATGGCGGCCAGGGACATGATGCGGGAAGCATCCAGCACATCTTCCGGCCGCTGGGAGGGATGCAGCACCTGGAGGCTCTGGCACCACTCGTACCAATCGGCCAGATAGTCGCTCCAGACATCCATTTTCCGCACGCCAACGCCGTCCGGATAGAAGATATAGGTTTCCTCCGAACAGTCCCCCCAGCCGCTTTCTTCGCTCTGATAGGGGATTTTCTGATTCACGCCCACGGGAAGATTGCGCCACACCACCACGGTGCGGGCAGGCGTGTTTTCAATGATGCGCACGCTGGAGAAATCCGCGTGTTTGTCGCTCATGCTCTCCGGGCACCCCCAGCCGGTGACTTTCTTGCGCTCGATGAATTCGTTGCACATCCAGTTGCCCTTTTCCGTCACGAAGCAGGGAGCATAGGAAATGCCTTTCCAGAAAACCACTTTCCACGGCTGCCCGGCGCCGAAGCCCACCACCACATCCGGCAATTCACCGCGCCAGCGGTTATCAAAAGCGGGGTAATACTTGAGCGGAATATACCAGGAACCGAAGGCCAGACCATCGGGTCCGGAAGGGAGGATGCGTTCCTCGAAACCGGGGACATCGGCCCCCGGAGCCGCCGGACGCACGAATTTCTCCTTCAGGATGCGGTTATATGCGTTTTTATCCTCAATAATACGGAGTTCATCCATGGCTCCGTCGAAGGAACTGTAGATGGGTATGCTCTTGTTCTCATAGAAGGACGGCATCTTTACCGGCGTGCGCCCTATCCAGAGGTCATAGTCCTGCTCCACCTGGGGCAGTTCCAGCGGCAGGCGCGAAACCTGTTTACCGTCCACGGCCAGGTTCAGGCAGCTCCCCGAACGGAACTGGGCGGTAAGGCGGGACCACTGCCGCAGGGGCAGTCCTTCTGGGCTCACCACTTCTTCCCATTTCCCTGCCATCGCCACCTGGAAATGCACTTTCCCCTGCGCGTCCAGCCAGAGCGACCATCCGCCAGGAGCGTCACTGCGCTGGCGGCAAGCCACCGGACAGGGACTCTTTGGGAAGGCGATGGGACAGACCCATACGTCCACCGTAAAGTGTTTTTCCGGGATGGGGACATCGGCCGCAGGAATTACGATCCGGCTGTCATAGCCGTCGAAGAAAGCGGCCTTCCCGTCCACGCCGGGCACGGGGCCGTCGTTGAACGGGAGGGAAAACAGGGTTGCAAGGATGAGAGCCAGCATAGTCAGTCTGTGTAAGAGAATTCGGTCAGGACCGGATAATGGTCGGAGATGAAGGTGGTGCCATAGTCCCTGCGGTCCAGTGAATAGGTAAGTGCCTTGAGCGGACCGCAGAAAAAGATGTGGTCGATGAGTGCGCCTCCCTTGCCGAAGCCGTTGTCCGTATTGGCTGTTCGGAAACTGGACTTCAGGGCATCAAGCCGCGCATAACCCAGCGGGTAGGTAATGAATTGCTGCAGGGCTTCCGTATCCGACGTGCAGTTGAAGTCTCCCAGCAGGAAAACGTTGTCCTGACACCCGGGACCAATCGCACCGCCTATCAGTGAAGGAATCTTGGTCAAATGCAGATTGGACTCGCTCAGGCGGATGGCCGGAGCACGGTCGGAGATGTTCTTGTTGTTCTGATAATGCGTATTGAACAGCCAGACCACCCTTCCCATGGCGTCGTTGTCTATCAACTTCACCCAGACGGTATTCAGCGGATGGGTGGTATGCCAGGAACCATAGTCGCTGGACTTGTTCTTGACCACCACCTGGTCCGGCGTGTCGCTGTGCCAGAAGGCGCCTTTGGACGAGAGGTTGAAGCGGCTTTTCCGGTAAAGGATGGCATTGGCCGACGAAGGGTCCGCATCCGTGAGCAGGTCCTTCCCTTTTTCCGGTCCCACCCCGTAGAAACCGTATTCATCCTTCACCTTGGAGTAGATATACTGGGCACTTTCCTTTTCCACCTCCTGCAGGCCTATTACATCCGGCTTGCGGGTAAGGATGAAGTTGCACACGGCATCTTTCCGGTGATCCCAGTCGTTGTCTCCGTCGGCCGGTTCGATGTACCGGATGTTGAAGGTGCAGACCAACAGGTCCGCGGTTTCCTGTTCCGTGGGTGACGTACCGCCCCCCTTGTTGCCCTGGCAGGCGACAAGGCCTGTCAGGGCAAGCAGGAAGAGGAGAATCTTACTTGATGACATAGTTGATCGTGTGCTTGGTTTCATCGAAACCATCTCCCCACAGCAGGGTGGCGGCGTTTTCCGCAGCAAGTGCCGTGCCGTTCAGCGAACCCGACACCTCCACAGGTTTGGCCACGGTTCCAATTACGGCCTCAAGGGCGTTTCCGCTGCCGCCAACCAGCATGCCGGCGTTTGAGCCCGCGGCGCAGGTAATGGCACCAGAGAAACTTCCGCCCTCCACGCTGATGGAAGACTTGTTCCAAATCCACCCGATGAGACCGCCTACGTCAATGACGGCCTTGGACTCAATGTCGGCCTTGGAGGAGCAGTCCTTCATGGTCTGGGCATACCCCCAGTGACGGCCGGCCACGCCACCCACTTCCGAATGGTCCTTGGTACCGTTAATGATGATTTTACCGGTGTTGGAGCAGTTTTCCATGTATGGTGCGGCGCCGACGACTCCACCCACGCGGAGATTGGCCGTGCCGCCGATGGTGATAACGCCACTGTTGGAGCAGCCCGACATCACTCCCCAGTTGGACGGGGTGGTATTGTCGTTGTCGGATGCTGGCCAGCCGGCCACGCCGCCTACGTGGGCGGGTGATTTGCTGGTATTGGCTTCCACGGTGACGGGGCCGCTGTTGGTGCAGCCGCTCACGCTGACACCGCGGTTTTTACTGGGACTGTCGGCCGACGGATTGTTCACGGCACCAAGTACGCCGCCAATGCAATGCTGGTGGTTTTGACCGTTGAAATCGGCTCCGGTACTGGTAACTACCCGGACTACGACGGCGCCCGCATTGGAGCAGTCTTTGACCGCGCCATAGTAGGTGCCGGCCACACCGCCCGTAAACATGCGGGCCGGGGAGGTATTCATATTCTCCACTTTGCTTTCGGTCCAGGACACCTTCCCCTCATTCTTACAATTCTCCAGCGTACCGATGGCCCAGGCGACAACACCGCCCAGGGAAGAAGCCACTTTCTGGTTGTAGAACTCACCCTTTTCAATGTTGGCAACGTCTTGAGGGTCTCTCACCGGGCAGGCCCGCCGGCCGTGCCAACCGCCGGACAGACTCACTTCCCCGTAGTTTTCGCAGCCAGACAGCGGCGTTAGCGAGTAGCCCACCACGCCGGCGACGCCCTGGGTGGTGAATTCACCGTTAGCGGCGTCCGAATCGTCCACGATCAGGGAAATCTTTCCGTAGTTCTTGCAGCCGGAGATGGGCGCAGCCCCATCATCCTTGGGCGTAGAAACGGCGATGAGGCCGGCCACGATATTGCTTTCCTTGTCCGTGGAACCGATGCTACGCGTGACGGAGGCCTTGTTGACGCAGTCCTTGACAACTCCTTCGTTGCGGGTGACCAGGGCGCCGAACACCAGGGAATCCGGCGTGAAGCTGCAGCTTTCGTCAATGACGATGTTGGAGAGCGTTCCACTGTTTTTCTTGAACAGGGGCTGGGTGGAAACCAGGTTCTTGATGAGGTGGTTGCCACCGTTCAGGCTGCCGGAGAATCCCTTGGCCGGTTCAAGGGTGATGCCGCTCATGTCCAGGTCCGCGGCGATGACTGCCTCGTCCAGGGATTCCGCAGTAAGGCCTGCCAACCATTCGGCGAAGTCGGCGGGGGTCTTGATGGTCACCTTGCTGTCGAATTTCTGCTGGACGGTCACCTTGTTGGTGGTGGAACCGGTCAGTTCGGGTCCGAAAACGATGGTTCCGGTGCGTCCCTCCTTGCCCTCATTGTCCGTCACACTCACGGTCACCGTCACGGTGCCGTCTCCGGATGCGGGATTCAGCGTCACCCACTCGGGGGCTTCCGAAGTCCAGGAACCGTCGGCAAACACCTTGACGGTCTGGGGCTCGGCTCCAAGGGCTTCAAAGGTCATGGAGGACGTGCTCACACGTACCACGGTGGCCTTGGCGCCGGTGCCGCCACCGCCGCCGCCGTTCTGTTCCTTACCGCCTGTGCAGGCAAAAAGCACTGCCGCAGCCAATACTGCAATAATAAGCTTTCTCATGGTTGTATCTGTTTAAAAATTCAATCCGTCGGGCCAGTTGGGGTTTTGAAGAATCCGGTGGTTGAGTACCCGCTCCTCCGTAGGGATGGGATACAGGTAATCGCGTTCCGGGTCGAAGGAGAAGGTATAGGTGGGATTGGGCTTTACGCAGCCCTTGCTCCCTTCGCTCAGCGTAATGTCGCTGCCAATCTTATAGACAAAGGTGGCTTCCGTGGAAGGTTTTGATCCGGTATAAAGGACGATGTCCACCTTTCCGTCGTTGTCCCAGTCGTATTCGCCGGCGCCCGGGAAATACATCCCGTACAGCCCCTTGGTAATCCTGTACCCCGCGGCCCAGCGGAGAAGGTCCGCATAACGGAGACCCTCGAAGGCGAGTTCCACCACCCTTTCGCGGCGGATTTCCAGGATGACGCCCTTGTTGTCCCCGCTCACGTTGGGATAGCCGGTATCTTCCGACGTCAGGTACGAATCCGGGTGATCGTTGGCATCCGTCATGGAAAGGTCCGGCATACCGGCCCGCCGGCGCAGGAGATTCACGCTCTTATCCAAATCCTGCTGGGAAAGGGTGCCCAGTTCCGCCTTGGCTTCCGCGAAGTTCAGATAGACTTCGGCCAGCCGTATCACCGGCATGTCGTTGTAGGAATTGCTGCGGATATTGTTCAACACCACGTTGTCCGACGGCATGACGAACTTGTTAATGGAGTAACCCGTGAGGGAAACGTCCATGTCGCAGAATTTCGCCCGGGTGGTGGAAAGGGTGGTGTAATTGTACCCGGGGATGCGAATGGTCTGGTGCAGACGCGGGTCGCGTCCCCTCACCTGATCCGCGAAAGATTTTGTGCTCCAGCCGGCGACGGAGGAGAAACGGGTACCGTTGGCCATCAGGTAGTGGTCGATGAATCCCTTTGTGGGACTGTTCCTGCCGCAGACCGACAGAAGGGCCGTCCCGCTGGCATTGTGGAAAACCTTGTTGGCGTAATCGTAGTCGATGGAGAGGATGAACTCCCCGGCATCGGCCTCATACTGCGCGAACAGGTTCTGATAGTCGTAATCCGGATGGCCTGTGGTGTAGAGATGGTGAGGCCCCAGGACCATCAGTTCTTCGGCGGCGTCGGCGGCCAGCTGGAGATAATACTCCGCCGGTTTGGCATCGGCCGGCAGGGTCCAAAGGGTGATGTCTCCCTCATGGTACTTGCGGTAGGTTCCCTCGAACAGGCAGAAACGGGATTTCAAAGCCAGTGCCGCCCATTTGGTGGCCCGGTATGTCTTGCCCTTGGGATAGGATTCCGGAAGCCCGGCAATGGCTTTGTCAATGTCCTCGATCATGCGCGCCATCACGTAATCCCGGTTGTCGCGGGGTTTGTAAAGGACATCGTTTTCGTTGGATGCCAGTTCGTGGTCTATCCACGGAACGTCGCCGAAACGCCGCACCTTGTCGAAATAGAACCAGGCCCGGAAGAATTTGCAGAGCGCCTCATACTCTTTCCGGGTGGCTTCATCCGGGCAGCGGTAAAGGTTCCCCAGGCAGGTGTTGATCTTGCGGAGCGTGGTCCAGGACCAGCCGCCGCCGGAAGCGGGGACGGTGCGGAAACTGCCGTTGAGAAGGGTGTTGCTTACGTTGGTGGCCACCATCAGGTCGCTCTGCTCATCGTAAGGGGTATCCGGCAGGATGGAAGAGTAGAACGAATTGGTGAAGAACTGCAACTGGGTCGCATTCTCATAGTACGCCTCTTCCGTAAGGTCGTCCAGGGGTTTCTTGTTCAATGCTTCTTCGCAGGACGATGCCAGGAAGACGGCCGACAGGATAATGACTGTGCTGAATATCTTTTTCATAGTCCCTCGCGAATTAGAATTGAATGTCCACACCAAACATCAGGGTCTTCTGCCAGGGGTAGAAGGACCGGCCGTAGTTTTCGCTGTCGTCGTGGGCGAAGGCCTCCGGGTCCAGGTACTGGCAGTGCGCATAGAGAGGTGACCAGCAGGCCAGGTTCTCTCCGGAGAAATAGACCCTCACTTTTTCCAGACCCACTTTCTTGGTGAGTTTGGCAGGGATGGTATAACCCACCGTGAGGTTCTTCAGACGCAGATAACGGACGTTCTGCAGGTAGCGGGTGTTCACCCGGTTCAGGTAGCCGCCGGAGATTTCCGCGACATAGCCGCGGGCCCGGGGGAAGTAGGCGTCCGTGTTGCCGTAATCCCAGACATCCTTCAGGAAATCTCTTCTCAGGAATGTCTGCATAGGGTTGGAGAACGGGCCCCAGAAGGAGAAGGACCAGCGCGGAGGATACCAGTAATGGTCACCGGTTCCCTGGAAGAAAACGCTGACGTCGAAGCCCATCCAGTCCAGTGAGAGGGTGGTGCCGTAGGAGATGTTGGGATACTTGTTCCCCAGTATCCTGCGGTCCCCGGGATCGTCCACCGTATTGGCGCCGATGCCGATGGTTCCGTCGCCGTCGCGGTCCACGTATTTCAGGTCGCCGGCCATCCACCCGAAGCCCATGCCGGAAGTGACATAGCTCAAGTCCACGTCGGCCGCATACTGACGGGCCTCTTCGTCCGTAGCGAAGAGTTCGTCGGCCTCGAAGCCCCAGATGTCTCCCAGATGCTCACCCACGTAGTAGTCGCTGATGAGTTTGTTCGGGTTGTTGTCGTACTTGGTGATGTAGGAATCGTAGTGGCTGATGTTAGCCGATATGCCATAGCCCAGGGGACGGCCCAGCACCTGGATCTGGTCCTTCCAGCCGATGGAGAACTCCCAGCCCATGGTCCGCAGGTTCGCGGAATTCTCCTTGGGGGCCGAGGCTCCGTAAACGGCGGGGAGGGCGTTTCCCGTCACCAGCATGCCCAGGGTGTTGCGGATATAGCCTTCGGCCGTGAACTGGAGGCGGTCGTTGAACAGGCCCGCATCCAGGCCCAGGTTGTACTGCTGGACGGTCTCCCAGCTCAGGTCACCCGCATTCGGGGCGGAAATGGAGGCGCTGCGGGCCAGCGCACCCTCGCCGAACATCCAGTCGATATCGTCCACCGAAATCTTGCGGATGTAGGCATAGTTGCTCACCACCTGGTTGCCCAGGGAGCTCAGGGAAGCCCGGAGTTTGAGGTTGTTCACCACACTCTTCGCCGGGGCGAAGAAAGGTTCTTCGCTGATGCGCCAGCCGGCCGATACGGAAGGGAAGAATCCCCAGCGGTGGCCGCTGGCAAAACGGGACGAACCGTCATACCGGCCGGAAACCTCCAGCAGGTATCGGCCTTTATAGTCGTAGTTCACCCTTCCGAAGAAGCCCAGGAGGGCATATTCGCTCTGTTCGCCGTCTATGTAGCGCTTGGTGGAACCGTCCAGGTCCGTTCCTTCCAGGGAAAGGTCGTTCAACGTGTCGGAGATCAGGTTGTAGGCGATGGCTTCCAGGTACTGCGTATACTGGGACTCGTAGTTTCCGCCCGCCACGGCCGTCAGGTGATGCCCGCCGAAGGTTTTCTCGAAGGTGGCGAAAAGGTTGGCCGATTTGTAGGTGTAGGTGCGCGCCTTTTCATCCAGCTGGTTGGTACCCACGCCGTCGCGTTTGGTGATGGGTTCCTCGTCCGGATACTGCTTGTACTGGAAGTTGGTCATGCGGACGGTGGTGTGGTCGCGCCGTTTGCGGATGGTGAAATTACCGGTGAGCTTCAGCCAGTCGAATGGAGTGACGTTCAGTTCCGTGGAATTGGAGAAGTCATTCTTGCGCTCCACGTGCCAGTCCTTCCCTTCGATGAATTTGATGTGAGCGGCGTTGGCCACGGCATAGCTGCTGATGAAATACTGGGAATAATACACCCAGGAGCCGTCCGGGTTCTTGAAGGGGAAGACGGGAAGACCATGCGCCGCCAGATGGGAGAAAGTCCGGTCAACATTGGACATGTTGGTCCCAAGGAAGGTATACTTCTGGTCGAAGTACGAAGTGTTGTTGGAAATGGTAGCCCATTTGTTGATTCTTCCCTCGAAGCGGGCGCGGAGCTGGTACTTGTTCAGGACATCGGGGTTGATTTTGATGATGCCCTGCTGGCGGTCCCACAGCCCCGAGACGTAATACTTGAAGTCTTTTCCGCCGCCGGTAACCGAGACACTCTGCTGCTGCACCGGGTTCTGATCCTGGAACAGGAGGTGGTACCAGTCGTTGTTGCCGTAATATTTCCACTGCCTTACGCCGCCCACGGTTTCCTCCACCACCCAGGGGCGGGCGGGGTTCTCCGTTACGTCGTGCACGCGGGCCAGCAGCTCGTTCATGTCGTTGTCGTTGTAACGGAGATACTGTTCGCCGGGATAACGGGCGTCCCAGAACTTGTTGATGGTGTACACGCTCCAGTAGCCGCGCGTCTCATAATTCGTGCTGGTGGTGGGCGCCTGCCATCCCCATCGGCCGCTATAACGGACGGTGGCCTTGCCGGAAGACCCGCCGGACTTGGTGGTGACCAGGATGACGCCGAAAGCCGCCCGCGCGCCGTAAACGGCCGCCGCCGCACCGTCCTTGATGACAGAGATACTCTCAATATCGTTAGCGTTCACCCGGCCCAGGTCACCCTCGGCCCCGTCGATCAGGACCATGGGACCGGCACCGGTAATGGAGGTATAGCCGCGGATATTAATGTCCGGAGTGTCGTTCATGACACCAGAAGAGGTAGTGATATTAAGACCGGGAACGGCTCCCTGCAGCATGCTGGTGACGTTGTGGGCCGTACGGTTCATCAGTTCCTCCCCCTTCACGGCCGTGACGGCGCCCGTCAGGTTCACTTTTTTCTGCGTGCCATAGCCCACTACCACGGTCTCTTCCAAAACCTGGGAGTCATCCTCCAGCACAACGTCCACCCTGGCTTTGGAGGCGGGCACTTGCACGGTTACGGGGGAATAGCCCAGACAGGAAACCTCCAGCGTCACTTCGCCGGAGGGTGCCTGAAGCGACCATTTACCGTCAAAGTCGCTGACGGCGCCCTTGCTGGTGCCTTTCACCAGGATGCCGGCGCCGGGGATTCCCTCCCCGGAACTGTCGGTCACCGTTCCAGATATCATCCGTTGGGCCAGCGCCGGGGAAGCGAAGACCAGCAGAAGCAAGGCCGGAATAAACAGGTAGCGGAATAGTTTCATGGATTCGGTTGGCTTAAAAGTATATGACGCCTTGGTCGTCGTCGGGCATTTCCTCCAGACCTTCGGGATTCTCCTCCGGAGCGTAGGGGTGCATGGGCTGGAGGGATACTTTCGCCTCAACAGGCGGCTTGTCCCTCCTGCAGCCCGGCAAAACGGCACCGGCAAGAAGCAATATGAAGGCTGGACGCAGATTCATTATTGGAAGTCGAACACCAGCGTGGCCGTAATGGGCCAGTGGTCGGAGATGTAAGTTACGCCTGAGTAGGTGCGGTAATCCGTGCCGAAGGTGCCGGCCTTGAGGCCGTGCTTGGCGTTGTTGTAGCAGTAACGGTAGAAAATATGGTCGAGGTTAGAGCGATTGCCGCTGCAAGTGCCGCTGCTGTAGATGGTGGAGAAGCCGCTGCAGGTGGTGTCGAAGCCGTTATAGCTGGTGGGATATGCAGTCTTGCTGGTTTTACCGTCCTGATTTCGGGCAAAATAGTAATTGGACCAGCGGCTGTCTCCCTTTTCAGGATTGCAGATATCGGTCGCGGACTCGTTGAGATCACCGACCACGATTATCGGCAGATGCTCCGTATTGATGGCCTCTATCTGGTCATAGAGGATGGGAGCTTCTGCCAGACGGGCTGCATAGGCTTCGTCGGTATAATGCGCCGTAAAGTGCGTATTGAAAACATAGAACACATAGCCATTCTCCTTCCAGAGGAACTTGATCCAGGCGCAGTTGTGGCCGTCGTCGGAGCCAACGGAAGAAGGATTGCTCGAGAGCCAGAAGGTGCCTTTGTCCAGCACTTCGAATTTGTCCGTCTTGTAAAAGATGGCGTTGGAGGAATCCGTGTTATAGTCCTTCTTGTTCCAAAAGTAGCCATCGGAGCCACTGGATTCCTTGCCATAATCCCCGCCCAGGCCATAGGCCGCGTAACCGCTGGTATTGTCCAGGATATTCACCCGCTGACGGTACTCACATTCCTGGGTGCCGATGATATCCGGGCTCATGGTGTTGAAGAACGCATAGATTCCCGTCTTCCGGACGCTCCAGTAATTGCTGCTTGACCAGCTGCTGTTGTCGTCGTTGCTCTGGCAGGCCACGTTGAAGGACCAGACCGTGAGTTCCGGACGGGTGGGAATAACCGGGGCCGGCATGGCTCCGGACATAGTGGTTATCTGCGAACGGCTTATGGTGAAAGCGGTGCTGACTTCTTTTGTGGAATAATAACCGGCGGGCACCCGGGCTTTGATTGTCATCCCGTCGTATTCTCCTGCGGGCAGAACGAAGTAGAAGTCAATGGGAGCGGTTCCGTCAAGCTCGATGTCCGGGCAGGTCATGGTGACTTTCTTGTCGGCTTCCGCGCTGCCCGTCATGGTGAGGGTGTTGCCGCCACGGGCCACGGTGCCGGTGCCGCTGACGCTGCTTGCAAAGCTCAGTTCCAGGCTGCTGACGGTGATGTTTCCGGTGAGTTGCAACTTCAGTACGCCGCAGAGGTTTTTCATGCTGAAGGAAGTAATGTCGTTGGATGTGGCCGACAGCATGGGGTTTGAACCCGGCGCAAATGAGCCCTCAGTATACTCCACTTCCGCAGGCTGCGTGAATGTGAAGGTGCTGGCGCCGTTGTATGTGGCCGTGGTAGGATAGACCGCGAAGAAGGTGTCTCCTGCGGGGATTTCACCGAAGAAATGACCCGTTGATGTGCCGGCGCCACTGTTGAGGACGAACGTCTTGCCGATGGCATCCGATGTGGAGAAAACCTTCATTTTATCCCCCGCGTTCCAAACTACGCTGTTTCCGTCCAGGGACGTTTTTGTAGCGTTCTCTCCACGTACGGTGATTTCCGTATAGCCGGACGGAGCAAGCCTCTCTTTGGCGCAGGAGAAAACAAGCACCAGAGCAATGGGCAAAAGAAAGCAAAACCTTTTGTTCATATTTAGTGTCTTATGTTATTCAAACGGCAGTGTGTACGCACACATCATACAAATGTATGCT
>JAEEGH010002191.1_pt1 | contig 53169 bp, 42 predicted proteins | sample 9134181 | NCBI WGS metagenome assembly JAEEGH01 (sample SAMN16246544, study PRJNA631951) | gut metagenome | biome: gut microbiome; feature: rumen; material: DP-attached | host: Bos | place: Iran: Karaj | collected 2018-10 | reverse complement strand
ATCCCAGACATCAAGATGGTGGAGAGCAAGAGCTTGAAACTCTATCTCTTCAGCTTCCGTAATCATGGGGCTTTTCATGAAGACTGTGTGAACATCATCATGAAAGACCTTATCAAGTTGATGGATCCCAAATACATTGAGGTAACAGGCTTCTTTACGCCTCGTGGAGGCATCTCCATCCATCCATATGCCAATTACGGACGTCCTGGTACCAAGTATGAGCGTTTAGCAGAGGAGCGGCTCTTCAAGCACGAATGAGGCGTAGCACCACTGGACCATTCTTAAAAATATGTAGGGAAGTTTTTGTTTTATATAAAGAACTTCCCTAATTTTGTATGACTAACCTTAAATGCTCAATATATGATGAGAAAAACTATCGGCAGCCTGCTTGTGGTTGCACTCAGTATAAGCACTGCTTCTGCTGACAATGTGAAAAACATGTATCGTAAAGGGTGGATAGACTTCAACAAGAATGGAGTGATGGACATCTACGAAGACCCTAACGCTTCTGTAGAAGCCCGCATCGCTGATTTGCTGAGCCAGATGACGCTTGATGAGAAAACCTGCCAGATGGCTACGCTCTATGGAACAGGTAGAGTATTGAAAGACAAATATCCTACTGAAAACTGGAAGAATGAAATCTGGAAAGATGGTATCGGTAACATCGATGAGCAGGGCAATGGCGTACAAGATGGCTTGAATTACGAACTTTCTTTTCCGTGGACTAAGAGCATTCAGAACCGCCATGAGATTCAGCGGTGGTTTGTGGAACAAACGCGTCTGGGTATTCCTGTGGACTTTACCAATGAAGGTATCCGCGGCCTTTGTCACGATCAAGCCACTTCTTTTCCTGCTCAATGTGCACAAGGTTCTACTTGGGATAGAGAGTTGATCGCTGAGATTGCCCGCATCACTGCTGTAGAGGCACATGCATTGGGATATACCAATGTGTATAGTCCTATCCTTGACCTCTCGCAAGATCCTCGTTGGGGAAGGGTAGTGGAAAGCTATGGTGAGGACCCTTATTTGGTGGGTGAACTTGGAAAGCAAGCTGTCTTAGGATTACAAGGTCAGCATGTGGTTTCTACACCCAAACATTTTGCTGTTTATAGCATTCCTGTGGGTGGTAGAGACGGTGGCACACGCACCGATCCACACATTGCTCCACGTGAAGTGCGCACCATCTACTTGGAGCCTTTCCGAAAAGCTTTCCAAGAAGCAGGCGCTTTGGGAACAATGGCTTCTTACAACGATTATAACGGAGAACCGATTATTGGCAGTTACCATTTCATGACGGAAATTCTGCGCCAAGAATGGGGTTTCAAGGGCTATGTAGTGAGCGACAGTAAGGCTGTGGAGTACCTATATGATAAGCATCATGTAGTGGATTCTGAAGAGGAAATGGCTGCTGCCGTTGTGAACGCAGGCATGAACATCCGCACCAATTTCACGCCTCCACAGGACTTTATCCTTCCGCTTCGTCGTGCCATAGAGAAAGGTTTGGTTTCTCAGCGTACCATCGATCAGCGAGTGACAGAAATCTTGCGCGTGAAGTTCTTCATGGGACTTTTTGACGATCCATATCCTGGGGATGAGAAGCATCCTGAAGCTGTGGTACATACACCTGAGCATCAAGCAGTTTCACTGCGCGCAGCTTTGGAGAGTATGGTATTGCTGAAGAATGAAAACAACATGTTGCCTCTTTCTAAAAGCTTGAAGAAGATTGCCGTGATAGGTCCTAATGCTGATGAAACCACCAAGTTGATTTCTCGTTATGGTCCAGCAAGAGCACCGATTAAGTCTGTATTTCAAGGTATTAAAGAGTATCTTCCGAATGCAGATGTGCGCTATGCAAAAGGTTGTGACATTATCGACAAGTACTTCCCAGAGAGTGAACTTTACGAGGTGCCTTTGGATGCTGATGAGCAGCGCATGATTGATGAAGCGGTGGCTTTGGCTAGGCAGTCGGAAGTAGCGATTATGGTAATGGGTGGCAATGAATCTACTGTGCGTGAGAGTTATTCACGCACCAGTCTGGATATGTGCGGACGTCAGGAGCAATTGCTTAAAGCTGTCTATGCCACAGGCACTCCTGTGGTGCTGCTTCTGGTGGATGGTCGTGCAGCTACTATCAATTGGGCAGATAAGTACATTCCAGCCATCATGCAGTGTTTCTTCCAGGCAGAGTTTACAGGACAGGCCATTGCTCAAGCGGTATTTGGCGACTATAATCCAGGCGGACACCTTACTGTGACTTATCCAAAGTCTGTAGGACAAATACCTTTTGCTTTCCCCTTCAAGCCTGGTTCTGATTCTCCTGGAACAGTGCGTGTGGCAGGAGTGCTTTATCCCTTTGGACACGGATTGAGCTATACCACCTTCGAGTACAGCGACCTGCAGATTTCCAAACCAGTGATTGGTCCTTATGAGAACTTTACCGTGAGTTGTGTAGTAAAGAACACAGGTAGTCGTGAAGGTGATGAAGTGGCACAACTTTATCTGCACGATGATGTAAGCAGTGTGATCACTTATGTCAAAGTGCTTCGTGGTTTTGAGCGCATACATCTACAGCCAGGCGAACAGCGCAGAGTGGAGTTCCTGCTCACACCACAGGAACTGGGACTTTGGAACAACGATGACAAGTTCATCGTAGAGCCAGGAACCTTCTCCATAGAGGTTGGTTCCTCAAGCACCGATATCCGACTGAAAGGTAGTTTAACTGTTGGCTAAGTTTTTAGAACTCATACCCAATATTGAAGAACATATTTACTTCTTTGGACTTGTTGGAATAGCCTAGTGTGGTTCCAACAGGTCCAATGATTGTATTATAGTAATAGGACAAAGAACCTCCTATTAAAGTGCGATGATCCATCAGTTGGCTGAACTTAGGCGCATGTTGGGCAGTGGTTGCACGTAACGTAACGAAATGGTTTTTACCCATACGCAATTGCCCTTGAAGCTGAACACCTACGAAATGCTGGTAAACCTGCTCTAAATGTCCCACACCAGCAAATGGCATCTGATGCTCCAGGTAATGGCCGAACCACAGACCGCCCACCATATTATTCAACATAGGTGGAATCACATCACCAAAGAGCAGTCTACCATAGAAGGTTGGTTGGAAGGTGAAGCGCCCAGAGGTCCATGATTTACGCCACATAGCACTTATATCCATCAAAGGTTCTTCTCCTTTCATCTTGGTAAAGTTGTCTGTATGAAGGGCAAAGTTGGCCATGAATCTGGAACCTTTTGTAGGGAAATTCCAGTTGTCTTCAGAGATATAGTTTACCGAAGCCCGATAGCTGATGTAGTGATCATCCTCTAATTCTATCTCTTGGTCTTCATTTTTATGGTCTATCAGCATGTCACGATAGTGGTAGTAGTCCCACTGCGCACTTAAATTCACCTCAAAGTTACGCACATAGAAATTGAGCAGAGACAGATTGGCTGTATGCTGATTATAGGTGATATTGAAACCCTTGTCGCCTTTCTCATACATGTTGATGTCGTTGTATCGGAAGATGTAAGAGAACGAAGGATGCGCGAAACTACGCGGATGGAGGGAAATATCTGCGCGTCCCATCATACGCCTACCCAGACGGACCGTGAAATCTATATCTGCAGGGACAGAGGCACGAATAGGAAGATCGGCATTGAGTTGCATAGCCACCACCTCTTCTGTATCATAGCGTGCTCCCACATTTATCTGGCTGTTCTTCTTGCGTCCAGCAATAAAGATCACCTTTGTGCCATCGTCTGTATGAAGGAATCGACAGTTGGCATCCTTATAGAAAAGGTCCACGCGCATAGAGGTCTTTATCATTTCAGCGCGATCGACACTGATGGTGTCACCCTCTCTCAAATGGAACTTGGAGCGCAGGAAACGTTCATCGTTGGCTGTCATGTTCAGGAATTCCAGCGACTGAATCTTCATCTGTTCTACAGCATTCTGTTTGTAAGGTTGCAGAATGGTAGGACGGAAATCGTCGCTGATACCAATTTCTTTCTTCAGTGCCATCAGTTCGTCCCAATGTGCGAGAGCCGTCTGCTCACCACGATTTATCAAACTGTCTATAGCCTCTGCAGTGAAGCTGGCAGTGTTATATCCTTTGGTATTCACACGGATAGCCACATCTGTGATGGCCAGATTATCGTCGTACTTGTTCAGACAGTTCACATCGATAAGTTGCATAAGCAGACTGCCTGTAGAACCCAAGTCTTCTGCCGTTTTACGATCTATTTCTTGTACCGTCACGCCAATGATGATATCTGCTCCCATCTCACGGGCCACATCAGCAGGATAGTTGTTGCGCAATCCTCCATCCACCAGAACCATATCTCCCAGTTTTACAGGAGAAAATGCCATCGGGATGGCCATAGAAGCACGCATGGCTTGAGGGAGGTATCCGCTGTGGAACACATATTCCGTATTGTCAACGATGTTGGTAGCCACACAAGCAAAGGGAATGGGGAGGTCATTGAAACTGATGGAATCATTATAGCCCGTAGTGAGGTTATCAAACGTCTCACCAATGTTTTTTCCCGTGATAAGTCCACCGTCTTCAACATCCTTTTCCCAAAACATCAAAGCGCGCGAAAGCAGGTAGGTATTCTGCTTCTTCCGATCGGACATGCGCTGGTATTTCAGGTTTTCTCTGTCGGAAAGAACATAGCTCCAATCCATATTTCGAATCAAGGTATCCAGAGCCATCGAATTATAGCCAATGGAATAGAGACCACCGATGATAGATCCCATACTGGTTCCTGTCACTATGTCGATGGGGATGCCTGCACGTTCCAAAACCTTAAGGGCGCCTACATGCGCTGCTCCTTTGGCGCCGCCTCCACTAAGTACTACTGCTACTTTCTTTCGTCCAGGTTTCTGTACTTGTTCCTGTACTTGTACTTGTTCCTGCTCTTGTTCCTGTTCTACTTGTCCGTAACTAGAAACAGAAATAAACGTAACTAGGAAAAAAACAAACCACTTCTTTGCCATAAACCTAATATTATTTCTTCGTTATTTTTGCCAAATAATCATAATGCTCTCCTTGAGCCACAATCTCCATCAGATAACCACACGCTGCTGCTTGTTCAGAAAGAGTATCTGCATCGACATAGAGCCAAGGGAAAGGTTCACCTTTTATATTTTTATACTGCAATTGGTACACTAATTCTCCATAATAACCATCCATATCAGGAAGCTCGATAATGCCATCCTCATCTTCGAAGAGGTAACAAAGGTCGGATGAGTCGCAGAGCAACTGTCCGCCAGGCTTCAGGATGCGATCGAGTGTCTGAAAGAGTAGGGGAAGTCGTTCCACTGTCCCCACCATGCCTGCACCATTCATCAGCAGCAAGACCGTGTCAAACTGTTCCTCAAAGGTAAAGAAATCCTGCAACAACGCCCGTTTCACTCCTCGCTCTTGCATGGTCTGCACAGACAGCGGAGAAATATCTATGGCTGTGACATCCAAACCTTTATCTTGCAATACCAAAGAATGGCATCCACTGCCAGCACCTACATCTAATGTGCGTCCTACGGCCATCTGCAAGGCTGTCTGCTCGATGGCAGGCATATCCTCAAAACTGCGAAAAAGCGTCTGCACAGGCAATTCATCTTCCTCAAACATCGGAGAGAAAACACGCAGCACATCGGCCTTGCCTTGCTTCCAATAATCGTAAATGGCACTGCCCATAGGGTCTTGACTCTTTTCCATATCCTTCAGAATTAGGGCATAAAGATAAGTATTATCACTTTAAATTCAAAAAAAAGCACTATCTTTGCAGCCAATTAACGAAATAAACAAAAACGCTATATGGCAGTAGAATTGAAAAACCTCACTAAACGCAGTGAGAATTATTCACAATGGTACAACGAACTCGTTGTTAAGGCCGACCTTGCAGAGCAGTCGGCTGTTCGTGGTTGTATGGTCATCAAGCCTTACGGCTATGCTATCTGGGAGAAGATGCAGCATGAACTCGACCGCATGTTCAAGGAAACAGGTCATCAGAACGCTTACTTCCCTCTGCTGATTCCGAAGAGCTTCTTCGGACGTGAGGCAGAGCATGTGAAGGGCTTCGCCAAGGAATGTGCTGTGGTGACACACTATCGTCTGCGTGAAGCAGAGGGTGGGGGCATCGAGGTAGATCCTGAGGCTAAGTTGGAAGAAGAACTCATCGTGCGTCCAACGTCAGAGACCATTATCTGGAACACCTATAAGAACTGGATCAAGAGCTATCGCGATCTGCCTATATTGTGCAATCAGTGGGCTAACGTGATGCGCTGGGAGATGCGTACTCGCTTGTTCCTCCGCACTGCAGAGTTCTTGTGGCAAGAAGGTCATACGGCTCATGCCACTGAGGAAGAGGCAGTTGCAGAGGCTCAGAAGATGCTGAATGTGTATGCCGACTTCGCTGAGAACTATATGGCAGTGCCTGTAATCAAGGGTGTGAAGAGCGAGACGGAACGCTTCGCAGGTGCTAAGGACACTTACACCATCGAGGCCATGATGCAGGATGGCAAGGCACTCCAGAGCGGTACGAGCCACTTCTTGGGACAGAACTTCGCTAAGAGTTTCGATGTGCAGTTTATCGACAAAAACAACCAGTTGCAGTATGTTTGGGCCACTTCTTGGGGTGTTTCTACCCGCTTGATGGGTGCGCTCATCATGACTCACTCTGATGACAACGGCTTGGTGCTTCCTCCGAAACTGGCTCCTATCCAGGTGGTTATCGTTCCTATCTACAAGGGTGACGACCAACTGAAGCAGATTGATGCGAAGGTGGAAGGCATCGTGAACAAGTTGCGTGCTATGGGCATCAGCGTGAAGTACGACAATGCTGACAACAAGCGTCCTGGCTTCAAGTTCGCTGACTACGAAGTGAAGGGTGTGCCTGTTCGCTTGGTGATGGGTGGCCGTGACCTTGAGAACAACACCATCGAGGTGATGCGTCGCGATACGCTGGAGAAGGAGACTCGCAGTTGCGACGGCATCGAGGAATTCGTGAAGAACCTGCTCGATGAGATTCAGCAGAATGTCTATCAGAAGGCTCTGAGCTACCGCAATAGTCGCATCACCAGCGTGGACACCTACGACGAGTTCAAGCAGAAGATCGAGGAAGGTGGCTTCATCATGGCTCACTGGGATGGTACTCCAGAGACAGAGGCCAAGATCAAGGAGGAAACCAAGGCTACTATCCGCTGCGTGCCTTTCGCCACTTATGTAGAAGGCGACAAGGAACCTGGCAAGTGCATGGTGACTGGCAAACCTTCTAAGTGCCGCGTACTCTTCGCAAGAGCTTACTAAGCAATTGTAAACATATCATAGAACTTAGGCTTGATGACAGCTCGCTGTGATCAAGCCTTTTTTGTTGTCAGTGCAGCTTTCTGACTGCTGTGCGTAGGAAAATTTGCTGGTGCACACAGAAATAAATGTTGCTACGCGCAGGCGCAAAATCTGCTCCCTTTCTGACTTTTTTCGCTGCAAAGTTGGGAAGATTAAGGAATTATGATTATCTTTGCAGCAAATTCCATAGAGAATGAAAATAAAGGAGATTGTGGACGCCCTTGAACGTTTCGCGCCTCTGCCCTTGCAAGACGGATTTGACAATGCTGGCATGCAAGTTGGACTGACAGATGCGGATTGTGCAGGGGCATTATTGTGTCTAGACGTGACTGAAGAAGTGCTGGACGAGGCCATCAAAGAAGGTTGTAATTTGGTGGTGAGCCATCATCCGCTTATCTTCAAGGGCATCAAGAGTCTCACAGCAAGCAACTATGTGGAGCGCTGCGTGATGAAGGCTATCAAGCATGATATCACCATCTTTTCTGCACATACCAATCTGGATAATGCTGTGAATGGCGTGAACTTCAAGATGGCAGAGAAGATAGGGTTGAAGCATGTGGAGGTGCTGGAACCAAGGGCCGATGGATGGCTCAGTGCTGGTACTGGTGTAGTGGGAGAGTTGGCTGTTCCTGAAGCAGAAGCAGCTTTCCTTCAGCGCATCAAGCAGACTTTCCGAGTGGGATGCGTGAAGCATACAGCGTTCACTGGCAGAGAGATACGGGAAGTGGCACTTTGTGGTGGCGCAGGTGCTTTCCTGATGCCAGAAGCCATCAAGAAAGGTGCAGATGTCTTCATCACAGGTGAGATAAAGTACCACGACTATTTCGGAAGGGCAGAAGAAATTCTGTTGGCAGAAATAGGGCACTATGAAAGTGAACAATATACGAAAGAGATATTTAAGAAAATAATAAGTGAGCAGTTCCCTGAGGTCCGTGTGATGATGACCACAGTGAACACCAACCCTATAAATTATTTGTAAAATGGCAAGAGAATCAAAGAAAGACCCACAGGATCTGACTGTGGAAGAGAAACTGAAAGCGTTGTATCAGTTGCAGACAACACTGTCTAAGATTGATGAGATCAGAACCCTGAGAGGTGAGCTTCCTCTGGAAGTTGAGGACCTGGAAGATGAGGTTGCTGGTTTGAATACTCGTATCGAACGTATTAAGAATGAAATCGATGATTTGAAAAAAGCAATCGTTCAGCGCAAGAACAGCATTGAAGATGCAAAAGCTTCCATCGCTAAATATACTGAGCAGCAGAATAATGTGAGCAACAACCGTCAGTACGACTTGTTGAGCAAGGAGATTGAGTATCAGAGCCTTGAGATTGAACTCTGCGAGAAGAAAATCCGTGAGGCTACCGATATTATTGCTTCAAAGAGCGAGGAATTGGCAGAGAGCGAGAAGAACGTGGAAGAGCGTGAAAGAGATCTGGAGGACAAGAAGAATGAACTCGAGGACATCATCTCTGAGACTCGTGCAGAGGAAGAGAAACTGAGAGAGAAGGCCAAAGAACTGGAAACTAAGATAGAACCAAGACTACTGCAGTCTTTCAAGCGTATCCGTAAGAACTCTCGCAATGGTTTGGGTATCGTGTATGTACAGCGTGATGCTTGCGGTGGTTGCTTCAACAAGATTCCACCTCAGCGCCAGTTGGACGTACGTTCACGTAAGAAAATCATCGTATGCGAATATTGTGGCCGCATCATGATAGATCCAGAATTGGCAGGCGTGAACTTGGAGCATAAGGACACGACCGAGAAGAAATCGACTCGTCGTAGAAGAGCTTCTGCTGAATAATTCTGAAATAATATGATATGAAATTCCCCTCTATTTATGGAGGGGAATTTTTTATTATAATGCTTGATAGTCGGGGATGTCTGGCAGAAAATGATAGGTCTGATTCTCATAATCCATCTTACAACAATAGTGTTCCAAGCCATTACTTACCACCAGATAATCTACGTGCAGCACCATATTGTAACGCGTGATCTGGTCGAATACCTTCTGTGTGATTTCAACTGTTGGCGCCTTGTATTCTATGATCATTTGTGCACTGAGGTCTTGGTGATATAGCACTGTATCGCAGCGTTTTGATGTGCCATTGAGTTTGATTTGTATCTCATTGGCAAGCAAGCCTTGCGGATAACCTTTGTGTTCCATAAGAAAGTGGGTGAAATGCTGGCGTACCCACTCTTCGGGTGTAAGCGTCACATAACGGTGCCTCACGACATCGAAAATCATGCGTTTACCTCTTTCTGAAGTAATTTTTACATCAAATTCTGGCAGGTTTAATGATAACATTTACTATATTTGTAAATTAAATCTCCGATGCATTGTACATCGGACATACAAAGTTAGTGATTAGTTATGAAAACAAAAGAAGAAATCGTAGCAAATTGGCTTCCGCGCTATACAAAACGTCCGTTGGAGGATTTTACGGAATATATCTTGCTGACCAATTTTGAGAATTACGTGGAGATTTTTGCCAATAAATTCGGCGTGCCTGTCGTAGGAAAGGATTCGAATATGTCTTCTGCAAGTGCAGAGGGTATCACAATCATCAACTTTGGCATGGGTAGTCCCAATGCAGCGACAATCATGGATCTTCTGAGTGCTATCAAGCCAAAGGCCTGCCTATTCTTAGGTAAGTGTGGAGGTTTGGAAGCGAAGAATAAAGTGGGCGACTTGATTCTGCCTATTGCTGCCATTCGAGGCGAGGGTACTTCAAGCGACTACTATCCACCAGAGGTGCCTGCATTGCCTGCATTTATGCTCCAACGCGCAGTTTCTTCGGCTATTCGTGACTTTGCACACGACTATTGGACGGGTACGGTGTACACCACAAACCGTCGAATTTGGGAGCACGATAGTAAGTTCAAGAAGTATCTGACTAAGATCCGCGCAATGGCTGTAGATATGGAGACTGCTACGCTTTTCACTTGTGGATTCTATAACCACATCCCGACAGGAGCATTGCTTTTAGTATCTGACAAACCTATGAATCCTGAAGGCGTGAAGACAGAGAAGAGTGATAGTCTGGTGACGAAGAATTTCGTAGATGATCATGTGAACATCGGCATTGCTTCCCTGCGCATGATTATTGATGAGAAGAAGACGGTGAAACATCTGAAATACGATTGGTAAAACACGTTTATGGCTGCCCAGGAACTCACATATTCTGACATATTGAAGGATCTGAAAGAAAGGAAATTCCGTCCTATCTATTACTTAATGGGGGATGAGCCTTATTATATTGATCAGCTGACTAACTATCTGTTGGACAATGTACTTACAGAGATAGAAAAGGATTTCAACCTGGATGTGCTTTATGGGGCAGACGTAGATATCAATGGCATCATCAACACCGCAAGACGCTATCCAATGATGTCTGAATATCGCTTGGTAGTTGTAAAAGAAGCTCAAGTTGTGAAAGGTATGGAGAATCTTTCCATCTACCTTCAGAAACCTTTGAATTCTACCATCCTGGTGATTTGTCATAAGAATGGTACGTTGGATAAGCGCAAAAAAGTGGCTTCTGATATCAGTAAGGTGGGAGTGCTTTATGAATCGAAAAAGCTAAAAGAAAGTCAGTTACCTCAGTTTATCAACAACTATGTCGCTCAAAAAGGACTGAAGATAGATTCAAAAGCGACAGAAATGATGGCCGACTTTGTTGGATCCGACCTTAGCAGAATGGCAGGCGAACTTGATAAGTTGATCATTACACATCCAGAAGGACAAGAATACATTACGCCTGAACAAATTGAGAAAAACATCGGCATAAGTAAAGACTACAATAATATTGAGCTTCGGAATGCCATTATTCAGAAAGACATCCTTAAAGCCAATAAGATAATTAAGTATTTTGAGGAGAATCCAAAGAGTAATCCTATTCAGGTGACTTTAGGATTCCTTTTCAGTTTCTTTTCCAATCTTATGTTGGCTTATTATGCTCCTGAAAAAACAGAGAGTGGGGTGGCTGCTTTTTTGGGATTTAAAACTTCATGGCAAGCAAAAGATTACATCATTGCCATGAAAAAGTATTCTGGCGTGAAGACCATGAACATAATTCATGAAATCAGATATACTGACGCAAAGTCTAAAGGCGTGGGAAATCCCAGTATTGAAGTTGGTGACCTTCTAAAGGAGCTTATTTTTAAGATTCTTCATTAAATTCTGTTGTAAATCTGCAGATTTTTCTACTTCAAACTAATTCTATACATTGAAAAGAGGGGATAAGTGCCTATTATTCTGCATATTAGGCAAATTATAAGTTCACGAGAATCAAAAAATCCTCAGCATTCGAGTATTTGTAGGGAATAATTGTAAAGAATCCAGAAACATAGAGGTAATACAACGGAAGTACAGCAGTCTCTCTGATATAGTGTCAAACTTGCAGTTATCTTTCATTCTTGTAATGACAAATAATGCCCTAAAATCTTAACATTAACATTTATCTTTAAGATTGCAAATTTACATAAATGGTGATTCTAGTCACTTCAAATAAACAATATTGTTAATTCTTGAAAATACATAAGTAAATACACATTTGTAAACTACATCTTTTATTATGTATTTACAAATATTACCTTAGTTCAATTAAGTTGGTTATTTATACTAAGTAAATAGGTAAAACCCAGATAATTAGTTTGATTTGTATAACTATGCTTACAAATAGTCGATGGTTTCGCGTAATACAATTGTATGATTTTATCTTTATTGTAAGATTGAAATTTGTAAATGCCTAATATCCAATATTATGCTGCTATTTAATGCATTAAAATATAGGTTTATTTTCTTTGTTTTTACAAACTTTTCCTTTCCGGATGTTATTAATGTAAAATGTATGCAACTTTTGTAAATTTATTATTTTTACATTTTTCGTTTGCTTTTGTAAAACCTAATGTTTACTTTTGTGAAAGCAATTATTTGTAAACATTTGTAATTTGATTTTATGGAAGATATCAGAGATCGCGTTAAAATGATAATGGATAGGGAAAACCTCACTGCTGGAGCATTCGCAGATAGCATCGGAGTGTCTCCTGCCACCATTACACATATTCTAAATGGTAGAAATAAGTACCCAAGTACAGAAGTTTTGCTTAGATTGCATAATCGTTATCCTGACGTCAGTATGCAATGGTTGCTCTTAGGCGAAGGAGATGCAGACTTATCGTCCAACATTGAAGCTGAAGGCCTACTTGAAATGGACGAGAATGCCGTAAATCTTGCCATTGATACGAATGTGCAGGAAAATCGCAAGGAAATAGGGTTTAAAGAAGAGCCAAAGGATGCAAAAAGCTATGTAAAACAAGAGATTATTTATAAAGAAAGGCCTGTCAGGAAAATTACGGAAATAAGAATTTTCTTTGATGACAACACCTACGAGACATTTACGCCAACAAAAAATCAATAATCGTCGTAGGAAGAGAGGCGGACATTTCTGAACATATCTCTTTTTTGATTATCTTTGCATCAAAATAATCAAAGCATGAAAAAATACCTACGAGATCTAACCGTTGCCGAAAAAGTGAAGCTTAACAGCAGGCACGTGTTATTGAAACTGACACAAGAGGATCCTTTGCCCGACATCCTTCCTGGTCAATTTGTGGAAGTGCGTGTGGATGACTCCCCTTCTACCTTCTTGCGAAGACCTATTTCTGTGAATTTTGTCGACAGAGATGCCAATCAATTATGGTTGCTAATACAAATCATTGGTGCCGGAACAAAGCGTTTAAGCGCTTTGGCAGAGGGTGATAAGGTGAACATACTCTTCCCTCTAGGAAATGGCTTTACAATGCCCGAAAATAAGCAAAATAAGGTCCTTCTGGTTGGTGGTGGTGTTGGCGTGGCGCCATTGCTCTACTTCGGAGCAGAATTGAAACGTCTTGGATATAGCGATGTTTCATTTATCTTAGGAGCAAAAACGGGTGCCGACCTCTTAATGCTTGATGATTTTAAACGTTATGGTACTGTTTTTACCACTACAGAAGATGGTAGTATGGGTGAAAAAGGCTTTGTTACCCAGCATTCAGTACTGAATAGTGTCAAATTCAACAATATCTATTGTTGTGGTCCCAAACCGATGATGGTTTCTGTTGCCAAATATGCGAAAACCAACGCGATTCCTTGCGAAGTTTCGCTGGAGAATAAAATGGCCTGTGGCTTAGGGGCATGCCTTTGTTGTGTGGAGAATACCAAAGAAGGAAATGTCTGTGTTTGTAAAGAAGGTCCTGTTTTCAATATAAATGATCTATTATGGCAGATTTAAGAGTTAATATCGGAAACCTGGCTCTAAAGAATCCGGTGATGACCGCTTCTGGTACATTTGGATATGGAGAGGAATTTGCTGATTTGGTTGACCTTTCAGCTATTGGAGGCATTATTGTCAAAGGTACGACATTACATAAACGCGAGGGAAATCCCTATCCACGTATGGCAGAAACCCCTTCAGGCATGTTGAATGCCGTTGGCTTGCAGAATAAGGGCGTGCATTATTTTGTTGACCATATTTATCCTAGAATCAAAGACATCGATAGCCAGATGATCGTGAATGTATCAGGTTCTTGTGTTGAGGATTATGCAGAAACTGCGGCCATTATCAATGATTTAGAAAAGATTCCTGCCATAGAATTGAATATTTCGTGTCCCAACGTCAAGCATGGAGGTATGACGTTCGGGGTTCAGCCTCAAGCAGCAGCAGAGGTGGTAAGCGCTGTAAGAAAAGCCTATAAGAAAACGCTTATAGTGAAATTGACGCCTAATGTGACTGATATCACAGAAATCGCCAAGGCTGTGGAAGGTGCAGGTGCCGATGCCGTTTCCTTAATCAATACGATGCTAGGTATGGCCATCGATGTTGAGAAGCGGAAGCCTATTCTTTCTACTGTGACAGGAGGATTGTCAGGACCAGCCATTAAGCCTGTGGCGCTAAGAATGGTGTGGCAGGTAGCCAAAGCTGTTGGTGTACCTGTAGTAGGCTTGGGAGGTATCATGAATGCCGATGATGCTATCGCTTTCCTTTTAGCAGGAGCCACTGCCATTGAAATAGGAACTGCCAACTTTATTGATCCTGCTGTGACTGTGAAAGTGGCTGAAGGAATAAATGCCTATTTGGATAGACATGGGTACCGCTCTGTTAAAGAGATTATAGGTGCCTTGGAAGTATAAATAAGGGGGGGGATTGTTCAAATTTCCCCCTTTTCATCGCTATTTTTCGCTTTTGTTGTTTAGTAAGTCAGGGCGTAATCTGCGTGTACGTTCCAACGACTGTTCCATTTCCCATTCCTTAATCTTTGCCTCATGTCCAGAGAGTAAGACATCAGGTACACGCCATCCATTATATTCTGCGGGACGCGTATAGACAGGAGCGGCTAATAAATTGTCCTGGAATGAATCCGACAACGCCGACTGCTCATCAGAAATCACTCCTGGGATGATACGAACAATCGCATCTGCCATAACTGCAGCTGCCAATTCTCCACCTGTCAGCACATAATCACCGATGCTGACTTCCTTTGTGATAAAATGCTCCCTGATCCTATAGTCGATGCCTTTGAAATGTCCGCAAAGAATAATAAGGTTCTGTGCCAGAGACAAAGTATTTGCCATCGGTTGACAGAATTGTTCGCCATCAGGAGTCACAAAGATCACTTCGTCATAGTCGCGTTCAGCCTTTAGGGCGTTTATGCAACGTTCTACGGGCTCTATTTTCATCACCATACCCGCAAAACCGCCAAAAGGATAATCATCCACTCTGCGGTATTTGTCGAGCGTATAATCTCTAAGATTGTGAATATGAATCTCTGCAAGTCCTTTGTCTTGGGCTCGTTTCAAGATAGAGCAATTGAAGAAACCTTCAATCATCTCTGGATAAACGGTGATAATGTCTATTCTCATAATGATCTTTGCTTTGCACTGCAAAAGTACAAAAATAATGCTTTACCAAGCCAGTTCTTTTTAAAAAAGGTGTAACTTTGCAATAGAATGGATTTATTGAGTACAGAAGATATATGACAGAGAAAGAACAAATAGAAGCCTTGCGTGCGGAGTTGCATCAGCATAATTACAATTATTATGTGCTCAATGCGCCAGTCATCAGCGATAAGGAATTTGATGACAAACTGCGTTTGCTACAGGACTTAGAGCAGCGTCATCCTGAGCTTTATGATGCCAATTCGCCAACAATGCGCGTAGGAAGTGACCTGAGTAAGGATTTTAAGCAGGTGACACACAAATATCCCATGCTTTCTCTGGGAAATACCTATTCAGAATCTGAGGTTTCTGATTTTTATAACCGCGTCAAGGAATGGCTTAATGGCGAGGATTTCGAAATATGCTGTGAATTGAAATTTGACGGTACTTCCATTTCTCTCACATACGAAGATGGTAAATTGGTACAAGCTGTCACACGTGGAGATGGTGAGAAAGGGGATGATGTGACTGCCAATGTAAAGACAATCCGCTCGATTCCGCTTGTGCTTCATGGTAATTTCCCCAAATCTTTCGAGATAAGAGGGGAGATTCTTATGCCTTGGGAGGTGTTTGAACAGCTCAATCGCGAACGTGAGGCTAGGGAGGAGCCTTTATTTGCCAATCCGCGCAATGCAGCTTCTGGGACATTGAAGTTGCAAAATTCTTCCATAGTGGCTTCCCGCAAATTGGATGCATACCTTTACTATCTCTTAGGGGAAGAATTGCCTGCCGATGGGCATTATGAGAACCTCCAATGTGCTGCTTCGTGGGGGTTTAAGGTTTCTGAACATATGCGGAAGGCTCATTCACTGCAGGAGGTATTTGATTTTATCAATTATTGGGACACCGAACGAAAGAACCTTCCTGTTGCTACCGATGGTATTGTGCTCAAGGTAAATAGCCTTAGACAACAGCGAAATCTGGGCTATACGGCCAAATCTCCGCGTTGGGCTATCGCATATAAGTTCCAAGCTGAAAGGGCTTTAACTCGATTGAATAAAGTAACTTATCAAGTGGGGCGTACGGGTGTAATCACACCTGTTGCCAACCTTGATCCTGTGCAATTAGCAGGTACTGTCGTCAAAAGGGCCTCTTTGCATAATGCTGACATTATAGAAGGACTGGATTTACACATTGGCGACATGGTTTATGTGGAGAAGGGGGGAGAAATAATCCCGAAAATCACAGGGGTAGATACCGATGCCAGAGGATTTATGCTAGGTGAAAAGGTCAGATTTATCAATAGATGTCCGGAATGTCAGACGCCATTAGTGCGCTATGAAGGAGAAGCCGCCCATTACTGTCCCAATGAAACGGCTTGTCCGCCACAGATTAAAGGTAAAATCGAGCATTTTATCAGCAGAAAGGCCATGAATATTGATGGGTTGGGCCCTGAAACCGTGGATCTGTTCTATCAACAAGGGCTGATTCATAATGTGGCTGACTTATACACTCTTCGTGCCAATGACATTGCAGGACTGGAAAGGATGGGCACAAAAACGGCAGTTAAGATTATCCATAGCATTGCAGATAGTAAGGAAGTGCCCTACGAAAGGGTACTCTTTGCACTGGGCATCAGGTTTGTTGGAGAGACTGCCGCAAAGAAGTTGGCACGTGCCATTCCAAGCATTGATGAGCTTGCTTCTGCAGATGTTGAAAAACTGAAAAACATCGATGAAATCGGCGAAAAAATCGCACAGAGCATTGTTAGCTACTTCCAAAATGAGGCTAACAGGCAGCTTGTTGAACGGCTCAAAACCATAGGACTTCAGCTTGCTTTGAAGGAGGATGATCAGGCATCTCCTCGTTCTAATAAACTGGAAGGGTCGTCTATTGTGATCAGTGGCGTGTTCTCTAAGCATTCACGTGAGGAATATAAAGAGCTCATTGAAAGGCATGGTGGAAAGAACGTCAGCAGCATCTCTTCAAAGACCAGTTTCATATTGGCGGGAGAAAACATGGGACCTTCTAAAAGGGAGAAAGCACAGCAATTGGGCATAAAGTTGATGAATGAAGACGAGTTTTTGACACTGATTTCGTGATTTTTGCGTGTCTTTTCTTGTTTTTTGTAAAATAATGCGCAGAAAAGCAATTATATTGTTACCTTTGCACTGGAATTAAGAAAGAACAAACAATATATGATACAAACAACATTAAGAGGGTTAGGAGTGGCACTCATCACACCGTTTAAGGAAGATGAGAGTGTGGACTATTCGGCGCTTTTACGCATGGTAGATTACTTAACTCAAAACAACGTAGATTTTCTATGTGTTTTAGGAACTACTGCAGAAACTCCAACCTTGACAGAGTATGAGAAGCAAAAGATTAAAGAGACTGTTGTCGAAAGGGTAAATGGCAAGATTCCTATTTTATTAGGTGTAGGAGGTAATAACACCAGAGGAGTGGTAGAAGCTTTAAAGAAGGACAACTATAATGGTGTTGACGCTATTCTTTCGGTGGTACCATACTATAATAAGCCTTCACAAGAGGGCATATATCAGCATTATAAGGCCATTTCAGAGGCTACAGAGCTTCCTTTGGTGCTGTATAATGTTCCAGGTCGAACGGGAACAAATATGACCGCAGAGACGACTTTACGCATTGCTAACGACTTCAAGAACGTCATTGCTGTGAAGGAGGCATCAGGAAACATTACCCAGATGGATGATATCATCAAGAACCGTCCCGAAGGCTTTAATGTGATCTCTGGTGACGATGGTATTACCTATCCGCTTATTACTATGGGGGCAGTAGGAGTTATCTCCGTCATTGGAAATGCTTTCCCAAGAGAATTTGGTAAGATGGTAAGACTGGCTTTGCAGGGTGATTATGCCAATGCGCTTACGATTCACCATAAATTTGCTGAGCTATTTAAGCTTCTCTTTGTTGACGGTAACCCAGCAGGTGTGAAAGCCATGCTCAATGCGATGGGTATGATTAAGAACAAACTCCGACTTCCATTAGTTCCTACGCGCATTACAACCTTCGAAGCCATGCGCAAGATCCTCAATGAATTGAATATCAGATGCTAAAATAAAAAAGAGCCTAAGAAAAACTTAGGCTCTTTTTATGTGATCTCGGCGGGATTCAAACCCACAACCTTCTGATCCGTAGTCAGATGCTCTATTCAGTTGAGCTACGAGACCCTTTTTTCGTTTAACGGCTGCAAATTTACGCACTTTTTTTGAATTAGCAAGGCTAAAATGGAGTTTTTTGCTAACTTATTTTATTAAGCTCAGACTTCGCTTCACAAAATTAGTCAACGCCTCACCTTTCAGCATGCCGTTTTGCAACAGGGACAAGTCAATTAATTGACGGATAATCTGGTTATTAGATGCATAGGAAGCGAAAATCTTGTTCTTATCAGCTTTCAACGCATCATAGCGCTTATCCAGATCGCTTAAAGTATCTTTCTCTGCCTGTGGGATTTCCTCATCCTTCTTGCCTTTATGACTGTCTCTGATGGCCTTACGCTGATTATCCACCTCGGTCATCTCCTTATCAATAGGAGAGAGGCTTTCTTCGCACTTGGCTTCTGCGTCAGCAAGCACTTCTTTAACCAGTGAATGGTCGGTGTTAAGCATCAGGTTGTACATATCTGGCATCTCTCCATAGAAGCTCATGCCTGCTTGGATATTTGCCATCTCCTTCATTCTGCGCATGTACTCACTCTGTGTAAGTATCAGAGGATCACCCGTTTCACCCATAGGAGTAGGGATTACGTTGAATTCCACCTTATCCATTGAAGGCAGCTGACTCTTGAACACTTCCGTAAGCGTATTTTGCTTCACTGTATCCAGTACTTCCGACTTTTTCTCTTCCTTGACTATCAGATTGTCAACGATATCACTATCTACACGCGTGAAGCGGCATTTCTCGAACTTCTGCTCCAACATGCTTACTACGGCAATATCCAATTGGCCGTCCATCAATAAGACGCTGTAGCCCTTGTTTTTGGCGGCGTTGATGTAGCTATACTGCTCTTCCTTGTTATTGGCATAGAGGTAAATCAAATTACCGTCCTTGTCGGTCTGATTCTCCTTAATCAGAGTCTTAAATTCTTCATACGTGAAGTTCTTTCCGTCTGTATCTGTGAAGAGGGCAAAATCTTTAGCTCTCTGATAGAAATCATCCTGAGTAAGCATTCCATAATCCATGAAAATCTTCAGGTCGTTCCACTTCTCCTCAAATTGCTTGCGGTCTTTCTTGAAGATGTCATTCAGTCGGTCGGATACCTTCTTCGTGATGTAAGTCGAAATCTTTTTCACGTTTGAGTCGCTCTGCAAATAAGAACGAGATACGTTCAAAGGAATATCAGGTGAATCCAATACACCATGTAAAAGTGTAAGGAAATCAGGCACAATGCCTTCCACAGAGTCGGTCACATATACCTGGTTGCAATAAAGCTGAATCTTGTTCTTAGTCAGTTCGATGTTGTTCTTGATCTTAGGGAAGTAGAGCACGCCCGTCAGATGGAACGGATAATCCACATTCAGATGGATCCAGAACAATGGCTCATCTGACATAGGATAGAGCTTGCTATAGAACTCCTTGTAATCCTCGTCCTTCAACTCAGAAGGCGTACGTTTCCACAGCGGATTGGTGTCATTGATAATGTTATCCTCTGCAGTTTCCACTTGTTTGCCGTCTTTCCATTCTTTCTTCTTTCCGAAAGCGATAGGAACAGGCAAGAAACGGCAATACTTATTCAGCAGGGTAGAGATGCGTGATTCTTCCAAAAACTCTTTGCAATCATCATCTATGTGCAAGATGATATCCGTACCTCTCTCTGCCTTTTTGGCATCTTCTATGGTGAATTCAGGACTACCATCGCAAGTCCATTTCACGGCTTGTGAGCCTTCCTTGTACGATTTGGTGATGATTTCCACCTTCTTGGCCACCATAAAAGCTGAATAGAAGCCAAGTCCGAAATGACCGATAATGGCATTGGCGTCATTCTTGTATTTCTCCAGGAAATCGTTGGCACCAGAAAAAGCTATCTGATTGATGTACTTGTCAATCTCCTCCGCAGTCATGCCGATACCTTTATCAGACACGGTGATGGTTTTCTTATCCAGAGCTACATGAACGGTCAGATCACCCAGTTCCTCTTTATACTCACCCATAGAAGCCAAGGTCTTTAGCTTCTGGGTAGCATCAATGGCATTGGAAACCAACTCACGTAGGAAAATTTCATGATCACTATACAAAAATTTCTTGATCACGGGGAAAATATTATCAGTAGTTACCCCAATATTACCTTTCTGCATAATCTTAAATCTTTTTTAAGTCGTTTATTAATGTTTGCCTAAAAGCCTGCAAAATGCATTCCAACCCATCTTAAACTGACAATTTGTCTTCCATTTCCTGTGGAGCCAAGGCATTGTCGGTGACTTGGTTGAATACTAGGCTTTCCTTTTCTTTGTCGAAGGTGACACTAATAGTATGGCCCTCTGAAATCGTACCATTCACAATGATTTCCGATAGTCCGTCTTCCAGATAAGTCTGGATGGCTCTCTTCAACGGACGGGCACCAAACTGTACATCGTATCCCTTACTTGCTATGAATTTCTTGGATTCTTCGTCGATGACCAACTTAAAGCCGATATTCTCCACACGCTGATAGAGGCCCTTCAGTTCAATATCCACGATTTTTACAATGGCATCAAGCGAAAGCTGGTCGAACGTGATGATTTCATCCACTCTGTTCAGAAACTCAGGAGCAAACTTCTTATTGAGCGCCTTCTGAATGACACTGCGAGAATACTCCTTGTCGTCTGCGTGTTTCTGAGCCGTGAATCCAACACCCGTACCAAATTCCTTCAGCTGACGGGTTCCTATATTGGAAGTCATGATAATCACCGTATTCTTAAAGTCGATGGTCTTGCCATAACTGTCAGTCAGGCGACCTTCATCCATCACTTGAAGCAATAGATTGAAGATGTCGGGATGCGCTTTCTCAATCTCATCCAACAGCACGATAGAGTAGGGCTTACGACGTACTTTTTCCGTCAGTTGTCCACCTTCCTCATAGCCCACATAACCCGGAGGTGCACCAATCAGTCGGGATACCGTATATTTATCCATATACTCACTCATGTCAATGCGTATCAGCGCATCCGTAGAGCCAAACATAAACTTAGCCAATTGCTGTGCCAAGTAAGTCTTACCCACGCCTGTTGGACCTAAGAACATGAAGGTACCGATAGGTCGGTTAGGGTCTTTTAGACCTACTCTACTACGTAAAATAGCCTTTGTAAGTTTCTCTATAGCAGCATCTTGTGCAATCACGCGTGACTGCAATTCTTTCTTCATGCCAGCCAACTTGATCTCTTCGGCTTGGGCCATGCGTTGCACAGGAATGCCCGACATCATGGAGACCACATTCGCTATCTCATCGGCATCTACCACCTTGCGGTCTTCTTTCAATTGTGCCTCCCATTCAGCCTTCATGACATCCAGTTGGGCCATAAGTTCCTTCTCTCTGTCGCGATAACCGGCAGCCAACTCGAAGTTCTGTGATTTCACCGCTTGGGTCTTCTTGGCGCTAGTTTCTGCAATCAGTCGTTCCTGTTCCTCAATTTCCTTCGGAGCCTCTATGTTGGTTAGGTGTACACGTGAACCAGATTCGTCAAGAGCATCAATGGCTTTATCGGGGAAGGAGCGGTCGGTAATGTACCTGTCCGTCAGCTTTACACAAGCCTCCAGAGCCTCGTCTGTATAGGTCACGTTATGGTGATCCTCATATTTTGTCTTAATATTCCGCAGGATTTGCAGGGTCTCTTCAGCCGTCGTCGGCTCTATCATGACTTTTTGGAATCTGCGCTCCAGAGCTCCGTCTTTCTCGATGCTCTTGCGGTATTCATCGATGGTGGTAGCACCAATGCACTGGATTTCGCCACGTGCCAAGGCTGGTTTCAGCATATTGGCAGCATCCATACTTCCTGCAGCTCCACCTGCACCTATAATGGTATGAATTTCATCGATAAACAAGATGATTTGGGGGTTCTTCTGCAACTCACTGATAATGGCATGCAGGCGCTCCTCGAACTGTCCGCGGTACTTTGTACCAGCTACAACAGCCGACATGTCCAGCATCACCACACGCTTATCATGTAAGATACGGGAAACTTTCTTCTCTACGATGCGTAAGGCTAGTCCTTCCACGATGGCCGACTTTCCCACGCCTGGTTCACCTATTAATATAGGATTGTTCTTTTTCCTACGACTCAAGATCTGAGCCACACGCTCTATTTCACGCTCTCTACCCACCACAGGATCCAAGCGTCCCTCAGAGGCAGCCAAGGTTATATCCGACCCGAATTTGTCGAGTGCAGGCGTATCAGTAGCTGATTTCTTGGCAGTCCTCTGGGCGGAATTTACCGATGAATTCGGCGTTTTTGGCGCACCACCGAAATTATCACCCATTTCGTCCTCGGGATCTTCCTCGTCGAAGTCCATGCCATCGATCGGACTTGTTGGCTTCAATGACAGCATGTTGAACACATCCTCATACTGCACTTGATTGTCGGAGAGAACAGTTGCTGCCAGATTGGTGCGATGCTTCAATATGGCCAACAATATATGCTCAGAGTCCACTTTGGGGCTCTTCAATAATCTTGCTTCAAGAATGCACATCTTCAAGATTTTCGTGGCAGTCTCAGAAAAGGGGATGTCAGCATTGGGAGCCAAGTTGACATCTTGTGCTTGTGTCAGGTAACTTTCAAGTTTTTCTTTCAGTTGCCTGAGGTTAATATGAAAATTTGTCAGTATATCGACAGCCTTCCCTTCACCGTCGCGCAATATCCCCAGCAACAGGTGTTCGGGCCCGATGTACTTATTTCTCAGTCTGTTAGCTTCTTCCTTACTATAGCTGATAATTTCCGATACTCGTTGTGAAAACTGGTTATTCATTCATTCATTCTCCTTATAAAATCTCTACTTTTCTACAAATATACACTATTTCCTTCAGATGTTAAACAAAAGGCGTGCCAAAAATATTGAAGGAACTCCTCAAATTGTTAATACTCCAGCCATCACTGCCACCGTTACTCCAGTAGAAGGGACAACAAATTTAGGAAAGTTGGCAACTGTCTCAGGACAGGGAGTCAACATTTTACGAGGCAAAGAAAGAAAAGGGAGGTGGAAACTGAAATGCTCTAAACCTCTTGAAAGAATAATTGCTTATTCTGATAAAACGTTGATAATCTGGACGTTGTGCAGTTGTGAAACGCTCTTATTTTATCTCATTTCAATTATTTTAAAAATTATGTGTGCATACATAAAAAGACTAAGAACGAAATTTTACTATATATATTTATATATATATATATAAATATATATAGTAAATTCTATTCATAGGTAGAGGGTTATATAAGTAAGCGTGCACTTATTTTTTAAAATAACTGAAATAAAATAAATGAAATTTAGGTCCCTCAAACTGTATATTTATGCAGAAACAAGGGTAGGTGCCTTACGATCCTTGCGCTGAAATTTGACCTCCCTCGTGAGGGCGTAAAAAATCCCTCGTGAGGGAGGCGGAATTTGCATACCAGAAATTTTTATGCATATTCTCCTTGGATATTGCATAATTATACGTGTTTACAAGATAGCGTTTTGTAGTATATGTGCGTATAATAGTTACTTATGTCAAAACTTCTCTCCATACCTACCAAAAATCTTCAACTGAACGAAATTAGAAAGCGTATGATTATTATATGTCTAAATGTAAACAAATGTTAAATATTCTCAAAGGTATTGACAAACGCCTATCTGAAGTTGTAAATTATATAATATAGACGGGGAAGTCAAAGGGCCCTGATGAATCCGTCTGAAAAACGTACCATGATTTATTGAATACACCATGTCAATTTATGCGCTTAGCTACAGTTTTTTCAAAATAGCATGCAGTATTTTGGGCTTTAGCATTATTCTTATCAGTGAAGGGTATTTGGTAAAATTAAACTTTAATGGCAAAAAGTTTTTGTATGTCGCAAAAAAACCGTACCTTTACATGGTTTTTAGAGAGCCATTATTTGTAACGTATTAATTATTTTATAAATGCCTGAACAAGACAAGATTATTAAAATTAACATCGAGGACGAGATGAAATCGTCGTACATCGATTACTCTATGTCGGTAATTGTGGCGAGAGCTCTTCCTGATGTAAGAGACGGCTTTAAGCCGGTACATCGTAGAATACTCTACGGTATGATGGGGATAGGAAACACGTCAGATAAGCCCTACAAGAAATCTGCCAGAGTGGTTGGTGAAGTATTGGGTAAGTACCATCCACACGGAGATTCATCAGTATATGGCGCATTAGTGCGCATGGCTCAACCCTGGGCAATGAGATATTGCCTGGTGGACGGTCAGGGTAACTATGGTTCTGTGGATGGCGACGGTGCAGCCGCCATGCGATATACGGAATGTCGACTCCAGAAGATTGGCGAGGACATGATGCAGGATCTGGAAAAAGATACTGTGGACATGCAGAACAACTTCGACGACTCTTTGCAGGAGCCTACTGTAATGCCAACCCGCATCCCGAACTTGCTGGTAAACGGTGCATCGGGTATCGCCGTGGGTATGGCAACTAACATGCCGACACACAACCTCAGAGAGGTAATCGATGCATGTGAAGCGTACATTGACAATAATGACATTACCATCGAAGAACTGATGGAATATGTGAAAGCGCCTGATTTCCCTACAGGAGCATTCATCTACGGACTCTCTGGAGTGCGTGAGGCTTACCTCACCGGACGCGGTAGGGTAGTGATTCGCGCCCGTGCCAACATCGAGGATGCCGGAACGCATGATAAGATTATTGTGACGGAGATTCCTTACGGTGTGAATAAGGCGGAACTGATCAAGTCGATCGCCACGCTGGCCAATGAGAAGAAGATTGAAGGTATCTCCAATGCCAACGATGAGTCCGACCGTGAAGGTATGCGCATCGTGATCGATGTGAAACGTGATGCCAATGCTAACATCGTGCTGAACAAGTTGTTCAAGATGACGCAGTTGCAGACCTCCTTCAGTGTGAACAACGTGGCTCTGGTACATGGGCGTCCACGTTTGCTCAACCTTAAGGACCTGATTAAGAACTTCGTAGAGCATCGCCATGAAGTGGTGATCCGCCGCACTAAGTACGATCTGCAAAAGGCTAAGGAACGTGCACATATCCTTGAAGGTCTGATCATTGCGTGCGATAATATCGACGAGGTGGTTCGCATCATTCGCGCTGCGAAGACTCCTGCAGATGCTATGCAGGGCCTGATGGATCGCTTTGAATTGGATGAGCTACAGGCACGTGCCATCATCGAGATGCGCCTCCGTCAGCTCACCGGTTTGCAGCAGGATCAGTTGCATGCTGAGTATGAGGAACTGGAGCGCATGATCGCTTACTATGAGCAAATCCTCTCTGACGATGAGCTTTGCAAGAAGGTGATCAAGGATGAGCTTACAGAGGTGAAGGAGAAATACGGTGATGACCGCAAGTCGGAAATCGTACCGCTGTCAAAGGATTTCAATCCAGAAGACTTCTACAGCGACAACGAAGTTGTGATTACCATCTCACACCGCGGTTACATCAAGAGCACGTCACTCAGCGACTTCCGCTCACAGAATAGGGGTGGAGTAGGGTCTAGAGGCTCTGACACACGTGACGATGACTTTGTGGAGTACATTTATCATGCAACGATGCACAACACCATCATGTTCTTCACGCAGAATGGTAAGTGCTATTGGTTGAAAGTCTATGAGATTCCACAGGAAGGAAAGACCTCAAAGGGTCGTGCCATTCAGAATCTGCTCAACATCGAGCCTGGTGATTCTGTGAATGCCTTCCTGAGAATCAAGGACTTGAGCGATGTGGAATATAATGATACACATTATATAGTATTCTGTACCAAGAACGGTATCATCAAGAAAACCAAGTTGGCTGAATACTCTCGTCCACGTCAAAATGGCATTATCGCCATCAACATACTGGAAGGCGACCGTGTGATTAATGTCAGATTGACAGAAGGTAATGATGAGATCATTATGGCCAACAGAAATGGTCGTGCCATTCGCTTCAACGAGGAGACGGTACGTGCCATGGGTCGCACAGCCACTGGCGTTAAGGGTATGGAACTCGATAATGACGGCAGCGATGAGGTTGTAGGTATGATCTGCGTCAAGGATCCTGAGGCCGAGACAGTGCTGGTGGTATCTGAGCAGGGCTTCGGTAAACGTACAGGTGTTGACGACTATAGAAAGACTAACAGAGGCGGCAAGGGTGTTAAGACTCTGAACATTACAGAGAAGACTGGAAAGCTCGTTGCCTTGAAATCTGTGACAAATGATAATGATTTAATGATTATCAACAAGTCGGGCATCTTGATTCGCGTGAAAGTTGCTGACATCCGCATTATGGGTAGAGCCACTCAAGGTGTGAAACTTATCAACCTCGAAAAACGAGGTGATGAAATAGGTTCCATCTGTAAGGTTCCAACCGAAGTGGAAGAGGAAGCTATCGCAGAAGGACTGGACAATGAAGAAGGGACAGACTTCACAGGTGTTCAGAACTACGACGAAAGCGAATTAGACCAGATAAGAGATAATGAAGAATTGAGTGAGGAATAAAATAAGAAAACAAGTAAAATTAATTTAATTATTTATCAATTATGAAAAAAGTGTTATTTACAATGGCTTTGTTGGTAGCTGCCAGCGGAGCATTCGCACAGCAGAGTGTTATTAAAGAGGCTAAGAAGCTGATGAAAGGTAGCTTTGGTGCCGCTGAGACTACTCTTGCTCCTGCTTTGACAAATCCTGAGACTAAGGATTTGGCAGAGACTTGGGATGTTGCAGGCAACATTCAGAAGAACTGGTATGACAATGAATACAAGAAGAAAGTTCTTGGTCAGCCAGCTGATGAAGCTCAGATGTACACCAGCGCTAAGAAGGCTATCGAGTATTTCTTCAAGTGCGATGAGCTTGCTCAGATGCCAGATGCTAAGGGTAAGATCAACAACAAGTTTAGAGGTGCCAATACAAAGGCTGTTTTGGAACTGCGCAATAGCCTGATCGAGGGTGGTATTCAGTTCTTTAACAACTACAACCAGTCTGACAGTGCAGAGGACGGTAAGAAGGCTATTGACTTCCTGGGTGCTTACGCAGAGTCAGCTTTCAATCCTATGCTTGAGAGCGCTAACTTACAGCAAACTGACCAGAACCTTGGTCTGGCTGCCTTCTATGCAAGTGCTGCAGCACAGCGTATGGAAGATTGGGCAAGCGTAGCCAAGTATGCTAAATTTGCTGCTAACGATGCTGAGTACGGCCAGTCAGCTGCTGAGTTGGCTGCTGAAGCATTGAAGCGTCAGGGTAATATGGATGCTTACCTTCAGGCTTTGAAGGAAGGTGTTCAGAAGTTCCCACAGGACAGATACTTCTTCGCTAATGCCGTTAGCTACTACACTAATCAGGATAAGTACGATGATGCTATCGCTTATGTAAACGACGCATTGGCAAGCGATCCTCAGAACTCTTACAAGATGTATGTTAAGGGCGTTGTGTTGGATCAGGCTAAGAGATATGACGAAGCAATCGCTACTTTCCAGCAGGCTGTTCAGGCAGACCCTGAAAATGCAGAAGCTTGGTCTATGTTAGGTGATACTTATCGTCTGCAGGCACAGGATTTCTCTGAGAATGCAACGATGGATATGGATTCTCCACAGTATGCTAAGGATCAGCAGACTCTGAGAGAGTTCTATTCTAAGGCTCGTGAGCCATACGAGAAGGCTCGTCAGTTGAAGCCAGATGAGAGAAATCTGTGGCTGAATGGTCTTTACACCGTTTATTACAACCTGCACTTGCAGAATGAGTTCAACGAGATCGAGGCTCTGATGAACAATTAATTAAAGATTTTTCAAAGGAAGTTTAAGTCTCGAAAGGGACTTAGACTTCCTTTATTTATTGTATTATCACGACAATCATTTTAGCTTTCCACATGAGATATATCATTTCATTTCTATTCTTTCTTCTTTCTTTAGGAACTTTTGGCCAAACTCGTGCCATAAAGGAAGCGAAGAGTTTATTGAAATCAAATAAGTTGTCTGATGCAGAGAAAGCCATAGATAAAATCCTTCAAAACGAAGAAACCAAGAACAATCCTAATGCTTGGGACATCGCAGGTCAGATTCAATTAAGGAAACATGAGGTAGAGAATCAGAAAGCCTATCTGAGGAAACCTTATGATACACTGCTGCTCAATAGTAGTGTACTGAAGATGACCAAATACTTCATCCAGTGTGACAGTCTGTCTCAGATTCCAGATGCCAAAGGAAATATCAAGAACAAATTCAGAAAGGATAATGCAGAGAGCATCAGTAATGAAATAAATCATCTGATTAATGGTGGTTATCATTTCATGTCATCAGAAAAAACAGACGACAAAAGAATTGCCCTTGATTACTTTGATACTTACATCAAGGCGGTATACCATCCCATGCTCGAGAAAATACATGATACTGAAAAGGATACAATGATTCCACATGTCGCTTACTATGCTTGCGTAACGGCGCTAAAAATCAATGATTATAAATCTGTTTCTAAGTTTGGAAAGTATGCCTTGAACAGTCCTACGTATGCACAATCTGCTAAGCAACTGCTTACCATGTCATACCTGGAACAAGGGGACAGTATCAACTATCTGTCTTCGTTGGAAGAAGGGGTTCAGAAATATCCGAATGATCGATTCTTCTTTGCAAATCTCCTGGATTATTACATCAGAAGGGATAGGATAGAAGATGCCATGAATGCCATAGATGACATTATTGCTAAAAATCCTAATAATTCATATTGCTTTTATATAAAAGGCTTTCTATACCAAAATCAGCAAGATTATGAGAATGCCATTGAAATGTTTCACAAAGCCATCGCTTTAGATCCGCAGAATGCAGAAGCTTATTCGGGTTTAGGTTTGGTTTATTGCATACTGGCTCAAGATTACTCCATAAAAGCTTCGACAAATGTCAACAGTCCTGAATACGAACGCGACCAACAGATTCTAAGGGATTATTATCAGCAGGCTAAAGATCCATATGAGAAGGCACGAGAACTGCGACCAGAGCAAAAGGAATTATGGTTGAACGGATTGTATCGCGTGTATTATAATCTCCATTTAGGCGATCAATTTAGCGAAATTGAATCGTTACTCAAACAATGATCCTTTTCATCGATAATTGATAATAATTCATCGTATCATTATATAGCACGTAATTATTATAATCACGATTATGTTTAATATAAAAATCGGATTTTATAGGAAAAGGCGTTTAACCCTCTCCTAAGGCTAAATTATTTAAATAAAATGACAATTAGATGATTTCGATAGCATCTACGGAAATCCAACCAACTTTACCATCAGACAACTCTATTTCTTTCCATTCTTGCATGGAATTATCTTTGATGGTCAATTTTGTTCCTTCGTGCAGAATAAACAAACTGGTTCCTGTTTCACTTGGCGTACTATGAACAACCACACTTGGTTGCATCACAATGGCGTCGTTTCTATTAATCAATCGTTTCCTTTGGCTGTAGGCAGAGAGATTGGCTAAAAGTGAAACAAACAGCATGACGATGGCACAGACAAAGCTGATCTTCTTGGTTCGCTCTGACATGGTGAAGAAAAAGATGCCTAAGGCTATCAGGAACAAAATAAATGCAATGATGCCCCAATATGCCCATTGCTTCACGCTCATCATATTGACCAATGAAGAAATCCACACCATAAAAAAGATATCTGGTGTTGAAACCAGATTGTCCTGTGTCTTTGATCTGGCAATGTCTAGATTGGCTCGAATGTCTGAATTGCCGGGATTCAAGAGTAATGCTCTTTCGTAATTAAGTATTGATTTTCCTATATTATCTGTTTCAAAATAGCTATTTCCTAAGTTGTAATAAACCTCAGAGGACTCTCCTTCTTCCAACAGTTCTTCATAGAGGGCTATGGCTTGCGCGTAATCGCCTCGTACATAGGCACTATCGGCATCTATTTTAGAAGCTCCCCAAAACGGGATGGCTAAGGTAAGACAACATATAATAATAAAAAACCTTTTCATACTGATTCGATCTTATTGTTTAATAGAACTTTCCATTTTACTGATAATATCCAAGGAAGATTCATAGATTTTATCCATGGCTTGATTGGCATCGCCTGGAGCATATCTGACATACTCGCAACTATTCAGTACGTTGATGAAGTTTTCTACAAGCTCGTCAGATACTCCATATTTCTTCAATTCATCTTCGATATTATCCTTAGACAATTTTGAAACCGGAATGCTGAGCTTATCACTTACATAACCCCACAGCGCTTGAAGAACCTCATCATAGAACGCATCTTTCTGATTATTCTTCAGCAGATTTCCTGCCTTCTTCATACGCTTGGTAGCCACCTTATTGGCTTTGCGGTTCTTTACCATAGCAAGGTCGGCATTATCAGCGATTCTCTTTCTATTCAGGAAGAAGAGGATAATGAATATCACAAGAGGAATCAGGTAGCACAACCAATAAGGTAATGTTCCAAAGAAATAATCGCCTCGTGGTGTCAATGTCACATCGTTTTGTTTGATGAAACGGATGTCTTGATTAAGTACCCTCAGATCTTCCTTTGAATAATTAGCGATGGTCTGAGTAGAACTACCACCCTCTCCTTTCTCTACTTGAAGTACATATTCCTCTGTTGATAACGTCTTATAAGACTTGGAATTGATGTCGAAATAACTGAATTTGGCTGATGGGATCTTATAAGTACCTGGATTTCTTGGAATTGCCAAATACTCAATCACCATATTACCCGACAAGCCTCCTGTGGTGAGTTGAGAGGAAGATTCTACTTTAGGGTCATAAGTCTCAAAATCTTCGGGGAATTTTACTTCAGGATTGGAAATCAGTTTCAGATTACCGGTTCCTGCTATTTCTATTTTCAGGGTAATGGCATCATTCGTTTTCAACTGGGTGCTATTGATCGAAGAATTAAGGGTGAACTCCCCTACTCCATTTGAGAAGTTTTCAGGCTTCGGTTGTGGTAGCGGATTGACAGTGATGGTCAACTTAGGCGTAAACAACGATTTCTTTATCTCCACATAAGCATTCCTACCATTGAAGAACGCATCAAAAGGATCAATGGCTTGATTGGCTTGAGCCACAGAAGCATCGAAACGTGCCGCATCTATCACGAGTTCACCTGTTTGTTGTGGGAATAGGATAAACTGTCGATACACAGTGGAACGGTAGTTACGACCTCTATAATGTTCCAATTCCCATTTACGATCGGATGGCAAATCTACTTCCTGTGAATGGAAACCCTTGAAATCAGGAAGTTTCACATTATCGAATCCACGTAAGTCGATGGCCGTATAGATCTTGTAAGTCAGCAAAAACGCTTCCTGTTCGTACACCGTGGTTTTATTGACATTGGCCACCACAAACAAATCAGAATTGGAAATGGAGGAAGCACTGCTGGAACTTGTACCCGACTCTCCTCCGCTGCTTATTCCATTCACCTTGTCCTCTGGAAGCACTTTGATTTGCACAGAGTTAGAAATAACCTCATTTCCATCGGCCACAATTGTTGCTCCAGGAATAGTGAAAGTTCCTTCATTTGTAGCCATCAGAATATAGGTGAAAGTCACACTGCTCGTAGAAGTCGTATTGCCATTGATTACCTGGACACTGCTTTGCTGTGACCTGCTAGGGCCCATTAGTACATCAAATCCATTGATGGTAGGTGCCTTGAAGTCCTTTACATTGGTAGTGGAGACAACGAATGACAATCTGAATTGATCTCCTACAGTCACAGCATCTGGAGCTGTTGCTCTGAAAGACACGTTGTCTGCAGCATACATTGAAAAGATGCATGCAAACAAAAAGAGCCACGTTAAAAGAATATATTTCTTCATTTTTCCACTCATTACCAATCCTTTTCCAATCTGTTACCTTTGATATTCACTTGTTTTTTCACTCTGTCTTGAACATCTTTCTCGTCCTGCATCACCGACCTCAACAATTGCTCGGCATTCTCCTTAGACATCTGGTTATCATTGTTCTGTTCTTGATTCTGTTGCTGCTGTTGTTGTTCATTTTGTTGCTGTTGTTGTTGCTCTTGCTGATTCTGCTCTTGATTCTGATTCTGTTGCTGTCCATCTTTGAGCATCTTCATTGCTAGGGCAAGATTATACCTCGTCTCATCATCATGTGGGTTCTTCCTCAGTGCCTCTTTGTAGGCAGCAATGGCTTTTTGATAATCTTTCTGCGTATGCCAGATAACTCCCACATTATGTAAATCTTTGGCCAAATTCTCTTTGTCTTTCTCAATATTGGCTACCGTAGCATATTGCTCCAAAGCCTCTTGAGGTTTATTTTGATAAAGAAGTGCATTACCTAGATTATACATGGCCATCGTAGAATTAGGGTTTGCATCAAGCGCCTTCCTATAATTGATTTCTGCATCCACGTAGGTACTATCTTTATAAAATCTATTCCCTCTACGCAGATAGTTGCGTTCTGCTTTCTGCGCCATAAGATTTGCGCCAGTAAGCAAGAGTAAGAGTAAGACTATGTATTTCTTCATATTCATCCTATTATCAACGTTTTACTGAAAATAGATGTATATTCTTGAACAAAGGATTCTTTCGCTCTAATATGACCATTTCCAATACCAGTAATATAAGAATCAACCAAGCAACAGCCTGGAATTGTTCGTTGAACGCTGTATAGATTTTCGATTCAATATCAGCTTTCGCCAATTTATCGATTTCTTTCTCCAATGCCCTCTGTGCAACGTTCGAATTATCTACATGTGCATACATGCCGTTTCCAAGTCGGGCAATATCTTGGCACATCTGTTCATTCAATTTTGTTATCACGATATTTCCTTCACGATCTTTCCGATATTGGTTATCCCCATTTTCACTAGGAATTGGCGCACCTTCTGGAGAGCCTATGCCTAAGACATTGACTTGAATACCATTATCAGATGCTTTCTTCGCAGCTGCTTCAGCACCTCCTTCGTGATTCTCACCATCAGTAATGATAATGATGGTCTTCCCTACTCCTTCTTGTGGTGTAAAGCTATTGATGGCAAGGTTAATCGCTGCTCCAATAGAGGTACCTTGTTTGGAAATCAATGAGGGTGAAATGGTTTCCAAGAACATCTTTGCGGAAATGTAATCGCTGGTGATAGGCAACTGTGTATAAGCATCTCCAGCAAATACGATGATACCTATCTTATCGTTTTCCATTCTATCCACCAACTGTGCAACCATTCGTTTGGCTTTATCCAATCTGTTTGGTTGTATATCTTTAGCCAACATGGAGTTGGAGATGTCAATTGCAATGATTGCTTCAATACCTTCCCGCTTTACCGTTTCTAATTTAGCTCCATACTGAGGACGAGCGAGAAGTACTGCAAAGAGTGCGATGACAACCAACATAAGAATCATCTTGATCCTAATTCTACCGATAGAGGCATCAGGCATCAGGAACTCCATTAGTTCTTCATCGCCAAAATCCTTGATGGCTTTCTTACGCTTGTAATCTGAATAGAAATAGAAAGCCAATCCCAAAGGTATCAGCAACAACAAATATAAATATGTAGGCTCTTCAAATCTAAACATTTTCTTTTTTCATTGTTACGGTATTCTCCTAAGAATCGTGTGACGCAATAGGACTTCCAACAAGACACACAGGAAGGCGATTATGGCGAACAATTCAAACTCCTCATTACGCTTGCTGAATTGCTTCACGCTGATCTTTGTCTTCTCCAACTTGTCAATTTCTTCATACACTTCCTTCAACTTGGAATTGCTGGTAGCTCTATAATAAAGACCATCTGCCACATTAGCTATCTGTGTCAGCGTTCCCTCATCAATTTCTACAGGCATGTTGATATATTGAACCGTCCCACCCACAGGATATGGATAAGGAGCCGTTCCGTTTGTTCCCACACCGATCGTATAGACCCTGATGCCAAAACTCTTGGCAATCTCTGCTGCAGTTAGCGGAGAAATATCTCCCATATTATTAGTTCCGTCTGTCAAAAGGATAATGACCTTAGAAATGGCATTACTGTCTTTCAACCTTGAAACGGCATTTGCAATGCCCATACCCACTGCAGTACCATCTTCTATCATGCCACATTCTGCCTGACCAATCAGATTCAACAGTACGGAATGATCGACGGTCAATGGGCACTGCGTAAAGCTCTCGCCTGCAAAAAGCGTCACACCAATATTGTCATACGGCCTTCCGTTAATGAACTGTGTGGCCACTTCTTTCGCAGCTTCCAATCTGTTTGGCTTCAGGTCTTCTGCCAACATACTCGTAGAGATGTCAAGCGCCAACATGATATCGATGCCTTCGGTCTCACTGTTTTGCCAGCTATCTGTTGATTGTGGTCTTGCTAATACAATCACAATCATCGCAAGTGCCAAAGTCCTTAAAACAAAAGGAGCATGAATTAAGTAATTCTTATAGCTTTTCGGGGCTGTATCATATACATTCGTGTCTGAGACCTGAAGCGATGCTTCAGCGCTCTTACGTTTCCAAACATACCATAGTATATATGGTAATAGAAGTAACAGTAAAAACAGATATTCCTTGTTAGCAAATATCATTTTCTCAGTTATAATTTAATATTAAGCATAATAGTAATATAGCTCTCGTCCAACATAGATGACAGCCAACAAGAGCACGATCACTATCAGCACAATAATTCCTCCCAATATCAACTTGGTACGAAGAGGACGTTTTTCTATGATTGTTATTTCTGTAGGTTCAGGCTTCGCATTTGGATCAGCTAATTCCTTTGTTTCATTGACAAATTTCAGCGCGCTCAATAAATTAGCGTCGTTCTCGTTCATTAGTGGAACATGCTTTGCAAATTTAACCAAATCAGAAGTCTGGAACAAACTTTTCAATTCTTCTATGGCCTTCTCATCTTTAACCTCCAGGAGTTTATCGATGATTTCTGTAGAAGTCATCTCCATGGCGTTGAAGCCAAAGCGTCGATTGATATAATTTCGTATCGCATCCGAAAGTTCTGTGTAATATTCTTTCTGGAGTCCTTTCTGCCAAGCTTTCTCATTTTTGATTCTTTCCAATTCTCTCAGAGCCAATTCGTGGGCAGGTAATTTGGGCTCAACTTTGACTTTGCGAATAATCGGTTGGTTATCCCTGATGCGTTTGATGAAATAATACAACAAATACGCCAATGGGAAAAACAAAACGATGCATGCGATAACCAAATACCAATCTGACCACACAAATCGAGGAGTCAACACATCTTTAGGACCGAAGAATTGATCAGGGTGCAAGGTATCTACAGGAAATGAATATACTTTCAATGCCAAAGGATTGGACTGATAAACCTCCCCTCCTACTTCCACTTCCATCGGAGGAAGGTAATAGAGGGCAGAATCGAATGATGTGATGATGTATTTTTGTTTTAAGACCAGACGTTTCCCATCATTCAAGTATTCCGAATCCGGTTTCGCCATTTCAATCAGTTCTACTCCTCTCACGAGTGTATCACTGAATATCGGCATCTTGATGTTTTTATCTGCATCGGCAGAAACCTCCAATGTGATGCCTGTTTGCTCTCCAATTAAGATTTGTAAAGAATCAATTTGGGCATTCACAGTGACAGATTGTGCAAATACCTGCGCAAATATAGTTGAGAAAAATATCAGTATAAAAATCCTTTTCATCCGTATACTAATTTCTTTTGGCAAACAGATTCATCAATGCTTTCACATAATCTTGATCTGTTCTTACCGAAACCACATCTACATTGCTCTTGGTGAACATCTCACCAAGTTGCAACTGCTTGTTGACCCACCATTCATGATGTGCTTTACGTACAGCTTTTGACGAGGTATCTATCCATTGTTCTGCTCCAGTTTCTGCATCTTTGACTCTGATCAATCCAACAGACGGAAGCTCTGCTAATCGACGATCATATACTTGAACGGCAACCATATCGTGTTTTCTGTTGGCAATGGTCATGGCATTCTGGAAGTCAGCCTTATCTAGAAAGTCAGAAAGAATGAATGCCGTACAACGGCGTTTCATAACATTTGTCAGATATTCTAAAGCAGCGCCGATATTCGTCTTTCTGCTAGTTGGCTGGAAATCAAGCAATTCTCTAATAATATAAAGAATGTGCTTCCTTCCTTTTTTAGGAGGAATGAATTTTTCAATCTTGTCAGAGAAGAAAATTACCCCAATCTTATCATTGTTCTGGATAGCTGAAAAAGCCAATGTCGCAGCAATTTCAGCGACCATGTCTTTTTTCAGTTGCTTGACAGTTCCAAACTCCAAACTACCAGAGACATCAATCAACAACATGACGGTCAGTTCGCGCTCTTCTTCGTATACTTTGATATAAGGCCTGTGAAAACGAGCCGTTACATTCCAGTCAATATCGCGCACATCGTCTCCATATTGGTATTCTCTCACTTCAGAGAATGCCATACCCCTACCCTTGAAGGCCGAATGATATTCGCCTGCAAAGATGTTGTTCGACAATCCGCGTGTCTTGATTTCTATGCGACGTACTCTATTTATAAGCTCAGTTGCTTCCATATATCAAAAGCGCTAGTGTTATGGCACTTCTACCTTATTCAGGATCTTGCTTACTATTTCATCTGCAGTCATGTTGCTGGCTTCAGCTTCGTAAGTCAAACCGATACGATGACGAAGCACATCATGAGCCACTGCACGTACATCTTCTGGAATCACGTAGCCACGACGCTTGATGAACGCATAACTTCTTGCAGCTAATGCTAAATTGATAGATGCACGAGGTGAACCTCCGAAACTAATCATGTCCTTCAATTCATCAAGACCGTACTTTTCTGGGTATCGACTGGCAAATACGATGTCAACGATGTATTTTTCGATTTTCTCGTCGATGTAAACCTGACGAACGACCTTACGAGCCTCCATGATTTCCTGAGCAGACATGATAGGCTTCACTTCCTGTTCTTCTCCAGAAATGTTCTGTCTGATAATAAGCTTTTCTTCTTCCAACTTTGGATAGTCAATGACTACCTTCAGCATGAAACGGTCCACTTGAGCTTCGGGCAATTGGTACGTTCCTTCTTGCTCAATAGGGTTTTGGGTGGCCAATACCAAGAACGGTTCTGGAAGTGGGAACGTCTCACTACCAATAGTCACTTGGCGTTCTTGCATGGCTTCAAGCAGCGCACTCTGCACCTTAGCGGGTGCTCTGTTTATTTCGTCAGCCAAAACGAAATTGGCAAACACTGGACCTTTCTTCACATGGAAGCCTTCATCTTTCTGACTGTAAACCATCGTACCTATCACATCGGCAGGCAACAGGTCTGGAGTAAACTGAATGCGACTGTATTTGGCATCGATCAGTGAAGCCAATGTCTTAATGGCTAAGGTCTTAGCCAAACCAGGAACACCTTCAAGCAGCACGTGACCGTCTGAAAGCAAACCTATCAACAATGATTCTACCAAATGTTTCTGACCAACGATTACTTGATCCATTCCTTTGGTCAGATTTACCACGAAAGTGCTTTGCCTTTCAATGCGTTCATTCAATTCTCGAATATCAATTATTTCAGACATAAATTGTTATAAATTATGTTATTTCTTTCCTTTTTCAAAATGCGACCCAAAAATACTTCTTTCTATCCTTCTAACCAATTATTAAGTATTAAAAAAAGTATATAAAAGGCCTATTTAAAATACTTTTATACACTTTAGTAAATCTACAACAAGAAAACTGCTTTTTCTCATAAGACTAAGAAGACAATACCAAGGATTGTCAACACTATTAACAGAATACCTACAGCATAGCTTAGCCATTTGGAATGGCTTTGATGTGAAGTTTCAATCTGTGTATCTGAAATAAATGCTGCCATTGTAGGAATCTTCTCTTCCTCTACAACTGGTACAGGCTCCTCTGTAATTTCCAATTCCTCACGAACTTCTTCAAGCTTCTCCTCCTCTTCTGAAGGTACTTCAATCAAAGTATCTTTTAAGATGGATTCCTCATGAAGTATTACATTCTCAAAATTAGCAAATGGCTTATTTATCAGTTCTTTGAGTTCGCTGTCTGGAGTAAATGAAACTTTCGTGTGTCCTTCTATATCTATAGGTTTACCAGTGTTCACATCTATACTAGAACGGTTTTCAACTTCCATCAATTTAAAGGTTCCAAGACCCTTAATCTTTACATAGCTATCTTGTTGCAGACCTTCTTGAATCAAGGCAAAAAACTCCTTCAAGAAATGCTCTTCACTCTTTTTAGTGGTCCCATTCCTTTCGGCCATCAGGTCTACGAGATGCTGCATGTTGAGTTTTGCGTTCATAGGTCTTTCTTTATTTTTTCTTTCAATAGCGGACTGGCTTTGAAGGTCAGGACCAATTTGGGAGGTACTAACATACGCTGCTTTGTAGTAGGATGTACGGTTACACGTTCTTCTTTCTTCTTCACTTCAAAAACTCCAAAGTGCTGAATGGAGATAGAATCACCTTCTGTCCATCGATTGGAGAGTTCCTCCATCAATGAACTGATGAGGACAGAAGTTCTTCTGGCAGATAGTCCCAATCTCTTAGCTAATTCTGATGTAAATTCCTTGTTGTTCATATCTTCATTTTTCTACTACACTGCCGTATAGTTCATAATCACTAGAGTCCTTTATTAAAACCTGATAGAAACAGCCAGTGCGTAAGCGACGTTCGGAAGCAGGAATCATGACTTCAGGATCAACTTCTGGAGAGTCAAATTCACTACGCCCCACATAATAGTCGCCTTCCTTTCTATCAATAATGACTTTTAGGATCTTCCCTACTTTCGACGCATTGATCTCACCAGATATCTCCGCTTGAATGGCCATCAGTTCATCAAGTCTTTGTTGTTTCACTTCTGAAGGAACATTATCAGGATGATGTGATGCGGCATAAGTGCCTTCTTCTTCAGAATAAGCAAAGGCTCCCATACGCTCAAAGCGTATAGTTCGCACAAAATCTTTAAGTTCATCAAAATCTTTCTCCGTTTCTCCAGGATATCCCACCATTAATGTGGTACGGATATGAATGTCGGGAACTTCCTTTCGAATGGTTTTGATGAGTTGGAGAGTTTCTTCTTTAGTCACATGCCTACGCATACGCTCCAAGATGGAGTCACTGATGTGTTGCAAGGCTATATCTAGATACTTGCAGACATTCGGCTTTTCTCGCATTACCTTTAACAAATCCATTGGAAATTCAGCGGGATATGCATAATGAAGCCTAATCCATTTCACTCCCTTAATCGAAGCCATCTGTTCTATAAGTTCGGCTATTTTAGGAGCTCCATAAATATCTATGCCATAAAAAGTAAGCTCTTGAGCGATGATTTGAAATTCCTTTACTCCTTGTGATACTAATAACCTCACTTCATTTAGAATGTCCTCCATAGGACGAGAAATAAAACGGCCAGTTATTAGTGGAATGGCACAATAAGAACAGAAACGGTTACAACCTTCTGCGATTTTTACATAAGCATAATGACGAGGAGTAGTCAGACAACGGTTGTCAGAAGCAGGAGAATCCTTTCCTAAATCTTGCAACAGATCCACCCAATCGAATTTCCCATAAAACTTGTCAACTTGTGGAATCTCCTGTTGAAGTTCCTTACGATAACGCTCTGAAAGACATCCCATCACATAGAGCTTCTTGATTCTTCCCTCTTCTTTGGCTTCTGCAAACTCCAAAATCATATTGACTGATTCCTCCTTGGCATCAGCAATAAAACCACAGGTATTAATTACTACGATTTCGCCTTGAGGATTAGGATCATCATGCGTACAATCAAAGCCGGCAGCCACAAACTGAGCCATCAGCTTCTCAGAATCTACCAGATTCTTGGAACAACCTAATGTGATAATATCTACCGTCTTACGTTTCATGCATTTTCTCCAAATAGAGAATCCACAAATTCTGCACGACGGAAAACTTGTAAGTCTTCCATACCTTCACCAAGTCCTATGTATTTCACAGGAATCTTGAATTGATCAGAGATGCCTATCACTACTCCACCTTTTGCCGTTCCATCAAGTTTCGTTACTGCCATCGCGGTAACTTCTGTGGCCTTAGTAAATTGCTTGGCTTGCTCAAAGGCATTCTGTCCAGTAGAGCCATCCAATACCAGCAGCACTTCATTAGGAGCATCTGCCACCACTTTCTTCATGACATTCTTGATTTTTGTCAGCTCGTTCATCAAGCCGATCTTGTTATGCAAACGTCCTGCCGTATCGATGATAACGACATCAGCATCATTAGCAATGGCAGAACTAAGGGTATCGTATGCCACAGATGCAGGATCAGCTCCCATCTTTTGTTTGATGACGGGCACTCCTACGCGTTCTCCCCATATTTCCAACTGCTCCACAGCAGCAGCGCGGAAGGTATCGGCAGCTCCTAAATACACTTTCTTTCCAGCCTTCTTGTATTGATAAGCTAATTTTCCGATGGTTGTAGTTTTCCCTACTCCATTGACACCGACAACCAGTACCACATAAGGTTTGTTATTAATAGGAGCCTCAAAGTCATCTACGTCCTCCGAGTTGTTTTCCGTCAGTAATGAACCAATCTCATCTTTCAAGATACCATTCAGCTCATTGGTATTCATATACTTATCCTTTGCCACACGTTGCTCGATGCGTTCGATGATCTTGAGGGTGGTTTCAACACCTACGTCAGAGGTAATCAGCACTTCTTCCAGATTGTCGAGCACATCATCATCCACTTTGGTCTTTCCCGCCAAAGCACGTGCCATTTTTCCGAAGAAGCTTTCCTTGGTCTTCGACAGACCCTTATCTAAAGTCTCTTTCTTTTCCTTAGAGAAAATACTAAAAAATCCCATTTCAATACCTTATTAATATATAGACACAAAGATAGTGCAAATCGTGGGCACTTCAAAACTTTTGCACAAAAAAACTCCCTCGCCAGTTTCGAAACTAGTGAGGGAGTTTATATTTCCTAACTAACAAGAATAACTTGTGGATTACTTATTGTTGAAGAAATCCTGAACCTTCTCGTTAAGTACCATTTGCTCGTCGAAGATGTAAGCACCAGTCTTAGGAGACTTAACCATCTTGATCACCTTTGTGTATGCACGACCTTCCTTATTGCCTTCGTGCAATGTTGCAACTGCCTTCTTTGCCATGGTGTATACTTATTTTATTTGATTTCCTTATGAACTGTCATTCTCTTCAGGATTGGATTGTACTTCTTCAGCTCCAATCTCTCAGGGGTATTCTTCTTGTTCTTGGTAGTGATGTAACGAGATGTTCCTGGCATACCGCTATCTTTCATCTCAGTGCACTCCAGAATAACCTGAACTCTTGCGTCCTTCGTTTTCTTTGCCATACTCTGTATCTCCTTTTACTTTTAATCTAACACTTTAATGGACTTCCAATCGGTATAGCCCTTCTCTACTGCACGGTTCAATGCTGCATCCAAGCCAATCTTATTGATAAGGCGGAGACCCTGTGCACTCAACTTCAAACTTATCCAGCAATCCTGCTCTACATAGTAGAACTTCTTAGTAAACAAGTTCGCATCAAAGGTTCTCTTTGTTCTTCTCTTTGAGTGTGAAACATTGTTGCCATTCATGGCTTTAATACCTGTAATTTGACAAATCTTTGACATTTCTATCTTATATTTTATTGTTTTTATCTATAGGTTCTTTCAAACAGAGCGCAAAGTTAGTGTTTTTTTCTCACCCACACAAATTTTTGTAGAATAATTATTGTAAAAAGCGCTATTTTTTCATCCTTTTAGGAGTTTTTCCAGGAGTTTGAGGGCATTTTGGATGGCTTTTTCTATATTTTGTGCCCTTCCATCGTCTCCTTCTTGCTTCATCGTCACCACTTTATCGTGATAAGCAGCTGCTATCCAAATGGTGCCAACGGGACGTTCATCATCACCTCCTGTAGGACCAGCTATGCCCGATGTGGCAACTGCGCAATCTGTCTTTAAGGCTTTCATGGCACCACGAGCCATTTCTTCCACGGTTTCAGCACTTACCACATTAAACTTTTCTATGGTTTCAGGCTTCACATGGAGTATCTGTTCCTTGACTTCATTCTGATAGGCCACTATGCCACCAATAAAATACTCGGAACTGCCTGAAATGGAGGTCATTCTTGCTGCTATCCCCCCACCCGTACAACTCTCTGCGGTAGCCATTGTCAGGTGCTTCTCTTTCAGCAAATCACCCAACGTCTTTTCTATTTTCGTACTCTTCTGCATAAATATTCATTTGGTGTCAAAGTTATCCAAATTGGGAAATTTTTACTCCCTCGTTAGGAAAAAATATTTCCCTAACTAGAAAAAAATATTTTCTACGCGTACCCCATCTTTTCCATTTTGAGATATACAAAAACAGGAGATGGATTTTGCATATATATACATTTACTTAATAGATACACGTGAATAAGCAGGTGCCTCTATCGGACAAAAGTCCTTATCTTGGTATTTATAGTAGCCCGTAATGGCTATCATCGCCGCATTGTCTGTTGTATAACTGAACTTAGGAATAAATATTTTCCAGCCATATCGTCTGGCATGATCGCGAAACGCTTCCCTAAGTCCGGTATTAGCAGATACACCACCAGCAAGTGCCACCTCTTTTATTTTATACTGTTTGGCTGCTTTGCGAAGCTTATCCATCAGAATATCCACAATGGTTGCTTCCAACGAAGCAGCTAAATCGGCCTTATGATGCTCCACGAAATCAGGATCTTCTTCCACCCATTTCTTCAGAGAATAAAGAAAAGAGGTCTTCAGTCCGCTGAAACTGTAATCCAATCCTGGTATATGTGGCTTATTAAAAGTGAAAGCCTTCGGATTACCTTGACGTGCTAACTTGTCGATGATAGGACCACCAGGATATCCCAATCCCATCACTTTAGAGCATTTGTCGATGGCCTCTCCTGCAGCATCATCGATGGTTTGGCCTAAAATCTCCATATCGTTATAGGCCTTTACCAAGATGATCTGTGAGTTTCCTCCAGATACCAGAAGGCAGAGGAACGGATAATTTGGTACTTCATTCGCTTCTCCATCTACTTTAATGAAATTGGCTAATACATGACCAGTCAGATGATTAACGTCAATCATCGGAATGCCTAAGGAGCGTGCAAAACCTTTGGCAAACGACACTCCAACTAAGAGTGAGCCCATCAATCCAGGGCCGCGTGTAAAGGCCACTGCGCTCAACTCTTCTTTCTTTACACCCGCCTGTTTTAAGGCTTGATCAACCACAGGAACGATGTTTTGCTGATGTGCGCGAGAAGCCAATTCGGGTACTACTCCACCATATGCCATGTGAACTGCCTGAGTAGCAGTGACATTGGAAAGCAGATACCCATCCTTGATGATAGCGGCTGAAGTATCGTCGCACGATGACTCAATACCTAATATAATTATGCTCATGTTATTCTTTTTAAAACTTTCTGCAAAAGTAGTGATAAAAGTGGTATGTATGACTTTTTTTAGTATTTTTGTTCTCGATTTATCAATAATAGAGAGAAAGCTGGGGAATAAGATAAACAATATAACACGATGGACAGTGATAGGCATTTTGGGAGCTTATATCGCTGTCATTATCTTGTTGAACATTCCATTCGTTCAGCAAAGTATTGGTCGTATGGTCAGTCGTGAACTTTCCAAGACTCTCGGCTCAGAATTGTCCATTGGACATGTGGAATTAGGCTTGCCCAACAGATTTATACTGGAAAATGTCACACTGAAAGATCCATCTGGCGAAGAGATGGCAAGTATCGCTCGTACTTCGGCTAAAATCAGCTTAATGTCTCTCTTTTCCGGAAAGATTTCCATAGGAACAGCACAGCTTTTCGGACTACAGATGCGCTTGCAGAAAGAACATCCTGAGGCCACCCCTAATTATCAGTTTATTCTCGATGCCTTCGCTCCTAAAGATTCCACAGAATCAAAGACCAATTTGAACGTGCGCATCAATTCACTTTTGATACGCAATGGTGTGGTTTCATACGATGTGCTTTCAGAGCCTCTTACTCCTGATACCTTCAATGTCAATCATTTGAATTTCAATGATATAGTCGCCAATATCTCCTTGAAGGCATTGACCAATGATTCTGTCAATGCAGCCATCCGCCGTATGAGTTTCCAAGAATTGCATTCTGGATTCCAACTGAATAATCTCAACTTTCACGTGATGGGCAACAAACAACAGGCACTTGTGAAGACATTCAACATTGAACTTCCTGCTACCTCCATCGAGATGGATTCCATTCGGCTAAACTATAATCTACCAGAAATAAAGAATATTGCTGACGATGTAAACTTCGACTTTCTTTTGGAATCTCGTCGTGTTACACTTAGGGATTTTTCAGCATTCCTTCCGTTGTTCAAATCTTTTACCGATCCATTCACCATGCGCCTTAAAGCCGATGGAACGCTGAATAATCTACGTTGTCCACAATTAGCCATCAATGCAGACAATCATGTCGTTGCTGAAGGAAATGCCACATTCAGTAATCTCTCCCATCCAGATAGTGCCTATGTAAGAGGCCGATTGGCAAGACTGAGAAGCGATGTACTTGGTATTCCCATGGTGTTGCGCAACCTTAATGCGGGATCAGACAATGGCTCAGAGTTTTTACAGAGATTGGGAACCTTGAATTTCTCTGGCGATATAGATGGGTTCCTTCATAGTTTCAATGCCAATGGATTGCTACAAACCGACTTAGGAAACCTTCAAGCAAAGATGAGCCTCAGTTCTGCTAAAGCAAACGCTCCTTTGCATTATACAGGAGAGTTGGAAACCAGCGATTTTCTTTTGGGACAATTGTTAGAACAGACTGATTTAGGAAAAGTATCAATGGAGATGGCACTAAGCGGCGATGCTGTTCCGCAAGGCTATCCTACCATAAAGATGAACGGATTGATATCATCACTGGTATTTAAGGATTACACTTATCAGAACATCTTGCTTGATGGCGAATACACACATGGAGGCTTTAATGGGAATCTGCTTCTTGATGATGAAAATGTTCAATTGAGTTTGAATGGCAATTTCAATACACAGAGTGCTCTTCCCGTTTATGACTTTACTGCCCGTTTGGATCGTATATATCCAGCTGCCATACATCTGACAGATACCTTACGACAAACGAAAGCTTCAGGTATATTGAGAGCCAACTTCCGTGGACGTACTATAGACGACATGATAGGTAGCATTGATCTTGATAGCCTATCGTTCAGTACGGAAGAAGAAGAGCATTTCTTGAGAAACTTCCATGTGGACGCCAGCATCGCTGAAGACGGCAACAAACTTATCCACTTAAATTCAGAGGTGATGAAAGGCGAGATACGTGGTGCTTTCTCCTATCAAACTTTACCTGCTAGCATTATGAAGATCTTGGAAAGGTATATCCCTTCCTTAGTCAGTGCAGGTAATCAGAAGAAGCAATCCAGTAATGTGTTTGAATTCAGTTTCAATCTCTCAAATACGGATATGTTGGCTGCCATTACAGAGATACCAGTGAAGCTCTACTCCCAATCCGTCCTTTCTGGTTATGTGAACGAACGTTTGCAGCAAATTCGTGTGGAAGGATTCTTCCCACGACTTCGTTACGACAATAGATTTATAGAATCGGGTACTCTCCTTTGCGATAATCAAGACGATCGATTGCGCCTGAATGTGCGCTTCAATAATGTCAATCAGCAAAACTCTATGAATGTTTCTGCTCAGGCGTTTGTGCAAAATGACAGCCTTCAGGCAAGCGTGAATTGGGGAAACAATGGAGCACGTACTTATAGCGGACGTTTGGCTGCTCTTGCGCTTTTTGAACGCGTGCAAACAGATAGAAAGTCTGCATTAAAAACTACTATTCAAGTACAGCCTTCTAATCTTGTCATCAGTGATACTCTTTGGAACATCCATCCTTCAATGGTCACTATAGAGAATGGAAAGGTCGCCATAGACAACTTTCTTATCAACCATGAAGACAGGCACCTCAGTGTGGATGGTTTGCTCTCAGAGTCGGAGGAAGACAGCGTCTATCTTGATTTGAAAGGCATCGATTTAAAGTACGTGTTTGACGTAGCCGATTTAGGTGTCAATCTCTCAGGATTCGCTACAGGACCTGCAGTTGCAAGCAGTGTAATGAAGGAGCCTAAACTAAATGCTGATCTTTTCATACAGAGCATTGGCTTTGAAAACGGTTACTTAGGTGATGCTCAGGCACATCTGGAATGGCATCATCCTGTGGAAGGATTATATATAGATGTTGACATTACAGAACAAGAATTAGCTCAAACCCATGTAGAGGGTTACATCTACCCTTTAAAGCCTACCAGTTCGCTCGATCTTCAGGTAAAGGCTGGAGGAACGAACCTACAGTTCTTGGAAAGCATTCTTGAAGACATCACGCCAAGTTTATATGGTCGTGCCTTTGGTGATGTGCATATTTTTGGCAAGTTTAAGGCACTTACTTTGGAAGGTATGGCTGCCGTGGATGCTGCGATGAAGATTGATTTTCTGAACATTTTCGTCCATCTCACTGACACCATACAGGTGCATCCAGGAGGATTACGCTTTGTAAATAATCGTATTTTCGACGATGAAGGTCACATGGGACGTGCAAATGGGGAACTGAACTATGAGCATTTCAAGAACATCAGTTATAATTTCAATATCGATTTGGACAACATGCTTCTGTTGAATACCAAGTCTGTCGTAGATTTCCCCTTCTATGGTACCGTTTATGGCACAGGTAATGTGAATATTACTGGTAATCCTCAGGCTGGCATGAACATTGATGTGGCTGTGACAACTAACAGAAATTCTGTCTTTACTTATATTAAAGACTATGTATCTACGGCAACAGAAGATGGATTTATTAAGTTTGTGGACAAAACTCCTCGACGTACTATACAAGATCCTCTCCCACTTTCTGAATTTGATTTAGCACAACAAACGGAAGAAGATGAGGAAGAGGACGACTCCTTTGGTGACATCCGTCTGAACTTGGTGGCAGATATTACAAGAGATATGAACTTGCGCATCGTGATGGATCCATTCTCTGGCGATAATATCAGTTGCTATGGTTCTGGAAATCTCAGTGCTGAGTATTTCAATAAGGGAGATTTCCGCTTGTTTGGTGCTTATAACATTAATCAGGGTGTCTATAAGATGAGCATCCAGCAAATTATGAAGAAAGACTTTGCCATTCTTGATGGTAGTTCCATTACTTTCGATGGTGAACCACTTGATGGTGTACTTAATCTTCAGACACGTTATCAGGTGAACTCTGCTTCGTTGAACGACCTTATCCCTAATGCGAGTGCATATGTGGATCAGACGTTGGTACGCGTAAACTGTCTCCTGAACATGACAGGACGCCTTACTTCCCCATCTGTTACTATGGGACTTGAATTACCTCTTGAACGCGATGAAGTCCAAGCGTTAGTACAGAACTATATTGCTACTGACGAACAGATGAACACCCAGATTCTTTATCTGCTTACCATTGGCAAATTTTATATGCCTGAAAACAACGGGACGCAATCCAACATTGCTTCCAGCGTGGTATCCTCTACCCTTTCTGGACAACTTAACAGTATGCTTTCCAATGTGATAAACAATAACAATTGGAACTTCGGAACCAATTTCAGTACGGGTGAAGATGGATGGACTGATATGGAAGTAGAAGGCATATTGTCTGGACAATTGCTGAATAATCGATTGCTAATAAATGGTAATTTTGGCTACAGAGAGAATCAAATGATGAATACAAATACTAACTTTGTAGGTGACTTTGAGGCAGAATGGTTAGTGAATAGCTCAGGAAACATCCGTCTTAAAGCTTATAATGAAACGAATGATCGTTCTTATATACGTACGAACCTTACTACTCAAGGTATTGGTATCATTTTCCGGAAGGACTTCGACAGATGGAGTGAACTGATGTTCTGGAATCGCTGGAAGGGGAAGAATCTTCAGAAAAATGAAGTAGAGAAAGAAAAAGAGAATTAACAATATGTATCACTATTAAAAAGTAATGATTATGAAAAAGTTAAGTTTGAAAATTGCGACACTCATGATTTGTGTGGCATTTGTCTTTTCATCATGCATCGGCTCTTTTGCACTACATCGTAAGGTGTTGAACTGGAATCAGGGCATTGGTGACAAGTGGGTGAATGAAGTTGTCTTCTTGGCACTGAACATTGTTCCTGTATATGGGATTTGCTATTTAGCTGATGCGTTAGTTATTAACTCCATTGAGTTCTGGAGTGGAGATAATCCAGTTGCTAGCATCGGCGATGTGCGTCAAGTAAAAGGCGAGAATGGCAATTATTTCGTTACTACTTTGGAGAACGGTTATTCCATCAGTAAGGAAGGTGAAGACCTTTCCATGAGCTTGGTTTACAACCATGACAACAATTCTTGGAATGTTACTCAGAATGGCGAGACAAGAGAACTTTTCCGCATCAACGAGAACGGTTCTGTGGAATATGCCCTTCCTAATGGAGAGGCTATGATCGTAATGCCTGATGCTCAAGGTATCGCTTCTCTCCGTGCGGCAACTTCTTTCGCAATGAGATAAGAAACTCTGAAGCATTATTAAACAATTAAGGCGTGCAGTTACTGTACGCCTTTTCTGTTATCTTAAGTTAGAATGGATAACCTACGGCAAAGTGGAAAGCAAAATCGCGACTGAAACGCGGATGGATTATTGGATAGCGTTGCTTGCCACTTTCAAAGACCGGATTGATGGCTTTCATACCACCATCCAAACGAAGGATAAAGAAATCAAGGTCGAGACGGATACCTAACCCATAGGCAAAAGCAATCTGTTTATAGAACTTGTCAAATCGGAATTTACCTCCTGGCTGACTTTCGTAATCCCGAATAGTCCAAATATTACCAGCGTCCACAAAAAGTGCACTTTGGATTTTCCAGAAAAGTTTGCTGCGAAATTCTAAGCTAGCATCAAACTTTATATCACCTGTCTGATTGAGGAAGTTTCCGTCACCAGGGAAAGAACCTGGGCCTAAATCGCGCACAGACCACCCTCGTACACTATTGGCACCACCAGAGAAATAGCGTTTCTCGAAAGGTACCATCTTGGCATTGCCGTAAGGAAATGCTACGCCAAGGTTCAAGTGATAAGAAAGGGAGTTCTTAAGGTCAAAAGCAATGTTCTTCGCATAATCGAAATCTGCCCTGATGTATTGAGCAAAAGGAATATTCAAGATGGAATACTCTCCTTCTTTATTTTGATGCATGCTCGTCAACTTAGCAAAGCCATAAAGCACGTTACCAGCCGATTCAACATTAAAACGTAGAGAATATGAATTATCAGCTACCGTTGTTGTTGGCAATGCCCCAGTGGCACTGTTATATACATAGCTATATCCTGCACGTACAATCAGGCGATCTTCATAATTATAGCGTAAGATATAGTTTTGTTTCTCAATCAGATAACGCTCTTCAAATATAGGATCAAGCCATGGCATGTAAAGGTAATTTATGTCAATTGCATCTATCTGATGACGGGTATGCAGACTTTTCGACTGCCATTTATAACTCCAGTTAGTTGATGCTACTATACGTGTGAACTCTGGGCGCATTTGGTAATTGTACTGTAAACCAAACTCGGTATTTGCACGGACATTACGTCTGAAATCACTTGAAAGAAAAGGAAACAGGAAACGCGGGAAGTTGATAGAAGTCTCCGCTCCAAGTTCTGTATAGCTCTCATTACGGTATTGTCCATGCAGACCAGACACGGCCTCATACGCTCCTCGCACGCGAAACATAAACAATTCAGATCCACGGAAAAGGTTGCGATTTTGATAAGAAACGGAAAGTGCAGCACCAAGGTCCCCAGCAGAGTTGGTACCCTCTACCTCCAATGATACCGATTGCAACTTATTCTTCGTGAGTAAGATGTAAGCATTAAGTTTTGTACTGTCATTGGCTTCAGGCTCGAAGCGCACATTCGTGTAACGCAGCGTAGAAAGTCGCCCAAAGTTGTTATAGGTCTTCTGAATATTTGCTTGATTATACAATTCTCCAGGATTAATCCATGTGGTGTTGACTAGTGTACGTGGACGGATATACAATCTGTTCTTATAATAGATAGGATAGCCACGATAATGGATAGAATCAGACACATCAAAAGCATCCTGAACATTCCGTTGCAACACATCATAGTCGGTCACAAAACTTACCTTATTTATATTGTAAGGACGGTAAGGCTGCTCTACCCCATTTATTATATTGGGATGTAGATGTAATGTAACATCAGCTTGGTATGTATTACGTGCCGTGTCCGCTGTATAAGTCAGCAATTCCTTATTAAAACGATAATAACCATTATTCAGCAAATGCGTTGCAATACGCTGTCGTTCTTCATCCAGCAGATTGATGTTGAAATTCATACCTTCATGAAGCAGGGAATTAGCAGAATCCGCCTGAATAAGTTGTCGGATAGGTTCATTGGGAATATCATAACTTAACGAGCGTACCTTATATGGTCGACCCGATGTCACCTTGTAGGTGACTTCTCTTGTTTTCTTATGCGTCTTAATGACACTTTCCACACTGGCTCCCATGTACCCCATGTTTCGCACAGCACGGGTCAACTGGTCACGTGTACGCTCATCTTCCTCTTCGCTATAAATCACAGGTTCATCACCTATCCTACGAAACATACGGTTCACCCACTTGGTGGTATCTCTACCAGAAAGATTGTAGATGTATAGTTGTGTATGAAAAAGTCCAAAGAGTTTAGAATTAGGACTCTGACGAAGATAAAGAGACAGGTCGTTGGTATTGATGTCTTTATTGTCACTTTCCACAGAAATGCCGTCGAGCAAATAACTCCCCTCTGGCACATACTTCGTGGCTGAACATGATGCCAGCAACATCATAACTAAAACCACTAGAAAAGGATATGCTCTCGACTTCATGAACTTAACTCTGCTTTTTATGTAGCAAAGATAGCTCTAATTCTTAAAATATACGTACATTTGCAGAGGAAAATCTCAGAAAGTATGTCGATAAGCCATAGTTGCATCAAATACATCCGCTCACTTGACCAGAAGAAGGTGAGACGCATTGATAAAGTGTTTTTGGCAGAGGGGCCAAAGATAGTGTCCGACCTGCTTGGAACTTTTCATTGTAAAATGCTCGTAGCAACTGACGAATGGCTGAAGGCACATCCAAATGCTCTGGCAGATGAAGTCTTTTGTGTCACTTCAGAAGAGCTTTCCAGAGCCAGTTTACTAAGAACCCCCCAACAAGTTTTAGCGGTATTTAGCCAACCTACTTATACTTTTGACATTTCCCTACCCCAACAATCGCTTTGCTTAGCACTCGATGGAGTACAAGATCCAGGAAACCTTGGAACTATTATCCGTGTTGCTGATTGGTTTGGAATTGAGCATATTTTCTGTTCAATGGATACTGTGGAAGTATATAACCCTAAAGTGGTACAAGCTACAATGGGAGCCATTGCACGAGTCAAGACATATTACACTTCTCTGAAAGACTTTATCAGTCAGATACCAGATGTTCCTGTCTATGGTACTTTTCTGAATGGAGATAACATTTATAATGAATCTTTAAGTACCAACGGACTGATTATTATGGGTAACGAAGGAAATGGTATCAGTGAGGAAATTGCATCTCTTGTCAATAAACGTTTGTTTATTCCAAACTATCCGATAGGCCGTCCTACCTCTGAATCTCTAAATGTGGCTATTGCTACATCTATTATCTTTGCAGAGTTCAGGAGGAGGAGTTTGGTTTAGAGTTTAGAGCTGAGGGTATAGGGTCAAGGCCTAGTACTCGAGCGTGAGCCTGTGCTTACTCTTACAGGTCTTGAAAGTGGAACTTCTTTCTTTTCAGAACCCAACGTGTCGGCCGCTTCTGTGCGTTTCTTCTCTGAATGCAGTCTGATTAATGAAATATTATCCAGCAGTACAAACTTCGTTGAATCATCTTGCTTAGGATAGTAGATAAATCCCTGAACGGATTTCAGATCTCCCAGTGAATCATTTTGTAATGTAATGGTCTGTATTCCATCTTGGCGAACAATCCGTTGTTCAGAAATCACACTGTCTCGATTGTACCAAATCTGCATCATCATGACAGGCGCACGCTCTGCTGTAGGTTCTCCGTTCATGAAGTGGTAATTCATGCTCCAGCGCATGGTATCTGTAGCTTCATAATATTGATCTGCATCTATTTTGAAAGTAAGCAAGTTCTCAAACGCCTTGTTAGACACCCTAATCATCTTGCGCTCTGTCCACACATCTACCGTATCGCCAGGTTTTGAAACTACAGAGAGATTGTCACGGGCAGAAATACGCTGTTTGATGCCTTCACTTTCTCGATTCATGCGGGCAAATACCTGATCATAAACAGATGTCATCTGATCTGGATTATGAGAATACCAAGACAGGGACGAATCAAAGACCTCCTCAGTGATGCCATGCTTCTTAAACACAAAGTCCATATAAGCTTGCTTTTCATCATCAGAAGGTACCGTGCGATTCTTGATCATCGCTTTGGTCATGTGATAGTCGTAAAGCACATCAGCCATTTTGTTATTGGAAATGACCATCTCTGGCCTACGCACATTGCACGCAGACAGACACAGCAAGCCCATGATGGCTGCCAGCAAACCCTTTCTCAGCCTATTCTTTTCCCTCATTGGTTTTCTTCAGAACTTGGAAACAGTCGCCCCAATACTTATTGTAGAACAGAAGCACTG